>Ga0209382_10012528_pt1 | contig 10472 bp, 9 predicted proteins | sample SoiMetdeltSBSDD5_FD_187599 | JGI IMG/M metagenome (GOLD analysis project Ga0209382, IMG submission 187599) | Bulk soil microbial communities from a Populus tree surrounding site in Tennessee, USA - Soil MetaG P. deltoides SBSDD5 (SPAdes) (version 2) | ecosystem: Environmental > Terrestrial >...
GCTGGCTCGCCGTGCTGGGGCTGGTGCTGGCGGCTCTCACCCCGGGCGGCTCCTACCAGACGGCCCTGCCGGCGCTCGCGGGTGCGGCGGCGGGCATCGTCGCGCTCTCGGTGCGCCCGTCCTGGGGACGCCTGCTCAGCGTCACGGTCGGTGCGGCCGTGGCAGTGGTGATCATGGCTCCGACCGTCCTGCTCTTCTTCCCGGCGCTGGGCATGGAGACCGCGGGCGCCCCGGCGTTCTTCGCCGTGCTGCTGGGGTTCGCGCTGGTGCCCGTACTCGAATGGATCTTTCCGCGGACGGACGCGCCGAGGGGGCCGGCGCGGCGGTGGTGGAGCGCGGCGCCGGCCGGTCTCTGCGGTGTGCTCACGCTCGTCGCCGTCGCCGCGGGGCTCCTGGTCGACCGGTTCGACGCCGAGCACCCCGAGCCCGCTCAGCTCATGTACGCCCTCGACGCGGACTCCGGACAGGCGCGGTGGGTCAGCACGGACGCCAAGCCGGGCGTGTGGACCCGTCAGTTCGTCCGCGGCCGCGAGGATCTCGCCGCCGCGTTCGGGGTGCTCCCCGACGGCGTGTCGACCGGACCCGCCGACGCGGCCCCGCTGCCGGCGCCGGAGCTGCGGGTCATCGCCGACACCACCCAGGGCGGCCAACGCACGCTCATCCTGACGCTGCTGCCGCAGCGGACGGTGCGCCTGGCCTACCTGGAGGTCCAGAGCGGCCCCCGGATCGTCTCGGCCACGGTGGCCGGCCGGCCCGTGGAGGGCGAGCCGTTCCTCCGCGGCTCGGGCGAACGCTTCGGCGTGCTCTTCCACGCCCCGCCGGAGGAGGGCGTCACGCTGACGCTCGTGCTCGATGAGCCGGGTCAGGTGACGATCCGCGCCATGGACGGCAGCGACGGCCTCGCCGACCTGCCGGGCTTCCGACCCCGGCCGCCGGGCACGACGATCAAGGGATCCCACAGCTCGGAGCTGGTGCTGGTGGCGAAGACCTTCCGGATCTGAGCCGCTTGCACGTAGTTTCGTGACCCGCGTTGATGTTGGGGCGGCGCACCAGGTCCCGGCCGCGCCGCCGCCACCTGCGGGTTCGACGCGTTAATGACCCGGCGCGCCCTCGACTTTCCCCCGGCGTCGAGCGTCGTCGATGCGGCTGGCCTGGCGGCCCGGCGAGCCGGTCGTTACAGTCCCGGGGTTGTCGTCGATCGCTCGGAGGTTGCAGGTCATGAGGCGGGTACGGTCCGGTCTGCTCCTCGCGCTGGCGGGCGCCGTGCTCGCGGGCGCCGTGCTCACCGCCGGGTGCGCCTCCTCGCCACCGCCCGTGCCTCCGAACCCGAACGTCAACAACGCCACGCCGCCCCCGACCTACCCCGTCGACTCGTCGGGCAAGCCGGTCAGCTCGCTGTGTGACCTGCTCAGCCCCGAGGACTTCACGACCATCGCGGCGATCAGCGCCAAGGCCCCGACGAGGGTGGGCGACGACCCCAACCGGGCCACATGCCAGTTCGGCGGCGACGCCGAGCTCACCGTGATCGTCGAGGACACGATCCAGAGCGCCCAGCGCAGCTACCAGAGCGCCCAGCAGTCGCTCCCGATCACCCCGGTCAAGCTCCAGGCCATCGGCGGCGTCGACGAGAGCGTGTATGGCCCGATCGGCAACACCCAGCTCTCCGGGCTCGGCCTGCGCCGGCTCCGGCTCGTCGTGGTGATCCAGCTGCCCGGCAAGGGCGACGACCTCCAGCCGAAGCTGATCCAGCTCGCCGGCCGGGTGCTGCAACGGGCCAACGCCCTGGGCACCTGAGCGTCCTCTGCCCGACCCGCAAGATCGCGGTTTTCCGTTCGAATGTGCAGTGGGACTGCGTGTTCGTACGGAAAACCGCGATCTCCAAGTGGGGGTGGCCTTCGGTCTTCGGCGGGTCAACACACCGGCCCCCGGACACGGCTCGGGCGGCGAAGGATTATTCTGCGATCGAAAGTGCCACTGCGATCATGGCATGACCGTGATCAAGAGTGCGCCGAACGCCGCTCAGGAGGCTTGAGTGACCACCGTTGCACCGAAGCCGATCGTGACCCGGCCGTGGCCCGTGCGGGAAGCCACCCGGGGCTCAGCGTTCGCGCGCATCATCCGCACCACGGACGCGAAGCAGATCGGGATCATGTACATGGTCACGTCGTTCGTGTTCTTCCTCATCGGCGGGTTCATGGCGCTGCTCATGCGCGCCGAGCTGGCCCGGCCGGGGCCGCAGTTCCTCTCGCCGGAGCAGTACAACCAGCTGTTCACGATGCACGGCACGATCATGCTGCTGTTCTTCGCGACGCCGATCCTGTTCGCGTTCGCCAACTACATCGTGCCGCTGCAGATCGGCGCTCCGGACGTGAGCTTCCCTCGGCTGAACGCGTTCGCGTACTGGCTCTACGCGTTCGGCGCGACGCTGGCGGTGGCCGGGTTCATCACGCCCGGCGGCGCGGCCGACTTCGGCTGGTTCGCGTACTCCCCGTTGACCAGCGCCACCAACTCGCCCGGCGCCGGCGCCGACATGTGGATCGTCGGTCTGGTCATCTCCGGTCTCGGCACGATCCTCGGCGCCGTCAACATGATCACGACGATCCTGACGCTGCGCGCGCCCGGTATGACCATGTTCCGGATGCCGATCTTCACGTGGAACATCATGGTCACGTCGCTGCTCGTGCTCATGGTCTTCCCGATCCTGGCCGCGGCGCTGCTGGCGCTCGCCGCCGACCGCCACCTCGGCGCTCACGTCTACGACCCCGCCACCGGCGGCGCCATGCTCTGGCAGCACCTGTTCTGGTTCTTCGGTCACCCCGAGGTCTACATCGTCGCGCTGCCGTTCTTCGGGATCATCTCCGAGATCATCCCGGTCTTCAGCCGCAAGCCGATCTTCGGGTACAAGGGCCTGGTCGCCGCCACGCTCGGCATCGCCGCCCTGTCGATGAGCGTGTGGGCGCACCACATGTTCGCGACCGGCCAGGTGCTGCTGCCGTTCTTCTCGTTCCTCAGCTTCCTCATCGCCGTTCCGACGGGCATCAAGTTCTTCAACTGGATCGGAACGATGTGGCGAGGGCAGATCACGTTCGAGACACCGATGCTGTTCGCCATCGGGTTCCTCGTGACCTTCCTCTTCGGCGGCCTGTCCGGCGTCCTCTTGGCCAGCCCGCCCATCGACTTCCACGTCTCGGACTCGTACTTCGTGGTGGCGCACTTCCACTACGTCCTCTTTGGAACGATCGTGTACGCCGTCTATGCCGGGGTCTACTTCTGGTTCCCGAAGATGACCGGCCGCATGATGGACGAGCGCTGGGGGAAGGTCCACTTCTGGCTGACCACCATCGGGTTCAACATGACGTTCCTCGTGCAGCACTGGCTCGGCGCCGACGGCATGCCGCGACGGTACTTCGACTACCACAACGAGCGGGGCTGGGAGGCGATGAACATGCTGTCGTCGTTCGGGGCGTTCGTCATCGGCATCTCGACGCTGCCGTTCCTCTACAACGTGTGGAAGTCCTACCGGGCCGGTCCCATCGTCGAGGTCGACGACCCGTGGGGCCACGGGAACTCGCTCGAGTGGGCCACGAGCTGCCCGCCGCCCCTGCGCAACTTCGACCGTATGCCGCGTATCCGGTCGGAGCGTCCGGCCTTCGACGCCAAGTTCGCGCACCTCGCGGTCGACACGTCCCGCGCGGCAACACAGGCGCTAAAGCCCACACCGCATTGACGACCCCACTGACCGGGGTGGCTCGGGGGATCACCGTCGTGCCATAGTGCCGGCGTGACGGACGTGGCTCCGGCGCCCGGCCTGAGGCGCAACCGCAACTGGCAACTGCTGTGGTGGGGCCAAGCGGTCTCGCTCGTCGGGGACTACGTCTTCGACACCACCGTCGTCCTCTGGGTCGCCGCCGTGATCGCCAAGGACCAGCCGTGGGGTCCGGCGGCCGTCGGAGGCGTGCTGATCGCCGCGTCGGTGCCGATGCTCGCGGTCGGCTCGTTCGCCGGCGTCTACGTCGACCGGTGGAACCGCCGGCGCACGATGCTCGCGACCGACCTGATCCGGGCCGCCATCATCGCCGCCATGCTGGTGGTGCCGGCGCTCGGTGACCGGTTGAGCGTCACGGCGCAGCTCGTGCTCGTCTACGCGGGCGTGTTCGCGGTCTCGTGCACGTCGCAGTTCTTCAACCCGGCGCGGTTCGCCACGATCGGTGCGGTCGTGCACTCCAACGACCAACCGCGCGCGGGTGGCCTCAGCCAGGCCACGGCCGCCATGGCCGCGATCGTCGGCCCTCCGCTGGCCGCCCCGTTGCTGTTCTCCGTCGGAGTGCAGTGGGCTCTCGTGGTCAACGCGGCCTCGTTTCTCATCTCGTACGCGGCCGTCTACGCCATACGGATCGGTGCGGGGTCGGCCGCCACCGCCGACGGCGAACCGATGCAGCGCAACTTCGGTCGGGAGTTCGCCGAGGGCCTGAGGTTCTTCCTCCGCAACAAGGTGCTGCAGACGATCGGCATCTCGGTGATCATCGTGATGCTCGGCGTCGGGGCCCTCAACGCGCTCGACGTCTTCTTCGTCATCGAGAACCTCCATGCCGACGCGAGCCTGCTGGGCACGCTGGCGGCCGCGTTCGGCGTCGGCTCGGTCGTCGGCGCACTCCTGGCCGGGGCCATCGCGGGAAAGGTCGGGATCGGGCGTCTCTACTGGATCGGCCTGCTGTTCATGGGCCTGGCGCTGATCGGCTATTCGCGGGCGACGACGCTGGCGCCCGCCTTCGTGCTCCTCTTCCTCGCGGGCGTGCCCGTCGCCATCGTGAACTCCGTGGTCGGGCCCATCCTGCTCCGGGTCACGCCGGCTCACATGCTCGGTCGGATCATCTCGCTGCTCACCCCGCTGACCCAGGTGGCGGCGATCCTGTCGATGGCGGTGGCCGGGTTCCTCGCCAGCACCACCCTGCGTGACCTGCGTTTCGAGGTCGCCGGCGTGACCTTCGGCCGCATCGACACGATCTTCGGAGTCGGCGGCCTGCTCACCGTTGCCGGCGCCGTCTGGGCGGCGCTCCGGTTGCGCGAGGTCGACCGCCCCGCGCCCGAACCGACACCCGAGGCGGAGTCACCCGCACCCGCGCCGGTCTAGGAGACCGTGATGCCGGCCTGGGTGAGCTGGCGTAGGGCCGCGTCGGTGGTGTCGGGGGCGACGCCGGCGGTGTGCTCGAGCAGGACGGTGGTGGCGAACCCCTCGGCGACGGCGTCGAGGGCGGTCGCACGGACACAGTGGTCGGTCGCGATGCCGACCACGTCCACATCGGACACATCCCTCATGCGCAGCCACGCGGCGAGGCTGATAGTGCCGGCGTGGCCCTCAAATCCCGAGTACGCCGCGGCGTGGGCGCCCTTCTCGAAGACGGCCTCGATGCGTTCGGTGTCGAGCGCGGGGTGGAAGTCGGACCCCGGGGTGCCGGCGACGCAGTGGACGGGCCAGGTGTCGACGAAGTCCGGCGGGTCGCCGAAGTGGCCCCCAGGGTCGACATGGAAGTCCTTGGTGGCCACGACGTGGTCCCACCGGTCGGCGTTGGCCTCGTCGCGCAGCGCGTCCGAGATTCCGGCGGCGACCGCGGCGCCACCGGTGACGGCCAGCGAGCCGCCCTCGCAGAAGTCGTTCTGCACGTCGACGATGATCAGTGCGCGCGTCATGGTGCTCCCTGGATCGTCACGGGGATGGCCGGGTCGCCGACAGACAGCTTGAGGCCCTCCCACGGGATGGAGATCAGCCGATCCCGAAGGTGCTCGCGTGACTCCACAAGGGATGGAAGGTTGTCGGCCACTCGTCCATTGCGGACGAACAGGCGCTGCAACGGCTGGTCATGCGGCTGCGCGTCGGGCGAGCCCTGGGACACCACGATCTCCTCGACGGCGGTGCCGGTCGGCTTGTGCCGGCGGACGGCGGTCTTGCGGCCGCCAATGGTCGCCTTGTGCTCCGAACGTTTGACGACCGGCCGCCCGTCGACCTCGACCAGCTTGTAGACGAGCCCGGCCGTGGGCGCGCCCGACCCGGTGACGACGGCCGTGCCCGCACCGTAGACGTCGACCGGCTCCGCCGCCAGGGCCGCGATCGCGAACTCGTCGAGGTCACCCGAGACGACGATCTTCGTGTCGACCGCGCCCAGCGAGTCGAGCAGCTCCCGGGATTGGGCGGCGAGCACGGACAGGTCGCCGGAGTCGATGCGTACCGCCCGCAGCCCCGGCCCGGCGACCGCGATCGCGTTCCGGATGCCCTGGCTGATGTCGTACGTGTCAACCAGCAGGGTCGTGTTCTTCCCGAGCGCCTCGACCTGGGACGCGAACGCGGTCGACTCGTCATCGTGCAGCAGCGTGAAGGCGTGCGCGGCCGTGCCGGTGGTGGGGATCCCGTAGCGCCGGCCGGCCTCCAGGTTGGACGTTGCCGCAAAGCCGGCCAGGTATGCGGCCCGGGCCGCCGCGACCGCCGCCTCCTCGTGGGTCCGGCGGCCGCCCATCTCGATCAGCGGGCGGCCGCGGGCCGCCGTGACCATCCGGGCGGCCGCGGCGGCGACGGCGCAGTCGTGGTTGAGGACGGACAGCACCAGCGTCTCCAGCACCACACACTCGGCGAACGGGCCGGAGACGGTGAGGATCGGTGAGCCGGGGAAGAACAGCTCGCCCTCGGAGTACCCGTCGATATCGCCGCCGAAGTGGTAGTCGGCGAGCCAGCCCGCCGTGTCGGGGTCGATCACGCCGGTGTTCTGCAGGAACGCGATCTCGTCCGGCCCGAACCGGAAGTCCGCCAGCATGTCGATCAAGCGTCCAGTGCCGGCGACGACACCGTAGCGGCGCCCGGTCGGCAGCCGGCGGGCGAACACCTCGAACGCGCAGCTCCGGGCGGCGGTGCCGTCCTTCAGCGCGGCGCTGAGCATGGTCAGCTCGTAGTGGTCCGTCAGCAGCGCGACCGTCACGGCTCCAGCCTAGGATCTCGGCCCCGCTCGGCGGGGCGTGACGCGGCCGTGGTTGCGGGGGCGGGGGCCGCAGGTGGCACCATGGGGGCATGGCGGCGCCCCAGACCGTACCCGTGGAGACCCCGGATGTGGATGAGGTTCCCGACGCCGACCGCGCGTGGGTGACCATCGTCTGGAACGATCCGGTCAACCTCATGTCCTACGTGACCTGGGTGTTCCAGAAGCTTTTCGGGTACAGCCGGTCCAAGGCCGAGCGCCTGATGCTGGACGTGCACCACAAAGGGAAGGCGATCGTCTCGAGCGGGGCCCGGGAGCGCATGGAATATGACGCGTCCCAGCTGCACGGCTACGGTCTCTGGGCGACGGTGGACCAGGGGTAGCGGCGTGACGATGTTCCGCCGCAAGGGCCGCCACTGCGTGGCGTACTTCGACGAGCACGAGGCGAAGGTGCTGCGACAGTGCGCGGCGTCGATGGCGGCGATGCTGTCCGATCTGGACCGCGAGGATCCGGCCGTGATGCGGCTGTTCCCCGACGCCTACCCGCAGGACCCCGACGAGGCGGCCGAGTTCCGCCGCTACACCGAGGACGACCTGAAGGCCAGCAAGCTCGAGCACGTCACCACGATCCTGTCCGACCTGGTGGAGTCCGGCGGTGAGGTGCGGCTGAACGAGGAGGCGGCCGACCGGTGGCTGCGCGCCCTCACCGACGTCCGCCTGACCCTCGGCACGCGGCTCGGCGTCGAGGATGACACCGACATCGAGACCGAACTGGACGAGGCGGTCCTGCAGGACCCGACCTCGGTGCGGGTCGGGCAACTGTCCGTGTACGGGTTCCTCACGCTGCTGCAGGAGTCGCTCGTGGCGGCACTGTCGCGCTGAGAGTCGTCGTCCCGCTGAGGGTTCTCGGGTCCGGGGCTCCGGGGCCGTTCCGGGTCGTCGTAGGGGGTGGCCCGGATTTTGCGCCTGGACACCGATCCGTACCGTGGCCGGTGTGACCCTGATCGCCACCCAGTCGCTCACCAAGCGCTATCCCAACGGGGTGATGGCGCTGGCGGACCTGACGGTCGATGTGGAGCCCGGCATCGTGGGCCTCGTCGGCGCGAACGGCGCTGGCAAGTCCACCCTCATCAAGATCCTGTTGGGTCTCCTGCCGCCGACGGCCGGGCAGACGCGGGTGCTCGACCTCGACCCGGCCCGTGACGCCGAACAGGTGCGAGCCCGCGTCGGCTACATGCCCGAGCACGACTGCCTGCCGCCGGACCTCACGGCCTCCGAGTTCGTGACGCACATGGGCCGGATGAGCGGCCTGCCGCGCACCAGCGCCCGGGAGCGGGCCTCGGAGGCGCTGCGCCATGTCGGGCTCTACGAGGAGCGCTACCGCCAGATCGGTGGCTACTCCACCGGCATGAAGCAGCGCGTGAAGCTCGCCCAGGCGCTCGTCCACGACCCCGACCTGCTCCTCCTCGACGAGCCGACCAACGGCCTTGACCCGGCCGGCCGCGAGGCGATGCTGACGCTCATCCACCGCATCGGCACGGAGTTCGGCATCTCGGTCGTGGTCTGTTCGCACCTCCTCGGCGAGGTCGAGCGGATCTGCGACTCGCTGGTCGCGATCGACGGCGGGCGGCTCCTGCGCTCGGCGAACATCTCCGCCATGACCGCCACCCGGGACGTGCTGCTGGTCGAGGTGAGTGAGGGCACGGAGGAGCTGGTGGCGCGCCTGGGTCAGCTCGGCCTGACCGTCCAGCCGGTCGGGCACGCGCTTCAGGTGCAGCTCGTCAACGACGACACCTACGACGTGATCATCGGCGCCGTGGCCGACCTGGACCTGCCGCTGCACCGGCTCGACCAGCGCCGCCACCGGGTCGCCGAGCTCTTCGGCCGGGGCGACCCGCTCGTACCGCAGGAGGTGGGGCATGGCTGAGCCCAACGGTGGCCAGGGGCCGGGCGGGGTCATCCACGACATCGGCTACCAGCGCTACGAGGGCGCTCGGCTGGGCCGGTGGTACGCCGTCCGGTCCCTGTACACGCACGCCCTGCGCACCGCGTTCGGGCTGGGCCGCAGCGGCAAGGCAAAGGTCTTCCCGTGGCTCGTCGTCGGCATCGTGACCTTGGTCGCGGCCGTCGTGACGGCGGTGCGCTCGCAGCTCGGTGAGCCGGTCATGGCCTACACCGACCTGCCCGAGGCGATGGTTGTCCTGGTGATCATCTTCTGTGCGGTGGTGGGGCCGGAGCTGGTCTCCCGCGACCTGCGCAGCGGCGTGCTCCCGCTCTACTTCTCCCGCCCGCTGCACCGGGGCGACTACGCGATGGCGAAGCTCGCCGCCACCATCACGGCCACCTTCCTGCTGCTGGCCGGTCCGATGCTGCTCATGTTCGTCGGCGGCGCGTTCACCCTGGACAGCCTGAGCGACGTGTGGAAGGAGTTCGGCGACTTCGGGCAGGGCCTCGCGTACGCGGCCCTGATGGCGATCGTGTTCTCGAGCATCGCGGTGCTCGTCGCGTCGCTCGCAAGCCGCCGGGCGATCGCCGCCGCGGTCGTGGTGGCCGTGTTCCTCGTGACCGCCCCGGTCGCCGCCGTGCTGTCGTTCTCATCCAATGAGACCGTCAACCGGCTGGCGGGGATTGTGAACCCGGCCAGCCTCGTCGGCCTGCTCGGCCACTGGCTCTTCGATCCGCCGCGGGACAACACGTGGGGGCCGGTCTACGCGGCGGTCGCCGCCGGCCTGGTGGCGCTGTGCGCCGGGCTCCTGCTGCTCCGGTACCGGAAGGTGGCGCAATGACCGAGCCGATGAACAGCTATGCGCCGAGGTACAGCGAGGCGACCACCGTCGGCGGCGCCGCGGTCGAGCTGCGCAGCGTCTCCAAGTGGTACGGCAACGTCGTCGCGGTCAACGACATCACGATGACGCTCAGCCCCGGAGTCACGGGTCTGCTCGGCCCGAACGGCGCCGGCAAGACGACCGTCCTGCACATGATGGCCGGCTTCCTGCCCCCCTCCCGAGGCGAGGTGCTGGTCGGCGGCGCTCCGTCGTGGCGCAATCCGGACGTGTACCGCGGCCTGGGCCTCGTCAACGAGCGGGAGGCGGTGCACGGGTTCCTCACCGGACGCGAGTTCGTGGTGGCGAGCGCCAAGCTGCACAAGCTGCCCCACCCGGAGGCGGCCGCCCGGCGGGCTCTGGAACTGGTCGAGATGACCGACGCTCAGGACCGGCGGCTGCACACGTACTCGAAGGGAATGCGGCAGCGCACCCGGGTGGCGGCGGCCCTCGTGCACGAACCCCCCGTGCTCCTGCTCGACGAGCCCTTCAACGGCATGGACCCCCGGCAGCGGATGCAGATGCTGGACCTGCTGCACGACATGGGCGGTCGCGGGCACACGGTGCTGTTCAGCTCGCACATCCTCGAGGAGGTCGAGCAGGTCTCCGGCACCGTCCAGGTGATCGTCGCCGGCCGGTTGGCGGCGTCGGGGGAGTACCGGACGATCCGCCGGCTGATGACCAACCG
>Ga0209382_10012530_pt1 | contig 10472 bp, 9 predicted proteins | sample SoiMetdeltSBSDD5_FD_187599 | JGI IMG/M metagenome (GOLD analysis project Ga0209382, IMG submission 187599) | Bulk soil microbial communities from a Populus tree surrounding site in Tennessee, USA - Soil MetaG P. deltoides SBSDD5 (SPAdes) (version 2) | ecosystem: Environmental > Terrestrial >...
AGAAAACGGCGGATGTCCGATTGCAGCTCGGACGCGGACGGGTAGCGCTGCTCGCGATCCTTGGCGACGCTCTTGAGCACGATCGCGGAGACGTCGCCGCGCAGCCGCCGCTCGAGCACTGCCGGTGTGACACCGCGCTGCTTCGCCACGAGCGCACGCACCTCGGGAGGTTGCGAAGCGAAGAAAGCCGCGGGCGCCGGCGTCTCGAGCTCCTTGATGCGCAGCATGTGGTCGAGCAGCAGACCGTTCGACTCGTACGGCTGATCGCCCACCAGCAGTTTGTAGAGCACGAGGCCGAGGGCGTAGACGTCGACGCGCTGTCGAGGTCGGCGCGCGTCACCGCTTCCGGACTCAGATACGCGAGCGTGCCCATGATCCCGTCCGCGGTCGGCGCTGCTGCGTCGACGAGCGGATGATCGAGAGACTTGGCGATGCCGAAGTCGATGATCTTCGGGACAGGCCGGCCATCGATCTCGACGACGAGGATGTTCGACGGCTTCAGGTCGCGATGCACGATGCTCTTCTGATGCGCGTGCTGAACGCCGTCGCAGACGCTGAGGAAGAGCTCGAGGCGCTGCTCGATCGAATACGCGCGGCGGTCGCAGTACTCGACCATCTCTTCGCCGTCGAGCAGCTCCATCACGAAGTACGGATAGCCTTCCGGCGTCGTCCCGGCCTCGAAGATCTGCGCGACGTTGGGATGCTGCAGGCGCGCCATCGCCTGCTGCTCTGCCTGAAAGCGAGTGCGATCCTCGGCCCGCGCGAAGGGAGTGCGAATGACTTTGATCGCGACGCTGCGCCGCACCGGCGCATCCTGCTCGGCGAGGAACACCGAGCCCATGCCGCCTTCGCCGATGACGCGGATCAGGCGATAAGGACCGATCGCGGTTAGGGGCATGGGCTCATAGGACTCATAGGACGGATAAGTCTTATCCGTCCTATTCGTCCTATTTGTCCTATCAGAAACTATAAGTAACCCTCGTGTACACGAACCTTCCGTTCATGCCGAACGGCGACTGGCTTGGGTACGTGAACATGCCGTTGTTGCTCTGCGCAGTGAAGGCGGTCGAGCCGGGGCGGAACACCTTGTTGCGATCGGGGAAATTGTCGAAGACATTCTCGGCTCCGGCCGCGAACGTGTAGTCGCGCCAGCGATACGAGAATTCGAGATCGGCGAGCCATTCCGCCGCGTAGACCTGATCGTCGAGCGGCAAGCCCCCGACCAGCGCGGTGAAGCTGCAGTACTCGCCGTAGCGGCTCTCGCGCGCCGTCACGTTCCACGCGCCGCGATGGAAGCCCTGCATCAGGCGAACGTTGTCTTCCGGCTGCCCGCACTCGACGCGGCGGCGCTCGATGCGGTCGAAGAGAACTTCGCCGAGCCCTGCGAGCTCCGGCGGCGTCCGCACCACTCCGACGATGTCCGTCTCGTTCCGACTGTACGCGGCCGACAGATCGATGCGTCCGCCCATCATCGCGCGCTGATAATTTCCGACGAGATCGTAGCCGTTGGTTTCCGTGTCGATGGCGTTGGTGAAGAAGCGCGCCGCGGTCGCACCGAGCGGCTGGATCAGCGGCAGGATGCGCGCACCGGTGAAGTTTCCGGAGAAGACGATCCGGTCTTCGATGTCGATGTGGAAGTAGTCCGCTGTGAGCTCGAGATTGCTGATCGGCTGCCAGACGATGCCCGCGCTGATGTTCTTCGATTTCTCCGGTTTGAGATCCGTCGCGCCGAGGGCGCGGGCGATCGCGCTGTCGACGCGGTACGTTCCGGTCTGGAACGGCTCCAGTTGCCCCGTCGCCTGATTGAGCAGGAAGTTCGTGCTGATCGCCGAGAAGTTCCCCTGGCTCAGCGACGGCGCTCGGAAACCGGTGCTGGCCGAGCCGCGAAGAATGAGCTGCTGCATGGGCGAGAAGCGCGCGGTCACCTTGCCATTGGTCGTGTTGCCGAAGTCGCTGAAGCGCTCGTGGCGTCCGGCGACGCCGAGGCGCAGCGTTGGGAGGACGTCGCCTTCGAGGTCGACGTAGATCGATCTGCTGCTCCGCGACGCGTCGACTTCATTCGATGGTTGGAATCCGGGGAAGACCTGCGCGCCGGGCGGCGCGGGAGACACGCCACCACGGTCCTTGAAGCCGCCGTCGATGTACGAGTTTGGTTCGCCCGCTCCCTGCTCGAAGCCGTCGCGCCGCCACTCGAGACCCCACGCGACGTTGAGCGGCCCCGCCATTCCGGTCTTGAACGGCCGCGAGACGTCGAGGTTCACGCTCCACAGATCGTCCGCGAGCGAGCCCGCGTAGAAGCGGGTCTGGTTCGGCGGGACGATCGGCCCGAGTGACGTGTTGAGCGAATCGGTGACGTAGAAGTCGAACTCGTTGCGGCCGTAGCCGCCGCTGAGATCGTAGAACCAGCTCTTCAACTCGCCGCGCGTGCCGCCGGTCAGCGACATGTCGACGATGCGCGGCTGGATGAGCGGGAGAAATCCTAGCGGGTAGATCTGCGGCCAGTTCTGCGCCTGGATCGCGCGGCGGTAGTTGCCGCCGTGCGAGCCGTGACGATTGCTGTAGCCGCCGAAGGCATAGAAGATCTGTTTGCCGTCTTCGCTGATAGGAAGATTGAAGTTCGCGAAGATCATGCTGTCGCGCGCGTACGAGTCGCCCCAGTGCGTGTTCGGCTGGTCCACGGCATTGTGGCCGGCATCGCCGGCGACGATCTGATCGCGCGGATCGTTGCCGGCGCGGTTGGTCTCGTAGCGCACGCGATACTCGCCGGTGAGGACGAGCGCGCCGCGGCCGATGCCCCATCCGCCGTCGGCGCTGACGTCGAGCATCTCGCCGTCGCCGTGCGTGGTCGTGCCGGCCTTCGCGCTGATGGTCAGCGGCGAGACGTCGGACTTCAACACGAGGTTGATGACGCCGGCGATGGCGTCGGAGCCGTACTGCGCGGCCGCGCCGTCACGCAGGATCTCGATGTTCTGGAGCGCCGCGGAAGGAATGGCATTGAGATCGACGCCGCTCGATCCGCGGCCGACGGTGTTGTTCGCGTTCACGAGCGCGCTCGCATGGCGCCGCTTGCCGTTGAGCATGACCAGGAGCTGGTCGGGGCCGAGACCGCGCAATGTCGCGGGGCGCACGCTGTCGGTGCCATCGCTGATCGTGGGCCGCGGGAAGTTGAACGACGGCGCGATCTTCTGAATGATCTGGTTGGTCTCGGTCGAGGGAGAGCTCTCGATCTGTTCGCGTGGGATGACGTCGATGGGAACGGCTTTCTCCTGCTCGGCGCCGATGGCACGGGAGCCGACCGTGATCTCCTGTCCGAAGGAGACGTTGAGCGTGAAGTCCTGCGTGGTGTCGCCGCCGGAGGTGTCGACGGTGACGGTGCGGGTCTGGAATCCCTGCAGCATCGCGGAGAGACGCACGATCCCCCGCGAAGGCACCATGATCTCGTACCGCCCCTCGGCGTCGGTGACGGCGGTGATGTCTCCCGCGGAGATGGTGACGCCTGGAAGCGCGGAACCGTCAGCGAGCGTGACTTGCCCGCGGATGACGGCGCTCTGCGCGAAGAGAGGAAGGACAACTGCCAGGGAGAGGACGACGAGGACGAAACGACCGAGCTTCAGCATCGGGTGCTCCTTTCGCGACCTGTGGCGGATGTGCGTCAGTATAGGTCACACCACGGCGATGACGACTGTGCTGGCGAGGATCAGGAGGTCATCCTCGCCGTCGGCAATCTCCACGCCATAGGTGTCGGACCAGGCGAACCATTTCCTGGAGACCGCGGCCACGGGTCGGCCGGATCGCTTGAACGTGTACTCGTGTTGTGTAAAGTCGCCCGACGCCTCGAGATCGGCGAGGCCGGGAACGTCGACGGAAAACTTGTAGCGGAAAAGGGTGAAGAGCTTTTTCTTCACCACCGCGGCCAGCGCGCCGTTGCGGTAGATCTCGTACGTTGGAATCCACGAGACCAGCTTCTGCCGAATGAATGCAAGCTCGCGCCGGTCGAGGGTCTGGAAGGACAACTGATCGCTGAGCGCGAATACTTCGCCATCGACGAAGAACACGTCGCGCCCTTCCGCGTCACGGACAGAGAAGTCGTCAGCCCAGGTGAAGAGCTTCCGTTTCATCACGTATCGCATCGTTTACCGCCACAATTCTATCGGCATGAGAATCGTCACCATCAGTGGCAGTCTTCGATCCGCCTCGTCGAACGCCGCGCTGCTGCGCGCGGCGGCGCGTGTCGCGCCCGACGGAGTCGAGGTCGTCGCGTACGAAGGCATGGGCGAGCTCCCGCACTTCAACCCCGACCTCGACGCCGAAGGCACCTCGCCGCCGCCGAGCGTTCATGAGCTGCGCGAACTGCTGATCAGCGCGGACGCGATCCTGATCTCTTCCCCGGAGTACGCGCATGGAGTGCCCGGCGCGTTCAAGAACCTGCTGGACTGGCTCGTGTCGACCGGAGAGCTCGTCGGCAAACCCGTCGCGCTGTTGAACGCATCGCCGGCCGGCGGCGAGTACGCGCAGAACGCGATTCTCGAGACGCTGCGGACGATGAACTGGCGCGTGGTGGAGGAGGCATCGCGCGTGAAGCCGTTCGTGCGGAGGAAGATCGTCGGGGAAGTTGTCGACGCTGAGACGTTGGCGGTGTTGAGTGAGGGAGTGGCGGCGCTGTTGGACGCCGCCTCATCCACTCGTTAGTTCGGAATCCATTCGACAAAGTACGTGGCGGCGAGAACAACGATCACAATCAAGGTCATAGGACTCTCCTGCCCTGCAATGTAGATGATTGTGAATTTTCGAACGTCACGGCCGGGCAAACTCCGAGAGTCGGATCGCTCACGATTCCGATCCGGAACCGTGGCGGCGCGGGACGCCGCGAATATAATTCCGCCGTGTTGCTACGACAGGAGGCTCCCAAAAAATGAGCGAAGATCGAGCTGCCGGTCGAGGGAAAGTGGGCGAGAAGTACCCAGTGGCCTCGCGGGTCCGGGGCAGGGTGGCAGCGGTCGTCGAGTCCGGGTTCCTCGTCGCGATCGAGGAAGGAGTGGAAGGGCTGATCGCCTTCTCCGACCCGTCGTTGGCGAAGTTGGTCAACCCGGCCAAGGTGTTGGAGGTCGGCGACGAGGTGGATGCCATCGTCTCCGAGCTCGACATGGATCAGCGCCGCTTGATCCTGCGGCAAATCAGTCCCTAATGGGGCATTGTTACGCTCGGTAGCGTGAAGTTGGTCAGGCCGCGGGCTCGCGATGCGCGATCTCGACGATTACCTCTTCAAGATTCTGTGGAAGCTGAATTGGCAAAAACCAATCGCCTGGGTAAAGGTAGTCTTCGCCGGACTCGTCGATCACGCGAATGAGATCGTGCGGTTCGGCGTCGCGATCCTCGAGAACTTCGTAGATCTTGCGAAGCTCGAGCGCGCCCTCATACTCGTCGTTCCTGACGCACACCACAAAATGCTTTTCGCTGCTCATCGTCGCCGGATGACTCTCTTTACCTTGATCCATCGCTTCCCGATGCCGTGGGCCTCGTACCAGTGTACCTCTGCCTCGGCCATCGTGCCATTTCCGAACCTGACCGTGGCAAATCCCTTCAGCTTCCGCCAGTGGCCACGACCGAACCGCTTGACCAGAATCGCGAGATCGCGAATACCGTGCCCAGCCGCGATCGTCTCTACGTCCCGCACCTCACCGAGGATTTCGAACTTCACGGGCTGAAAGTATCACGCACGCATGTGAGATTCGTACGGCGGCGGGCGGCGATCTTCCGAACGGACTGAACAATCTTCCGTCGTGAACGAAAACTCGCGATTCGGCTTTCGCTTCTCCACGCAGGATTTTGCCAGCTTCCCCGACGCTCTCGAGCCACAGTCGTCTTGCTTCATGCAACTCCTGTCGCCCGCGGCAGCACGGGTCGCGCCCGACGGCGTCAAGCTCATCGCGTACGAATGCATGGGCGACCTCCCGCACTGCAATCCCGACCACAACGCCGAGGGCACGGAGCAGCCGCCGAGTGTCTGCAAGCTGCCGGGCGTGTTCAAGAACCCGCTCGACTGGCTCGTGTCGACCGCAAAGGTCGTCGGCAAACCCGTCGCTCTGCTGAACGCATCGCTGCTCGGCGGCGAGTTCGCGCAGAACACAATCCTCGAGACCCTGCGGACGATGAACTGGCGCGTAGAGGCGGCGTCGCGGGTGAAGCCGTTCGTGCGAAGGAAGATCGTCGGGGAGGTTGACGATGAGGAAATGCTGGCGGTGTTGAGGGCGCGGTGCAACCTCTTGGTGATATCGCCCAGAGTCACAACTTGTCAAACGAAGCAGCAATCGTTGAACTCCGCCGCACGACAACCTTATCAGCTACGGAGTTCATGAGGCTCTCGGCTGGATTTGACCATCGAGATGTGCAGAATGGTTGGTCATGTACGATCCACGAGGCTCACTATGGCGCCGCTGGGATCTCCACGTTCACACGCCTGCTTCGGGAATGAATCAACATTTCAACTGTGAGTGGGGCACGTATGTCAAGGAATTGCTCCTACGCGCGGTTCGCAAGCAGATCGCAGTCATCGGTATCACCGATTACTTCTCGATTGAGGGCTACCGGCAGGTACGTTCTTACATTTCCAACCCGCAGAAACTCCAAGCTGCGCTGGGACAAGATCTTTGGAACGACGAGGAGTTCCGGAGTGCCATTGCCAACATCGTCCTGCTACCAAATGTCGAGCTGCGACTCTCCACCTTGGTACCTACCAAGCACGGCGAAGAGAAGCCTCGCCGCATCAATCTTCACGTCATCTTTTCTGATGCGGTCGACCCCGACGACATCGATCAGAACTTCCTCGGCCGCTTGGAGTTCGCGTCCGAAGGCGCTCCGGGTGCTATCGACGAGAAGAAGACGCTAACGCGCTCGAATATCGAAAAGACAGGGCGCCGCCTGAAGGCTGAACACGGGTTCACCGAGAGCGAATACACGGTAGGCTGCATGAACATTGCGGTAAACCACGGGGATGTGACCGACCTGCTAGAAGGGCAGCGCCGAACTTTCCGTGACCAGTATGTCCTTGCACTAGCGGATGAAGACATCCAACGCGTCTCATTCGACGGCCAGGGCCATCTTACTCGGAAGGTTCTCTACCAGAAGAGTCACTTCTTCTTCACAGCCAATCCGAGCACACGAGAGCGCGTTCTGACCGACGATTTCGAGCACGAGTTCGGCAATGCTAAAGCGTGCATCTGGGGTTCAGACGCGCACAGCATTGATGGACTGTTCGAAGTCGATTTCGACCGGTATTGCTGGATCAAGGCCGATCGAAGCTTCTCGGGGTTGTTGCAAGTCACGAATGAGCCAGCGGCTCGAGCATACATCGGCTTGGATCCGCCCACCGTAACCTCCATCCGCCAGCGTCACCGACACTACATTCAACATCTCGCCGTAGCCAAACGTGGCGACAGTCTTCCAGATCAGTGGTTCGACGGGACCTCGCTCACGTTCAACCCCGAACTCGTGGCCATCATCGGTCGCAAGGGCAGCGGCAAGAGCGCGCTGGCCGACGTCATCGCCCTGATGGGTCAAACCAAGTCGCATTCCAGCTTTTTTTCCTTCTTGAACGATGACAGGTTTAAGAAGCCGGACGGTCCCGGACGAACATCGCTTGCATCCCATTTCGAAGCAGTCGTCACATGGAATAACAAAGATGAACACGGGCCGACAACACTCGACTCGGAGGTCACTGCGGATCAGGTTGAGCGGGTCAAGTATCTTCCTCAGGGGTACATTGAAAAACTCTGCGCGTCGCGCGATTCCTCAGCGTCGAAGGAACTGGAAACTGAGTTGAACCGCGTGATATTTGCCAACATCGCACCTGAGGATCGATCGGACCATCCTGACCTCGAGAGTCTTATTGACGACGAGACGTCTGAACTAAAGCGTCGCCTGTCACGCCTGAAAGCAGAAGTGCGCGGCCTAAATATCGAGATTTTACAAATCGGTGCTCGCATCACCCCTGAAGCACGCCGACGGCTGCAACAACTTCTCGCCTCGAAAGAAAGCGACATCAAGGCATTAGCCGCCGCGGCGCCGGCCCCTGTGCCAGAACCTACTGTCGACCCAACAGCCATGAGGACGGTTGCGGCGGCGCTAGAAAAGCTTCACGCCGCCAAGAAACAGCTTAGTGCGATCGATGAGAAGACACGAGTTACCGGTGCGAAGCTGACAGCAGCGAAAGCGAAGTTGTCGGCAGTGGCGAAATTGTCGCAACGCATCAATGAAGTCGCAGCCTCCTACCAGAACCTCATCCGCGACTTTGGCTCGGTGGCGGCCGGGGCCGGGATCGATCTCCCGAGCGTTATCGATCTACGTTTAGATCGCTCAAAACTTGATTCGTTGAAAGGATCTCTCGACAGTGAGATCAAAGACCTTGCCGCGCAACTCGACCCACGGGGATCTCAGAACTTGGCGGCTGATCGCGCTGACGTCGCAAAGCGCGTCGGTGACGCACAGACGGCGCTGGACGAGCCGAATCGCCGCTATCAGGTCTATCTGACGGAACGAACTGCCTGGGAGCAGCGTCTCGCGGCCTTGACCGGAGACGAGACGACGCCTGGCACGGCCGCATTTCTGCGTCGACAGATTTTGGACGTCGATGAGGCTCTCCCAAAAGAACTGCTTTCCCTCGAGTCGAGGCGGGAAGCTACGACGTTGGAAATTTACGACGCTGTGTCTCAGCAAGCAGGAATTTACCGACTTTATTACGGCCGAATTCAGGAGGCGTTCACGGAGCGCCCTGAACATGCCAAAGTTGGACTCCAGTTCAATGTTGCTGTCGCCGCAGATAATTTCGCTGAGCGCTTTTTTGGCATGGTGACACAAAGCGTATCGGGCACATTTTGCGGAGTTGATGAAGGTCGCAGACAACTGAACTCCATTCTCGAACGACATCCGCTTACATCTCAGCATGGAGTCATAGCATTCGTATTCGAAATCCTACGAGCCCTTCTGTTCGACCTTCGGTACGAGCCGCCAACGCCTTCCGACATTACGCGTCAACTTCGAAAGGGCGCGGAGCAACTGAAGCCATTGCTTGATTACCTATTTACGCTCGAGTTTTTGGAGCCAAAGTATGAATTGCTCATGGACGGACGGCCGCTGCAGGAACTGTCACCCGGCGAACGTGGGCTGCTCCTGCTTTACTTTTATCTCGCGCTCGACAAGGAAACGACACCACTGATCCTAGACCAACCTGACGAGAATCTCGATAACGAATCGATCAAGGACACTCTTGTGCCATTGATACGTAACGCTAAGCAGCGGCGCCAAATCTTCGTGGTAACCCACAACCCCAATCTCGCCGTAGTCTGTGATGCCGAGCAAGTAATCTACGCGAAGATGGTAAAGGGCTCCAATCACGCTGTGTCGTACGAGTGCGGAGCCATCGAGAATCCGACCATCAACAAGCACATCGTCAACGTCTTGGAAGGAACTCCTCCGGCGTTCAGAAATCGGCAGAGAAAATACAGAAGCGGTGGCGCCATCTCCGACTGAAAGCGCGATGTTGCAGGCGTCGGAGAGCAGTTGGGAGAGGAGGAGGCGAGAACCCCGAAGCTCCGCACTAACCGCGTATTTCAGCAGAAATCGCAACCGCAAATCGCGGCGAAAAATCTCGCGATGCGTGTCAGGCACTATCCAGACCGCGATTGGGTGTTTTCATCGAACAGGACACGTTTCACGCGATCTGAGCCAAGGCAACCTTGCCTGCCTCTTCGAGGAATGCAACGGCCTGTTCGCGCGAGACGCTTGGATAGTTGTCGAGAAACTCTTCCAAAGGCTCACCCCCTTCGAGATAGTCGAGGAGTATCCGGACGGGCACGCGCGTGCCTATGAAAACGGGAGTCCCTCCGAGAATGTCAGGGTCGGAATGGATGATCTCCTTCAGAGTCATAGGGTTGTTCCTTGCGTGGCGCGAATCAGGATAAGGCACCGGCCAGCGATGCAGCAAACTCGGATGTTCGCCGCCCACCCGAGTGGCGGCGCGGGACGCCGCCACGTCAGCCGGCGAGGACGCCAGCGCTCCACGTGAGGATCGGCGCTCTACTCCGCTATCGCGTGCGCGTGAGGCCGCGCGTCATCGATTTCACGAGCGCGTTTTCGCGTTCGATGCCGTGGCGTTTGTCGAGCATGACTTGGCGGATGTAGTCGAGGAGGCGGTCGAACTCGACGTCGGCTTCGTGCATCATCCGCGCGAGCTGGAGCACGACTTCGACTCCGGCGAGGTTGACGCCGAGGTCGCGCGTGAGGGTGAGGATCATTTCCAGCTTGTGGATCTCGTCCTCGCCGTAGAGACGCGTGTTGCCGGCCGTGCGCGACGGCTTGATCAGGCCTTCCCGCTCGTAGAGACGGAGCGTCTGCGGATGGATGTTGTATCGCTCCGCGATGATCGAGATCATGACGAATCCGTCTGCTCTGCGTTTGCCCATTTCGGTTGGCGGTTG
>Ga0209382_10012532_pt1 | contig 10471 bp, 13 predicted proteins | sample SoiMetdeltSBSDD5_FD_187599 | JGI IMG/M metagenome (GOLD analysis project Ga0209382, IMG submission 187599) | Bulk soil microbial communities from a Populus tree surrounding site in Tennessee, USA - Soil MetaG P. deltoides SBSDD5 (SPAdes) (version 2) | ecosystem: Environmental > Terrestrial >...
CCGTTCTACACCGGGCTCCGCTTCCTGCTCACACCGACCCTCTACATTGCACAGACACCCCTTGACACACCGCAACCCGGCTTAACTTCACGGTCTTGGGGCTAGCGCCCGCACCGCGCCACCGCCCGGAACAGCCGCAAACCGCGCGGACCTGACCACCGCGATCGCCACATTGCTGCGGGCGTTTGCGGGTCAACACGCCGAGGTGCCGCGCTCCAGCGCGTAGCCAGCAAGCTTCATGTCATCAGCAGAGTCGTAGTGGTGATTGGAGGCTCGCGGTGCGCTGATGGTCTCCACAAACATGCTGGAACTCCTGACCTGATAGACACCTTCACTAGTGAGGCTCTTCAGTGTGCGCAACATGGGGTACTTGTCATTTGACCCGGCGGCCGGACAGCCAGACCCCCGTGATGTGAGTGGGGTCGGCCAGGTGCGCGAGATCGTCAAGCGGGTTGGCGTCGAGGGTAAGGAGATCCGCGTCGTACCCTTCCCTCAGCCAACCCGACCGGGGTGCTTGCGGCCCAAGCGTTTCCGGGCCGGTGGCGGTGGCGGCCTCGATGGCGGCGAGCGGGCTCAAGCCGCACTCTGCCATCAGCGCCAGTTCGCGCCCGTTGCGGCCCCACGAGGCGGGCGCGACCGGGCCGGTCAGGGCGATGTCGGTGCCCATGGCGATGGTGACGCCTGCCCGATGCGCCAGCTCCACGGCGCGGGCGTGCTGGTCGGCGAGCGCCTCGAGCTTGGCCTGGGCGTAGGGCGGGGCGGCCTTGCTCTCCATGATCTCGGCGATGATAGTGCGCGTGGGCACGAGGATGGCGCCCCTCTCCCGCATCGCCGCCGCGCACTCCTCATCGAGATATGTCCCGTGCTCGATGGTGTGGCAGCCGGCCTCAAGCGCGGCAAGGATTCCCGCCTTGCCGTGGCAGTGCGCCGCCACGACCCGCTCCGCCATGCCCGCCACCTCGACGATGGCGCGCAGCTCGGCCAGGGTGAACTGCTGGTGCTTGGGATGGTCCACTTCGGACAGCACGCCGCCGGAGGCGCAGACCTTGATGACGCGGGCGTCGCGGCGCAGCTGCTCACGCGCGGCCTTGGCGCACTCCGCGGGCCCATCGCACAGCCGCAGCTCGGTGGCGGCCTGCCCGTAGTCGACCATCCAGGGCAGCGGGTACGCGTGCAGGTCCCCGTGCCCGCCGGTGGTCGACAGCACTGCTCCCGCGGCGTAGATGTTGGGGCCCAACGCACTTCGCTCGGCCACGGCGCGGGCCAGATAGACACCGAGGCCGCCGACCTCGCGCACGCTGGTGATGCCGGCGTCGAGGGCCGCGCCCAGGTCGCGGGCGGCGGCGCGGGCGGCGCGGACCGCGATCGGCTCCATCGGCATGCGGGTAAGGTCAAGACCCTTCACCCCGATGAAGTGCGCGTGGCAGTCCCAGAGACCCGGCATCACCACGCTCGCCTTGATGGCCACTTCGGAAGGCGAAGTGCGCGGCCCGGCATAGGTGATGACGCCACCCTCGAACTCGACCACGCCGCCGGGCACGGGATCGCCGCGCCCCGGAATCAGGAGATCCGCCTCAATCCGCTGCTTCATCCGGTGAAGCTAGCCCGAGTCGCAATGGGTGTCCAACTTCGCTCTGCCGCCAGGGACGAGGCGAGCGCGGAAACCTTGCCCGCCCTGGCCACCACGCCTACCGAGCTGCTCCCGACACGCTCGGCTCGAATTGGCCCGCGCCGTCCAGCCATGCCTTGATCGACCCGGCCGCCTCGGCGTCATCCATGCGGATCGTCACGTCCATGCGAGCATCGTGGACTATCCACAAACCCGCCAGTCGGCGTGGTCACTGTTGTTGCCGTCGCCCGCATCGGTGACCACCAGCCTCACCACGGTCGCGCCGGTGATGTCGGCGGTCAATAGCTTGGCCGCATCGCGCTTCTCGCCGGTCAGCAGGAACGGTCGCGGCGTCGCATTTAAATATGTCAGATTATCGCTGTGATCTCCACACTGACATCAACATTCACCACCGCTGAAGCTGATCGTGCCCGTGACCCCCGTGATATCGAGGGCTTCCGGAGCGGGCCGAGTGTCTAGAAAGGACACTTCGGCGCGGGTGAGCAGCAGGTGGCTGAGGCGGAACAGCGTGGCACCGAAGCGGGCACCGGAGAAGGAAAGCTTGCTGCGATCGAGGCGCGCGCCGTAGAAGTCGACCAGGCCGTCGACGAACTGTGCCGCGTCGAAGGACATGCTCGAGCGGCTCAGGCGGCAGTAGGAGAAGTCGAGCGTGCCCGTGTCGACGCGGGCGTTGGTGAAGTCGACCCGCGAGCCGCCGCCGAACTCGGCTCCGCCGAAGTCCACCTTCTCGGCGGCGAAGTGCGCACGGGTGAAGCGGACCGTAGCGCCCGTGAAACGCGCCTGCGAGAACAGGACCGAGTCGCCTACGAAGCGCGCGCCGGTGAAGTCGACCAGGCCCGAGGAGAAGTCGGCGCCCGCGAAGCAGCCACCGTCGATGACCGCGCCGGCCAGGTTGAGGTCGCAGCCGTGCCACGGGCTCGCCGCGTCGGGGCGCAGGTGGGATCCGATCAGGCGCATCGTCGTCTTCCGGACCCGGCGCTCCAGATCGGTACCCGATGAAGGCCGCCGTAAATAGGCACACAAGGCGTCGATGCAGGCCTGCCGCCCCGCCGTCCACGCGTCGGCGATCTCGGCCAGGGTGCGCACGGCCTGCAGCCTGCTCTCGGCCGCGTCGTCGTCGAGCTGCCGGATCGCGGCGAGTGCCCGCAGCTCGTGGTCGCGTGTGTCACCGGATCTCACACCAGCCCGCCGCCTGCCCGCGAGCACGATCACGGCCCCCAGGATCGTCCACAACGCATAGGCCAAGGGTCGGGCGGAAGGATCGAACATGGCGGTCAGCGCGAAGCCGCTCGCCACGATGGTCGCACCCAACAGGAAATGGATCGAACGCTCGAGCCCATTCTCCGTCACACCCGCTCCGGGCTGGGTGAACTGCTCGGATAGGGACATCAACTGACTCCCGTCGAACCGTATCTCCACGTCCCCGATGGCCGGGAGCCATGATAGGGGGCGTAACGGATCTCCCGGCTGCCGGGCGCCGCCCGGAACGCCACCAGCAGAGCATCGCGCGCGACCGGCCCGTCCACAATAGACAAGCAGCGCCCCTTGTCGCCGAAGTCGGCAATCACCATCCAGCGCGTCGATGTGATCTCAAAATCGAGGGTTGTGATCATCTAGGTGCCTCACTTCACGCGCGATCTGTAGATGAAGGGGAGCCCGAACCCGAGCGCGGCGGCCATCGCGGCAAGGGCGGCGGGCGGGGACATCCAGGCCGGGGAGCCGACCTGGAGCGAGATGTACATGGTCACGACGGCGAGCCCTGCCGCCCCACCGCAGACCGCGATGAAGTTGAATGCCGGTGCCACCAGGCTCCCGATCGCGATGACCGCCTTGAAGCTCGCGACTGGGCTGCGAAAGTCGAGCTTGACCTGATCTAGCGGTTGCCTGTCCACGGTCGGGTGCTCCTGGCTCAGATCAACCGCTTGGGTTACCTCGGGCCGCCATCCCGGGTCGAGAATTGGCATTTCGGGCCTTTCTAGAAGGTTATGCCGCCCCCGTACGGTCTTACTGAGCGTGATGATACTCATCTTGTCCCGACGGTCAAGCGGCGTTCTGTATACCTCTTAGGCGCGTCTTATCAGCACAATGTATGGTCTTCGCTTACTACGACTGGGTCACGATCGGCTACGCAGGGTAATGCCCTTTCGGCTGATGAGGATGCCGCCGGAATGGTCCATGCCGTAGGCCATAGACGCGTGCGGGCGATGTGACTAATCTGGAAGCGAATGTCACACAACTTGTGCGACTTGATGACCTTATCGATGATGAGGGTGCATGTTTGGCACAGACGAAACGCATCTGTTTATGACATGCGACGTTTGGGCAGGGTGAGCACTGCTTCAAGGAGATGATTCAGATGGGCCTCGTCCAGACCGAAGCCGAAGGTGCCGGCCATGACTCGGATGCTCACCGCAAGGAACAGGGGGCCGGGGGGGCGGGGGGCGGTTCGCTGACCCGCATCACCGCCAACTTCACCTCTCGCGCCGCCCAGTCGATCGAGCGGGTCGCCGACAAGACGGGGGACTCCAAGACAGACATCCTCAATAAAGCAGTCATGGTCTACGAGGTCTTCGTCGACGCGCTCGCCCGCAACAACGGCGAGCTGCGCGTGGTCAACCCCGACGGCACGCAAGAAGTCTGGCGCCTTATGGGCTAAAACACCAACATAAGCGACTTACCGCGTGCAATATGAAATTCATGCAGATCGCACGTATGGCGGTGATTACCGCCCTGTCCCTGACTTTTGCCGCGGCGTGTGCCGGACCGGGCGCCCCTACACCCAAGGCCGAGCAGGCCCCGCCGGCGGCTCCCGTGCCCGTGATGAAGGCCGAGATCGCCCCCGCCGACAAGGCGGCCGACCTGCCGATCAGCACCGAGATCGGGACAGCGGTGACAGACGGCGAGGTGGAGTCGGTGACCCTCGTCGATGCGCAGGGCCAGGGCGTGGCGGGCAGGATGCGGGCCGACAGGACCTCGTGGGTACCGGACGAGCCGCTCAAGTTCTCCCAGACCTACACCGCGACAGTCCTCGCCAAGGGAGCCGACCGCAGCCAGACGCTGACCACCACGTTCACCACCATGCGGGAAGCCGGAAACCGTGGTGGCACAGGGCTTTACCTGCAGGACGGCGAGGAGTACGGCGTCGCCATGCCGGTGGTCGTGGAGTTCACCTCCGATGTGGAGCCCGAAGCGCGCGCGGGTGTGGAGAAGCGCCTGTTCGTCACCACCTCGCCAGAGCAACCCGGGGTGTGGCACTGGACCGGCCCGCGCCAGGTGACCTACCGCGCCCGCGAGTACTGGCAGCCCGGCACGACCATCTCGGTGCGGGCGGCTCTCGACGGCCAGCCCTTCGGCGGCGGCCGCTATGGAGATACCGACCGCCGCGCGACCGTGAAGATCGCGGCGAGCCCGGTGGAGCTGTTCATCGACAACGCCACCAAACATCTGACGGTGAAGGAGAACGGCACCGCGACCCGCTCGATGCCGGTGAGCCTGGGCAAGGCGAGCACCCCCTCGTCCAGCGGTGTGATGGTGATCATGGACAAGAAGACCCGGACCGTCTTCGACACGACAGGCGAGCCGGGAGACCAATATCGCGCTGACGTCTCCTACGCGCAGCGGCTGACCTGGGGCGGAGAGTTCATCCACGCCGCGCCGTGGTCGGTTGGCGACCAGGGTGTCAACAACGTGTCACATGGCTGCGTCAATATGTCCTGGGGAGACGCCCAGTGGCTGTTTTCCGTGACGCACATAGGCGATCCGGTCACGGTCACGGGTACTGAGCAGGCCCTGGTGAACGGCAACGGCTTCACCGCCTGGAACCTGAGCTGGGAGGAGTATGTGAAGGGCAGTGCATTGCCGGGGCGCTGAACCCAAGGCACCATGGGTAATTGCACGTATGTACCTACCCCCTCTGACTTGGTGAGGAAACATGCCCACTCGGCGGCACACCCTAACCGCGCTCGGCCTGGCCGGGGCGTCGGCTGCCGGCCTGGCCGCGTGCTCCGGCAAGCCCAGCTTCAACGGGGGCGTCAAGGAGACGCCGCCCAAGGCCCAGCCGGTCATCACGAGTCCGACCAACGGCGCGACCAACGTCGTGGCCGGCGTCGAGCTCGTCTTCGCCGCGACCGAGGCGACCTCGACCAAGTTCGAGCTCACCGATTCCAGCGGCAAGGTGCTTGAGGGGGCGATGCACCCTGACGGCAAGGGCTGGGTCCCGGCGAAGATGCTCGCCTACGGCGCCACCTACACGGCGACCCTCAGCGCGACCGGTGACGACGGCAAGACCGCGACGGCGAAAAGCACCTTCACGACCATCGCACAGCCGACCAACGAGGTGCGCTTCACCAGCTTCCTGCCCGACAACAAGGAGATCGGCACGGCCATGCCGCTGATCTTCCAGATGTCGCGCGACATCCCCAAGGACGCGCGGGCCGCGGTGCAGCGCCGCATGATGGTGCGCATCGAGCCCCAGGTCGAAGGGGTGTGGCACTGGTGGTCGGCGAAGGAGCTGCACTGGCGCCCCAAGGAGTTCTGGAAACCCGGCACTAAGATCTTCGTTGATGCACGGGTCGGCGGCATCGAGTGCGGCGGCGGCTACTACGGCAAGCGCAACCTGACCCTCACCTGCAGCACCGGACGGCAGCTCATCATGAAGGTCGACGACCACAGCGTGCCCAAGGTGATGGTGGTCGAGCAGGACGGTCAGGAGCTGCGGCGCATCCCGGTCAGCCTGGGCAAGCCCGAGTGGCAGTCCTCCAGCGGCGTGATGGTGATCATCGAGAAGCTGGCGCACACCGTCTTCGACACCCGCAACGACCCCAACGCGCGCGAGCAGTACGTGGCCGAGGTCGACTTCGCCATGCGCACCACGTGGAGCGGCGAGCACATCCACGCCGCGCCGTGGTCCGTTGCCAGCCAGGGCATCCGCAACGTGTCGCACGGCTGCATCAACATGTCCACCGAGAACGCCGGCTGGCTGTTCGAGCTCGCCCGGATCGGCGACCCCGTGATCACGGTGAACACGGGAGCGACCGTGAAGTGGGGCGACGGCTGGACCGACTGGTCGAAGTCGTTTGAGGAGTATGCCAAGGGCTCGGCGATCCCGTACGCGCCGGCGGCGGCGCCCAGCGCCACCGCCAGTCCCTAAGCCTGTCGCTGGCGGGGCACGGTCACGGATGGGAGGCTGCGCAGGCGGGCAAGCAGCTCCGAGCGGCTGGTGCAGCTCAACCGCTGGCGCATGCGCGCGACGTGATGCTCGACGGTCTTGGCGGAGATGAACAGCTGGTCGCCGATCTGCTTGTAGGTCAGTCCGGCCAGCACCAGCTCGGCCACCTCGCGTTCGCGCTCGCTCAGCTGGCCGGCCAGGCCGAGGTGTGGCAGTTGGCCCACGCTGCCCTCCGGCGCTGGCAGGGCGTGGCCGATGATCCCGCGCTGAGCGCGTCCCAGCGCCGCGCCGCCCGCGCGGTCGTGCGCAGCTGTGAGGGGATGCTCAGCCCCCGACGCTGGTCGGAGGCCTGACAGAGAAAGGAGGGTGATCGACGGGATTCGAACCCGCGACACCCGGGACCACAACCCGGTGCTCTACCTACTGAGCTACGACCACCACGCAAAACGTGCCCGCCTATGATAGCCACACCTGGGCGTCATCTTTCAACCGGGTATCGTCAGGTCAGGTCAGGTCAGGTCAGCGTCTGCAGCGCCGCGATCCGCTTGGCCTCCTCCACGTCCGGCCCCGGCTGCGCCACGAAGATCGCCTCCCGGTAGTAACGAAGCTCACGGATGCTCTCGCGGATGTCCGCCAGCGCGCGGTGCGCCAAGCCCTTCTCCGGCTGGCCGAAATAGACGCGGGGATACCAGCGGCGGCACAGCTCCTTCACCGAGGAGACATCGATCATCCGGTAGTGCAGGTGGGCGTCGAGGCGTGGCATGTCCCGTGCGATGAACCCCCGGTCAGTGGCTATCGAGTTGCCACACAGCGGCGCCGTCTTGGCCTCAGGCACGTAGCGCGTCACATACTCCAGCACCCTGTCCTCGGCCTCCCTCACCGTCGTGGTCGACCGGCGCACCTCCTCGGTCAGGCCCGAGCGGGAATGCATCTGCCGCACCACCTCGACCATGTTCGCCAGCGACGCGTCATCGGCATGTATCACGATGTCCACGCCCTCGCCCAGGACCTTCAGATCGGGGTCCGTCACCAGAGCCGCCACCTCGATCAGGGCGTCGTGCTGGGTCAGGCCCGTCATCTCACAATCGATCCATACGAGTCGATCTGCACCGTTTTGCCGAAGATCTGCCACGGGCACAGCCTAGAGCCACACGACCAAACACCCGCGCTTCCCCAGCCCACAGTTACCGATCAGTGACCCGGCCCGGCCTCGGGATGAGGTGGGGGTAGCCCTACCGGCAAGACGGCGGGCGGCAGGCTGGGGCAGAATCGCTGTCATGTCTAGCGTCGCAGGAGTGACGACCAACGATGGTTTCCTGCGGCGGCTGGCGGCCGACTCCGCCTATGTACTCACCGGCTTCCCCATCGCCCTGATCACGTTCATCGTCCTGGTGACGGGGCTGGCGCTGTCGATCGCGCTGCTGCCGCTGTTCGGGATCGGTGTGTTCGTGGCCGCGGGCACGATGCTGGTGGCGCGGGTCTTCGCCGACCTGCAACGGCTGCGGCTCAAGCCGCAGTGGCGCAAACGCCCGCTCTACCGGCAGACGCGGGGCAGCGTCTGGGCGCGGGCCGGGCGGGTGCTCGGCGATGTCCAGTCATGGCTCGACTGGGTGCACGGGGTTTTCGGCTTCGTCATCTCGGTCTTCGCCTTCGCCTTCGTGTTCGCCTGGTGGGTGACGGCGCTGGCCGGGCTCACCTACTTCCTGTGGGACTGGGCGCTCCCGCGCACGCCCGACAGCCACAGCCTGGCCTGGGTGCTGGGCTATGACGACACGGCCGCCAACCGCATCACCATCCACACGGCGATCGGGGTGGTGTTCCTGCTGACGCTGCCGCTTGTGGTGCGGGGGTTCGCCCTGCTCGAGTCGTCGTTCGCCCGCGCTTTGCTGACCGGGGTGGCGGAGGTGCGCAACACTATCGCGGGCCTCAAGGACCAGCGAGCGGCGGCGGTGTCGGCCGAGGCGACGGCGCTGCGGAAGCTGGAGCGCGACATCCACGACGGGCCGCAGCAGCGCCTGGTGCGCCTGGCGATGGATATCAGCCGGGCGCGGCAGCAGCTCGACGCCGACCCCGACCAGGCGCGCTCCACCTTGGACGAAGCGCTGGGCCAGACCCGCGAGACCCTTGACGAGCTGCGGTCGCTCTCGCGCGGCATCGCACCGCCGATCCTGACCGACAGGGGGCTGCCCGCCGCGGTGACCGCGATCGCGGGGCGTTCGGCGATCCCGGTCGACATGGCGATCGACTCGAGTCTGGCCGAGCAGCGGCCCGAACCGGAGATCGAGAACGCGGCCTACTTCGTGGTGACCGAGGCGCTGGCCAACGCCGCCAAGCACAGCCGGGCCGGCCGGTGCGAGGTGACGATGGTGCGAGCGATGGGCACGCTCGGCGTGCTCATCCGCGACAACGGCACCGGCGGCGCCCACGTTTCCAAGGGGCACGGGCTGGCGGGGCTCGCCGACCGGGTGCGCGCGGCCGGTGGCCTGCTCACCGTCACCAGCCCGCCCGGGGGTCCCACCGAGATACGGGCGGAGCTACCGGCATGAGGGTCGTAGTGGCTGAGGACGCGGTGCTGCTGCGGGAGGGGCTGATCCGCCTGCTGGGCGAGAACGGCTTCAACGTGGTCGAGGCGGTCGGCGACGGCCCATCACTGGTGCGGGCGATCGTCGAGCACCGGCCCGACGTGTCCATTGTGGACGTGCGCATGCCGCCGTCTCACACCGATGAGGGGCTGAGGGCGGCGGTGGAAGCACGCAAGCGCGTAAAGGGTACCCCCATATTGGTTTTATCCCAGTACGTAGAAGTGTCCTATGCGGACGATCTGCTCGCCGACCGGGCCGGCGCGGTAGGTTACCTGCTCAAGGACAGGGTGGCCGACATACCGGAGTTCATCGGGGCGCTGCACCGCGTCACGGGCGGCGGCACCGCACTCGACCCCGAGGTCGTTGCCCAGCTGCTCATGCGGCGCAGGCGGGACCCGCTGGCCGACCTGACCCCGCGCGAGCACGAGGTGCTGGCGGCGATGGCCGAGGGCCGTTCCAACGCGGCGATCGGCCGCACGCTCGTCATCTCGGATGGCGCCGTGGAGAAGCACATCCGCAACATCTTCACCAAGCTTGGCCTGCCGCCCGACGACGACCAGCACCGCCGGGTGATGGCGGTGCTAACTTTCCTAAGGTGATTCTCGAGATTCGCACCTACCGGCTCAAGCCCGGCACCCGCGAGGAGTTCGTGCGGCTGATGCGCGAGGTGTCTGTGCCCATGCTCACCGCCGCCGGGATCGACACCGTCCGTTATGGACAGTCGATTGTGGATGAGGATGGAAACGAGGAGGCGTATCTGATGCGCGCGTTCCCGTCGCTGCAAGCCCATGAGGCGCAGGAGGAGGCTTTCTACGGCAGCGACGAATGGCGCCGCGGCCCGCGCGAGGCGATCCTAGCGTGCATCGACTCCTACCACTCCATCGTCATCGAGACCACCGGTAGGGCCATCGACGCGTTGCGTGCGGGCGAAAGCCTCCTCTAGCCGGGCCGGCCCCCTCTGACAACGGAGCCCTCGGCGAGCGCCGCGTTTCCCGTCGCGAGCACCAGCAGGTATCGGTACGGGCCCCAGGCGGCCCGGTCCGCGACGAAGCCGCGCGGCGCGATCCGCGGCGCCTCCGGCCTGAGTAGTCC
>Ga0209382_10012533_pt1 | contig 10471 bp, 5 predicted proteins | sample SoiMetdeltSBSDD5_FD_187599 | JGI IMG/M metagenome (GOLD analysis project Ga0209382, IMG submission 187599) | Bulk soil microbial communities from a Populus tree surrounding site in Tennessee, USA - Soil MetaG P. deltoides SBSDD5 (SPAdes) (version 2) | ecosystem: Environmental > Terrestrial >...
TTTCGGAGCATGCATGCGCAAAGATCTGCCTGGTTGCTCATTATCCTCTTAGCTCTGAGAGGTTCGGCTGCGGACCGTGTGCCGCCTTACGGGCTCGAGCTGTCGGCGAGTGACAAAGCCGCGCTCGTTGACGGGGTTGCGCGACTCGAAGGGGAACTCGGGAAAATTCCGGCGGGTGCGCCGCTTCTGCCCGAAGTCAAAATCTTCCACAAAGCGGTCGATTGGGCGGTGTCGCACCGGGAATTCTATCGAAGCAATGAGGTTGGCATTGCGCACAAGCTGATCGAGCAGGGCATCGATCGTGCGCGCTCACTCGCGGGTGGGCAGAGCCCGTGGACGCAGGCGACAGGACTGGTGGTGCGCGCATATGTGTCGCGGATTGATGATTCGATTCAACCGTACGGCCTCGTAGTGCCGCCCTCGTTCACGGCTGAGCCCAAACGGCCGCGTCGCTTGGACGTGTGGCTGCATGGGCGGGACAACTTCCTGACGGAGTTGAAATTCCTCAACGATCGCCAGCGTTCCTATGGCGAGTTTACGCCTCCGGACACATTTGTGCTGCATCCGTATGGCCGGTTCTGCAACGCGTTCAAGTTCGCGGGCGAGACGGACGTGTTCGAGGCCATCGATCACGTGCGAAGGCATTATGCGATCGACGACACTCGGATCAGCATCCGCGGTTTTTCAATGGGCGGCGGCGGCACGTGGCACCTTGCGGCGCATCACCCGAGTTTTTGGGCCGCGGCCGCGCCAGGCGCGGGATTTGCGGAGACGGCGGAGTTCCAACGGATCTGGACTAAGGACCCAAAGCCGGCCTGGTACGAACAAGCTCTCTGGCGGCTTTACGATGCGACGGAGTATGCGGGGAATTTTCACAACTGCCGCGTGATCGCCTACAGCGGGGAACTCGATCGCCAGCGGCAGGCGGCCGAGATCATGGCGAAATACATGGCGCGCGAAGGCCTGCAACTCGCGCATTTGATCGGGCCGAAGACGGAACACAAATACGAACCGGCCACAAAGGCGGAACTAGACAGGCAATTCACGGAGCTGCTGAAGGAGGAGCGGGATCCTTTTCCGACGCGGATTCGCTTCACGACCTACACGCTGCACTATAACTCCAACTATTGGATCACGGTGGATGGACTTCAACGCCATTGGGAACGAGCTGATGTGAACGCCGAGTGGATTCCTGACCAGAAGTTGGTCCGGATCGCGACAACCAACGTGTCGGCGCTCACTCTAAGGACACCGCATGAAAGTGTGCTGATCGATGGCGTCAAGCTGAACGGACGGACAGCGGCGATGGTTAAATCCGGAAATCGCTGGAAACCTGCTCCGGCTCACGACCAATCGCTGCGGAAGCGTCGCGGCCTTCAAGGGCCGATTGACGACGCGTTTTTCGATCGTTTCGTAATGATCAAGCCGAACGGCGCGTCGGCTCTGTATCAGGAAAGGTTTGATCATGCGAAAGAGGAATGGCGTTCGCAGTTCCGTGGCGATCCTATTGTGAAGAGCGAGGATGGGGTCTCGGCGGATGACATCGCGAATAGCCACCTGATCTTCTTCGGCGATCCGGACTCCAGCAAACTCCTGGCGCGGATTGCGAAACAGTTGCCCGTGCGTTGGACCCACGACAGCTTTCGAATGGGAGACAAATCGTTCGCGCGCGACAAGTTCGTGCCGGTGTTGATTTACCCAAATCCGTTGAACCCGAGGCGATATCTGGTGCTCAACACCGGGTTTACGTTTTGCGAATACGGGCGGTCCAGCAATGCGCTCCAAATCCCGAAGCTGCCCGATTACGCCGTGCTCGAAATCGCCAACCCGCAGAACGTGGCGCTGGCCGGTTTCTTCGACGAAGAGTGGAAAATCACAGACCGATCACTTTCATCACTGCCGCCTTCTCGGGCGGCACGATGAAGGGTTCGAAGCCGGCGGTCTTGATCGCGGTGTCCGGATCTTTCAAGCCGTGGCCGGTCATGGTGGCAGTGATGACGCTGCCTGGAGGAATGCGTTTCTGTTCGGTGCACTTGACAATGCCGGCGAGAGCGGCGGCGCTGGCGGGTTCGACAAACAGGCCTTCGGTGCGCGCAAGGAGTTTATAAGCGGCGAGGATCTCTTCGTCCGTGACTTTGTCGATGTGGCCGCCGGACTCGGTGAGCGCATTTTTCGCTGCGTCCCAGCTCGCTGGATTGCCAATGCGTATCGCAGTGGCGACCGTGCTCGGATTTTCCACGCGTTTGCCATCGACAATCGGCGCCGCACCAGCGGCCTGGAAGCCGTACATCTTTGGCAACAAGCTCGCTTTGCCGACGGCTTTGTACTCTTTGTAGCCCTTCCAATACGCCGTGATGTTGCCGGCGTTTCCGACGGGCAGGAAGTGGAAGTCGGGCGCCCTTCCGAGCTGGTCGCAAATTTCGAACGCGGCGGTTTTCTGCCCTTCGATGCGCACAGGGTTGATGCTGTTGACCACTTCGACTTTTCCGGTTTCGCCGAGTTCACGTACGATGCGCAGGGCTTCGTCGAAATTGCCTTCGATGGCCACGGTGATGGCGCCGTGCATCAACGCTTGCGCGAGCTTGCCCATAGCGATCTTGCCGTGGGGCAGAATCACCACGCATTTCATTTTCGCGCGCGCCGCATACGCGGCGGCAGCGGCCGATGTGTTGCCCGTGCTTGCGCAGATCACGATTTCTGCTCCGCGCTCGCGCGCCTTGGACACGGCGACGGTCATACCGCGGTCCTTGAAAGAACAGGTGGGATTCGCCGCCTCGTATTTCAAGTGCAGTTCGAAATCGCCCGCGATGCTTTGGACGAAATTCGGCACCGGGATCAGCGGCGTGTTCCCTTCATTCAATGTCACGACGGGCGTGCGCGGCGTCACCGGCAAATGCGCGGCGTAACGGTGAATGATTCCTTGCCAGCGTTCAGACGGGATCATGGCTCACTCAAAATTTTCAACCCGAATCATAATCGGGCTTTCTTTGACGACTGGCAACTGGCCGATTTTCAGTAGCGCCTTGCGCATGGCCGCGTTCGAGGCGTCGTGGATCATCAAAATCAGGGGCACACTCTCGCCTTCGTGGCCTTCCGGTTGAATTACGGACGATATGCCGATCTTTGCACGCGCGAGGATCGCGGCGATTTTCGCGAGCGTTCCTGGGCGATCAACAACGCTTAAGCGCACATAATAGCGCGAAACGACCTGGTCCATGGGCATTACTGCGCCTTGCAACTCGTGTGGCACAAAGGGCGGGATGCGGCTGTGGGTGCCGTACTTCAGGTCCAGCGCCGCGTCGGCCAGATCGCTGAGAACCGCGCTTGCCGTCGCATCCTGGCCGGCGCCACGGCCGTAATACAGCGTGTCGCCCACAACATCGCCGCGCACCAAAACTGCGTTGAACACGTGATTCACGCTGGCGAGGACGTGGGTGTTTGGCACCAGAGTCGGATACACAGATACCTGTATCGGCGTCCCATCGGTTTTCTTCACGATGCCCAGCAGCTTGATCGTGTAACCGAGTTGCCCGGCAAATTGGATATCTTGCGCGGTGATCCGACGGATCCCTTCGACGTAAATCTCCTTCGGATTCACCCAGAAACCGTGGGCCAGCGACGCGAGGATGCCGATCTTGTGCATCGCGTCATAGCCGTCCACGTCGAGCGAAGGCTCTACTTCCGCGTAGCCAAGTCGTTGCGCGTCGGCAAGCACATTCGCGAATTCGACGCCTTCGAGCTTCATGCGAGTGAGAATGTAATTGCACGTGCCATTCACGATGCCGTAGAGGCGCGTGATCCGATTCCCGATCAAGGCTTCGCGCAAAACTTTGATGATGGGAATGCCGCCGGCAACGCTTGCTTCGTAATAGAGATTTGCGCGCGTCCGTTGCGCGGCTGCAAACAACTCCTCGCCATGCGCGGAAAGCAGCGCTTTGTTTGCAGTCACCACGGACTTGCCCTGCTTGAGCGCTTCGAGCGTAACGGTGCGAGCCGTATCGGTGCCGCCCATGAGTTCGACCACCACGTTTACCTTCGGGTCATTCACGACAGAAAGCCAATCGGTCGTAAGAAGCTTTCGCGGAATCGCGACTGCGCGCTTTTTCCTGGGATTGCGCACAGCCATGCGAACGATGTGCAGGCGAATGCCCAGGCGCGAGGCCATCAAGGCGCCGTTACGCTGGAGCGCGGCATACACCCCGCCCCCGACCGTGCCGCCGCCCACAATTCCGAGATTCACCTGCTGCATACTAAAACATCATCATTGCCTCAAAACGCGCGGCAAAACAATTCAATTCGGTCACAACGGAAGTTACCCCGCGTGACAAGACCGTAACCGGGCAGGGGCCGGACGGTCATCAAATTGGTTCGTGCGAACAGGTTACGAGCATTATGCATCCGGGCAACGGCATAGCGGGACAATCGGCTTCTTGCTAATTGTCGCTGCGACTTTTTTATTCGCCGGATGCACGGCGTCTCATTATCGCCGCTCGGCAGACAAGGAGACTTATAAAATCATCCAGGAGAAACAGAAGGCCGCGTTGGGGGAAACCAACGCCTTCAGCATCGACACGCCTTACTCGGGGCGGAAGCCCGATGATATCAAAGCGGATGAAATTATTGCCAACCGGATGCGGGAAACAAAAGAGACGCTTACGTTGCCCGAGGCATTGCGGATCGCCGTGATCGACAATCGGCAATATCAACTTCGCAAAGAACAACTTTATCTGAGCGCGCTGGCGTTGACCGGCGAGCGCTTTGCCTACGTTCCCCAATTCTTCGCGAGCACGGGCGTAACAGGCGAACGCGAGCCGAATGGTGATACATCTTTTGGGGCAGCGAATCGCATCGGCTTCGACAAGCTTTTTAAGACAGGCGGGCGCATTAGCCTGGACCTCGCGAACGATCTGTTGCACTTTTATACGGGCGGGCGCAGCGACTCGGCCCTGTCCACCATAGGCCTCACCCTTTCCCAACCACTGTTGCGAGGGGCCGGTGCAAAGGTTGCTGCCGAAAATCTCACGCAGGCGGAGCGCGACGTGATCTACGAGATCCGGGGTTTCAGCTATTACCAGGACACATTCGCGTTTGATATCGTGACGACGTATCTGCGGTTATTGCAACAGCAGGACACGGTAAAGAATCAGTATGAGAATTACCTGAGCAGGGTGACGCTGCGTGAGCGGGCTGTGGCATGGGCAGTTGACCGCCTGGCTCCGTTCCAGGCAGACATGGCGGCCCAGGAAGAATTAAGCGCACGTAATACTTACATTCTTGCAGTCGAACGGTACCGGAACAGCCTTGATCAGTTTAAAATCACGCTTGGCTTGCCTGTTGGATACGAAATTCGTCTCGACGAAACGGTTTTGCAGGATATGGAAGCTATCGGATTGATGCCGGTTCCTTTGACGGACAAAGAATCGTATGATCTGGCCCTCAAACGACGGCCAGACCTTCTGAACGAAATCGACATATTTGAAGACAGCAAACGGAAGATCATGGTGGCGGCGAACCGCCTGAAGCCGGATTTGCTGCTTTTTGCAAACGCCTCCCTGGACTCGCAAGGGCAGACGGATTACACTGAGTTTGATCTGGACGAATACACCGTCCGTGGCGGCGTGAACCTGGACCTTCCGCTCAATCGAAAATTGGAGCGTAATCGTTATCGCCAATCGATCATTACCTTCGAGCGACAGCTTCGCACGCTGGCGTTGTTCCTGGACAACTTGAAAAGCGATCTCCGCGAGGACCTTCGCACGCTGGAGCAATCCCGGCAGAGTTACGACATCCAGACCCGGGCCAAGCAACTGGCGGACCGGCGCGTTGAAAGCAGCCAGCTTTCTTTGCAAGCCGGCCGCGTCCAAGTCCGCGACGTGGTCGATGCCCAGACCGCCAAGGTGCAGGCTTATAATGCCGCCACCGCCGCTTTGGTTGAGTATCATCTGACCCGAATGCGTCTATTACTAGACTTAGGCGTTTTGAAGACGGCAAAAGAACAGTTTTGGCTCGATTACGGCGAGCTGCCAAAGGCGGGCGCGGTCGCTCCCGCGGCGCCAGCCGCTTCCAACCAGTTGATCACCCCTGACGAGCTTTTTAAGAATGATAAGCAGTAACAATGAGCCGATAGTGGCGGACCGCGACCGCCAGGCTGCGCCAGCGAAGCTTGACACTGAAGGGGGGCTCTTCGGCCGGCGCGCGCGTTTCATCGCAGCTGGATTGGTGCTTGGCGTGGCTGCCTTTATCGGCTTCCAAAAATGGAATTCTCCCGCCCCGGAGCAAAACCAATTCTATACAGTCAAACGCGGTGACATGCTGATTTCCGTCGTCGAAGGTGGGGCACTTCGGGCCGTAAAAGAATCGGTCATCCGCAGTGAGTTCGAGGGGATTTCGCGCATCATCAGCATAACCCCCGAAGGAACTTACGTTAAGGCAGGTGACGTCGTAGTCGAATTGGACTCTTCGGAACTCAAGGACCGGGTGAACCAGCAGGAGGTCACTTACCAGAACAACGAGTTCGCCTTCATTCAGGCGAAAGAGAATCTGAGCATTCAGCAGAGCCTCGTCGAAAGCCAAATCAAGGAGGCTGAATTGCGCGTCGAATTTGCAAAGTCCGACCTCGACAAATATATCGAAGGCGACGCGCCGCAGCAGATCAACACTGCCACGAATACAATCATCATTCGCAAAGAGCAGCTGCAGCGGGCGCAGGACAAACTGAATTGGACGCAGGAACTGTTCAAAAAGGGCTACGCCTCAAAGTCCGAAATGGAAGCCGACGGCTTGAGCCTCGTCCAGGCCAGGATTGCTGTCGAACAATCCGAGGAGGACCTGCGGCTCTTCCGCAAGTACGACCTCCCGAAAACCCAGCGCCGGCTCGAGTCGGCCTGGGAACAATCCCAACTCGAATTGGACCGGTTGCGTCAGCGGACCTCAAACCAAATGGCCCAGGCCCAGGCCAACCTCCGGACCAGCCAGCGTGCACTTGAGCTGACACTCGAAAAACTGAAGGAGCTCAAGCAACAATTGGAAAATTCTAAAATCAAGGCCCCGCAGGATGGCCTGGTTGTCTATGCTTCCAGCAGCTTCGGCGATCGCGGCCAAATGCTCATCGAGGAGGGCGCTCAGGTGCGCCAACGACAGGAGATCATCAAGCTTCCGGACGTTTCGCAGATGATTGTGGAGATTCGTGTGCACGAGTCTCACGTGCTTCAGATTCATCCGGGGCTCGAGGCGTATGTCACAATCGACTCGATTCCCGATCGGCGTTTCAGAGCGAAAGTCACCAAGGTCGCCGTCCTTCCGAATTCCCAGGACCGTTGGATGAACCCCAACCTCAAGGTCTATTCGACCGATGTCCTGATCGAGGAGGAATTGCCCGACTTGAAGCCGGGCGCGTCCGCGCGCGCAGAAATCATTGTCACGAACCTGATCAACGCCCTGACCGTACCGTTACAGGCGGTGACTACGGTAAAAGGGAAGCAGGTTTGTTACGTGCAGGACGGGGACAATCTAGTGCCCGTGCCGGTGAGCGTCGGCAATTTCAATGATCAATTCATTGAGATCCGTTCCGGTCTAAAAGAGGGCATCCAGGTCGCCCTCACTCCGCCGGCGGCCGCCAGCGACGAAACCGATTTCAGCGGCTCGGTGCTTACGACAGAAGACGCGCGTCCGACTCCGGCTCCGACCGCGACGACGGCGAAAAAGGCTGCCATCGAGCAACCTCGGTTATGATCAGACGCCCGCGCGGTTCAGGGTGGAAGTGGGTGGCACTGCTTCTCGCCCTGGGTGCGACGTTCTACTTTGGCCGCGGATTCTTCCAGCGCTTTCGCCCAAAAAGCTATCCGCCAAATGCGTTTTATCAGGTGAAGCGGGCGGACATGCTCATTTCGGTTACGGAAGAGGGGGCATTGCGGGCCTTGAACGAAACAGTCATTCGCAGTGGGCTCGAAGGATTCAATCGTATTATCCACCTGGTGCCAGAGGGCTCATACGTTCAAAAGGATGATCTTCTTGTGGAACTCGACAGCTCCGGCCTGCGAGACCGTTTAAACGAACAGGAGTTGTTACACCAGGAGCGCCTCTTAATGATGTTGCAGGCTAAAGGCAACCTGGAGATTCAAAAGAGCCTGGTCGAAAGCCAGGTCAAGGACGCCGAACTTCGCGTTGAGAATGCCCAATCCGATCTCGAGAAATATCGTGACGGTGATGCGCCACTGCTAATCAAAACTGTGGAGGCGCGCAGTGGGGTGCTTTCCGAACAGGTACGCATCGCGTTAGAACGACATGCGCGCACAGAAGAGCTTTTCAAAACCGGAAAGGCCACCAGATCCGAATTGGAAGCAGACGCCCTCAGCCTTAAGCGCGAACAACTCGGGCTTGGTCAATACCAGGAGGATCTCCGCCTGATCAAAAAATATGACCAGCCCAATCAACTGCGTTTACTGCAATCACAGCTCGACCAGGCGAAAGCAGAACTCGATCGTTTGAGGCAACGAACCTCGAACGAAATCGCCCAGGCCGAAGCCGATTTGAAAACAAGCCAAACCGGCCTTGATTTCCTGGAGCAAAGCCTCAACACACAGAAGCGGCGTTTAGAGAATTCGAAGATTTATGCCCCCCAGAATGGGTTGGTGGTCTATGCGTCCGTTAGTCAATTCCAATTTGGCGGCGACGAAGGCCGGCGGGAAGAAGGGCGATTCCGCGGTGGGCGCGGCGGCGATCGACCGGGAGGTGATCGACCGGGAGAATTTCGTGGTGGCGGCAGGCGGGGCGGCGGCATGTCCAGCTCTGGAAATGGCGGTGGCAGGAGCGGGGGCGGCGGATCTGTTTCTTCAACGGCGGAGAATGTAGCCGCAGGCAACCAACGCATCGCTTCAGCCATCAGCGGAACGTCCGCAACTGAGCCAGGCGCCAGCGCAGGGCAAAGCTCCGGGAACTCTCTCGGCGGGTCGTCCGGTGGGGGCCGATCAAGCGGCGGCGGAGGCGGCAGCGGTGGCGGCAGCGGCGGCAGCCAAGGCACTGCCAACGCCGCAGGAGCCTTTGCCTCGTATCAATCCGTGCGGCCCAGCTCTGCTTTCGCTTACTCGGGCGCGAGCGGGACAAACGGGGGCGGCTCCAGCGCCAGTAGCGCCACATCAAGTTCCCTGTCTTCAACCGGCGCGCAAAGCTCCTCTTTTGCTACCGGCAACCAGCTTCCCTCGCGTTCGACGATGCAGAGTTTTGGTTTTGGTGGATTTGAATCCTTTGGCACTCCAGGACTTCTCCAGGAAGGCGTGATGGTTCGGCAGCGCCAGGAATTGATCCGCTTGCCGGACGTTTCGAAAATGCTTGCCGAAGTAAAAATCAACGAATCGCGCGTCGGCCAGATTCGACCAGGCATGACCGCATACATCCAGGTGAACACCATTCCTCACCGCCAGTTTAAGGGGACGGTTCGGCGCGTCGCTCCCTTGCCCGACGCTCAAGCGAGCTGGATGACCCCCAATCTCAAAGTCTATCCCACCGATATCGTGGTCGATGAGGAGTTGCCGCTCCTGAAACCGGGTGTCTCGGCCATGGCCGAAATTATTATCACCAACTTGCCAAACGTTCTCAGTGTGCCAATCCAGGCGGTCACCCGCTTCCGCGGAGAAAGTGTCTGCTTTGCCAAAAGGGGCTCAAGGGTTGTGCCCGTGCCGGTAACGACAGGCTGGTTCAACGACTCGTTCATTGAAATCACCGCCGGCTTGAAGGACGGCGATTTTGTTCTCCTGGCTCCGGTCGGCGATGAAGAGATTGAAGAGAAGTCCGATGAGCAAACTAACCAGGTGACCGCTGTCGATGAGCGGTCGGTGGCACCTCCAAGCCAGGTGCCGGTAGATGAACCTGTTGGCGACGAACGTCGAATGCGGCGCCGCGATCCCGATTCGACGAATGGCAGCGCCTTTCCGGAACGCGGGCGCTTTCGGCAGGGCCCCGGCGGCCGGCGACCACAGAATTCACCCGACGGCCCGGAATGAAACCCGCCGCAATCATTCAAATCACCGGCGTCGAGAAGACCTATGACATGGGCGAGGTCCAGGTGCGCGCGTTGCGCGGCGTCAACCTCGAAGTCCTCGAAGGCGATTACGTCGCTATCATGGGACCCTCGGGCTCAGGCAAATCGACCCTGCTGAACTTGCTCGGTTGCCTGGATAGGCCTACGGCCGGCTCTTATCACCTCGGCGGCGAAGACGTCTCTCAGATGAACGATGACGAGCTGTCCGAGGTTCGTGGCCGCAAAATTGGCTTCATTTTTCAATCCTACAATCTGATCCATCAGCTCTCGGTGATCGAAAACGTGCAGGTGCCTCTCTTTTACCAGGGGATGGATACGCCCACCAACAATGAGCGCTGCCAGGAATTCGCTGCCATGGTCGGCCTTGCCGACCGTTTGGATCACCGCCCCAGCCAGCTCTCCGGCGGACAACAACAACGCGTAGCCGTCGCCAGA
>Ga0209382_10012534_pt1 | contig 10471 bp, 7 predicted proteins | sample SoiMetdeltSBSDD5_FD_187599 | JGI IMG/M metagenome (GOLD analysis project Ga0209382, IMG submission 187599) | Bulk soil microbial communities from a Populus tree surrounding site in Tennessee, USA - Soil MetaG P. deltoides SBSDD5 (SPAdes) (version 2) | ecosystem: Environmental > Terrestrial >...
TGGGAACCGACGCGGCGCTGAGCTTACCAGCCGCCGCGACGGCCCAACATCACCGCCGGCGTCATCAGCATGATCTTGAGGTCCTGCAGGGCTGACTGATTGCGGATGTATTCGAGGTCGTGCGCCACCTTCTGTCGCACGTCATCCACCGAACGATCATACGTCAGATTGATCTGCGCCCACCCGGTGATCCCGGGGCGGACGCGCTGGCGCCGGGCGTATCCCTCCACCTGTACGCGCAGGTAGTTGAAGATCGACGGCTGCTCGGGACGAGGGCCGACGACGTTCATGTCACCCAGCAGCACGTTCCACAGTTGCGGCAGCTCGTCGAGACGCAGCTTGCGCAACACGCGCCCGATCGACGTCACGCGCGGGTCGTCGGGACGGGCCCAGACCTGCTTGGCCTTGTCCGCCTTCTCTTGGGGCACGGCCATCGTCCGGAACTTGTACATCTTGAATAGCTGGCCGCCGGCGTCGACATGACGCCGCGTATTGCCACCCGCACCCGTCAGGGCGCGGCGGTCGAGGCCGACGCGGGTCTGTATGAAGAGGACGGGTCCCCGGGATGTGAGCTTGATGAGGACCGCGATCACGATCATCGCCGGCAGCGCGAGGACAAGGCCGAGCGCCGCGATCGCGACGTTCAGCGCGCGGCGCGCTCCTTCGCGGTGCATGCGGCGCGTCGAAATGCCGGGCCGCACATTGGTCGGGTACAGCCATGGGAGTGATGTCATGCCCGCTCTGACTTGCAAGCCGCGTGCCCGATGCGGGTGCCCTACTTCGGTGCAAACGGAGCAAATTCAAGCGGTTAGCGCACTGCGGTACCGCTGCTACATGGCGTGGCTACGACGAGTTTTGTGGGGGTGGTGCGACGCGCGTGACCGCGCGGTTCAGACCAGAACCGGCGCCGGCGGCAGTTCGATTTCGAAGCTGAACTTCGTCCCGCCCTGGGGGTGGGTCGTGACGGTGAGCTCTCCGCCCATCGCGGCGACGAGCTTGCGGCAGACCGCGAGTCCCAAACCAGCGCTCGAGAAGTCCTGCCGCTCGGAGGGTCCATCCTGCAGGTCGATCCCTGGGCCGGTGTCGCGCACCGAGAACTCGATTCGGGCATCCCCAGTCTCGCGAGCGGCGACTTCGACGAACCCGGTGTCGGTGTACTTCAAGGCGTTCGTGGTCAGGTTGAGGAGCACGCGAGCGACGGCCCGATGTTGCCCGACGCGCTCTTCGAGCGCCGGCGCGAGGAACCGCAAGTCCAACCTCTTTTCCTCGGCGAGGGGCCGCGCCAGGTCGCGAACCGAACGGAACACATCGGTGATCGCAAATGGTGCCGGCTCGCCTTCCGTGAGACTCTCACCGCGGCGCGTCAGGTCCATCACGTCGCCGGCCATCGAGCACAGGCACAGGGCAGCGCTGCGGATCAGGCCCAACTGGCGGCGCTGTGCCTCGGTGATCGGGCCGCTTTGTCCCAGCTGCATGGACTCCGCGAGGAACATGATCGACGTGAGCGGCGAGCGCAGGTCGTGCGCCAGCTCCACGACCAGCTCCTGACCCTTCTGCTCCGCGAAGGGCTCCCTCCGCACCGCGTTCGTCTTCATGTTCATGCGGCGGGTTGCGGCGCCGACTCGACCGGCTCCTCGGTGGTCTCACGCTCGACGACCCACGCGGCATTGGGGCTGCGCTGCAGGCCGTGACGCTCCATCAACCGATACAGCGTGGTCCGATCGACGCCGGCGATGCGGGCGGCCTTGGACATGTTGCCCCCGGCTCGGCTCAAGAGCCACGTCAGGTACTGCATCTCGAATTGCGCGATCACGCGCTCGCGGGCGACGTGATAGCTCTCCTCGAGCAACGTGGAGATGAGCGACGCCGGATTGGTGGTGACGGCCGGGCGCGCTTCCGCGGTGAGCGGGAGATCCTCCGGGCGGATGACCGCGCCCGGCTCGGTGAGGACCGCCACGTGCTCGATCACGTTCTGCAGCTCGCGCACGTTGCCCCGCCAGGGGTGCGTGCACAGCGTGCGGATCGCGCCATCGGACAGTTTGGGGAACGTCTCGCCCTTGCGGCGGTGCCGCACCCAGTAGGTCGACAGAAAGTACTCGGCCAAGAGCGGGATGTCCTCGGGCCGCTCGCGGAGCGGCGGGACGTGAATCGGCACGACGCGGAGGCGGTAGTACAGATCTTCGCGCATCGACCCGGCTTGAACCGCAGCCTCGGGATCGCCATTCGTGGCCGCGATGAACCGGACGTTCACGACGGCATCGGTCGTCTCGCTGCCGACGCGGCGCACCACGCCGTCCTGGATCACGCGCAGCAGCTTGGCCTGAATCGGCTTGGACATCTCGACCAGCTCGTCGAGGAACAGCGTCCCGCCGTTCGCCGTCTCGAGCAGGCCGGGCTTGTCCCGCACGGCGCCCGTGAAGGCCCCTTTGCGGTGCCCGAACATCTCGGACTCGAGCAACGGCTCCGGGAGTGCGGCGCAGTTGACCGCGACGAAGGGCCGGCTGGAGCGCCGGCTGTGTTGATGAATGAACTGCGCGATCATCTCTTTGCCCGAGCCGCTCTCGCCCGTGATGAACACGGACGCGTCGGTCGGGGCCACGCGGCGCGCCAGCTCGATCGCCTTGCGGAACGCCAACGACGTTCCGAGCAGCGTGGCCTTGTCGGCCGGCGCGTCGTCCTGGTCGGCGTCCTGCTGCTGTTCCCGGGTCTCCTGGCCGACGAGCACGGTGTGCGTCGCGCGGCCCATGGTGATCTGGAGGTGCTGGGCCGAGAAGGGCTTGGGCAGGTAATCCCAGGCACCCTGGCGCAGCGCCTCGACGCTCGACTCGACGCTGGGGTTGCCCGTCATCACGATGACGATGGTTTCCGGGTTCGTTGCCAGCGCGGCGCGCAGCAGGGCGAGCCCGTCGACCTGCGACATGTAGAGGTCCGTGAGCACGATGTCGAACGGCCGGCGCTTGAGTAGTTCGAGCGCTTCCTGACCGCGACCACTCACCGTGACGTCGTAGCCCTCGAGGCGGAGCACGCTCGCGCAGCTCTCGCGCAGCGTGTGCTCGTCATCCACGACCAGCGTGCGGATGCGGGCTTTGGCCTCGGAGCCGATCGCGAGCAGCGCGTTGACGTGGCCCGGGTCGGCGGCGCCGTTTCCGGCGTTGTTCGATGCAAGCGGTGTCGACATGGTTATGGTCATTCCTCCCGGGGCCGCCTAACGCACGGATCGGGCCACACTGTCGCAACCTCGCAGCACGACGGGATTCATGAGGAAATACGGGCACTTCCGCGTGCCGCCGGCGCCTCGGAGGTGGGGCCTCCTTGCACCAACCTGCATCCGGCTGCGAGCCGCCGTGCACCGATTTGCGACATGCTCGGCGTCGCAACACGGGGCGTGCGCGGTATCGGACTTGCTGTGTAGCGCCGGCATGACATCGAGACATTTGCCGGCGCCCCGCCCGTCGGATGCGCCCGTTCCGTTCGTACCGCGTCCGCGCGCGCCGGCCGCTGCGGCAGGCGAAGAAGCGGGGCCCGATTGGCGCCGCATCGCCCGCGCCCTGTGGCACTTCAAGTGGGTCGTGATCCTTTCGACGATTCTGGGTACGGCGGCAGGGGTCGCGGCGGTGCGTGCGTTGAAGCCGCTCTACGTCGCACAGGCCACGGTGTGGATCGACGTGCCCGACAACCGCCGCGAAACGGACCGCGCCGGTCCGATTCGTCCGGGGGGCCTGCTCTCATCGGATGCCTGGATCGACCTGCTGCGGTCCTACGTCGTACTCGACCACGTCGTGCGGGAGCAGCGTCTCTACCTAGAACTCAAGACCATCGACGACACCGAGCGCTTCGCCGCGTTCAGCGTCACGGATACGTTCCGACCCGGCGACTACGTCCTGAAGGTCGATGACGCCGGCCGCAACTACGTGTTGTCCGCGGCCAAGGGTCCGGACCTGGAGCACGGCGTGGTGGGCGATTCGGTGGGGACCAAGCTTGGCTTCCAGTGGGTCCCGACGCCTGCGATGCTGCCGCCGAATCACAAGGTCGAATTCACGCTCGCGACGCCGCGCGACGCCGCGCTCCGTCTGGGGGAACGCCTCGACATCCGCATGGATCTCAACGGCAACTTCCTCTCCGTCGAGCTGCGGGGCACGAGTCCGCGTCAGATTGCCAACATTCTCAACGCCACGACCGCGCGCTTCGTGCAGATCGCGGGGCAGCTGAAGCGCGAGAAACTCACCGAGCTGACCAAGATTCTCCAGGATCAGCGGAGCTACGCCCAGCGCAACCTCGACGACGCCGAGCAGGCCCTCAAGACGTTCCGGATGCGCACGATCACGCTGCCCTCGGACCAGCCGACCGGGGGGGGGCCAGCCGGCTCGGGCGCCAGCGCGCAAACCCGTGACCCGGTTGTGAGCGACTTCTTTGAGCGTCAACTCCAGCGAGAACAGATGCGCCGGGACCGCGCGGCGATCGAGCGCGCGCTCACGCAGGCCGGTGGGGCGACGTTGCCGGTGGACGCGTTCGCGGCCATCGGGTCAGTGCAGCACTCACCCGAGCTGTCGAACGCGCTCAAAGAGTTGAGCGATAAGCAGGCGCAGCTGCGCACCTACCGGTACCACTACTCGGACGAGTACCCCCTGGTGCAACGCCTCGTCGCTGAAATCGCGGAGCTGGAAAAACGTACTATTCCGGGGCTCGCGCAGGCGCTGGTCGCGCAGCTCGCGGTTCGCGAGACGGAGCTGGGACAGCAGGTCGACGCCGCCTCGCGCGAGATCCGGCAGATTCCGGCGCGCTCCGTCGACGAAGCCCGGCTCCGTCGCGCCGTGCAGCTCGCGGAAGAGTCGTACAACACGGTCCAGGGGCGATTCCTGGAAGCCACACTCGCCGCCGAGGCGTCGAGCGTGCCGGACGTACGGATTCTCGACCCCGCGATCGTGCCGCAACGCCCGGTCAAGAACACCGCGCCGCGGCTTCTGCTGATGGGACTGGTCGCGGGGCTGGGCTTGGGCGTGGTGGGCGCGGTCGTGCTCGACCGCATGGACCCGCGCGTGCGCTACCCGGAACAGGTGTCGCGCGACCTCGGCTTGGCGATCCTCGGGGCGGTGCCGCACTTGCGCAGGGATCAAGAGCCCGCGGAAGTCGTCGAGGCGCTGCGGGGCGTGTGTCTCAATCTCGCGCACGCCTACGGTCCGGCCGGGCCGCTGCTCGTCACAATCACGAGCCCGGGTCCGGGTGACGGGAAGTCGTTCCTCGCGGCCAACCTCGCCCTCACCTTCGCCGACGGCGGGCACCGCACCCTGTTGATCGACGGCGACATCCGGCGCGGTGTCCTGCACCGCCGGTTCAAAACCGCCCGCCAGCCGGGCCTCACGGACTACCTGCGCGAGGACGTGTCGCGCGACCAGGTCGTGCAGGCGACCGCGTACCCGTGGCTCTTTTTCCTGGGCTGCGGGACGCGATCGCACCGGGCGCCGGAGCTGCTCGGGTCGCCCGCGATGGGCTCGCTGATCGCGTCGCTGCGGACGGACTACGACGTCATCCTCATCGACAGTCCGCCCCTCGGCGCTGGCGTGGACCCATTCATTCTAGGTACTGCGACGGGCCACGTGATGCTCGTGTTGCGGACGGGTTACAGCCATCGTGAGGTGACGGGGGCGAAGCTGGAGGTTCTGGATCGCCTGCCGGTGCGGGTGTTGGGGGCGGTGTTGAACGACGTCCCTCGCGGGGCGAGCGGTCACTACTCCTACTACTCGTATCATCTCCCCGGATACGAGGCCGCGGACGAAGAAGACGGGCGCGGCGCCGCGCTACCCCGGCTCGTCTAGGGAGAGGGGGGGGCGGGCGGCACGCCCTCGTCGTAGCGGCGGATCCAGGACCGGCCACCGACTTCCTTGCCGCGCCGCAGGGCCGCGCTCGCACGGATCAGCAGATCCACCGGCTGGATCGGCGCGTACCCGACGTTCGACACCGCCTCATAGCCGACGCGGACTTGCCGCACGGGCAGTCGTTGCGCGCCCGCGGTCGCGTTCTCCCTGATCGCCCGGACCAGGCGCTCCGACAGCTGCAACGCGCCGGGCGCGTCCGTGGAGGGAGCGATCACGGCGAATTCCGTGGGGCCGAGCCGGCCGAGCACGTCGGAGAGCCGGCTGGCCGATTTGAGGGCTTGAACGGACTTGAGAATGGCGGCGGCGGCCGTATCGCCGGCCGTGGTCGCGTCGGGCTCCAGGTCGAGCGCCAAAACCACGCAGGCGAGCGAGCCATGCTCCCGAAATGCGTACGACCCCATCTCTTGAACGCGCCGCGCCATCCCTTGCCGGTTGTACAGCCCGGTAGCCGCGTCGAGGAGCCCCTCGGCCCGCGAGCGATCGGCGTCGAGCTTCCCGCTCATGAAGGCGCGGAGCTTGAGGACCAACTCCGCGCCATCGGTCGAGCGGCCGATGCACTCCCAAGCGCCCGAGCGCAGCGCGGAGATGCGTTGTTCGCGTGTCGGATCGTGCGGGGTCGTCACGATCAGGGGGGTGCTCTTCGTTACACGCGCCTTTTCACGCAGGGCGCGGCATAACTCGAGTCCGCTCATGTCGGAGAGGAGCGCTTCAACGAAGATCACGTCAGGATTCGTGGTCCGCGCGCGCGCCAGTGTGTGCTGTCCCGTTGAGGTGCGCAGCACGGCGAAGCCGTTGGCCCCGAGCAGGCCTTCAATCCAGCCTGCGCTCCCTTCGTCTTCACCGGCCACCAGCGCCAGCGGTAAGCCGGCGGATGGCCCCGAGTCGGTCATGCGGTCACCCTCCTGTGACGCACTCGTCGCAGGATTGGGGCCATGTCGCTCCAACCCGAGGATGAACGGCGCGACGGTCTGTTGACGCGGCCGCGCAACGCAATCGTGGGGGCGGTGCGACCGCGTTGCGCCCGTGTCGGTGCGAGAACCCGTTGTCGTCCGGGCGGTTACGTCAGTTTGTGAGGGGAGTCAGTCACGCGGGGCCCCAATCTTGAAGTAAGGCTGGGGCATGTGTGGAATCGTCGGTTACGTCGGATCTCGGCAAGCGGCACCCATTCTCCTCGAGGGGCTCGCGCGCCTCGAATACCGTGGCTACGACTCGGCGGGCGTGGCCCTGCAGAATGAGGGCGGCGTCGAGACCCGGAAGCTCGCGGGCAGAGTCAAGGGACTCGCCGATCTGCTCGAGCGCGAGCCGGTGCTGGGCACGTGCGGCATCGCGCATACGCGCTGGGCGACGCATGGCCCTCCCAACGACGTCAACGCGCACCCCCACATCGATTGCGATCATGAGATCGCGCTCGTGCACAACGGCATCGTCGAGAATGCCGATGTGCTGCGAACGCGGCTCGAGCGCGACGGACATCGCTTCACCACCGAGACCGACACCGAAGTCCTCGCCCACCTGATCGAAGACGCCGAGGGTGCCACGCTCGAGGAGCGCCTCATCGCGGCGCTGGCGCCCGTCGCGGGGACATACGGCCTGGCGGTTACCTGGAAGGCCGAACCCGGCAAAATCGTCGTGGCGCGGCGCGGATCGCCGGTGCTGCTCGGCGTCGGCGACGGCGAGCACTTCGTCGCCTCCGACGCGAGCGCCGTGCTGGGTCACACGCGGTCGGTCGTCTATCTGCAGGACGGGGATATCGCGGTGGTGACGGCCGACGGATACCGCGTGCTCGACCGCGATGCGGTGGAGCAGGAGCGTGCCATCGACGACATCGAGTGGGATCTCGAGGCCATCGCGCTGGGACCGTACCCCCACTTCATGCTGAAGGAGATCTGCGAGCAGGCGGAGACCGTGCGCAACACGCTCCGCGGCCGGCTTCTCGCCGGCGAGGGCTTTGCGCGCCTGAACGGCCTCAATCTGTCCCCGGGCCAGTGCATGCGGATCCAGCGGATCCTCATCGTCGCCTGCGGCACGTCATGGCACTCGGCACTCGTGGGCCGCCACGCGCTCGAGGAGCTGGCCGCCATTCCCGTCGACGTCGAGTACGCCTCCGAGTATCGCTACCGGCGGCAGCTGCAGATCCCGGGCACGCTCGCCATCGCCATTTCGCAGTCGGGCGAGACCGCCGACACGCTGGAGGCGCTGCGCGCCGCCCGCGGCACCGGCGCGAACGTCGTGGGCGTCGTGAACGTCGTGGGGAGCACGATCGCCCGCGAGGCGGACGGCGGAATCTATCTCCACGCGGGGCCTGAGATCGGCGTCGCCTCGACCAAGGCCTTCACCTCACAAGTCGTCGCGCTGTTGTTACTCGGGCTCTACCTGGCGCGCCAGCGGGGGCTGATGGCCGTGGACGAGGGGCGGCGCCTCGTGGCCGAGTTCGAGCGGCTGCCCGAGCTCGTCGCCCGCGCGCTCGAGCTCGAGCCACAGGTGAAGGAAGTGGCCGCGGCGTACGCCGGCGTCGGCAACGCGCTCTACCTGGGCCGTGGGGTCAACTACCCGGTTGCCTTGGAAGGCGCGCTCAAGCTCAAGGAGATCTCGTACATCCACGCCGAGGGGTATCCCGCGGCGGAGATGAAGCACGGCCCCATCGCGCTGATCGACGAGAACATGCCGGTGGTGTGCATCGCGCCGCAGGACCATGTCTACGCGAAAATCGTTTCGAACATGCAGGAAGTGCGGGCGCGGGGTGGCCGCATCATCGCCATCACGAGCGAGGGCAACGGCGACTTGAGTCATCTCGCCGAGCACCAGCTCCGCGTGCCCGCGTGCGACCCGTTGTTCTCGCCGGTGCTCACGGTCATCCCCTTGCAACTCCTGGCCTATCACATCGCCGTACAGCGGGGGTGCGACGTCGATCGCCCCCGCAACCTGGCGAAGAGTGTGACGGTGGAATGATGACAAACGTCCGCGTGCTGATCCTTGCCGCGTTGCTCGCCATCCCGGGCCGCGCGGCCCAGAGCGCCTCTCTTCTTCCGCCCGACGACTTTCAAGTGGGCGATCGCATCTTGCTCGTCGTCGAGGGAGACTCGATGCTGACCGACACGTTCACGGTGGTGGCGGGACCAGCGATTCAGCTGCCCGTGATCGGCGCAGTGTCGCTTGCCGGGGTGCCTCGGAAGGAGCTCGAGGCTCACATGCGGCGGGCGCTGGCTCGCTACCTCAAGGATCCGGTGGTGCGCGCCCGCGCCTTGATCCGCGTGTCGGTTCAGGGCGCCATCGCCCGGCCAGGGTTCTACGCGGTTCCCACCGACCTCGTGCTGGCCGATGCGCTGATGGTGGCGGGCGGGCCGATTCAAGAAGCGCGCGTCGACAAGATGCGCATCCGGCGCAACGGCTCGCAGATCTGGAGCGGCCCAAAACTCCAGGCGGCGATCGCGCGCGGCGCCACGCTGGAGGAGCTGGGGCTCCGCGCCGGGGATCAGATCGACGTGCCGCGCGGTCGGGACACGGAGTCGACCGTACGGATCGTCGGCGGGATTGCCACTGCCGTGGTCGCCGTCTGCGTCCTCACGGGTTGCTGATGCGCGTCCTCTCGGTAGTGGGGCCCCCCCCGAACCTGCTGCAGTTGGCGCCGGTCGCGCGCGCCCTCGGTGCATCGCGTGACGTCGAGCATCTGATCATCCATACCGGTCGGCACGACGATCCGGAGATGTTGGCTGCGACCGAGCAACTGGGCCTCTCGCCGATCGAGTACCACCTCGAAGTGGGCGAGGGTTCTTACGGCGTCCAGACCGGGCTGATGCTGCAACGACTCGAGCCGGCGCTCGCCGACCTGCAACCGGACGTCGTCCTGGCGTACGGCGGCGACCGGGCGGCGGCTGCGGCGGCCCTGGCAGCAGCGAGCCTCGGCATCCGCTTCGGGCATGTGGAGGCGGGGCTGCGCGGCGACGGTGGAGATACGATGCCGAGCCTCGTGGCCGACCGGTTGGCCGATCTGCTCTTCGTACCGTCGCGCGATGCCATCGACGCCCTGAAATCGGAGGGTGTCGCCGAGGAACGGATCCAGTTCGTGGGGAGCGTGCGGGTCGACGAGCTCTGCTGGGCGTTACCGCGGGCGCCGTCGGCCGATACCGGCGCGTACGCGGTGGCCAATCTGCACGACCCGGCGGCCGAGGTGGTGCAGGCGTTGGCCGAGTTATCCAAGCGCGTCCCCGTCGTTTCCGCACCCGCTGACTATCTCGAGCGCGCGGGCCTCGTCGCCGGCGCCGCGCTCGTGGTGACAGACGCGGATGACCTCCAGGAAGAAACGAGTTACCTCGGCGTGCCGTGCATCACGCTGCGGGCGAACACCGATCACCCCGCGACGTGCCAGCACGGCACGAACCGATTGGTGGCGGCGGGGCGTGACACGCTCCTCGCCGCGGCGAACCGGGCGCTGGCCCGGCGCGCGCCGGTGCGTCCCGTGCTCGAACGCTGGGACGGGCACGCGGCCGAGCGCATTGCCAGTGTGTTGTGTGACGGCGCGGACTTCCCGTCTGAACGGGAGCCGGCGCCCCCCCCCCAACCGCGCGGCCGACGCGCGATAGCGCTTCCCCAGATGGCCA
>Ga0209382_10012535_pt1 | contig 10471 bp, 20 predicted proteins | sample SoiMetdeltSBSDD5_FD_187599 | JGI IMG/M metagenome (GOLD analysis project Ga0209382, IMG submission 187599) | Bulk soil microbial communities from a Populus tree surrounding site in Tennessee, USA - Soil MetaG P. deltoides SBSDD5 (SPAdes) (version 2) | ecosystem: Environmental > Terrestrial >...
CCCGGCGACAACACCCTCATGACCGTCGAGCTCATCGCCCCCATCGCCATGGACGAAGGCCTGCGCTTCGCCATCCGCGAAGGCGGCCGCACCGTCGCCTCCGGCCGCGTCACCAAAATCCTGAAGTGAGCACCCATGGCTGAGAAGCAGAAGATCCGCATCCGACTGAAGGCCTACGACCACGAGGTCATCGACCAGTCGACGAAGAAGATCGTCGAGACGGTGCTGCGCACCCAGGCGACGGTGCGGGGGCCGATCCCCCTACCGACCGAGAAGCACCGGTTCACGGTCATCCGGTCGCCGCACAAGGACAAGGACAGCCGCGAGCACTTCGAGATGCGCATCCACAAGCGGCTGCTCGACATCCTCGAGCCGTCGCCCAAGACCGTGGACTCGTTGCAGCGCATCGAGCTGCCGGCCGGCGTCGACATCGAGATCAAGATCGCCCAGGCCTGAGCGCCGGCCCGAGCGTCCTCACAACGAATCTGCCCCCGTCTTCGTCGCCCGGGCGAGAAGGACGGGGGCAGATGCGCGCTGTGGGTCAGCGATGAGTGAGATCACTCGGTCTTGAGGTCGTCCTCGGAGAGGTTGGAGGAGATCCCGGTCTCCACGTGGAGCTCGGGCCCGTCGTCGGGGGCGAGGAACCAGGGCTGGTCCTCGGCCACCGCACGCTCTTCTTCCAGGTGAGAGAACGGATCGAGGCGGCTGGTCCGCTTGATCTGCCGCTCCTCGGGTTCCTGGACACTCGCCTGGATCTTCCGCCGGCTGAACACCATGGTCCTGAAGCTACCGGGTTTTGTTCGATCGACAAATGGGCCGCTATCATCGATGGGCTGCCCGTCGGGCACCCCACTCCGGGGTCGTGTGGTGATGGGCATCCCGTTCGTTCCGTCAACCGACGTCTGTGCAGGCCCCGCGCGGGAACCGCACAGCACAACCGAGTCTGACGCTCCGCCGGGTCCTCCCGAGCGGAGCGTTCGCGTGATCCACGTAGCTTCCGCACCGAGAAAGACGTAGCCGCCATGGCGACAAGAGCGATCGTCGGCGAAAAGGTCGGCATGACGCAGGTCTGGGACGACGACAACCGCATCGTCCCGGTCACGGTCCTGCGCGTCCGGCCGTGCCGGGTGGTCCAGGTGAAGACCCCGGAGAACGACGGCTACAGCGCCCTCCGGGTCACCTTCGGGGCCCGCAAGCCCAGCAAGCTCACCAAGCCCGTCGCGGGCCAGTACAGCAAGGCCGGGGTCGACCCCGGTGTGCGGCTGGTCGAGCTGCGGCTCGATGACGTGTCCGAGTACGAGGTGGGCCAGGAGATCGGCGTCGACATCCTGTCCCAGGGTGAGCTGGTCGACGTGACCTCGGTCAGCAAGGGCCGGGGCTTCACCGGCGTGATGAAGCGGCACGGCTTCTCCGGTCTCGGGGCCAGCCACGGTGCCCACAAGGTCCACCGGGCGCCCGGCGCCATCGGGGCCTGCGCCACGCCGTCCCGGGTCTTCCGCGGCACCCGCATGGCCGGCCGGTCCGGTGGCAAGAAGACCACCACCCTGAACCTGACCGTGGTCCAGGCCGATGCCGAGCGGGACCTGCTCCTGGTCAAGGGCTCGGTACCGGGTCCAAACGGGGCGCTGGTCCTGGTCCGTGACGCCGTGAAGGCGGGCGCCAGGAAGGGCAGCGACTGATGGCGAGCATCAAGGTCACCACGACAGCCGGGAAGTCGTCCGGCAAGGTCGAGGTCGATGACGCGCTGTTCGGCGTCCAGCCCCATGTTCCGGTCATGCACCAGGTGGTCACGGCTCAGCTGGCCGCCCGGCGGGCCGGCACCCAGTCCACCAAGACCCGGGCCGAGGTCGCCGGGGGTGGCGCCAAGCCCTGGCGCCAGAAGGGCACCGGCCGGGCCCGGCAGGGCTCGATCCGCGCGCCGCAGTGGCGGGGTGGCGGTGTGGCCCTGGGGCCGAAGCCCCGCAGCTACCGCCAGCGGACGCCCAAGAAGATGATCCGCCTGGCGTTGGCGTCGGCGCTGTCCGACCGCTTCGCCGACGGCAAGGTCATGGTGCTGGACGACTGGGGCATCGACGCCCCGAGCACCAAGCAGGCACGCGAGATCCTCGCCCGCCTCGAGCTCGACGGTCGGGTCCTCGTGGTCCTCACCCGGGAGAACGAGGCGGTGTGGAAGAGCCTGCGGAACCTGCCCCACGTCCATGTGCTGACCACCGGCGAGCTCAACGCCTACGACGTGCTCGTCAGCGACTGGGTGGTGTTCACCAGGTGGTCGCTGCCGGATGCCGGCCCGACCACTCCCTCCGACGCTCCGGTCGACGAGCCCACCGCCGAGCCCAGCGACGAGCCGACCGATGCCACGCAGGAGGACGATGCCTGATGGACCCTCGCAACGTCATCGTCGCTCCGGTCGTGAGCGAGAAGTCCTACGCCTTGATGGAGGAAGGGGTCTACACGTTCATCGTGCAACCCACCGCCACCAAGCCCCAGATCCGCGATGCCGTGCAGAAGATCTTCGGCGTCAAGGTGGCCAAGGTGAACACCCTGAACCGGCAGGGCAAGCGCAAGCGCAGCCGGCGGACCTTCACCTTCGGCAAGCGACCCGACACCAAGCGGGCGATCGTGACCCTCGCCGCGGGCGACACGATCGACCTCTTCCAGGATTGACGGAGTTGGTGCACTGATGGCCCTCCGCAAGCGCAAGCCCACCAGCGCAGGACGACGGTTCCAGACCGTCGCCGACTTCGCCGAGCTGACCAGCACGAGCCCCGAGCGCTCGCTGTTGGACAAGAAGCCGTCCACCGGCGGCCGCAACACCCACGGCCGGAAGACCTCCCGCCACCGCGGTGGCGGCCACAAGCAGCGCTACCGCATCGTCGACTTCCGGCGGAACAAGGACGGCGTCCCCGCCAAGGTCGCCACCATCGAGTACGACCCCAACCGGTCGTGCCGCATCGCGCTGCTGCACTACCTGGACGGCGAGAAGCGCTACATCCTCGCTCCCCGCGACGTGCGGGTCGGCGACCTGCTGCAGTCGGGCCAGGGGTCCGAGATCCGGCCCGGGAACGCGCTGCCGTTGCGCTACATCCCCGTCGGCACCACCATCCACAACGTCGAGCTGAAGCCGGGCGCCGGCGGCAAGATGGCCCGCTCGGCCGGTTCGTCGGTGGTCCTGCTGGCCAAGGAGGGCGACCACGCCACCGTGCGGCTGCCCTCGACCGAGATGCGCCGGGTGCCCATCGACTGCCGGGCCACGGTCGGCGAGGTCGGCAACGCCGAGCACGAGTTGATCAAGATCGGCAAGGCGGGTCGCAACCGCTGGAAGGGCGTCCGTCCCCAGACCCGCGGTGTCGCGATGAACCCCGTCGACCACCCGCTCGGCGGCGGCGAGGGCAAGTCCTCGGGCGGCCGGCATCCCGTGTCGCCCTGGGGCAAGAAGGAAGGCCGCACCCGGGCCAAGAACAAGCCGTCCGACAAGATGATCATCCGGCGTCGCCGCACCCGCGGCTCGCGGAGGTAGGGAACATGCCCCGTTCGCTGAAGAAGGGCCCGTTCGTCGACGAGCACCTGCTCCGCAAGGTCGACGCCCTCAACACCAACAACGAGAAGAAGGTCGTCAAGACCTGGTCGCGCCGGTCCACGATCATCCCGGACATGGTCGGCCACACCATCGCGGTGCACGACGGCCGCAAGCACGTCCCCGTCTACATCACCGAGTCGATGGTGGGGCACAAGCTGGGCGAGTTCGCGCCGACCCGGACCTTCCGCTACCACGCCGGCCAGGAGAAGGCCGCACGGGGGAGGCGGTAGCGATGGCGGCGACGGCGACCACCGGCCGGCTGGCGAGTGCACCTCTTGCTGGTGCGCGCGCACAGGCCCGCTACGCCCGCATGTCCGCCTTCAAGGCGCGGGCCGTGCTCGACCTCATCCGGGGCCTCCCCATCGACCGGGCGGCCGAGGTGCTGCGGTTCACCGAACGGGGTGCGGCCACCGACATCAGCAAGGTGCTGGCGTCGGCGATCGCGAACGCCACCCACAACGACGGGCTGGACGACAGCACGCTGTACGTCTCGGTCTGCTACGCCGACGAGGGGCCGACGCTCAAGCGCTGGCGGCCCCGGGCCCGGGGCCGGGCAACCCGCATCCGCAAGCGGACCTGCCACATCACGATCGTCGTGAGCGTGATGCCGCCCGAGATGCTGGCGGTGGTCGAGGCCGAGCGGTCGGCGACCGAGGTGCGTGGCGAGGGTGGCCGCCGCCGCGGCCGGGCCGCCCGTGAGGCTCGTCGTGCCCGTGTGGCCCGCAGCCGTGAGGCGCAGGGCCAGGCCGAGGACATCGAGGACACCGAGGACACCGAAGAGGCCGAAGACCTCGAGTCCACCGAGCCCGAGGACACCGAGGACCTCGACGAGACCGAGGTCGACGACGACGTCGAGGACGATGAGACCGACGAGGACGCCGACGACGGCGAGGACGAAGAAGAGTCGAAGCCGTGAACGAACGTACGCAAGCACCACGAGGCTTTGATCTCGCCGGAGGCCCCGAGCCGAAGGCGAAGGAGTGGCCGGAGGCAGAAGAACGATCTGATCTCGCCGGAGGCCCCGAGCCGAAGGCGAAGGGCATAGCCGGAGGCAGATGATGGGCCAAAAAGTCAATCCCTACGGCTTCCGGCTCGGCGTCACCACCGACTGGAAGTCCCGTTGGTTCGCCGACCGCGAGGCCTACGGCGACAACGTCATCGAGGACTGGAAGATCCGCGACTACCTGATGTACGAGCTGCCGCACGCGGCCATCAGCCGGATCGAGATCGAGCGCACCCGCGATCGCCTGCGGGTCGACGTCCACACCGCGCGCCCGGGCATCGTCATCGGTCGCCGGGGCAGCGAAGCCGACCGCCTGCGGGCCGGGCTGGCCAAGATCACCGGCAACGCCAAGGTGCAGCTCAACATCCAGGAGATCAAGCAACCCGAGCTGGACGCGGCGCTGATCGCCCAGGGCGTGGCCGACCAGCTCGGCGCTCGCGTGGCGTTCCGCCGCGCCATGAAGCGGGCCGTGCAGAACGCCCTCAAGGCCGGCGCGCAGGGCATCCAGGTCCAGTGCTCAGGCCGCCTGGGTGGCTCCGAGATGGCTCGCACCGAGAGCTACCGCGAAGGTCGGGTCCCCCGCCACACGCTGCGGGCCGACATCGACTACGGCTTCCGCGAGGCTCGCACGCCCGCCGGTCGCATCGGCGTGAAGGTGTGGATCTACAAGGGCGATGTCCTGCCGTACAAGTCGCTCAGCGAGGACAAGATCTCCCGCGAGGCCGCCATGGCCGTGGGCGAGACCTCGGGTGCCGGGGCTGCCGCTGCCGGCGGCCCGGGGGGATCCCGGGTGGTCTCGTCCGCCTCCCGTCGCCGCCCGGCCGAGGTCACCGAGGAACCGGTGGAGAACGAGCCGCTCATCAAGGAGGTCGATCCCGAGTTCGAGCGGCTGCTGGCGGAAGAGGAAGAGATCGAGCGCCGGGTCCACGAGCACCACGAGACCCCGCACTTCCGGCCGGGAGACGAGTGACATGTTGATGCCGCGCAAGGTCGCGCACCGCAAGCACCAGCGGGGCCGGATGAAGGGCATGGCCAAGGGCGCCACCGAGGTCGCGTTCGGCGAGTACGGCATCCAGGCCCTCGAACCAGGGTGGATCACCGCCCGCCAGATCGAGGCGGCCCGTATCGCCATGACCCGCCACATCAAGCGTGGTGGCAAGGTCTGGATCAACATCTTCCCGGACAAGCCGGTCACCCAGAAGCCGGCCGAGACCCGCATGGGCTCGGGCAAGGGCAACCCGGAGCACTGGGTGGCTGTGGTCCGGCCCGGCCGCATCCTGTTCGAGCTGTCCTACCCGGACGTCGGGCTGGCGCGCGAGGCCATGGAGCGGGCGATCCAGAAGCTGCCCATCAAGGCCCGCTTCATCACGCGTGAGGAGGCGCTCTGATGCCCAAGCAGTCCTTCCGCGACCTCGACGACGTCAGCCTGGTCAACGAGCTCGAGGAGTCCCGCAAGGAGCTCTTCAAGCTGCGGTTCCAGAACGCCACCGGCCAGCTGACCAACTATTCCAAGGTCGGCCACACCCGCAAGGCCATCGCCCGTCTCGAGACCGAGCTGCGGGCCCGCGAGATCGCGGCGGCGGAGAGCGCCGAGGACGAGGAGACCTCCTGATGGCAGAGACCAAGGACGCTACGAACGACGAGACGGACGCCGCGGTCGCCCCGGCCAAGAAGGCCGCAGCGAAGAAGACGGCGACCAAGAAGGCCGCAGCCACGAAGAAGACAGCGGCCAAGAAGGCCGCGCCCACCAAGGCGGCCGCGTCCGAGCGCGCATCGAGCGCTACGGCCACGGTTGCCGGCGCAGGCGAGGAGCGCACCCGGAGCGCCCGGAAGGTGCGCGAGGGCGTGGTGGCCTCGACGAGCATGGACAAAACCGCGGTGGTGCTCATCACCACCCGCAAGCCGCACCCGCTGTACCGCAAGACCATGGTGCGCACGTCGCGGCTCAACGCCCACGACGAGAGCAACGAGCTACGGGTCGGCGACCGCGTCCGGATCGCCGAGACGCGGCCGCTCTCGAAGACCAAGCGGTGGCGCCTGGTCGAGATCCTGGAGAGGGCGAAGTAGCCGTGATCCAGCAGGAGTCCCGCCTCAAGGTGGCCGACAACAGCGGCGCCAAGGAGGTCCTCGTCATCAAGGTGCTCGGTGGCTCGCGCCGCCGTTACGCCTCGATCGGCGACGTGTTCGTCGCCACGGTCAAGGACGCCATCCCCGGCGCCGCGGTGCGCAAGGGCGAGGTCGTCCGGTGCGTCGTGGTCCGCACCAAGAAGGAGCGGCGCCGTCCGGACGGCAGCTACATCCGCTTCGACGAGAACGCCGCCGTGTTGATCGACCCCAAGGACAACAACCCGCGCGGCACCCGCATCTTCGGCCCGGTGGGCCGCGAGCTGCGGGACAAGCGCTTCATGAAGATCGTCTCCCTCGCCCCGGAGGTGCTGTGATGCCTGGGCTCAAGATTCGCAAGGGCGATCGGGTGCGTGTCCTCACCGGCAAGGACCGGGGCAAGGAGGGCACGGTCATGCGTGCGATCCCACAGTCCCGCAAGGTCATCGTGGACGGCGTCAACGTGGCCAAGAAGCACCAGCGCCCCACCCGTGCCACCCAGCAGGGCGGCATCATCGACAAGGACATGCCGATCCCGGCGGCCAACGTGGCCCTGGTCTGCCCGTCGTGCGGCAAGCCGACCCGCGTCGGCTACAAGTTCGACCAGGCCGGCCAGAAGGTCCGGATCTGCCGCAAGTGCGAGAGCGAGATCGCATGAGCACCGTGACCGCTGATCATCCGGCGCCCCGGCTCAAGGTCCGGTACAACGAGCAGCTCCGCGCCCAGCTGAAGGACGAGCTGGACCTGGGCAACATCATGGAGGTCCCCCGGCTCACCAAGATCGTGGTGAACATGGGCGTGGGCGGCGCGGTCGCCCAGGCTTCGCTGCTCGAGGGCGCGCAGGCCGACCTGACCACCATCACCGGGCAGAAGCCGCTGGTGACCCGGGCCAAGAAGTCGATCGCCGGCTTCAAGGTCCGTGAGGGCAACGCGATCGGTGCCAAGGTCACCATGCGCGGCGAACGGGCCTGGGAGTTCCTGGACCGGCTCATCTCGATCGCCATCCCCCGCATCCGGGACTTCCGGGGCCTCAACCCCCGGTCCTTCGACGGCGCCGGCAACTACACGTTCGGCCTCAACGAGCAGCTGGTCTTCCCGGAGATCGACTACGACAGCATCGACGTGCCGCGAGGCATGGACATCACCATCGTCACCACCGCCCGCACCGACGCCGAGGGCAAGGCCTTCCTCGATGCCGTGGGCTTCCCGTTCAGACGTGAGGGTCAGTGAGCCATGGCAAAGAAGGCGCTCATCAACAAGCAACAGCGCAAGCCCAAGTTCAAGGTGCGGGCCTACACCCGCTGCCGGCGCTGCGGCCGGCCGCACGCGGTGTTCCGGAAGTTCGGCCTCTGCCGGGTGTGCCTCCGCGAGCTGGCGCACGCGGGCGAGCTGCCGGGTGTGACCAAGGCGAGCTGGTGAGGGGAGGCAGTTCATGACCATGACCGACCCCATCGCCGACATGCTGACCCGGATCCGCAACGCCAACGTGGCGATGCACGACGAGGTCCGCATGCCGTCGTCCAAGCTCAAGGAAGCGCTGGCTGGCGTCCTCACCAAGGAGGGCTACATCGAGGGCTTCGAGCTGGACGAGAACCCGGGCAAGCCGGGCCGGGTGCTGGTGGTGAAGATGAAGTACAGCCCCGACCGGGCGCGCACCATCTCCGGGATCAAGCGCGTCTCCAAGCCCGGGCTCCGGGTGTACAGCAAGGCCTCCGATGTCCCCCGGGTCCTCGGGGGGCTCGGCGTCGCCGTGCTGTCCACCAGCCAGGGCCTGCTCAGCGACCGTGAGGCCCGCCGCCGCAAGGTGGGCGGCGAGATCCTCTGCTTCGTGTGGTGAAGGTGATCGACGATGTCTCGCGTCGGTAAGTCTCCGATCCCCGTTCCGAGTGGCGTCGAGATCGCCATCGGCGAGGGGCACGTGACCGTCAAGGGCCCCAAGGGCGCCCTGGAGCGCGACCTGCCCCCGGTCATCGCCGTCCGTCAGGAGGGCGACCAGATCGTCGTCGAGCGCCCCGACGACGAGCGCGAGAACCGGGCCCTGCACGGACTGGTGCGGTCGCTGGTCAACAACATGGTCGTCGGCGTGACCCAGGGCTTCACGAAGGAGCTGGAGATCGTCGGCGTCGGCTACCGGGCCACCGCCCAGGGACCGAACGCCATCCGCCTGGCCCTCGGCTTCAGCCACCCGGTGGACGTCCGGGCCCCGGACGGGATCACCTTCGAGGTCCCGGCGCCCAACCGCATCGTGGTGCAAGGCATCGACAAGGAGATGGTCGGCCAGGTGGCCGCCAACATCCGGGCGTGGCGCAAGCCCGAGCCCTACAAGGGTAAGGGCGTCCGCTACGCCGGGGAGCGGGTGCAGCGCAAGGCCGGCAAGGCAGGGAAGTGAGCGCAGGACGATGAGCAGCGCCAAGCACAAGCGAGATGCACGGATCCGCCGCCACGCCCGCGTGCGCAAGCACGTGCGGGGGTCGGCCGAGCGGCCGCGCCTGGCGGTCTTCCGCTCGAACCGGCACATCTCCGTGCAGGTGATCGACGATCACGAGGGTCGCACCCTCGCCACGGCCTCCACCCTGGAGACCGGGCTGCGGAGCGGATCGACCTCCAACAAGGACGCGGCTGCCCAGGTGGGCCAGCTGGTCGCCGAGCGGGCCAAGGCCGCCGGTGTGACCAAGGTGGTCTTCGACCGGGGTGGCTTCCTCTACCACGGCCGGGTCGCGGCGGTAGCCGACGCGGCCCGAGCAGCAGGACTGGAGCTCTAGCCATGGCCAACAACACCGGCGGAAGTCGCACCGGCGGCAACCGCCCCGGCGGTCCCAGCAATCGTCCGGGTGGTCCCAGCAACCGTCCGGGTGGAGGTGGCGGAGGTGGTGGCCGCGGTGGCGGCCGGCAGCCGCGTGAGCGCGAGCAGCGGGACAACCCGCGCGCCTCGGGCGACGCCACGCTGCACGAGTCCCGGGTCATCAACATCAACCGGGTGGCCAAGGTGGTCAAGGGCGGCCGCCGGTTCTCGTTCACCGCGCTGGTGGTGATCGGCGACGGGAACGGCCGCGTCGGCCTGGGCTACGGCAAGGCCAAGGAGGTGCCGCTGGCCATCCAGAAGGGCACCGAGGAAGCCCGTAAGAACCTGTTCAAGGTCCCGCTGGCCGGTACGACCGTCACCCATCCGGTGATCGGCGAGACCGGCGCCGGCCGGGTGCTGATCAAGCCCGCGGCCCGAGGCACCGGGGTCATCGCCGGCGGCGCCGCGCGGGCCATCCTCGAGGAGGCCGGCATCAGGGACGTGGTGTGCAAGTCGCTGGGGTCGCACAACAACATCAACGTGGCCCGGGCCACCATCGCCGGGCTCAAGGACCTGAAGCGACCCGACGAGGTGGCGAAGGCCCGGGGCCTGTCGCCCGAGGAGATCATGCCCGGCGCCATCTGGCGGGCCTACCGCGAGAGCGAGCACCAGTCCGCGCGGCCCCAGGAGGTCGCCGGATGACGACCGAGCTGCGCGTGCGCCAGGTGCGCTCCGGCATCGGCGCCAAGCCGAAGCACCGCGGCACCCTGCGCGCCCTGGGCTTGGGCCGCATCGGCAAGACCAACACCTTGCCGGACCGCCCGGAGATCCGGGGGATGATCGCGCGGGTTCCCCACCTGATCTCCGTGGAGGAGGTGGACGCCGAGGCCGCTGCGACGGCGGCGACCCTCGCCGCGGCGGTCACGGGCACCCCCACGAAGAAGGCACCGGCCAAGAGGGCGACGGCCGCGAAGGCCGCGCCGGCCAAGGAAGCCGCGCCGAGGAA
>Ga0209382_10012536_pt1 | contig 10470 bp, 11 predicted proteins | sample SoiMetdeltSBSDD5_FD_187599 | JGI IMG/M metagenome (GOLD analysis project Ga0209382, IMG submission 187599) | Bulk soil microbial communities from a Populus tree surrounding site in Tennessee, USA - Soil MetaG P. deltoides SBSDD5 (SPAdes) (version 2) | ecosystem: Environmental > Terrestrial >...
CGGCGCGCGGTAGACGGGAATGCCGCCCCCGTAGTGAACGAACACGACGGGGTCGCCTCCCGCCCCGGCGGTGACGCCGTGAACCATGATGCTGCCGCCCGTGTTGCCCGGCGCGCCCGCTACCCAGTGAAGCGAGGACTCCGAGGGTAGGCAAGTGTCATCCGGTCCGACGATCCGCACCTGACCATTGGCCTTCTTCACACATGCATGGATCAACGTCGCGTCACCGCCGTCCGCGAAGAGGGGCGAGGTGAACTGGACCGCCAGGGCGATCGCGATCGCCGTCGCAGCCCCCGCCAAGACGAAGCGCTTGCGAGAACGTGACAGTGCCATGGTCGTCTCCTTTTCTTTAGAGCGGCTCCGAGTCTAGCGGCTCAGCACTGCAGCGAGTCGACAACGCGAGCTCGAGCGAGCCGGGTTGGCGCACCTCGCGTCTTGCCTCGACGCGGGGACGGTGCCGCGCGGCCGACGAAAATGTCGGCAACTTGCCACGGAGTACGAGCTGCCCTAGGCTGATCGAGGCGGTACTGAATCGATTAGCTAAGGGGGTTTCTGGATGCCTCCGCCGTGGTGCATGCGACTTCTTCGGGTCGCTCGCAGCCCGCCGGCCGCTCGACCCCGGGAATGAGCTCGACGACCGGGTTGCCCGGTCCTCTGCGCGCCCGCAGCTTCGCCAAGCCGCGGTCCATGCCCACACTCCAATGTTTGAAGGGGGAGATCCAGACATGCAGATGCTCAGGAACAGACGAGCGGGTCTGCTCGCGCTGGTCACGTCGCTGGCGATGGTAACCAGCGCCAGCGTCGAGGCCGCCACCGTGAACCTTCGCAACAATTGCAGCTACACCGTGTACCCCGGAATCTTTCCGGCCGGCCTCTTCTCCAACGGCGGATGGACGATGGCACCGGGAACGTCGGTGACCTTCAACATCTCCGGCTCCGGACGCCTGTGGGGGCGTACCGGCTGCAACGGTGCCAGCCCCGCCCAGTGCACGACGGGCCAGTGCGGCGGCGTCGGCTTGCAGTGTGCCGGCACCACCGGGGTTCCGAACACGTCGCTGTTCGAGTTCACCATCAACGCCTCCGGGACCGACTGGTACAACGTGAGCTACGTCGATGCGATCGACAACACGATCACGGTCACCACCTCGAACACGAGCTGCACGGGGCCGAGCTCCTGCAACGACTCAGTGAAAACCAACTGCCCGGCAGGACTGAGAAGCGGCAGCGTCTGCCTGAGTCCCTGCACGCGGTACAACACCGATCAGTTCTGTTGCCGCGGGGCGTTCGGCACTCCCCAGACATGCAACACGTCGCAGTGGACGGCAGAGGCGCAGGCGTATCTCAACAACGTCCACACCTTTTGCCCGTTCTCCTACGCCTATGCCTACGATGAACCGAGCGGTGCCCTGCGCACCTGCCCGACGGGCACCGCCTACAACGTGACGTTCTGCGGCGGCGGCACTCCGCCGCCGGCGAATCTGAACGGCACGCGCCAGGTGGCTCCCGGTCACGCGCTGAGCAAGCGCATGGACTCTTCGGGCAATCGCACGACGCCCGGCAACCCGATCGTCCAATGGGTGGCCAACGGCACGGGCGCACAGCGCTGGGTGTTCAACAACGTCGGGGTCTCTCCGTCGGGCAACTACAACATCGCGCTCGAAGGGGGGCCGAACTGCGTGACCGTCTCGGGCGGCGGCACCGCCAACGGTACGAGGATCGTCCTCCAACCCTGCAACGGCGGCGCCGCCCAGTCCTGGAGGGCCGTGTCGGTCCCAGGTACCGGACGCCTCACCCTGCGGCCGGCCAATTCGTCGACCAGGTGTCTCGACGTTCCGGGAGGTTCCTCGGCCGACGGAGTGCAACTGCAGATCTGGGACTGCCACAGCGGCACGAACCAGCAGTGGCAGATTCAGTGAGCAGCGTCTGTTGCAACCCCTGATACGCGCGAAGGCGCGCGGAGGTCGCTATATGAATGTGCGTACGTCGATGTCGAAGCTGCCGGCGTTGCTGCTGTGCGCCGGCATGATCGCCGTGACCGCGACCGCCACACACGCCCAGACCTGGACCTTGGTGTGGTCGGACGAGTTCAACGGGCTCGACACCAGCAACTGGAGCTTCGAGGTGGGCGGCGGCGGGTGGGGCAACAGCGAGCTGCAGTACTACACCAACGGCGCCAACGCGAGCGTCTCCGGCGGCGTCCTGACCATCACCGCTGCCCGTTCGAGTGGTGGGCTCAGCTGCTGGTACGGCACCTGCCAGTACACGTCGGCGCGGATGATCACCCGCGGCAAGCGCGAGTTTCAGTACGGTCGGGTCGAAGCTCGCATCGCCGCGCCGATGGGGCAGGGGCTGTGGCCGGCATTCTGGATGCTGGGCAGCAACATCGGATCCGTGGGCTGGCCGGCCTGCGGCGAGACCGACATCCTGGAGCACGTCAACAACGAGACGCAGGTCCACGGCACCATCCACTGGGACGCGGCCGGGCACGCCTCTTACAGCGGCTCGCGGGTCGTCTCCAACCTGAACGTCTACCACGTCTACTCGATCGAGTGGACGCCGTCGTACATCCGGTGGTTCGTCGACGGCGTGCAATACCACGAAGCCAACATCCAGAACAGCATCAACAGCACCGAGGAGTTCCACCGGCCGTTCTTCCTCTTGCTCAACCTGGCGGTGGGCGGCACCTGGCCGGGCTCTCCAGACGGGTCGACGGTGTTTCCGGCGCGCATGCAGGTCGACTACGTGCGCGTCTACCAGCAGGTGACCGGCGGCGGGATTTCGCCGACCGCCTGGTACTCGATCGTCAACCAGAACAGCGCGAAGTGCGCCGACGGCTCCGGCTGGGGAACCGCGAACGGCACCCGCGTCGTCCAGTGGGATTGCGGGAACGCCCAGTTCAACCAGGAGTGGCAGTTCGTACCGACCGACGGTGGCTACTACCGCGTGGTCAACCGCCACGCCAGCCGCGTGTTGGACGTCAGCGGCGGACCCGCGGCAACGGGCAACGGCGCCCTGGTCCATCTCTGGCAATACGGCGGCGGCACCAACCAGCAGTGGCGGCCCGAGTCGATGGGCGGCGGCTTCTGGCGCTTCCGGGCGCGCCACAGCAACCGGTGCCTCGACGTCCCCGGCGCCTCGACCGCGAACGGCGTCCAGCTCCAGCAGTACGACTGCAACGGAACCGGCGCGCAGTCCTTCCGCCTAGTGCAACAACCTTGACGTCGCGATGACGCCACCTCCTCCCGGCCGATCGGCCGGGAGGAGGACCTCGGGCTGCTTGGTATACATCCGAGCGGCGGCCGGCTATGCCACGCCGGCCACGCCAGCGGGTCGCCTACGCCGCCTTCTTGCAGGTCTCGCTGCCCAGCGGCGTCCACTTGCCGTCGACCTGGGCTTCCCAAGCGTGCTGGAGCGAGCCGTCGGCGCTCTTGGTGAACGTGTCGCGGACCTTCATCGCCATGCCGCCCATCGCGCCCTGGCCGGTGAAGACGAGCTTGTCGCCCTCCCAGCCGGGCGAGGTGGACTGCGAAAAGGCGCCCATGTTGTCCACCCACAGCAACACGTAGTGCTTCGCGCCTGGCTCGTAGGTCATGTGGAACATGCCTTCCATCGTCCCCGGCATGCCCCCGCCCGTCGCCTTGACGCTGCCGCTCTGCCAGAAGCCGCCAAGGTCGGCATGGCTTTCGACGGTGCTCGTCATCGTCCCGCCGGGACCCATCGGGGTGGGCATCGACTTGCCCTCGCACGTCCAGCTCCCGTCGAACACCTTCAGGTTCGCCATCTCTGCGGCGGGCGCGGGCGCTTTCGGCGGAGCGTCCTCAGCAAAGGCGCAGGGCACGACGACAGCCAACGTCGCGGCGGCGAGCAGGGCGGCGAGCGGTCGGGTCGTTCTCATGGCTACCTCCTCGTGGTCGTCAGGCAAACCACCCTAACGCAGCGCCTCCGCAGCGACAACCGAAGCCCGACAGAGCGCCGCCAGTCGGGGAGGACTGACTCCGCCTACCTCGAGGTAGGCCCGACCTACGGGCTAGAGCGTCAGTTCCTCCCAGCCCTCGCTCGTCGGACGCGCGGCGAGGAGCTGCCACTCGCGGTCCGGGCTCCCCGCCGCTGTCGCGTTCCACCCCGGCGGCAACGACTCGCGCAGCCGGCGCAGGGTCGCAACGTCCAGCGGCGTCGTCGGCTGGTCGTGCTCGATGTGCGGCAGCGAGCTGGCGGGATCAGAGGGTTCGCTCGACATCGAGATAACGCTCCAGGAGCCCGTGGCGTTCGAAGTAGCTTCGCACGACCTGTCGATCCGCCCCACCACGAGCGAGCAGGAAGCGGATGTCGGCAAGATCCTGGAACGTCCGGCTCGGGTCGTTCTTGATCGCCAGCACCTTCATGGCGGCGAGGTGCTCGGGGCTCGGAACGGGCATGGGCCGCCCGTCGGGGCCGTCGAGGAGTCGCGTGGCGCCGAACAGCGCGCCGGCGGTGTCTCCGGAGACGTAGACGACGTCGACGCGCCCCCGCGAGGGATCGCGATGGAGGTGGTTGGAGTAACCCACCGCGCCGACTCTACCGCGCAGAGGATCTCAGGCTGCGCTGCGGCCACGACGCACCGGTGAGCGCAAGCCGAAGCGGCGCGCCGCATCTCGCGTCACGGGCAAGCCTCGACCGGCAGACAGAGATCCGTGTGGTTCAGCCGATACCGCACGTTGACGCGAGTGGTGTGGTAGATCTCGACGGCCGGTAGGCCGACCAACCGGTAACCGCGGAGCGCCAGGAGGCGCGGGAAGATCGCGGCGTAGGCCGCCGGCAGCGTGTCGTACCCTCCGGCATGAGTCGTGACGGCGAAGTGGCCGCCGGACAGGAGCTGGTAGGCGACGTCTCCCTCGGGGGCGAAGCGGCCCGGCACCACCAGAGCCGCGTCGAAACGGAGCTGCTCGGCCGGCGTGGTGCCGGGTGCGTCGTGGCCGATCCCCATCCAGACCGGCGGCCCCGGCAGCTGACGACGGGCGGCCCACGCCTCCAGCTCCTCGAAGAGGCTCTCCGGGACCGACTCGTAGGGCCCCACGTGCCGCCGAAAGGCCAGGTGCGCCGGCCGCAGCGGAACGACCCGGGTTGCCGAGATCTCGAACGCCGGCGCCGTGCCGGGGAAGTCCTCCGGAGCGGGCTCATCCCACGCGGCGAGCTCCTCCCGCACCCGCTCCCGATAGTCGCTCGGCGTCTGGCCGAAGCGCCGGCGAAAGGCGCGGAGAAACGTCTCGTGGTTCTGGAACCCGCACTCCAGCGCGATGTCGAGCACGGTCGAATCGTGCACCAGCAGGCGGAAGGCGCCGCGCTCCAGCCGCAGGCGCGAGGTATAGGCCTTCGGTGTCTCTCCGATCGCGGCCTTGAAGAGGCGCTGCAGGTAGAACGGCGAGAGCCCCGCCTTGCGGCTGAGCGCCTCGAGACCGAGGTCCTCCTCCAGGTGGGCCTGAATGTGAACCAGCAGCGGGAGCAGCGTCTCCCAGTCCCGCGTCACGCCGGCACCGCGACCTCGTTCCGGGCGGCACTCCGACCTCCGAGATGGCAGGCCAGGAGCTTCAGGAGATATAGAGCGGCCACGAACCCGAGGATGCGGGGAGAAGCGGTTCCCGCGGAGAGCGCGGGGAGCATCAGCGCGAGGTCGACGAGGGCGAAGAAGCCGAAGAGGGCCATTGCCGTCGCCCAGGCCCGAGAGGGGTCCCGCGAGCCGATCCAGCGGCAGACCAAATAGAAGATCGGCGTTCCCGCCACCAGCGACACCCATGGCCCCGAAGCCTGGGCGTAACGCTGGTAGAAGGCCGGCGTCTCCCCCGGATGCACGAGGTAGCTGTAGAGGGCGACCCAGGCGAAGGCGGCGGCGATCTGCGCGACCTCGGCCACCAGCATCCCACCGAACGCCGCGCCCCATCGGATGTCTTTCCATCTCATGCACACGACTGTAGAGAAGAAGGAGCCGGGTGTCTTGACGTTTCTTGCGGGCCGAGCGGCATCGGGATGGACGTCGTTCACGCCGGTACACTGAGCCCATCGTGGTCCTTCGTCCAGTGTTCCGGTGGCTCCTCTGGACAGCGGCCGCGGCTGTCGTCGTAGCGGTGGCGGGGACGGTAGCGCTCTTCAGCGGCTCGACGGTCGCCTGCGACGAGCAGGGCGGCGACGCCGGCCCCGCACTGCGGTGTGCCTTCGAGGTCGCCGCGGACCGGGAGGCGGTCTGGGCTGGTTTCGTTGCTACCGGCGAGCCGCGGCCGTATTACTTCGACGCCGTGTTGCAGGCCGACCTCCGTCCCGGCGGCCGGTGGCGGTTCGTGACCGACGATCTGCGGCGGCTGCTCGCAGGCGGCGAGATCCTGGTCCTGGAGCCGCCGCGCCGCTTCGCGCAGACCTTCGCAGCGGCCGACCTCGACGACGCGCCCAGCCGCATCACGGTCGAGCTGGAGGCCGTCCCCGGCGGCACCAGCGTCGTGCTCGTCCACGACGGTTTCGCCGTGGAGACGACGACGTACCGGCGCTTCCGCCGTGCGCATCCACTCGCGCTCTCGGCCATGAAGTCGTGGCTCGAGTCGGGCGAGTTGCCGCTCAGGGCGCGGATCTACACCGCGATCTTCAAGCCGGGGATGAAGAGCGTCAGCGCGCGGGCGGAGCCGTGGAGGTGAGCGCCGGGCGCGAGAGCACCCTGGCGGCTGCTGGCCGGCGCTAGGCGCAGAGTGGCGCATGGCGCCGTGCCCCGAGGGCGCCGGCGGGGGTACGACCCTCGAACCGCCTTCGTATACAGCGTAGAGATACCGATCGGCGCGAACCAAGTATTCATCGTAGGAATGCCGGCCACGGTCGGGCGGCCGGGAGCCAACGGTAGACACGGAGGGAGTCGCGATGCTGCGAGCACCGGCGGCAGTCCGAGGCGAGCGGAGCGAACGGCTCGCGCCAGCGGCGTTGCTGGCCCTGGCAATCTGCGCGGGTGCGGGCGAGCGTGCCTCTGCCGCGAGCACAACGGCCGAGACGCCGCCGATCAAGCTGGCAGCGGCGACCAAGGTCCTCCACGGAGGTGCCTTCGAGAACCGCTCGAGCGAGGAGGTCTACCGCGAGATCGCCCGCCAGGCGGACCTCGAGGTGACCTTCGCGCCCGATCTCCGCCACTCGCAGGTCTCGGTCCTCCTCGACGAGATGACGGTGGCGCGGGCGCTCTCCCTTCTCGAGAGGCTCACGAGTCACCTCGTGGTGCCCTTGACCGAGCGGTCGATCCTGCTGCTGAGGGACGCCCCGGTGAACCAGGACGCGCACATAGCCGTCCGCGAGCGCCGGTTCGCGATACAGAACGCGGACGCCGGTGAGCTGGCGTCCATGCTGCGCTCGGTCATCGATGTTCCGGTGGCGACCGTCGACGAGACGCGACGGACCCTCACCGTGAGCGCCCCCGACGACAAGCTGGAGCTTGCCGGGCGGCTGATCGCGATCCACGACCGACGGCCGTGGCGCGTGAGGCTCGAGATCGGGCGCGTGCAGATGGGGACGCCCGTGGGCACGGGGCGCCTCCCGGCGGCCCTGGCGGTGCTAGGAGCCCTCGACCGCACGCACGTGGGATCCACGAGCCCGCTCGGGGCCATCGAGCTGGTGGGATCGCGCCCGACGACTTGGACCGTGGAGCCGGCGACCGTGGTTGGGGGTGCCGATGCCGCGGCGGCTCGATCTGGAGACTCGCTCCGTGTCGTGGCGCGCGTGCATCGCCCGAGTCGTGAGGTGACCCTCGACCTCTCGCTCCTGGGGTCGGATGGACGACAGGTCGACCGCTCCGGGCTGCGGATCCGAGATGGAGCTACCGTCCTGCTCCAGGTCCCGAAAGGACTCGCCACGGACTCGAAGGCACCCAGGGTCGAGGTGCTCGCCTTGACCCCTCGCGTCGTCGAGCTCGGCGAGACCCCGCCCGGCGACTCCAACGTCATCTGGTTCGGCACCCAGATGGACCTGTTGCCCTTCGACCCTCAACCGATACTGGCAGGGGCGTACAAGGTTGTGGGTGGGCCGGCGGCGGTGTTCGATGGCCGGTCGAGCGAGGAGGCGTATCGAGAGGTCGCCCGTCAAGGCGGCGTCACCGTGATGTTCGAGCCAGGCCTGCACCACCCTGCGGTACACCTCGACCTCGCTGGATTGTGGGTCAATGAGGCGCTGCGGAGGATCAGTGGAAGCGCGCGGCACTACGTGGTCACGCTGAGCGAGCGAGCCGTCCTCGTGCTTCCGGACACGCCGGGGGTTCACCGTGCGCACGAACCTCTGGGCTTTCGGGTATTCAAGCTGGAGAGCGCGAACGCAAGGGATCTCTTGCCTCGGGTGCGCCAGTTGACGCACTCCGCCGTCGCCGACCGGGAAGGGATCACGCTCACACTGGGCGCTCGCTCCTCTGAAATGCAGGAGCTCGAGCGGCTGGTCGACTACGCCGAATCCAAAGCCGAGCTCGTAGCCAGGCAGGCTCTCATCGAGACCTCACGGCGCCCCGCGATCGGGTACGAGGCCCTGAATCTGCCCTCGATGGGGCTCCCGTATCACGCTCCGTCGATCGCGGCCGCGGTGCCGCCGTTGCGGGTGGCGCGCGGCCTTCGCACCGGATGCCCGTCGGTCGACGAGCTTCCGGCGGGAATGAGCTGGGACGAGGTGTACGCAGGCACCCTCGAATGTCTGGAGCAGCGGCTCCTGGAGGCGCGCAGGCAAGGGGACGTCTACCTGGAGATCCAGGTGTCGATCGAGCTCATCTACGTGGCGCGCAGCACTCCCGATGACATCTCGCGCTGGCGAGATCAGGCGCTGCAGCTTGCCCAGGCGAAGGGCGATCCCTGCCTGGTTTCGTTCGTACTTCTCGAGGGTTGGCGGCGGGAGAGCCAGGTCGAGGAGGTCGCAAGGGCCGCCAATCGGGCGATCGAGGCCGCCAGGGCCGGCGGTTGCAAGGCAGAGCTGGCGACCGCGCTCTCGGTGCTCGCGGGGAGCCTCCGAGGTGACGCACACCAGAAAGCGCTGGCGCTTTTCGAGGAGTCGGCCGCGCTGGCGAAGGAGCTCGACGACGTGCGTCTCTACGTTGCGGATCTGTCCGCGATGGCGCGTCTGTATACGGAGCTCGAGGACCCGCGGGCGATCCGGATTCGCGAGGAGCTCGTGCTGTACCTCCGCAGCCACGGACAGGAGAAGGCGGCGTGGGAGGCGACCTGGGATCTCGGCCTCACCCTGCTACGCCTGGGCAACGTCGCCGGCGGCCAGCGATACCTCGAAAGCTACATCGCCTACCGGACACGCGAGGGCGAGGATGTCCGCAAGGAGCTCGAGTTCCTGAAGGCGGTGCGCGAGCACCGCGTGGTCGAGGGACGCTGGTACGCGGGACGACCGTGAGCGCACGCCGGGCCGTCCGATAGACTCGACGCTCAGGCTCGCAGCCCGTCCCACGACCACTGCGGGATGCGGAGCCCGTCGGGGACGTCGGCCGCGTCCTCGGGGTACGCCGCCATGGAGGTCGTCGTCGCCCACGTGAAGTAGTCGTGGAGGGCGCGCCGGAGCCGCGGATCGGCGATCCCGACGTCGTCGAGCGCCTGATCGAAGCAGGCGATCGCCCGGCGATCCATCTCCTCGTGAGCGCCGTTGCCGCTGTGGATCCGGACCACGGACGACTCGTCGCCGTACCGCTGGCTGTACGTCGCCGGACCGCCCCACGCTTCGGCCCAGTAGGCGGCGAGCCGTTCCGTGTGCTGCGGGTGGAAGCCGTGGCTGAACGCGTGCGCCACCACTTCGTCCGCGAGGGCCCGCTCGTGCCACGCCCCCGCCAGCCGCAGCACGCCATCGACACCGCCGATGGCATCGAACAAGCTGGGCGTGCGCTCGGTCACCATCTCGCGAGCTTGTCGGAAAAGGACGTCGTTCTGCAATGACCCGTCCGGGTCTCCGAACGCGCTAGGGGGAATGGCGGAACGATCCGCCGCACCTCTCGAGCAAGGAGCCCGACGTGAACGTCCAACTGAGAACCCTTGGTGGAGTCCTGGTGGCGCTGACTCTCGTCCGCGCCGCCGCCGCGCAGCTCACTACGACGGCGGCGATGTCGCTGCATCGGGACACTCCCGGCGTGGCGCGCGAGCCGTCCTTCGGCGACAACTTCGGCGAGTCGTTGGCGGTTGGCGACTTCAACGGCGACGGCCGGGTCGACTTGGTGGTGGGAGTGCCGGGTGAGACGTTCGGCCTCGGTGCGGATACGCGGGCCAACTGTGGCGCGATCCACGTCTTCCCCGGCGGCGCGATCGAGCCGTTCGACCTCACTGCCGATCGCATTCTTCACCAAGACTCCTCGGGGATCGCGGGCGCCAACGAGGAAGACGACTTCTTCGGCGCCACGCTGGCGGTGGGCGATTTCGACGGCGATGGGCTGGACGACCTTGCGGTCGGCGCGCCGCAGGAAGCGATCGGCTCGCATGTGAACAGCGGCGCCGTGTGGGTGCTCTT
>Ga0209382_10012537_pt1 | contig 10468 bp, 8 predicted proteins | sample SoiMetdeltSBSDD5_FD_187599 | JGI IMG/M metagenome (GOLD analysis project Ga0209382, IMG submission 187599) | Bulk soil microbial communities from a Populus tree surrounding site in Tennessee, USA - Soil MetaG P. deltoides SBSDD5 (SPAdes) (version 2) | ecosystem: Environmental > Terrestrial >...
GGAGACGGAACATAGATAACCGTTTTGCGCTCGTCCGCCTCCTGAAAAATCCGACAGGCCTTCTTGCCCAGACGAGTCAGTCTCTGCTCGACATAGTGAACGAGTGCGTGGGTATCGGTAACGTACCACGTCATTTCAGTTCGTCGCGCATTCGCCGCATACGCTTCTGCCAGAGCGCAATCCTTTCCTGCTTGGCCTTCGCGAGCACCTCGTCGATATCAACCCCTGGCGCGACTTTGAAAGATCCCGCCAGCTTAAACGGCGGCTTCTTTTTCGTGATTTTCTGCTCATACATGTCATGCGGAATAATGACCGCGGCCGGCTTTCCCCGCTTGAGTATGGTCACGGACTTACCGCTCTTCTGTACGTCTTCAAGAATTGCGGTGAGATTCTGCCTGACTTCTGTAAAAGGCATCTCCGGTTTGATGATTTTCTTCATGCGTCCAATTGTACAATTTAATTGTGCAATTAAGTAACAGTGTTACAGTGCTTGGTAGGCGCCGGTTAATACGGAGCACATCTTCTGAAATCCGTGTCATCCGTGCAATCCGCTGCGCGGAAATTAGAATCCGAATTTCCAACTCAAGACATTAGAAGTGATCGCTCACTCGTGATGGAGCGCCTTCATCGGATCCACGCGGGATGCGCGGCGCGCAGGCAAGTACCCGGCGAAAGTCGCAACGAAAATCATCAGGAACCCGCATAACAGAAGTGGCGCGTCGGTCGGATTTAAACCGAACAGTAACGCCCTAACCAAACGGCCGCCGGCCCACGCGGCAGTCAGGCCAACCGCCAGGCCAATACAAACCAGGATCAAAGACTCGCGCATGATCATGCCGACGACATCAGAGCGCTGTGAGCCCAGGGCCATTCGAATGCCGATCTCGCTCGTGCGTCGAGTCACGCTGTAGGACATCAATCCGTAGAGGCCAACAGAAGCCACAATTAGTGCCAGGCCGCCGAAGAGCGTATACGCCTGAGCGAAAAGCCGTTCCTGATCGAGGCGCCGATTGATTTGTTCGACTTGTGTAGAGACATCCAGCAGCGGCAGATTCGGATCCACCTGACGCACCGCTTCGCGGATTGCTGTGGTGACGCCGGACGGATTCACCGTCGTGCGCACCTCGAAAGTTGCGACGCCGGCCCGGCCTTGAACGTAGGGGACGTACATCGTAGGAGGAGCGGCATCACGAACACTGCTGTATTTAAAATCCTTGACCACGCCGACAACTTCAGTTTGATTGCTGGTCTCGGGGTCGCCTCCGAAACGGCGGCCGAGTGGATTTTCATTCGGAAAGAATTTGCGAACCGCAGCTTCGTTGATGATCGCAACCCTCGGCGCGTTCTGGAGGTCATTGGCGGTGAACTGTCGTCCCACCAGCAGCGACATTCCCATGACGTCGAAGAAATCGGGCCCCACGGCCAGACGATTCACTTGGTTTTGCGGGCCAGGAGAAAATGGGCGTCCTTGCACAACAAAGCTCGTACCGTTGATGCTGCCGGATAGCAGAGCAAGGTTCGATAACGTTGCAGATCTTACTCCTGGAACTGCCTGCAATCGTTCCAGCATTTGCCCATAGAGAGCGTTGATGCGGGGCTGATCGTATCGATTCAATTGCGGGTTGACCCGGAGCAAGACCAGGTTCTTTGGATCGAACCCGACATCGACGTTATGCAGGTTACGCAAGGTGCGCAGAAACAAACCTGCTCCAATCAACAGCACGACAGACAAAGCGACCTGCTTCCCGCAGTCGCACGAAAGGCCGGCGCAATTCCGAACAGAACGCCGGTGGCCAAGGCCAGTAGGATAACGAATAAAAAGAAACGCCAGTCGAGCGGCGCAGCCGCTGCTGGACCCGGCAACAATTTTCTTCCCCAGTACGCGAAGATGATTCCCAGAAGCGATCCCATCAAGGCAAGTACGACGCTCTCGGTCAATAATTGCCGCACCAGCCGAAGACGAGTGGCACCCATCGATAATCGCACAGAGATTTCTTTCTGCCGTGATGCTGCGCGCGAAAGCAAAAGATTCGCAACATTAGCGCAAACGATCAGCAAGACAAGCGCGACAACGACGCTTAGAATCAGTGCTCCACGCACCGCACTGCTATCGGCGTCATACACACCACGACTCGCCGAGCTGGCCCGCAGTTGAGGTATTTGATTTCGGTCCCGGTTTCCTGAAGATGACCGCTGTTCCGCCGACAACGATCCGAGGTAACTGTCCAGGTTCGCCCGTGCGGTGCTTGTGAACACACCTTCGAGGTTTCCAAGCACCTGCTGTGGCGTGACTCCAGGTTTCATTCGCCCGACCACCTGCAACCACCAGTTGGTCGCTTGACTCAAGCGTCTAGGTGCAACGAGCGCTCCTGGAGCCACAGCGGTGGGCTGCGCAGTGAGCAGGGAATCCATCTCGAGCGGAAATGAAATATCCGCGGCTTGTGTTAAGACGTATTGAACTCCGGTGAACTCTGGACCCAACACGCCGACGATGGTGACCGCCACGTTGTTCACCTGCACAACTTTTCCGACAATCTTCGGATCGCTACCAAAACGGCGGCTCCAGAATCCATTACTGATGACGGCTGCCGGCGGAGCGTCCGACCGGTCGTCGTCGGGAGACAGCGTTCTGCCGAGGGCCGCTTTCACTCCCAGCACGTCGTAGTAGCTCCCTGAGCTTATGAACGCCGATGCAATCTCTGCTTGTCCGTCACTGACCAGATTGACGCTGCCGATTGGCGCGGCAGCGAACAAGTCCGTCATCGTCTGGTTGTTTTTGCGAAACTCCTGGTACATCGGATAAGAAAAAGTTGTTCGCACATCGACGCCATTCTCTTTTTCGACGAAGCCATAGTCGCTCGAACTGGTGACCGCGTCGTTCTTCCCTATCCAACGCAGCCGCACAAGACCATCCGGATTCTCAACAGGCAACTTTCTCAGTAGCAGTCCATTAATGCCGGCAAAGATTGCAGCATTGGCGCCAATGCCTAAAGCCAGCGACAACACGACCATCAGCGTCCACGCTTTACTCTGGAGCAACACTCGTCCCGCATATCTCAAATCCTGAAACATGGTTGGTCCTCCGGTAGAAACAGCTTAGACGCGATGGTTGCGAACTGTCCCGGATTAATTCATTCAGCTGCGCGGAGCAAATCCACCAGGACCTCGTAGGGCTGGGCGCCAACGACTCTGTACTTGCCGGCGATAAAACTCGGCACGCCAGTTATCCCGGATCGCCGCGAAAACTCCCAATCCGCGTCGACTGCCTGTTTGAAAGTCCGGTTCGTCAGCACATCACGCGCGGCATCCGCCGGAAGGCCGACGGATTCGGCGATTGCGACGAGTTCTTCGGGATCGCCGATGTTGCGGGCATCGACGAAGTACGCCCGGTACAGCGCGTCATGAATGGCTCCAAATCCGGGTTGGGAATCCGCCCACTTCGCCAGTTCCTGCGCCAAACGGCTGTTGTACGTGTGACTCCGCGGACCATGCGGCAGACCTTCGGCATCCAGTAAACGATTCAACCGGTCGTGTATCGCGTTCAGATCGACAGCGCGGCCGGCAAACAAATCCTTGAGCGGCAGTCCTTCCGCCGGCGTGTCGGGATGCAGGGGAAAGTACACCCACTGGACATCGACTTCGAAATTCTGCTTCAGCTTTTCAATACGCCCGGTACTGAGATAACACCAGGGTCAGACAAAATCCGTAAAGACGTAAAGCGTGGTCCGAGGCATGCTATTTAACACCCTTTTTCGCTGCCTCCTCGGCAGCCTTCTTATCTTCGAGACGGGCACCGACCAGGGTATTGTACAAGCCTAGATTCCCTTCATGGCACGCATGCTCAAATAAAGGGCCATTTGTTTTTGTGAACGGAACTTCCGCCGTCCAAGGCCTTGTCCACGTGGACTCATCTTCGACGGTGAACCGGTATTGAATCGTGTCCGCATCCAAACGCGTAAAGCGTTCGATGACCCGCATATTGGGACTGGAACCGCGCAGCGGATTTTTCCCGTTGAAGTTCGTCGTTTCGATGACGAGCGTGTCGCCTTCCCAACGCCCGCGTGAGTCTCCGGTCCATTGGCGGATCTCCCGATTGACATGCGGGCGGCGGTCCAGCGGAATGACGCGAACCTCGTGTCCCATTTCGAAAAGGATCATGACATAGCCGGGAGACTGCACGATTTGATAGTTACTGTTGTAGCCGGCAGGCAGCATCGGCGGTCCAGCACCCGCAAAGATAACGCATCGGTCGTCCAACTGATTGCTTTGCGCGGAATCCCAACGCCCGACAGTTTTCTCGAATGCGGCACGTTCTGCGGCCGTCTTGGCGCCTTCCGCCGTCAAAGCCGGAAGTTTGCCATCGGGAGGATCGACAATGAGCGACGTCCGCAGATTCTCCGCCCGGCCGGATTGACTCCGGTCCAAGCCAAACTGGGTGAAGTCGTAGTGGACATCCTCCACCGTACCGGGCGCAGTTTGCTCGGCTTCCTGCGCTGCTGCTTTCTTCTCGGCTTCGAGAGCCTCCGCTTTCGTATAGAACTCTTTCGTGATACCGCGCGGCCGTTCCAGCGGAACATACGAGTTGTTGGTCCAGAACCCCTCCAGGTCCGGCTGTCCATCGGGCGTGCGCGCTGTCCACTTTTTGGTTTGGCCGGCGGCAACGCCTGCCACGAGCAACACGAGTGCAATCGCAGTCAAGAGTATGTTTCTCATGGGAAGCTCCTTAAATTGTAGGCGCGGTCTATGTTGTGCGAGTCTAACCCAGTTGCCGGAGGGATCAAAAGCCGAATAAGAGAAGGGGGTCCAACGGATCTGACCAATTCGTTAATTCTCGATTCCTAATTCTCATCCGAGGAGACCTCTAACCCATCGAGGTCTCCTCGGATGAGAATTAGGAATCGAGAATTAACGAATTGATCAGATCCTTTGCTTTATCTCTTCCTGTTTTCTAACGTACACTGCGACCCTAACAACAAGGAGACTTTCAATGACCCGTCGCGAGATTCTTTTGTCACTACCAGCGCTGGCCATGACACCGCGCGCATTCGCTCAAGGAGCAAAACCCACGATTCCCGTAAAGGCGCTGAACCAGTTCACACTGCTTGTCTCCGATGTGAAACGGTCCATCGATTTTTATCAGGGTCTTTTCGGAATGCCGGTTCAAGCGCGTCAAGGTTCAACGGCCCTATTGCGGATCGGGAGCGGTCCACAGTTCCTGGCGATCGGCCCCGCTGGGGCGAATCCGCCCAGCATCGCGCCGATCGTCGGCTTGACGGTGGAGAACTTCAACGCGGAACGGCTTGCGGGAATTCTGTCGCAACATGGCATCACCAACGCCGCAGCCGGTGATCCGGAGCCGAGCGGCGGTGCGATGAAAATGCGCATTCGCAATCGCCAGGGTACGTCTGAGCTATTCTTCGGCGATCCCGACGGGTTGGTCCTTCAACTCACCGACACAAAATACTGTGGCGGATCCGGGCCGCTCGGACAAGTCTGTGCCAATCCGGAACCATCTCCGAAGCCGGGCCTGCTCGCCGTGAAGGATATGAATCACTTCACGATCAATACGTCCAACGGAACACGCTCGAATGAGTTTTACCAGGGATTGTTCGGGCTTCCTGTCCGGTCCCGGCAGGGCGCGGCTCTTGGCCTGGGTATCGGCCCCGGCAAGATGTTCGTCATGTTTGCGGGGGGAGGCGGGGGACGGGGTGGAGCCAATCCAGCTCCGCGTCCGGCGTCGATCAATCACGTGTGTGTGAACATGGAGAATTTCAATCCGGATAACGTGCTGAAGACTCTTACATCGTATGGCCTGAGTGCGCGCGAAAGTGCGCAAGGGGCGGCCGGCCCGTTAAAGCATTACGTGACGTTGAGGATGGAAAATCGCGGTGGAGCGCCGGGCGGAACTCCCGAGTTGTATTTCACCGATCCCGACGGACTGCTGATCCAGCTTCAAGACGTCAGTTATTGCGGCGGCGCTGGGTTTCTCGGGAATGTTTGCGAAGGGTGACGGTATCAGTGGGCGAGATTCCCCTCCTCGTGAGGAGGGGTGGCTGCGCCAGTAACAAAACGCCGCGAAGCCTCCGAAGCGGCGCAGACGGGGTGGTCACTCACAGAAACAGTTTCCGTAAGTGACCACCCCGTCCGCTCCAATTAAGGAGGCTTCGCGGCATTTTATTTTTGAAGCTTGATAGACCGCGCCTACAGTTAACGCTGCCGGGCATCCATCAGCTTTCGCAGCAGCTCCGCCGTATCTTCATGGACGTCGATACGCTGACCACCACGACTGTTGCCGCCCGCTTTACCGAGCGCCGAATCGATCACGGTACGGCCATTATTATCCTTCGCATCGAGGTCGGCGCCGCGCGCAACAAGAAGCTCGACTGCCGCATTCCAGCCCCAGAACGAAGCTCCGTGCAGCGGCGTCTGGCCGCGGATATTATCCTTGGCGTTGATCTCTCCGCCGGCATCGAGGATCAGTTTCAAAGAAGCAACCGACCTCAGCGCAGTATCTTCGGTCGTATAGACCCCGCGTGTATCCGCATCGACGGACCCTAAACCGGCAGCCGCCATAACCGGCGTCGTGCCCCGCATATTCGGCAAATTCGGATTAGCGCCATGCTTCAGGAGCAATTCGATGGCGGGCGCATCCAGGGCTTTCGCCGCGCGCAAGAGCGGAGTAGCGCCGATGGTCAGCATCTGATCGACTCCGCGATCCGCCCCGACATTACGGTAAGGCGGCAGCAGTTTCAGTTGTAGATTCGGGTTTGCTCCCGCTTCAAGGATCATTGCGATGACTTGCAGACCGGTCGTTTCATCCAGCGACGGCCGGTCCGGGCGGCCGCCTCGAGGAATCGTGTTGACGTCCACTGCCAAATACAGAGCGTTGCGTCCCCAAAAATCCCACTTGTCGACGTTAGCTCCGGCCTTGATCAAATAGGCTGCGGTGTTGAAGTGCATGTTCTGCACTGCCATCATCAGCGGCGTGACCCCTTCCGGATCCTGCAAGTTGACGTTCGCGCCTCCTTCCACCAGCGCCGTCACGCATTCGAGACAGCCTTCTCGAGTGGCATACAGCAGCGGTGTCAGACCTCCGGCCGCACGATACGTCGCGCGCGGCTCAACAGTCACGTTGGATAGCCAGTCTGTTGGACTAGCCGTCGAAAACATCGCTGTTGCAACCGGATTCACGAGAGCGCGCGCATTGACATCGGCGCCGTGCGCAACCAACAACCGGACCATGGGCCCCTGACTTTGCGCGGAAGCCCACATCAATGCCGTTTGCTTTCTTTGTTGCTCGACTGCGTTGACGTTGGCCCCGTTATCCAACAGGAGCTTCGCCGCTTTAGTATTGGTGCCGCGCGCGACAATCATCAGCGGCGTCATTCCATCGGGACCTGGAGAATTCACTTCAGCTCCGGCCTTGAGCAGTCTTTCGAGAATCGTCACATTCCCGTTTGAAACTGCTTCCAGCATCGGCGTGGAACCGTACTCGTTCCTGGCGTTGACATCGGCGCCGGATTTGATCAGCTTGTCAACCGCACTGACATCGTTGTTATACACGGCCCGGTGAAGCGGAGTCGTGCCGTCGCCTTCCAACGCCAGCGCTACAGCCAATAAGAGTTTCAGCATGTCTAGACCTCCGAAAACGCCTTCGTACCGTCGTCACCGACTTTTTCCACGGGAACTCCGGCCCTCTGCACCAGAGTCAACAGTAGATTTGAAAGCGGCGTCTGATCGGGATACTTCAGATGCTGGTTGCCTTTGATCTTGCCGTTGCCTCCGCCGATGATTGCCGACGGCAACGGATAATGGTTATGCGCATTGCTGTTGCTCATGTTGCTGCCGTAGAGCATGATCGCGTGATCCAGCATGGAGCCGTCGCCATCGGGCAATGACGCGAGCTTGGCGGCGAATTTCGCCATGATCTCGGTGTGATACGTCTGGATCTTCACCAGCTTTTCCAGGCGTGTTTTGTCGTTCTGGTGATGCGAAATCGGATGGAAAGCATCCGGGACGCCAATCTGGTTGTACGACAGGTTGCTGGCTTCACCGCACATCATCAAAGTGAACACGCGCGTCATGTTCGCCTGGAACGCGAGGGCGACCATGTCGAACATCAAATTGATATGGCCATCAAACGCCGCAGGCGGGCCGGCCGGCGCGTCGGGCAAGTCGAGCTTGGACAAATCGCGCGCTTCCATCTTCTCGACGCGACGTTCGATTTCCCGAACGCTTTCGAGATAGTCGCTCAGCACGACACGATCTCGTGCCCCGAGGCTGCGTTGCAGATCCGCGGCTTCTTCCGTTACCAGATCGAGCAGATTGGAGTATTGCCGTGAGATATTCTTCCGTTCCTGAATCGTGTCGCCCACACCGAACAGCCGCTGGAACAGTTTTCGAGGATCGTTTTCCATCGGTAATGGAGTTGAAGGTGTGCGGAAAGAAATCGTACCGGCGTAACTGCAACCATACTCGCGATCGCAGGCGCCGCCCCCCGTACGAGACTCGATAGCCAATTCCAGCGAAGGAAATGGCGTGTCCTGACCCAGGTGTTGCGCGGCGAGCTGATCGATGGTGACGCCTCCCCACGGCGACTGCGTTTTACGCGGCGCCACACCGCTGAGCCAGGTACCCGGGCTCAAGGCATGCACCGGCGGAGCAATGGCGGCTTTGTTCTCCAGTCCACTGACAATCGTCAATTGCTTCTTGAATTTTTCCAGAGGCTTGAGGATAGGCGAAATCTGGAAATCCTTCCCTTCCGTGGCCGGAGTCCACTTATCCATGATCGCGCCGTGCGGGAAGTAGATGAATCCCATTCGCGGCTTCGGCATGGCGGCCGTTTGTGATAACGCAGTTGATGCAGGGATCATGGCTTCTAATAACGGCAGTCCTACCGCGACACCGGCGCCGCGAAGGAAGGTACGGCGCGAAAGATGCTTCTTCGTTATGAACATGGTGACTCCTTAATAAATGCGCTCATCAATTGGATTCCGCCGAATTCTTACTCATCTGGAACGGTGTACTTTTGACGATCCCCAAAACGATTGCCCCAAAGCGACGATCTTCACGGGCAACATCGCGAACGATCTTGCGAACCGCCGGCATGTCGTAATACTCAATGCTGCGCCCAAGGGCGTACATCATGAGTCTTTCTGTGACTGTCTGAACAAGCTGATCGGGACGCTTTTCCAGCGCCTTTCTCAAATCCGAGGGATTACCGACCGGAGTGCCGTCCACAAGCTTTCCGGATGCATCGATAACTTGTGCGGCCCAACGGTCTTTGACCCGCCATGCGCCGACAGCATCGAAATTCTCGAGGGCGAAACCCAGCGGGTCCATCACGCCATGACAGCCGTTGCACGATGGCTTGGCGCGGTGTTGCTCCATGATCTCCCGTACGGTCTTCGGCTTTTCACCGTCCTTGTTTTCTTTAAACCCTTCGACGTCCGGGGGCGGCGCTGCCGGCGGCGTCCCCAATACGTTTTCCAGAATCCAGGCTCCGCGGAGAACGGGGGCCGTTCGATTGGGATAGGAAGTTACGGTCAACACCGCTCCCTTGCCGAGTAATCCGAATCGATTGGGATCCGTTAAGGTCACCCGGCGGAACAGATTGCCTCGCACGTCGGGAATCTCGTAATGCGCGGCGAGCCGCTCGTTCACAAACGTGTAATTGGCAGTCACGAATTCCATGACGTTCCGGTTCTCGCGGATGATGCTCTCCACGAACATCTCTATTTCCCGGCGGAATGCCTGCTTCAGATTCTGATCGAAATTGGGAAAGAGAACCGCGTCCGGCTCGCTCTTGTCGAAATCCCGAATCTTCAGCCATTGAAACGCGAAATTGGCAACGAGTGCCTTCGAACGGTCGTCGGCCAGCATGCGTTTGACCTGCTGTTCGAGCACAACTGGATCACTGAGTTTCTTCTGGGTGGCAAGATCGAGCAGCACCTGGTCCGGTCCCTGACTCCAGAGGAAAAAGGAAAGCCTCGAAGCCAGTTCGAGATCGCTGATCTTGTAGTTCGCGCCGGCCGGAGTGCCTGCGGGAACCGGTTCGGCGCGGTAGAGGAATTTCGGACTGGCAAGAATCGCCATCAGGCCACTCTGAACCCCTGCCTCAAAATTTCCGATCGACCGCCCATCTTTGAAGAACGCGAGTGGCGCCGTCAAATCCCTCTCCGTCACGGGACGCCGGAAGGCGAGCCGCGCGATGTTGGAGAGAATTTTGGTCGCACACGCCGTTTCATCGGTTTCATTCACCGGCCGGCATATGAAAATGCGCTGGCGGTTCACCGGTTCCATCAATGGACCAGTCGGATTGTACGGTCCAATTACCTGAACAGCGCCCGCTGGTACGCCGCCGCCACCTCCGCGGCCTCCACCGCCTCCTGCACCGCCGCCAGCTCCAGGAACGAACGATTGCAGCATCGTTTCGGATTCGACGTAGCTGCGGGACGTATTGGCGAGA
>Ga0209382_10012538_pt1 | contig 10467 bp, 11 predicted proteins | sample SoiMetdeltSBSDD5_FD_187599 | JGI IMG/M metagenome (GOLD analysis project Ga0209382, IMG submission 187599) | Bulk soil microbial communities from a Populus tree surrounding site in Tennessee, USA - Soil MetaG P. deltoides SBSDD5 (SPAdes) (version 2) | ecosystem: Environmental > Terrestrial >...
CTTAGCAACACGTTCCTCTTTTGACAAGCGGCAAAACGATGAGTGTCACCCTCTTCTTCTTACCACCGCACGCCGGGGAGTTTTACTTTATAGTCAACGATGAGAATTTCCTCAAACTGCTCAACAAGCATGTCATGGATCATTTCCTCATCATCAGTACCAGGTTTGTAGTGTTTGAGGGCTTTGTAGATTACGAGTACATCTTCTTTTTCCAGGTAGATGCCGCCCGCATCGTCTTCCTCCTCATCGATATCTTCTTCTTCTGTTTCCTCATCGGTTGAGAGGATGACTTTTGTGGTGGTCTTCTTATCGGCTTTAATCTTCAGGTTTTTCTTTTTCTGCTCTGCCATAGCAGTATATATACACCTTTGTTGCGCTTCCTGTCAATACAAGAGGGAAAAGACATACGTATATATTATACAAACTTTCTTACACAATTCTTACAATTCAACTCATGAGCTTAAGAGCCTACATTTCTAACCCTATAGAATAAACTATGATGACAGTTAGGTTGACATGAGCGACCTCTCAGTATTATTATGCTGTTTATACTCATTATGCCAACAGTCCTGATGAATAAGAAATCACACCCTCTTCATGAAAACATCTATCAAAACCAATCAAAACAACTAAAAAACGGGGAAGCCCACGGGGGTGTATGGCAAGATAAGAAGGGTCGGTCGTCCGACCGGACAGCTTCGCGAGAGCCTGCATCGGATGTGCGCGGGTCAGACCGGACGGGACCGGGGACACAAAAGCCCCGTTCACAAACCGCCCCCGACCGGCCCCGGCCCAAGGTGCCGTTCACGTTGCATGTTGATCCTATATTAAAAGCGGACGTGAAGCGTCTGGCCACGCTTAATACAAGCAACACCAACGATAGCGCCTCCTCAGAGGGGGCGACCCTGCTTGAAGCGAAGGTGCGCGAGAAACTCCACAGGGAGCAGGCGGCCACTCTGGACAGGACGATTGAACGCAGCATCGCCAAAGCCTACCGCTCGTTTGCCTCCCGCATGGCGTTTCTTTTGGTTTGGATTATCTATGACGTGGGCGACATCAAAGCGCTTGCTTCAAACACCCTGGGCATGCAGAAGGGCGCCACACCCGAGATGCTCACCGACATTTTGCATCAGGCCAACCGCACCACCCGGGCGGCGCTTGCGCGAAAGAAGCCGGAACTCTCACCGCTGGTTGCGGCTGTTGAAGAGTGGCTCGCAGCAGAAGAAGAGGAGGAGGCAGAGGCGCAGACGCCCCCCGAACCGCCAGGCGCCAGCGGCAAGCGGGAGAGGGGAGGCAGAAGCGTCTGATTATCAAAGCCAATTACGTCAAACGCGACCGGGATGCTCGCGCACGCGCCAAAGCCACCATCCGCTACATTACCCACCGGCGCGACCGGGAAGAGGAGCGGGTGACCCGCGACCTCTTTAGCTTTGACGGCTCGCTCTCCAAAGACACCGCCTACCGCATGATTGATGAGGCGCCTGAGAAACGGCGGTACTACTACCGCATTATCATCAGCCCCGATCCGAGGCGCGAAGATTCGTACCGCGACCTTGCCTTAGAAAACCTCACCATTGAGACCATGCTCAAGCTTGAAGAGCGCTTAGGCCACCCCATCCAGTTTGTGGCGGCGATCCACGATGATCACTCGCCTCACCGTCACGTGCATGCGCTTGTCATCCACAACGGGAGGAGGCTCACCCGGGATGATTTTGCCATGCTTCGCAATTACGGGAAACAGCGCGCCCTCACCCAGCGCCGGTTTCTTGACCGCAGACGCCGCCTGGAGCTTTTGCGGGAGCGGGGAGCCTCCTACCGCCCGCCCTTTGTCGATGGGGGCAATACCGGGACGTTCCACCCGGGAGGAGGCACAAAAACCCCGCAGTCTCACACAGGCCGATACTCTGCCAGGCGGGATCACACGCGTGGCCGCTTTTACCACCCGCACGTCTCCCTCTGCTCTTACAGCTGTCCGGTCTGCGGCAGGTATCAGGCGTTGCCCTACAGCAGAACCGGCTATCGCTGTTTATTGGACGGCGTGTATATGCGCCGGGAAAGGGAGCGGGGACAGGCCCGCAGCAAGGGGAAGAGCTTTGGAATGGAGCGCGAACTCTCTCTATGAAACGAATCCTTACCAACTTCAACATACTTCTGAGCAGGCTCTCAAGCCTTGGGGGCAGCAATGGGCAGCTGCACCATGCCCGCTTTGGTCTTGCCCATGAACTGGCTTCGGTGACCGGCCATACCCTGGACGGGCAGCATCTCTTATTAGGCAGAAGTCCATTGGGGGGCATCTACCGCGTTTCGCCATCGAAGAAACGCCCCGAACTTGGCCACATGCTGGTCATCGCCCCGCCCCGCTCCGGTAAGAGCATGCTCGCGGCGAGTCAAATTCTCACCTGGCCTGGGAGCCTCATCATTGTGGATATTAAGGGAGAACTCTATGCCTCAACTGCGGGGTACCGATCACGGCTTGGCCTGGTGTATGTCATTGACCCCCGAGGCAACGGGGACCAGTATGACCCCTTAGGCGCGATCACGGAGGAAGACGATCTCTTCGACGCGGCGAAGAACCTTCTCTATGACCCCAGAGAAGGGGAGGGGCGCTCCTTTACCGAGTGGGGGATACTTCTGGAAGTCCTCAAGTGGCAGGCGTGTCTGGAACTCAACCGACAGACAGGGTCCCACCACCGTTTTCTTCCCTTCAGCCGCGCGCTTTCCAAACTGGGCATCAATCCCGCAGCTGCGGCGATCAACGCTATTTCTCCCGTGCTTGCCCAGGAGCTTCTGGACGGGGAGTATGACCCGGAGTTTGACTACCGGGACAACAAATATTTCGCCAATTCCTGGCAGGGCTCCCGCGCCAGGATGTATCCCTTGCAGACCGAGAACGTTGTACGCTGTTTCAACGGCTCGGATTTCACCGGCGCGGACATTATCGCGGGGGACAAACCCGTAACGGTGTACCTGCGGATTCCCGAGCGGATGCTCAAAGGCAAAGCGCCTCTCATTCGGCTGGTTCTCGAGTCCTTAACCTCGGAAATGTTTGACACCTATGATACACGCACGGGGCAGGGCTGCCGCCCGGTCTTGATGATTCTGGACGAGGCGGGCACGGTTGGCTTTCCTTCTCTTCCCGAATACGCCGCGACCGCCGCAGGGCGGGGCATCTCCCTGTGGCTTGCGATCCAGGACCTGTCCCAACTTGAGCACCTGTACAAGGTATATAACGCCCGAACCATCAGAAACAGCATGGGCGCGAAAGTCTTCTACCAGCAGGATGATCCGGACACAGCCAAACACATTTCCGAGACCTTAGGCTACCGCTCCGGCTACTCCCACTCCGAGACGCTTCGAGACGGGGAGATTGCCTCCCAGGGCCGTTCTGAAACCGCCGTTGCTGTCCTCTCGTCCCGGGAGGCCATGGAGCAAAACCTCGATGACGTCATTTTCACATACAAGAACCTCAAGCCGGGCCGGGGGAAACGGATAGAACCCTGGCGCTACCCCCTGCTTGAGAAACGCCGCGCCATCCCGGCGCCGCCGGTGAGGCAACTGCCACCCGTTCCCGCCATTGTTTTTCCCTCCTCATCCTCCAGTGGAAACGGCTTTCGCTTTCCTATTGACCCTGATGATTTCAATTAACCACTTATCAAGCCTCTTAAAAGCCCCTCCAGGCGATTTGCTGGGCCTACCCAGAGAATAGTACCTTGGATGCCTCTTCCCTTTTAGGGGCAATCTGGTGGCTTTTCCGACCCATTCTCTGAGGTGTTCAGGACGTGGTTTCTTTCCCTTGGTTTTTTAGTTTTCCAACAGGCAATATTGCCATCTTCGTCTTCTTAATTCTTAGGTTCCTTCTTATAAGGAAGGTGACCCCCACTCTGGGGGTCAGGGTGATACCCACTCTGGGGGTCACCTCTATCAATTAGAACCAACGTTTTCCACACCTGCACACACGTGCAGGTTTTCCTGCACAGATGTTCAGTTCAGTTATTCATGCCCTTCCACTTGATGGCATACTCCAGTCTTCCATCACTCACTCGTCTGAGAAGATATCCCCGCGACACTGCGTCTTTAAGCCCCCGTTCTGCGGCACTGGAGGACATTAGCCCGGTCTCAGCGCATTCCCAGGAAGAGAGCTTGGTCCAGAGCTTTCTGCCGCAGGGACCCTCACCGACCGTGCCAATGGTTCGCTGGAGGACCTCAAGGACCACCTGCACCACCGCCTTGGTTTCGTAGGCAACAAGGATAGCAAAGTCCTGCGGGAGCATCAGCCAATAGCCGTTCTGCGGATGGGTAAAGCCATGTTGTTGGAGGCGGGGGAGCGTGAGGGATTTGCGGATCTGGCGCTTGATCCCGTACTTGCGCTTTCGTACACTGTGCCGTTGTGGCATGTGACCGACCCTCCTGACTAGGGTTGGTATATATAGCCGAGCTGCCAGCGCCTGACTTCTGGCCTGCTCGCCACATGCCACGTACCCCACACAAACCCTCTTGTCAAGCTGAAAAACAGCAAGTGTACACGGTCGCTACTGCTGCCTGCCGGTGGCATCTTCCTTCCAGTCGCGGGACAAGCCCGCTCCTTCCAGGAGGCTCACTAATTTTTGTCCTGCGTAAGTCACAACCCCATGTATGAGCGTTGCCGGAGTGTGAGCCGTATGGCGAACCGGAGGCAAGGCAACCCCCGGTAGGGGAGCCGCTAGCAAGCGATAGGTATAACGATCTTTTATACTCCGCCTCAAAATCCACAGCACAGCTTATTGCTCCCGTCATCGTATTCTGGCATCAGGGGAACAAAAACCGGCTCCCCATCCAGTAGGTATGTCTATGCTCTAGATCAACCAATAAATATTTTTACTTCTATTCTGTAGTCGCAATCTTGTCGCAATATCCTTGCAATCCTAGACGTAGATAGATGTAATCGTAGTCGCAGTTAGATTTTACGCGACTACAATGCGTCTGCCGTTTTTCGTGGAGTTTTTCTTTTGCTGAAGGAACACAACGGGGGTATCTGAAAAGGGTGTAAGGTGTTGTGTTTATGAGACAAAGCGGGTGTCAGGCCTTGTTCCCGTTTCGCGGGAGGTTGTCAGGCGCCGCTATCGCTCTTCGCAGGCCGCTTCGCGCCTGATAACTTCTCGACTACTGTTGCCTATGCTTCTTGGCTCTGATGATCTATCACCTTTTCCCATTCGTCGGGAGGCCTGACCCAGGGTATGCCCCTTTGCCAATTCATTCCCTTTGACCCTTTCTTGGCCGGGGCATGTATTGTCGTGCTCCGCACAGGATACCCGTCTTGACGCTTATGCCTTGTCCGACCGTTGCTGTCACCTGAAAGCACGTCAGCTCATGCTCCGCTAGCTCCGGCTGGACGCCGGAGGCGTGTTGCTCCTGGACGTCGCAAGCTGGCGCTCTGCGGAGCGCTTGAGGATTGCCTGGACGGCAATAGCAGGTGCAGCTGGACGCTGCACTGGGTTGCTCCTGAACGTCGCAAGAACCCTCCTGTCTGAAGAGCGCGCGGGGCGCATTGGTGGAAGCCGTCTCCAGCCATTCCAGTGTGTCATAAAAATGTGCTCCTTCTGTCAAGTATCCTATTGAAATTTTTAAGGAATACTTGACAGCGCACATTTTTATGCCCTGGTCTTCATGGCTGGAGACGGCTTCTCGGACTGTCACAGCCGGAAAGGAGGTGAGCAGCATGAGGACATACAAAGCGTTCGTGCTTGTGCCTACGACCATGCTCTTCGAGGCGAAAGATGATGAGGACGCTCTGAAGAAAGTAGCGGACGTCTACAAGGGATATTACACCAACCAATTCCCCGATTGGATTGAACCGTTACTGCAACCGGAGGACGTGACGTAGTTTCTCTGCCGATTGGTTGTCAGTTCGTAGCTGGCAACCAAGAGCAGGGGAGTTACCTGTCTGCCGACAGGCAAGACCCCTGAGATTGGAGGTGAGAGACATGGCTGTCTACACCATAATCCGCGTGTATGAGGTGCCCGCTGACTCACAGCAGCAGGCAACCGACCGGATGATGGAAGCACTCGCTCTGCATGTGGAGCGTGACTTCCACAAAAAGGACATCATCCGCGACCCTGGCTCAAAACCCGGCCAAGGCAAAAAGGTTGACCTCAAACCGCCTACAGGCTGGTTGAGTCTGATTGCCCGGCAACTTGCCGGAAAGTAGTTGCTCTACCAATCCCTTGCAAGTCAACCGCTTGCAGGGGAGAGTAGGTCAATTACTCCCATCTTAGCACTGTTCTCAACGGCTTGCAATCCTCGGGCCGCCTTCAGGGCGCACGACGGAAACCGCTCTGACGCCTCAAGACTGTCGGTCGTGCGCCCCCCGGCGCTACGCTCAAGCGGTCGGCAAAGCCGCCGCTTCAGCTTCGCGCCTCCGTTTTCCCGTCAACCAATGCGATCCAGACACCAGTGAAAAGACACCAGGGTTTCCTCTGCGCAAGAGCAAGCAGGCTCCCCTCACTCAGCGTGAGGACTTCCCGCCTGCGCGTTTCGTTGCGCTCTTGCCCATTCACCTTCCAGTTTTTGCATCTCAGGTACGGAAAGCAAGCACGCTTTCCATCCAACAATTTTGGGAAGCAAGACAGGCTTGAGAGAGGAGGTGAATGAGTACTATGCACACCATACAGTTAGGCTATAAAGACTACACGGTCACTGACGCAACGTATGAGAAGATTGTGGCCTTAGTCAACGCCGAGCGGATTTGCAAAGTGTGTGAGCAGCCCTACACCAGCGACAACCCAGAGGCATTAAAAAATAAGTGCTTAGATTGTGTCAAGAAGCAAAGCAGCCTCCCATATATCGGGCAACACAGGCTGTTTACGTCAGAGTACCATTGTTTTAAAGGCGCGGATGGGTATCTCTCCCTTGCCAGTCCAAACGCAGAATCCTTGTCTCGCAGTGTCAATGCAACACTGCAATTCTATGGATTTTCCTACCCTGTGGAGTGGGAAGGAAAACGCATCTACAACGAGTGGTATGTCAGTGGGAGTCCTGAGAAAGACACCTGTGTCATACTTGCGGCCTATGTTGAATATTGGCAAGACGCGAAGCGGAGATACGACTCCAAGAAGGTCGAGTTCTTCAGCTTCAAACACAAAGGCTTTCTTCCAGTCAACAGGCGCAAAAAATATGTGCGGGAGCTGTTCAAGAAGGCGACCGCGATCATCGAGCAGACCAAAGATGAGCGAGGTCAGTATCATATCCAGGGCAATACCTTCTACTTTCTGCCTGAGCATTGGGTGAATGTCGAAGCGGTGAAGCTGGTTGAGTACACCAGGCTCTAAAACAGGCGAAGCGGGGAGGGGAGACCCTCCCTGCTTTTGCCTTGTTCACTCCGCAGGGACAGCTACCGTTTTTTGACAGACCACGAGCCTTCTGCCGTATCCCTATTGACTTATAGTATATAATGGGTATGCCGCGTAGAACCATGGCGACCACCTGTCTGCCGACAGGCAAGATGTGACGCCGTATGCGCGGCAGCTATGCCGGGAAATCCAGAGTCCAACCAACCGAATCACGAATGGCGGGCGCCCAAGCCCCAGCCGCAACCAGAAAGCGCGGGCAATCCGTTCGCTCTGCTCTCGCGGGAACAGCGCGGGGAAGGGGAGCGCTCCCATGAGGAGCTGGTCGCTCTTATCCGCACGGACCTGGCGGCGTATATGAAGAGAAAACAGCTCGACAGATATCATCCTGATCCCGTGGACGCGATGAGAGACCGGCTCATAGGTGTGCTGGGAGACCTCCCGCCCGCAGAAAACCCACAGGTGCCGTATTATACCCGGGATCAGATAGCGCATGCGCAACTGTTGATGGCGTGGGAGCTTATCTCCCAGCCGTATTACCAGAGCGCGCATATGAGAGGCCTAACAGAGGTTGGTGTACGAGACTTTGCCAGCGTCTTTGGCCACACCATCACCTTAGACGCGAATGAGGGCAAGATCCTCGCCGCCATGGCGGAGGCTGTTGGCATCCCCAACCCCTTCGGTCCCGTGACGCCGGAGAAACAAGAGCCGAAGTAACAGCCACTCTGCACGATCCTCTCTCCCTTCACAGCTTATGCGCCCAGCAGGAGTACTGGCATCGAAGGCGCGTCAGGCCGGTACCACAGCGCTTGTGTGAACAGTGCGTCCCCCTGCTCATAGAGCCGTGTATATTCCAAGGCCGAGGTAAACCGGAAGATGCCCGCCCAGCTCGTCATCTCAAGCTCCCGCAAGACCTCCATTGTCCAGGCAGCCATGGTTCTGCGCCTTTGGTCGGCATGCTCCTGGAGACGCCCCGTTGTAGCGTAGGCAATGATGACCGCGGGGGTGCCAAAGACCCGGGCATACTCGCCGCTTCTGATAAACCCAAGCCTCCCTTTAACATGGTGTTTAAAGCGTTCCTGATACTCTGAGCCTTTATCCATTTCCACAAGCACCGGAGAGCGAGCCCCATCCGCGACCCGTTCAAAGTGCAGCCAGGCATCAGGCACCACCGTCTCACCCTCGCCCTTGCCGATCTGCCCCTCAAGCTCATAGCAGAGCCTGACGTCTGCCAGGGTGTAGTCAGGATGCTGGTTTGTGAACCGGCACGCGCACACCACAAACCGGGTCAGCAGGAGCTGATGTGCCAGATAGCTGCCGTTTAAACGCCCGGTTTTTCCGGGCCGGTAATACCACTCGGCGGGAAGGCCCAGACTCTTCACCACGTCCCGGCCCGAGGCGCCCAGGGTAAAGATTCGCTCCGGGTTGCCCGCCTTCCCGCTTGGCAGTGGGAAGCGGTAGAGGAACGAGCGCTCCTGAAAGTCATCGCCCCCCGCCAGCCTCGTAAGGATGCTTCTGACGTGGGTTAAGGACTTTGGACTAAAGAGGCTGTATGCCATATCCAGGGCAGTCATAAAGCGATAGGTACTGAGGGTTTTGAGCATTTCCTCCTCCGTCGGGCTTAAAGGGAGGAAGTCGTGCAGCTTAGCCGCTCTTTTGGCTCTCATAGCCGTGTATCCTTGGGACGAGTCCGGCAAACAGTTTAAAAATTAGCTACGCGTTTGTAGAATTACGATGGGAGAGTATAGGACGCTTTCTTATGCAGGACGATCACCATGGCAGAGAGACCGCAAGGAACATCATCGCGCGATGTCATCCTTGGAAGAGCGAATGAGACAGACCACATCATCAAATTAGGCGACGAGGAGCGGTGCAGCGGCATGTACATCCTGGGCCGCCCAGGGCGGGGGAAAACCGCCCTCATGAAAAAGATTATTGAGCAGGATATGCGAAACGGGCATGGTGTCTTTTTCCTCGACCCGCATGGGGACGCCGTTGAGGAGCTGCAAACGAGCATTCCCTCTCATCGTAAGGACGATGTCATCGTCCTTGACCCCCGAGACAGCGAGTATGCCTTTGGCATGAATCTCTTAGCCTGCCCGGATGTGACGAGTTTAAATGTGCGGGAGGACACCTTTGACCAGGCCTACGACATCTTTGCCAAACTCTTTGCCGACCCGCAAAAAGGGTACCTGGACGTATGGCTGGACAAATTCCTCCGCAACAGTTTCTACCCCCTGCTTCTCAACGGGTATACGATCACCGAGATTCCGCTGTTTCTCAACGATAGAGACTTTCGTGAGCGCCTCTTGCGACACCCGCTGTTTGCAACGAGGTATCGGGGGGTTGAACAATTCTGGCATACGGAATATGCGGAATTGGACCCACGCGATCAGCAGCGTGAGATTGGATCGACGCTGACCCGTCTGGGCTCCTTTGACCGCCCGTACGTGCAGGATATTGTCGGCCAGAGCAATACGACCCTCAACTTTACCGACATGATGAATAAGGGGAAAATCCTCTTTGTCAAACTCTCCGAAGCCCTCGCGGCGGAGCAGCGGCGCATCATCGGCACCATGCTTGTGAGCTCCCTCGTCCATGCCGTTGTTGAGCGGGAGCAGATACCGGAAAAAGACCGGCGCCACTTCTGCATCTTCGTTGACGAGTTCCAGAACTTTGCCTTCCACAACCTTGCCTCATCCAATGACTTCGCGGTCTTGTTTACCCAGGCGCGCAAATACGGTATTGCCACAACCATTGCCCACCAGGAGCGCTACGGCCAATTCGCGGATAACAAATCGATCGCGGGCGCGACCGACGCGGCGGTCATTAAGATTTTCTTCCGGCCAAGCTCCCACGACGCACAGGAGCAAGCGGTGGAGTTCGCGGCGCGGGCGACACCAACGAAGATACATCGGGAAGCCGAACTGGTACTTTCTCCGCATCCTGTTGAGGATATTTGGGATCGGGGGCATATAAATGAAAAAGTAATGGAAATACGAAATAAGTATTTTTGGATCTCCCCATTCGCCTCATCAGGTTCCAATTGCCGGAATTTCAAGCTGCCCATAGAGAGCAGCACCCAATCCTAGCCGTTGCAGAATGTCCTCTTGTACCCCTGACAAGGGTGTGAGCCGACGCAGA
>Ga0209382_10012541_pt1 | contig 10466 bp, 8 predicted proteins | sample SoiMetdeltSBSDD5_FD_187599 | JGI IMG/M metagenome (GOLD analysis project Ga0209382, IMG submission 187599) | Bulk soil microbial communities from a Populus tree surrounding site in Tennessee, USA - Soil MetaG P. deltoides SBSDD5 (SPAdes) (version 2) | ecosystem: Environmental > Terrestrial >...
AACAGGACGTACAGGTACCCAAGATCGGGAATCAGGTTCTTGAAGAACGGGAAGATGAGCCGCGTGCTGTACAGCGGCGGGTTTCGCTCGGAGAGATAAAGCACCGCGAGACCGACCGCCAGTCCAATGATGATCTGACCGAGCATTTTGTAACGGGGAATGAGCCCGTGGTGAGAGCGACGCGTGATCTTCAGGTAGTCGTCGGTAAACCCGACTGCGCCGAAGCCCACCGTGGCTATCACGGCAATCCACACATAGGGATTCGACAAGTCTGCCCAGAGCAGCGTGGGCACTACGGCCGCCGTCACGATGAGCAGACCGCCCATCGTCGGCGTGCCAGCCTTGGCGCGGTGGGACTGCGGACCCTCCTGACGGATGATCTGGCCGATCTGAAAATCGCGCAGGGTGCGAATCAACCAGGGACCGAACAGGATGCTGATGGCGAGCGCGGTCAGGCTCGCCGCGGCCGTACGAAACGTGATGTAACGGGTGACGTTCAGTGCGCCCAGGATTGGCGACAGATTCTCGAGCGGCGGGAGCAGATAGTAGAGCATCAGCCAAGTTCCGCCACGAGTCTGTCGGCCACGACGTCGGTACGCGTGCCGCGTGAGCCTTTGACGAGCACAATGTCGCCCGCCGTGACTGCCGTCACGACGGCACGGGCAGCCTGCTCGCTCGTTTCGAAGTACGAGACGGATGCCGTCGGCATCCCCGCGGCGACCGCGGCGTCAGCCAGCGCACGGGCCGAATCACCACCCACAGCAAACAATCGACTCAATCCGGCGGCGGCCGCGGCCCGGCCGCACGACTCGTGAAGCGCCAGTGAATGGGCACCCAGTTCGAGCATCTCCCCGAGGACCGCAATCGCGCGCGTGTCGCGTGCCTCGTGCGCGACGACGTCGAGCGCTCGCCGCAGCGCGGACGGGCTCGAGTTATAGGAGTCGTCGATGAGCGTGATGCCGTTGCGAAGGCGTCGCACCGCTCCCCGGCGGTCGGCCGGCTTCAGGCGAGCGATCTCGGCAGTGATCTGATCCAGCCCGATGCCACATTCCACGGCCACGGCGGTCGCGGCGAGCACGTTCTGCAAGTTGCCACGCCCGAGCAGCGCCGTTTCGATCGTGCGGTCCCCCGCCGGCGTTTCGATGTCCGCGCTCACCCCGCGGATGCCGCGGTCGCGAATGTGGCGCGCGCGCACGGTGGCGCCGTCGCTCTCGCCAAACGTCAGGACCGTGCCTGGAAAGTTCCGCACCCGTGCCATCACGCGCGGATCGTCGGCATTGCAGACCACGACTGTGTCGGCGCCCGCGATCTCGAGAATCTCGGCCTTCGCATCGGCAATGGCGTCCGCAGACGCAAAGAAACCAAGATGGGCATCGCCGACATTCGTCCATACGCGCACATCGGGCGCTGCAATCTCGACGAGCCGGCTGATCTCGCCTGCGTGATTCATCCCCAGTTCCATCACCGCCACGTCGGGCGCACTACGCAACTGCATCAAGGACAGTGGAAGGCCGATGTGGTTATTCAAGTTCCCCTTGTTCTTCACCACGCGAAATCGCGTGGCCAGAAGCGCCGCGATGGCTTCCTTCGTCGTGGTCTTCCCGGCGCTTCCGGTGATCGCGATGACGCGGGTCGCGACCGCCGACCGCACCCTGTGCGCCAGGCGTTGCAGTGCCTCGAGTGTGTCGGGCACTTCGATGGTCCTGGCATCCTCCTGCACTCGACCCCGTTCGACGATCGCTCCTGCCGCACCACGCGCCATCACGTCAGCGACGAACGCATGCCCGTCGAACCGCGGCCCGCGCAACGCGACGAACAGATCGCCCGGTTGCAGCGTGCGGCTGTCGGTCACGACCTCTCCGACGGCCGCGTCAACGCTGCTCTTTCTCCGCGTCGCACCAACCGCCGCGGCGATCCAATCGAGCGTCAACGTCAGCTCTCTCACCCTGCCCGTGATTTCAGCCGTCGCGATGCCAACGCCTCCCTCGCCACCTCGACATCGTCAAAAGTGAACGTGCGGCCGCCAATCTCCTGGTACTTCTCGTGGCCCTTGCCCGCCACCAGGACGACGTCACCGGGATCCGCCATGTCGACAGCCTGCACAATGGCCTCCCGCCGATCCGGGCGAACGAGGATCTGCGCGCCGCTCTGACGGATCTCCGCATCCGCTCCGCGCTTCACCTCTTCAATGATTCGATTCGGGTCCTCGCTGCGCGGGTTGTCAGAGGTGATCACGACCACATCGCTGAGACGCGCCGCGACCATGCCCATCAGCGGACGCTTCGTCCGATCGCGATCGCCTCCCGCTCCGAACACCGTGATGAGCCGACGCGTCGCCACCGGTCGCGCTGTCTCGAGCAGATTGCGCAGCGCATCGTCGGTGTGCGCGTAATCGACAACAACCGTCAGGTCGTCGGCCGGGCTCGAGGCGATTTCAAACCGGCCGGGAACGCCGTCGAGACGTTCGAGTCCCTGTTCGATTGCAGCCGTCGGCACATCGAGCGCGCTCGTTGCAGCAACGGCAGCCACGATGTTGTAGACATTTGGCCGGCCGACCAGCTTCGAGCGCACGCGGATGGCGCCGCGTGGTGTACGGACCTCGAACCGCAACCCGTCGAGCGAATACGACAGGGCGCCGGGCGAGACCTGGGCGGCTCTCGTCAAGCCATACGTGATCGGACGTCGAACGAGATCCACCAGAGATGCGCCACGCGGATCATCGAGGTTGATCACGGCCGGGGCATCGTCGGGCAACATCTCGAACAACCGACGCTTCGCAGCGAAGTAATCCTCCATGTCGGTATGGAAGTCGAGATGATCCCGCGTCAGATTCGTGAAGATGCCAGCAGCGAATCGGATCCCATCGACCCGTCTCAACGCCAGCGCGTGGGATGACACTTCCATCACGCACGCGCCGCATCCTGACGTGAGCATCTCGCGCATGTACGACTGCACGTCTGGCGCTTCCGGCGTCGTACGCGTCGCCTCGAAATCGCGAGTCCCGAGCCGATACAGCACGGTTCCCATGAACCCGCACTTGATACCGGCCGCCTCGAGGATCGCGCTCACGAGGTACCCTGTCGTTGTCTTCCCGTTGGTCCCGGTGATGCCGACCACTCGCATCTGGCGGCTCGGATGCCCGTTGAACTCCGCCGCGAGGTGCGCCAGCGCAAGACGCGCATCGGCAACTGTCAGCCACGGCACGGCCAAGGTTGGGTCGGCGCCGCGCTCTGAAACGATCGCCGCCGCTCCAGCAGCGATCGCCTGCGGCGCAAAGTCCGCCCCATCCATCTTCAAACCGCGGAGCGCCACGAACACGCTCCCCGGTGTCACGCGCCGAGAGTCGTGCGTCACGCCCGTACAGGTTTGCTGGAGGGCGCCCCCTCCCACCGAGAGCGCACGATCGTCGAACGCCACGATGGGCTTCACCGCGCGCAGCAATTGATCGACGGTCATGGCACCCCGACGCTGGCCACACGATCGGCGGGACGACGTTCCAGCGTGAGCACGACGCTCATGCCGGAATCGAGCGGTGTGCCCGGTGCCGGGAATTGGTCCACCACCAGACCACCGCCGCGCATTTCCACCGTGCACCCCAATCGCGCCAGTACGCGAAGCGCTTCGCGTGCGCTCGAACCGGTCAGGTCGGGAATCTGGGATGCCGATGTCGCCACGGCGCCTGTCAGCTGCACGAACGAGGAGGTCGGGATCACCGGCCCGGATGTCGCGAGTGGATCGGTCTCCTCGGGAAGACTGGCCAGCACCGGCTCCGGTGCATCGATGGATGCCGGCACACCGTACTGCCTCAGCGCGGCGGTCGCGATTCTCTGGAAGATCGGAGCAGCAACGACGCCCCCATACGGCGATACTCTGTGAGGCGAGTCGACGACAACCACAATCGTGAAGACCGGCTTCCGTGACGGCACGAAGCCGACGAAGGAGACGTTGTAGTCGGAATGACCGCGGTAGCTGCCGTTGAGGAGTTTCTTGGCCGTCCCGGTCTTCCCGGCCACGCTGTATCCCTCGATCTGCGCGCGTTTGCCGGTCCCGTCCGTGACGACCTTCTCCATGATCTCGGTCAACGTCGCCATCGTGCCGGCGCTGACGACGCGCTCGAGAACCTTGTGCGGAACCGGCAGACGCCCGCCGTCGCGAATCACGGCCCGCACCGCTCGCGGCTGAACGAGCTGGCCGCCATTGGCCACTGCGCTCACAGCCGTGGCCATCTGCAGCGGCGTGACGCCGACCTGATAACCCATCGCCACAGATGCCAGCGCGCTGTCGTTCAGCGAATCGGGGTCCCAGACCATCCCCGGACTCTCACCGCGGAAATCCGGCGAGCTCGGTTTGCCGAAGCCGAAGCGCTTGACATAGTCCCCAATCTTCTGGGGCCCGAGCCTCAACGCGACCTTGATCGCGCCGACGTTGCTCGATTTGACGATGACATCGGCAAACGAGAGCACACCGTAGTTGTGATCGTCGTTGATCACGCGCGAGCCGAACCTGATGTTGCCAGCGCTGGCGTCGATGATCGTGTCGGGCGTGACCGCCTTCTCTTCGAACGCGGCGCTTGCCGTCACGATCTTGAAGGTCGATCCCGGCTCGTAGTAGTCCTGCACGGCCCGATTGCGCGTCGTTTCGGGTCGAGCGTCACGGTAGCTGTTCGGATTGAATGCCGGAAAGTTGGCGAGCGCCAGGATCTCTCCAGTGTAGGGATCCATGATGACGGCCGATCCCGCCGAGGCACCGCTCGATTCCACACCAGCGCGCAGCTCGCGCTCGGCCACGTACTGCAGGTACTGATCGATGGTCAGTTCAAGAGACGCACCGGCCGTCGGCGGGCGCTCGATGCGGCTGAACGCGTGACGTCGCGCATCGGTCTGCACGAGGATCGTGCCCGCCTTGCCGCGAATGAGCGAGTCGTAGGTCCCTTCAATGCCGCCCAGGCCGACGTTGTCGACGCCGACATAGCCGAGCAGATGAGACGCCAGGTCACGATTAGGGTAGCGGCGCTGGTTCTCGCGGATGAATCCGATCCCTTCCATCTGCAAGTCGGCCACGCGTCGCGCTTGATCTGGTGACACCTGACGACGGACGTAAGCGAAATGCTTGCCTTTGCGAATGCGGTCGGCGATGGCGCGCCGATCGTCGGCCTCGCAGTCTTTCAGCGCGCGACACAGGGTGGCGGCCGCCTGTTCCGGATCGCCGAGCTCAGTCGGCACGGCGTAGATTGTGTCCGCATCGACACTACGCGCGAGGATGCGACCGTTACGGTCGAGAATCTCTCCCCGCTTTGCCGGTGAAGGAATCGTGCGCGACTGCTGACGGTCAGCTCGAGCGGTCAGATCGGCGGAGCGGAACACCTGGAGATGGATGAGCCGCCCTTCGATGACGGCCGCCCACGCGAGCAGGACGCAGAAGGCAACAGTGAGCCTCTGTTTGAGCGTCGCGCGCCAGTCGTTGCTGGTCTTGTCGGCCACCGGGATCTCCGTTTCGACCTAGCGACGAGCCACAACCGACTTGGGAGGCGCCGGCGCCGGCGCGACACGCTCGATCACCGTCGAGTCAGCCGGCGTGGGGGCCACCATCTTCAGGCGCTCCGTGGCGACACGTTCAATCCGCGCTGGCGCTTTCAACGTTTCGACCTCGAGACGCAGATGGCGATTCACCATCTCTTCCTCGGCGCGCTGCTGCAGCATCTGTTCGTACCTGTAGCCGTGCTGCTGCAACTCGAAGTGCTGCCACGCCGAAAAGAGGAGCACCGCCACGAGGAACAGACCGATACCCATCGATCGCCACATCTCGCGATGACGCTCGCGATCGACCTCTCGGACGATCGGGTTGTTCCGGATGTCTTTCTTGATCGAGTACTCGTATGCGTCGCCGCTCATGTCCGTGCCTCGTTCCGCGATCAGGCCGGCCGCTCCGCCGCCCTGAGCTTCGCGCTTCGGGCGCGCGGGTTCCGGTCGATCTCCGACTCTGACGGCACCACCGGTCGCTTCGTGCGGATGACGATGGTGCTCGCTGCCTGCAACGCGCGAAACGTGTGCTTCACCACGCGATCCTCGAGCGAATGAAACGTCAGGATCACCAGGCGCCCTCCTGGTGCCAGGCGCGCGGCAGCGCGCATGAGAAACCCGTCCAGCCCCTCGAGCTCCTGGTTCACCCAGATGCGAATCGCCTGGAACGTACGCGTCGCTGGATCGATGCGCGTGTATCCCTTGCGTGGAATGGCCCGCCTCACGATGTCCGCCAACTGCCCCGTCGACTCGACACGCCGACTCTTCCCTGCTGCAACAATCGCTCGCGCCACGCGCCGCGCGTGACGCTCTTCACCCAGCTCGTAGATGACGTCAGCCAGCGTCTTCTCGTCGACCGCGGCAAGCCGTTCCGCCGCTGTCGCCCCGCTCGATGTGTCCATGCGCATGTCGAGCGGTTCATCCCGCCTGAAGCTGAATCCCCGGCCGGGCGCATCGAGCTGCAGCGACGACACGCCGAGATCGGCCAGCAGGCCGTCGATCCGCTCAATGCCGCGCGCGTCGAGCACCTCTTCGAATCCTCGATAGTCGGCGTGGACGACGTCCGCGGCGTTGCCGGCATCGCGCAACGCCTCGCGCGCATGCTCGAGCGCGTGTCGATCGCGATCGAGCCCGATGATGCGCGAGGCGCCCGCTTCGATGAGTGCGCGCGCATGTCCACCCAAGCCCACGGTGCAATCCACGAAGACTCCGCCCCGCGATGGCGCAAGATGCTCGAGCACCTCGGCGACCATGACGGGTTCATGCACGTCATTACCCCTCGCACGGAGCGGCATTCGCCGCTAGGATCAAATGCCGTGCTCCGACAATCGCAATCCGTCCTCGTCGGTCCATGCCTCGCGCTGGAGCTTCTGGAGGAACCGCTGGTCGTTCCAGACCTCCAGATACTCGATACGACCGAAGACACGGACGTCGCCGACGATCGACGCGCTCTCACGGAGATGCGGCGGGATGACGATGCGCCCCTGGCTGTCGAGCTCGCTCGTCTGACCGTAGTAGTTGACCCGGTCGAGGAATTTCAGGCGCGTCGGATGGTTTCTGGGCATGTCCATCAGCCGGCGCTCGACCTCGAGCCAGACGGCCATGGGATAGATGCGGACCGACTCTCCCGTGAGACTCGTGACGAAGACGTCCGGACCTTGCTTGTCCTGGATGTCCCCTCTGAAGATCCCCGGTATCTTGAGTCGGCCTTTTTCATCGATCCTGGCCGCGGCGCTCCCCCGCATCCCGTTATGGTCCACTTAACTCCAAAAATTTCCACATGGATAGTAAAAGGCGTGGCAGAGGATGTCAACCGACAAACTCCTGATCTACTGCAAGTTGCGCCAAACTTTCGCCAGAATTTCGATACCTTGGGGGATCGCCAGAATCCCAACTCTTGGATCTCAGGTCCGGAATCTGCGCGTGCTAGGCTGATCGATTCATGCTCCGAGCGGCTCTCATAGGCTTTCCGTCCAGCGGCAAGACCACCCTCTTTCAGTTGATGACCAGCGCCCGCGATGCCCCGAAAGGCAAGGGCGACGTCAACATCGGCATCTCCAGAGTCCCCGACAGCCGCCTCGATGCGCTGACGGCGATGTACAACCCGCGCAAGCGCGTCCCGGCGACCGTGGAGTTCACGGACATCATCGCGCCCGCCCGTAGTGGCGCGCAGGCACTCGTGGACGTGGCCGGCTACAAGAACGCGGACGCGCTCGTGCACGTCGTGCATGCGTTTCGCGATCAGAGCGTCCCGCATCCATCAGGGTCGATCGATCCGGCACGCGACGCACAGGCGATGGAAGACGAGTTGATCCTTGCCGATCTCGGCGTTGCCGAACGTCGACTCGAACGCCTCGAGAAGGATCTGAAGAAAGGACGTTCCGCGGAACTCGAAAAGGAGCGCGATCTCGTTCGTCGATGTCAGAGTGCGCTCGAAGAGGGAAAGCCGCTGCGCGCGCTCGAGCTCACGGGAGAGGATTTGAAACGACTTCGTGGCTTCCAGTTCTTGTCGGCGAAGCCACTCCTGCTCGTGATCAATCTCGACGAAGGGGACGTGAGCGACGTCGGATCATCGGTCGAGAAAGCCGCGCAGAACAGCGGACTGACAGCATTTCTGGCCCATGCGTCGACGCGCGCGGTCGCGCTGTGCGGAAAGATCGAGCTGGAGATCTCGCAGCTCGAGGGTGATGACGCCCGGGCGTTTCTGTCCGACCTCGGCTTGAGCGAATCCGGTCTCGATCGCGTGATCAGGACCAGCTACGATCTCCTCGGCTACATGTCGTTCTTCACGGTCGGTGAGGACGAGTGTCGTGCCTGGTCCATTGCGCGCGGAACCAGCGCCCAGATGGCAGCCGGCGAAATACACACGGACATACAACGAGGATTCATTCGCGCGGAAGTTGTCGGCTACGACGCGCTCATCGCACGCGGGTCGATGGGCGCGTGCCGCGATCACGGGGAAGTGCGGCTCGAGGGCAAGGAGTACATCGTGCAGGACGGTGACATCATTAACTTCCGTTTTGCGACGTGAGCTCCCGCCGCTGCGAGCCAGACCCCAGGAGCAACGAAAAGTGCAATGGCAGAGGCGACGCAGCCCGACTCGTCCTTGTCAGTGAAACCCTGCCCGTGCTACGGTTTGGAGCCAGTCATGCCGGATCGCCCCGCGTCGCGCGCCCCCGGTCTCACGATGTTTTTTCCCGCGTATAACGACGCGGGGACAATCGCGAGCCTCGTGATCCAGGCCCAGGAAGCGATCCGTCAGCTGACCCCCAACTTCGAGATCATCGTCGTCAACGACGGCAGTCGCGATCAGACTGGCCAAATCGCTGAAGAGCTCGCACGCACCTACCCCAACGTCCGCGTCATCCACCACATTGGAAACCGGGGCTACGGAGGGGCGCTACGGTCCGGGTTCGCCGCAGCCACCAAGGACCTGATCGCGTACACCGACGGGGACGCGCAATACGACCCGTCCGAGATCGCTGCGCTCTGGGCGCGCCTCGGCGAAGACGCCGATATGGTGACCGGCTACAAGATCAGCCGCTCCGATCCGCTGCACCGGATCGTCATCGGTCGCGTGTATCACTACACGGTGAAGATGCTCTTCGCGCTGCGCGTCCGCGACGTCGACTGCGATTTCCGCCTGATGCGGCGCGAAATCTTCGACCGGGTGAAGCTCGTTCGCGACAGCGGCGTCATCTGCCTGGAGTTGATGCGCAAGGTACAGGACGCGGGGTTCCGGGTCGTCGAAGTGCCGGTTCATCACTACCACCGCACGCACGGCCGCTCGCAGTTCTTCAATTTCCGTCGCATCTTCCGCACCGGCATCGACGTGCTCAAGCTCTGGATCGAGCTCGTGGTTCTCCGACGCCAAAGTACGCCCGTCCTGTTCCGCAACCCGATGGCGCAGCGCCCTGGCGGGTCCGAGTCCACGCGCGGGGTCCGATCGTGACCGGGCCCGAGCCCGAGTATCAGGAGTTCTATCGCGGCCGGTCGGTCCTGATCACAGGCGGCCTGGGCTTCATCGGAAGCAACCTGGCCCGGCAGCTGGTCGACCTCGGCGCCCGCGTACTGCTGATCGATTCCCTTATCAGCGACTACGGCGGGAACCTGTTCAACATCCACGGCCTGGAAGACCGCCTCAAGGTCAACATCGCGGACATCCGTCAGCAGAGCACCATGAACTACCTGGTGCAGGACCACGATGTGATTTTCAACCTGGCCGGGCAGGTCAGCCACATCGACAGCATGCGGGAGCCCTATACCGATCTCGAGATCAACTGCCGCGCGCAGTTGTCGCTGCTCGAGGCCTGCCGACACAACAATCCGTCAGTGAAAGTGGTGTTCGCAGGGACGCGACAGATTTACGGCCGCGCAGATTTTCTTCCCGTGACCGAATCGCACCTGGTGCGACCGACCGATGTCAACGGGATCAACAAGGCTGCCGGTGAGTACTACCACATGGTGTACAACAACGTCTTCGGAGTGCGCGCCTGCTCACTGCGATTGACGAACGTGTACGGCCCGCGGCAGCTGCTCAAACACAATCGGCAGGGATTCATCGCCTGGTTCATTCGACAGGCCATCGAGGACCGCGAGATCCAGATCTACGGCGACGGCGAGCAACTGCGCGACTTCGTGTTCGTGGATGATGCCGCCGATGCCTTTCTCCGTGCGGGTGCCAGCGATCGCGGCAACGGACAGGTGTTCAACGTCGGGGGCGCCGAGGCGATTTCACTGCGGCACCTCGTCGAGCTGCTGATCTCGGTCGCCGGAACCGGACGGTACCGATTGATCGAGTGGCCGCCGGAAAAGAAAGCAATCGACATCGGCGACTTCCACGCAGACTCTTCGCTCATTATGCGCACGCTGGGGTGGCAACCGACCACGGCGCTCCGCGAGGGGCTGCGGCGATCGGTGGAGTTCTATCGCGCACACATGTCCCAC
>Ga0209382_10012542_pt1 | contig 10466 bp, 25 predicted proteins | sample SoiMetdeltSBSDD5_FD_187599 | JGI IMG/M metagenome (GOLD analysis project Ga0209382, IMG submission 187599) | Bulk soil microbial communities from a Populus tree surrounding site in Tennessee, USA - Soil MetaG P. deltoides SBSDD5 (SPAdes) (version 2) | ecosystem: Environmental > Terrestrial >...
CGGGATCCCAGTCATCGTCCTCACGGGCTGCGGCGAGCAGCATCCGTGCTTCATCTCGCTCGGCGACCAGGGCGCTACGGTCACGGGCGAATGACTCAAGGGCAGCCAGCTCAGCCCGCAGGCGGGCCAGCTCCTGGTCACGTTCCCGGATGATCGCGTCACGCATGCTGATGTGCTGGGTCTGGGTGCTAACAGTGCACCAGTTACGGTGAGCCTCACCTCGGGCCTGGTCTCGCTCGGCCAGCGCCTGCTGTAGCTGTTCACCTCGAAGGTCGGCGAGCTGCCACACGGCCTCCAGGTCAGTGACCTCAGTCATCGCCACACTCCTCCCCAGTGAAGTAGCAGATACAGCATTGATCTTCCAGGATGTCCGCGTAAGGGAAGTCACCCCTCATGCCTGGGAAGTGCCTCAGGAACTCCACACACTCCATGTTCGACGCTGAACACTGGTGGGTGGTTGTATGGATCTTCTTGACATCCATCCGGGCAGTCCTCCACTTCGTGGTGGTACAGGCTGATGTTGCGGTAGCAGTCTGGCCGATCCTCCGCACTCGGGTGACAGACGGCGACTCCGTTGTAGGACCCGAAGCCGCCCTCGATGTCACCCATGGTCCGTCCACAGTGGCCACAGATCATTTGCTACCCGCCGGGATGATGGTGGTCCCGCAGTTGACGGTGCGCGGCGCCCGGAAGTTGGTCCCCGTGGCCCTGTTCCAGCGCTGGTCGTAGTAGGCGTAGAACTCGTCCCGCAGGTAGCAGTGCACCTGCTCCCGGTGGTCCATGCCGATCGCAGTGACCCGCAACCCGAAGATCACCGGGTGCGGGTGCTCGGGGCTGACCTGGACCTGGAACTCCCACCCTGAGTCAACCTCCCGGTCGATCGGGAGGTGTACCCCGGCCGATGTGCCATGTGCACCAGTGGTGTCGACAGCATCAGCGTAGACACTGATACGCCCCGGGATCGGGTCCCCGTCGCTGTTCAGCAACATGGCACCGAAGATCACCGTGCGCCACCCGGGCTGATGGGGGAACGTGGGGGGAGGTGTCGGGGGAGCTGGTCCGATGTCACCGGGTTGCCGGGGTAGCTTGCACCCACTCAGCAGCATGACCACGGCGATCAAGATAAGGATGCTACGTCTCATGTTGTCCCTCCTTTAAGGACCCGGGTCCAGGCGAGCCACCCCCAGCATCGAGCCTGGACCCGGGAGCTTCACTAGTTGTTGACCACTGTCCGGATCAGGATCGGCTCCGGCTCTGGGATGTCGATGTGCTGGATGAGTGGGGGTGCCGGCTCCAGTGCCCGCAGGTGGTGCAGGAACCGGTCCCGGATCCATCGGTAGTAGGTCTTGTTGCCCGAGCGACCCTGCCCCCGATTGCCGGGCGCCAGGTCCTCGACCTGTCCGGCGAGTCCATAGGGGTCAGTAGCAACCATCCAACCCTTGGTCAGCACTGGGTGTCTGCCCTGGAGGTCGTGGAGTAGTTTCACGGCCACCACGGTCAGATCCTTGCCGACCGGGATCGCTTCGATCACGTCCACTGCGAACTCGGCGTGCTCACCCTTGGGGAGGCATTCGAAGACATGATCGATCAGGTGGCCGAAAAGGCTTGGGATCCCATACTCATTCTCCACCTCCCTGTGCCAACCGAGCACAGGGCTCATTGGTTCGCGAGTGGCATGGTGGATGGAGATTTCTGGCTGTACTGGGAGCGTGCACCCGATGGCGCAGCCCCGGTACCCGATCGCCTTGTCAGGGGCGAACTTCTGGTAGGCACCCTGGATGATCGTGTCCTGACGCCGATGCTCCCGCATCCGTTCGAGAACCCCAGCCTTAAGGGCCGGGTTGTTGTGCCATGACAGCATGTCTCCTCCTTACTTGCCGACGATGACGGGTGTGCTGGAGTCCGAGCAGTTGAAGGTCTGTGGCAGGTTCGCCAACTGACCCTTAGCTGCCAACTCCTTGATCAGGTTGAGGCAGTTCTGGTACTTGACCCCGGGGTCGTTAGAGGACGCCGTGGCCAGCTTCTCATTCGCCAGTCGCTGTTGCTCAGCGGTGAGCTTTTGTTGGGTGGCGATCTGGGTGTCAGCCAGCGCCTGCGCGAAGCCGTTGAGCTTCTCCTGGGTCACTGAGTCGTAGTGCACCAGTGGGATGCGCAGGGTGTCGATGATGATCCCGGTGTCGACGTGACCCTTGATCTCAGCGAACGCCTTGGCTGCCAGGTCATCGGTGGTGGTGTTCTGTGTCTCACCAGCGAGCACCAGAAGGGGGTTGTACGTCTCGAAGACCACGTTCAAGGACCGGCGCAGCTCCCGCTCCACGACGTTGCGGCCGATGTTGCCGACCACGTCATCGTTAGTTCCCCGGTAGCGCTGCCACAGTTCATTGGCATTTGCGTGCTGATCAATGTTCCACTGCACCGTTACATCGACACATGCAGTTGTTTGATTGGCCAACCGCACCGTGATGCAGTTCTTGGTGTCGGAGGCCAAATTCAGGTTCTGCACCGTGGCGTCGACCTTCTCGACCGAGGACCACGGCTTGACCCAGTGGAACCCGTTGGACAAGGTGGCCTCGGCCTTCCCGAAGGTCACCTGCACCCCGACGTTGCGGGCCGGGACGATGGTGAAGCTGTCGACGATCAAGACCACGAACCCGAGCACGATCATTGCCAGGCCGGCGGCAATCGTCCCGCCCCGGAAGTCACTGAAGACGGGGCCGAAGATCGTTGTTCCCAGCCCAATCACCATGAGGGCCAAGCTGAAGATGAACCATCCCATTACTCCGGGTCCCCCGTCTCGATTCCCAGGTCCTCTAGCTTGGCCTTGATGCGGTCCAGGATCTCGTTGGCCTGTTCCCTGCGGGCCTGAACCACCAGGACTGCGGCGGCTCCGAGCACGGAGCCGAGTGCCAGGAAGAGTAGCTTGTTGATCATGAATACTTACCTGCCGTTTCATAGGTGCCGTTGTTGGCGCGTTCCTTGAGGACCTTCTCCAGGTTCTCCATGCGCCATTCCCAGTACTTCTGGTCGCCTCCCTTGGCGAGGACATCTTTGATCGCCTGGAGGTCGCGTTCGATCCGGGAACTCTTCATCTCGTGAACAGACATACACACAGCTAACTACCATCCTCTCGATACGTAGCGTTCGTAGGATCTCGGGTCCGGCCAGCACACGCCACATGAATCGAGCTTGAAGACGTGGGCCTGAGTCGGGGAGACCTCTACCCGGACCGGATCACGGGTGGCGATCCGGCAGGTCGTGTCGTCGGGCCGCAGCATGTGCACGAGCCCGGCCGCGTTCTGGATGAACAGCCTCACTGTCGGGGCACCCGGGTGGCAACGTCCTGGATGATCTGAAGCACCCGATCACGCTGCACGTAGCCCATGTAGACAGGCAGAAGCCGGACCCGCTGGAGTACCTCCAGGATCCTGGCTTCTTGGATGCGTCGGATCTCCTCCAGGATCTCCGGGGCCATGGCGACCGCTGCTTGCGCCGCGATCTGTTGGATCTTCGCCACCATGGCGCGGACCTGGAGGGTGGTCAGCCCCGCCGTGGCGAGCTGAGCCCCCAACTCGGTGAGGTCCTGGGGGTTGAAGCCGATCTGCGGCGGGTCGTAGACGGTGACCCGGGCGATGTGATGGTTCGGCTCCCGGTAGACGGGTGCTTGAGGCAGTTGCTGCTCTTGATCAGTCACTGTCCAGCTCCAGTTCCAGTTGTCCGGGCGTTGGCCCGGGGGCTGGCCTCAGAGCCCGTCTCCGGGACCCTGAGCATCCATCGCACAAGTATACATGGGAGGGAACCCCACCCATGGTTTCACCGTGGAAGATGTGCCAGCCCTTGGCGCGAGCCACAGCCTCAGTACTCTGCTCACCGCCCCGATCGAGGACGAGGGCGTTGCACTGGGCGTAGTTGTCGCAGTACAGATTCACGAATGTCTGGTGGGGTAGATCTTCTTGCGCCGGTTGCGTTGGTTGATCCTCTGCGCCTCCTTGCACCGGGCGCAGCGGCAGCCGTAGTTGGTGTACGTGCTGACCCTGCCGTGCTCCAGACGGTCGTCCATTGAGGACCGAATGGTCTTCTTCGTAGTCATGACCTCCTCCTCCCTACGGAGCTAGCTGGATCGCGACACCCAGGAGCAGGAACACGATCCCGATGATGATCAGGGTAACCGGGAGTCCGCTGAACATCCCTGGTCCATTAGATCGATTCATTTCGGTTTCTCGATGTGAACATTCGTGATGAGAGCACTGACGGTCTTTTCCGCCATGAGAGCATTGAGGGTCTCTTCGGCTTCAGCCATCGACCGATGGAGCTTGATCCGGACGCGCTCTAGTGCCAAATGGTAACCGTGACCTTGAGGCTGCTCTGTGAGCAATTCACCAGTATCTCGGTAAAGGTCACCAAGGGCTAGGATGTACCCCTTGACATACTGGATCATTTCCATGTAAGTCTCGCGGGTGACTGGGCGCCCCTGCGTCAAGCGGTTCTGTAGCCAGTTCATCCCTCCTCCTTGACCTTGTTCCGGTACTCCTCGATGAACTCCAAGATCACGGTGTACATGTCCGAAGGGGACGACTGGTGCCCCGCGTGGAACTTGCGGCGGAGCAACTCAGCCGGCCGCCAGACCGATAGCTGGTCCAGGAGCTGTTGCAGAGCTTGGACCCGGAGATCCAGTCGCCTCTCCGGCGTCAGCAGAAGCCGGAGCCGGTCCAGCTCCTCAGCCGGGTCCCACCCGGAGCGTTGGACACGCTCCAGAGTGGAACTGACCTTCAGCCAGGTCTCCGGGTCGATGGGCACTACAGGTACTTCTTGCGGATGTGTTGGGCGATCTCGAAGAAGGACATCTTCAGGTAGTCGTTAGCCTCCGGCACTGTTGCCGGAGGATGTCCTAGAGTCTCGATGAATGGTGTAAATGCAGGTACGCCGTACCATTGGTCTGCCTCGATGCTGAGCCATCCCAACTTGTCGTGAGGTGCGAGGGTCTCCGGTACCGGAAGGCGATGTTCATCAAGATGTCTGCGCTGCGTGAGGTACAGGAGGTTACGTAACCCTAGGGCACAGAGCCGCCTCCCCCTCGGGGTCGTGTACCTCCCCCGGGTCTGGCGGTACTTCCCGCTCTCCAGCGCCTCCACCCACAGGGTGAGGGCCTCCTTGTTCGGAGTGAGCATCAGAAGTACTCCTTCCGGATCTGCTGCGCGATGCTTGGGAACGGCTGCTTGTGGGTGTCATTGAGGCAGATCACGCTGGTGAAGTCCCCGCCAGGGAGGATTTCGATAAGAAGGTCAACGTCTGCCACGCCATACCAGGAACTAACATCCTGGCGGCTAATCATGGACATTGTCTGGGAAGTGACCGCGAAGTTGTGAGCTTCGAGGTATACGGCATAAGCCACGCCCACGGCGCACACCCGAAGCTTCTCGGCCTTATAGCTATAGTCGTGGATATATCCGAAGCACTGCGGGTACCTCCCCGACTCCATGGCTTCCAGCCACAGTTCGACCCGCTCATGATTCATGTTCTGCTTATCCGCACGGTAACGGCCTGAGGTAAACCCCATCAGAAGTATTCCTTCCGGATCCGCTGCGCGATGCCCGGGAACGACTCCTTGTCGTCGTCATTGAGGCTGACGACGCCGAGCCAGTCACCGTTGGGGAGGCGTCCCAAGAGGAGATTGAGTTCGGTCACGCCGTACCACGCATTGACCTCCGAGTTCTTGGTGCGCATGATCTCGGCATTGGTGACAGATCTGTTGTGAGCTTCGAGGTATACGGCGTAGGCTACCCCGATAGCACACATCCTCATCTTTCCCTCGAAGGTGGATTCGAACGTTTGCCCGAAGCACTGCGGGTATTTCTCCGACTCCATGGCCTCCAGCCATAGTTCGACATGCTCGCGGTTCATGCTCTGCTTATCGCTGACGAAACGGTCCTCGATATACCCCATTACTGCTCCTCTCGTTGGAACCCCCAGAACCGGTGCGGTCTTTGGGTGCGGCAGCACACCGGCCCCGGGGGATGCCCTTAAACGGTACAAGGGAGGGGGATGCTCGTCTACCCCCGTTCTTGCTCACGTAGACGAGCCCGCCCCTCCCGGGCCAACCGGTTCACGGCCGTACGCCGGGTCCCGATCATCTCAGCCAGCTTCGTCGGGTCCATGCCCGGTGCCTCCAGTGCATCGATGATCAGTTGCCGGCGCCGGTCCCCCAGCTTTGGCAACAGCTCCCGGGTGATGTACGGGATGATGTCGGCGTAGCGCACCAGGCGCTCCATGGGCGGGAGCTGCTCCAGCTCGTCCCACAGAGACAGCTCCCACTCGTTCAACTTCTCCATAGGTCCCCCCAGTTGACGACAAACCCAGGGATCTGGGCCTCCCATGCTCGGCTCAGGCAGTCGGTGGCACCCTTGGAGTTGTCCCGAATGAAGGCGACGCACAGGTCGGCGCCCTTGTTGACCATGACCCCGTTCCGGATGAAGCCAGCCCCCTTGCCGTAGGTTCCCCACTGGGCCGGATGCGGCTCCACGGTCACACCATCACTGTCGCGGCGCCTCGCCCACCGGTCGGCGATGGCATCGCCCCCAGTGGGACAGTCTCCGTGTACGACGGTTAGTGGGGAGCCCAGTGCTGTGGCAAGGGTGTGTGCTGCGCTGAGGACCTCGTAGATCTTCCTCTCCGCCTCCGGCCCCTCCCAGTTCCTCGAAGCCGTAATCAAGATCCTCATGCGGGTCCTTCTGGCATACTGCGGCGATCGTCATCAGGCCCATGAAGATCAGGTAGATGACCACGATCCCGATAGACCATTCCAGCATCAAGCCCCCAGTCCTGAACGTCCTGTGCTAGCAGTGCCGCTGCTTGCTCCGGGGTGACATGGACCGGACAAGGCTCCCAGATACACATCTCCGGGTCGTCGTGCTCGGGCCATAGGGCATGAGATGCGACGCAGCCGTGCGGAATCTGGACCTTGAAAACTTCCCGTTCGTAGCCCCGTCGCAGCGGCATGAAACTCAGGCTCGTAGACCAGAGCATCAGCTTGTCGCCGGGCCAGTCCCATCTACTGAGGAAGCCGGCGAGCCCGCAGCACGGCATGAGCCGGTGCACGAGCCACTCGTAGACCGGCATCCACCACGGGACCTTGTTGATGGCCAGGTAGTGGCCATCCTTGTGATAGATGACGTGGGGAGTAAGCATCAGCCACCCAGCTTCTTGAGGGCCTCTTCAGCCTCTTTCAGTTCCACCTCTGGCGTGCGCTCCTCCCAGATCCGTTCGTAGTTCTTGAGCTTCAGGTATCGCCACTTGCGCCCGCACTTGCAGGTCCAGTCGCTGCCCTGTAGGGGCATCATGTGTTTGTAGGTTGGGAGTTCGCAGTTGTGTTTGCTCCACTTGCCTTTGGGCTGGCGCTTGAACTTGTTGGGGTAGCCATTCTTAACGGTAGCCAGGTATAACGCCCCTGTGACGATCAACACGAGCAAGATCGCTCCGGCGGTGATGGAGACTCCTACTGCTGCACTCATCTACTGCTCCTGTTCTGCTTCCTGCTCTTTACAGCGTTGACAGTCCCGTTCGTGCTCTACGTCCGCTGTTAGCTCCAGTGTCCGTTTTACGTACTCTGTTGGCTGTGTGGCTAAGGCGTATCCGACCTTGAACCCACAGTCGAAGGTGATCTCCACGATCTTGCTCATGGCTGCCCCTCCCCTCAGTGTAGCCTGAGGCTACCCCCCCCTTGTACACCGGTCAAGGATCTTCAGACACAGAAAAGCCCCCGGTCCCGATGGGCCGGGGGCCTCTGTCTTACCAGGCTTCCCACAGTGCTTGGTGCCGGTGCTGTTGGGTCTCGGGTTCCCGGCCGGCAGCCAGGTCCAGACGGAGCTGAGTCCGCTCGTGACGCTGGTGCTTGCGCCGGTACACCTTCACCCTGCCGCTGTTAGGGAAGCAGCTACACAGGTAGTAGCCCTGCTTGCGGCACTCACCTCGGGCGTGTACGACACGCCATGGGGTGGTCTTGTCGGTCTTGCTCACGGGTCAGTCCCTAGTCAAGCGCCTGGGCCGGTCCCAGTCCTCTAGGTCCACTTCGCCGCAGCGGTGACGCTCATACCGAGATCCCCTTCCTGTGAAACTCAAGCTCCTCCAGGAGCGCAGCCAGGCCATACATCGTGGCCTGCGCCTGGTGGCCGTTGCGGTTCACCACCGCCCGGTTGTACCAGAAGTTGTCAGTCAGCAGGGCCTTGGCCACATACAGCGGCTGCTGGCCCGACTTATCCTTAGCCACTTTCCGCTTGGCCTCCTCCAGGGCCTCATCCTCCATGCTGAGCACTTCAGCTTGCCAGCGCTCCGCAGCTTGGACGTGGTAGGCCAGCTTGTCGCGGTTACTCATTGCCCCCAGCCTCATCGATCACGGTCTGCACCCGGTCACTGAACTTCTCCGGGGGCAGTTCCTGCTCCATGAAGTCGACTGTGGCCGCGTAGGTGCCCCGGTAGCGTGCTCGGGTACCCAGGCCACTGGGAGCGTTGCTAGTAGACACACCCCCGAGGCCACTGTCGTGAGCATCACGCCAGTTGTCGAGGCCGGTGCCGGCGAACACGAACGCCCACCCAGCAGCCTGCAACTCCTTGATCACGGGGCGCAGGCTCTGGGCACTGTACTCCTTGCTGGCGTTCTCCAGACCATCGGTCTCGATCTGCACGATGATCTTGTCACCCTGGTGCAGGATAGTCTCGGCTCGGAAGGCTGCCAGCGTCTTGCCCACCGCGTCCCAGAGGGGCGTGTAGGCGTCGGGACGGTAGTTGTCAGGGGTCAGGGCGAGGACATCGTTGGCGACCGGCACGTTCTTGTAGAGCTGCACGATCGCGTTGGTGTTGAACGTAGTCACCGTCACCCGGATGTCCTTCTCCTCGATCCGGGCTCGGGTCACGAACTCGTTGAACCCTCCTCGCACGTCATTGGCCAGATGTGCCATGGATCCACTTGCGTCCATGATGAACAGAATGTGAGTCGTCACGCTTCTCTCCTTCTTCCTTGGTCGTGGACGGAGCATCGTTCGCTCACCCCGGAGCGCTTGCTCTAGGGATTCCATGAAGGCGTCAGCGTCCTCTTCGCTGAACCCGTTCCTCTCGATCAGGACAGCCCGGAGGTCCTCTTGCTTACCCCACTGCTCGGGCCAGTCTGCTCCATCCCCCCCCACCCCTCTCCTCAAAGCTCACCCTCAGCCCACCGGACTCGTACTCCCCACTCTAGCAGATACCCCGTAGATGTCCTGAGATGTTAGCCCCATTCCCGGTTATTCGAACCAGCTACAGCCCCCTCCTTCTAGATCATTATTTTCCTGAGTCCTTTTTCTGGTAAAAGCACTAACATCTCAGTACCTTTTCGAGGGATCAGTATCAGATATAGGGACATTTCCGGCACCCGAAGCTGTTGAACGACAGAGAACGCTCTATTCCCTTTTTGGGACAAAACATGACCTCGGAGTTATCGGAAATGTGAGCAGTTTGATCTTGCGCTCTAGTCCTGGCCCTTCATCCGGGCCTCCATCGCCTCAATCTGTGCCCGCACCTGCGCGCGGACCGGCTCCAGGCCCTCGTCTGTTAACATATTCGAGGTTTGCGGGGTCCGGATTCGGTAGATATCTCCCAATCGGTCGATGATCCGGATTCCGGCCTCGATGAAGCGTGGATCGGGGCGCATGACCAGTCCCGTGTCCGGGTTCACCTGCACCTGGATGTGCGGATCGCAGGCCCGCCACGCCTGCTCCAGGCGTTGCACGATGAGGGCTCGGACAAAGGGCATCGACTCGGCGATGTTCTCGTCCGTGATGCCGATCCCGGGGGTTGCGCTCAGCTCTTCCACGCTCCAAGGGTCCCCCCACCAAACATGCATATCAACATGCACAGGTTATGTGTCGGCTCCCGTCATATACAGGGCACCGGTACACGCCAGGAAAATCAGAGCACCCGCTCAAGATATAGAAGAAGAGTCATGGGTCAGGGTCCAGGCGCTCCAGGATCAGGGCTATGCGGGAAGCTGAAGCGGCCAAGATCCGCTTTCCCTGTTGCCTGCCGGATCTGGGCTTGGGGGTGGCGCCACCATGATCCCCCCTTACCCCCCTGGTGTTGGTGGGGGTGGGGCTCAAGATCACTGATCTTGACTAGATGATGATCTCTGATGTTTCACGTGAAACATGAGGGGGAGCTGCCCCCCTCCCCTGGTGGGGGGAGGGGGGGAGGGGGTCAGGGCGACCCTTCCTCGCTGATCATGTGCCGTACCTGGGCAACCGCACCACGGGCCCGTTCACGGGCGACGTTGCGGCCAGCCGCGCTCCGGCTACCGTAGCGGCGACGCCGCGTGAGCCATGATCCGTCCGCCTGCCGTACCGTGATCACGTACATGGTTCCTCCCGGTCTGTGTGGCTTGTACCATAAGCCTATCATGTCCCGGATGCCCGAGTCAAGGGCGCGGGCGCCGTGAGCGCGACGGC
>Ga0209382_10012543_pt1 | contig 10465 bp, 10 predicted proteins | sample SoiMetdeltSBSDD5_FD_187599 | JGI IMG/M metagenome (GOLD analysis project Ga0209382, IMG submission 187599) | Bulk soil microbial communities from a Populus tree surrounding site in Tennessee, USA - Soil MetaG P. deltoides SBSDD5 (SPAdes) (version 2) | ecosystem: Environmental > Terrestrial >...
CGTGCCGGACTGTGCACGCGAAAGCGCTCGATTCGAGGCGGTAGGAGATTGGTCATGGAGTCGCTCGCCCGCACCTCTTTCGCGCTCACGAAGTGGTACCTCGACTGCCTGGCAGACGATGGACGTGTGGCGATCTGCTATTGGGCATCATTGTCGTGGCGCCGCCTGTCGCTCGTCTGGCAGGGCCTGACGATCTATGAGTCGGGAGGTCCGCCGTTCGAGCAATCAGCAGTCGGGGCGGGACGACCGCCGACGAACACTCAAGGACGAATCAGCTGGGTGAGTCCCAAGCTTGGCTCCGTCGTGATCGCTGACGCGCGGCAGCCAGCATTCGGTTTGCGGCTTTTCGAAGAAGATGCGGGGTATGTGGACTGGCGCTGTGAAGCGCCCGTCGCGCACGTGACGATCGACGCGGCCGGCGAGCCACCTCTGTACGGCTGCGGATACGTCGAGCAACTGACGTTGACCATTCCTCCGTGGCGCTTGCCGCTCGACGAGATCCGCTGGGGCCGATGGATTGATGATGATGCGACTCGGTCGCTCGTCTGGATCGACTGGCGTGGTGCGGCGCCGCGGTGTTGGACGTTCGTGGATGGCGTCAGGACACATGGCGTCGCGATCGGTGAGGATCGCGTGACGACGGGCGCCGTCGACCTCGGGTTGGAGCCGCCGCGCGCGCTCGCGTCCCGGGCACTGGATCTCGTCATCGACCGTATTCCCGGCCTCCGGGCGGTGGTTCCCTCTTCGCTGCTGGCGTGGCACGAGACGAAGTGGGTCAGCCGCGGCGTGGTCTGTCGTGCGGATGGAGAACGCGTCGCAGGGTCCGTGATTCACGAGCAGGTGGTTGTCCGATGACCCTGCTCTCCTCCCCTTTGCCGCGCGCCGGCATCGCTGTTCGCTTGGCGTATGCAGTGCTGTTTCTGATCGCACTGCCAACCTTGCTGGCGGCGTGGGCCGCACGGCTCGACCGCTTGCTGCCGCTGCCGACCGTCGATGCTCCGGCGCTCGGCGCTGCGCTTTCCGTAGGCGGCATTGCGCTCATGTGCGCGGGGATGTGGAACCTGTGGGTGCGCGGCGGTGGCCTCCCAGCCAGTCCGTTTCCGCCGGTGCGCCTGGTGAGCGACGGCGCGTACGCGATCTTCGCTCATCCCATTTACGTCGGCGCGGCGGCCACCGCGTTCGGTGTGTCGCTGCTCGCCCGCTCCGGCGGCGGCTTCTGGATCGTTTCGCCGACGCTCGTGCTGGTCATGGCTGCCTTCGTTGTTGGGTTCGAGCGGGACGCGACACGCCGCCGTTTCGGGACGCTGGCGACACCTTGGCTGCGTCTGCCGGCGGCCGGCCTGGAACGGCCGACATTCCGCGATCGCGCCGTCGTCTACGTGATGGTGTTGCTGCCGTGGGGCGTTGTCTATCAGGCCGTCGAACTGCTCGGCGTCCCGCTCGATGCGAGCGTCGCCTACTTCGACTGGGAAACCCGCCTCCCCATCCTGCCGTGGACGGAGGCCTTTTATGCCGGGACCTATGTCTTCGTCCTCGCGGCGCCGCTGGCGGCGCGCCGTAGCGCCGACCTGCGCGCGTTTGCGCGCAGCGGGCTCTGGGCCACAGCGCTGATCATTCCTTGCTACCTGTTGGTGCCACTGATTGCGCCAGCGCGACCGGTGACTGGCGATGGCTTCTGGCAGCTGCTGATGCGGTGGGAGCGAGCGTTCGATCAACCGGTCACCGCCTTTCCGGCCTTCCACGTCGTGTGGGCGTGCCTGGCGGCTGAACTGTGGACGAGATCGTATCCGCGAGCGCGGCCGGTCGTCGTCGCGTTCGTTGCGGCAAGTGCTCTCAGCTGCGTCACCACCGGCATGCACGCGATTGTCGACGTCGCCGGCGGGTTCGCGGCGTATGCGCTCGTCGCGCGGCGGCGCGTCGCCTGGCGCGCGATGTGCGCCGGCGCGGAGTGGATCGCGAACACCTGGCAGGAGGTGTCGCTCGGGCCGGTGAGACTGCTGATGCACGGCAGCTTCGCGGCAGTCGGCGCGATGCTGGGTGTCGCAGTCGCGCTCTATCTCGCCGGCCCTGACGTGACCGGCTGGATCGTCACGATGACTGCCGCCGCCGTCGTCGGTGCCGCCGCGTGGGGTCAACTCCTCGAGGGCTCGGCCGTTCTGCTGCGCCCGTACGGTTACTTTGGATCCGTCATCGGCGTTGCGATCGTTGTGGTTGCCGGCGCCCGTGCGGGCGCGGACATCTGGGTAATCTTCGCGGCATTCGGCGTGGGTGCCACGGTGACGCAGGCCATTGGCCGCCTGCGCTGCCTGGTTCAAGGCTGCTGCCACGGGAGCAAAGCGCCGGTCGGTATCGGCATTCGATACACGAATCCGCGATCGCGTGTCGTGAGGCTCGCGGGGATGGCCGGCACGCCCGTGCACGCCACCCCCGTCTACTCGCTCATCTGGATGACCGTGGTTGGCGCCGTGATGCTGAGGCTGTGGGCGATCGGCGCGCCGCTCCAACTGATTGCCGGTTTCTACTTCATCCTGACCGGCGCCGGCCGCTTCGTCGAGGAGCACTATCGCGGCGAGCCCCAGACGGCGATCGTCGGTGGGCTGCGGCTGTACCAGTGGCTCGCGATGCTCTTCGTTGTCGTCGGGGCGGTGCTCACGACCGTCGGGGCGACGCCAGCACCGCCACCGGCGGGTCTCAGCCCCGATTTGGTTCCTATACTGTTTGGCGTCGCAGTGGCGACATACCTCGCGTACGGCGTCGACCTGCCGCGTTCCAGCCGCCGCTTCTCGCGCCTCGCATGACGGTCAGGAGTGAGCTGTTGCCGGACCCGTTTATACGCGCGCCGTGTCTTCGAGCTCCCGGGCTTTGGTTTCAGGCGGATGATGATCAACGCGATGACGAGCATGACCGCGGTCGGTCGGACGGCATTGCCGAATCCCGAGCCGCGAGGACTCCGCTGGCAGTATGGTAGCGCTTCGGTGTCTCAGCGAAGCCGAGCGGACGGCGCTCGAGTACGAGTATGTCGATCGGTGTATCCGCTATGCGGCGAGTGAACTGGGGCTTCGATAAACACCGACCCGTTCACTTGCGGGAACTGCTGTTCATTGGCATCGTGACGCGTCCGTTTGGCACGGTGATGCCACAGCCAGTACGCCATCGTCAACAGCACGACGAGCGGGATGAGTCGAAACGGCAGGGCGCGGAGCGGCTCCGGAATCCGCGCGACCGGTCCGAGAAAGAACGAGGCGGCGGCAATAAAGAGCCCGAGACACATGCGCCACAGGTGGCGCCTGAGTCGCGCCGTCCCCTGAAGCCCGCCGGACCGAAGCATCCGCCGATCGCCGAACCCTCCACCAAGCGCGACCAAGCCAAATATCACAAGCGGAACAGCGAAGCCCGGCTGGTTCCCTCCCGCGGTGACGACTGCTGACATCAAACTCGCTGCGCCCAGCACAAAAGCCGCCGCCATTGCGCCACGCTCCACCTGGCGCGAGCGCACGGACGGCGCCCGAACGGTGATCAGCGCCGTGGTGACGAGGTATGCCGTCACCAGGGCTGCAGGAATGTTGACCTCCGCCCCGGTCCGTCCGACCGCAATTGCGGCGCCGGTCAGCGACATCACGAGGATCGCCCAGACGAAGACGGTACCGCTCCGCCGGTGCACTCGGGAGCCTTTCATGGCGTACAGCGCCAGAAGCCCCGAGACAATCGCCATCGCGCCGCCCAGTACATGAAATGGAAGGAGCATCATCATGGCTGTAGGCAATCTACAGCCATAGACGTAGGATGTCTACATCCTGTTCCGCCGTGAGCCGGACGTCAGACCGGGTCGGTCTCGGACGTCCGCGACGCCGGCATTGCAATCGCTGCGGCGATCGGCGCCGACGTCGGCTGCGCCACCCGCCTGAAATCGGCGAACGGCATCCGAATCGCGTCGTGGTGCGAGCCGGCGCTGAAAACGATCTCCGGATCGCTCAGCAGATGCTCGTCGACGACGACCCGCTGGCCGTAAAGCGGGCCGAGCGGCGGCATCGCGCCGACCTCGCAGTCGCCGTAGAGCGACGCGAACTCCTCCTCGCGGGCCAATCGGATCGAGCCTGCGCCAAGGGCCTCCTTGAGACGGTTGAGGTCCAGCGCAAACGGCGCGGGCAGGACCGCGAGGACCGGCTGATCGTCCGCAAAGCAGACAACGGTCTTCGCCCATTCATTTCCCGACACGCGCGCGGCCGCCGCTTCTGCCTGGGCCGTATACGCGGTCGGGTGCGTCAGCACCGCATACCGGGCATGGTGCCGGTCGAGATAACCGGAAATCGATGCGGGGACCATGGCACCTCCTGTTCGTGACGGTTCAAGCGATACGAAGCAACGCATGTTCCGCCGTTGCGGATCGCCGCGCGCACGCCGATCCGGCCGTCGCCGAATAGGTGCGCGCCTTGCACGTGTCTTCGTACGATTCACGGAGGAAGAATGATGACACTCGAGCTCACATCTGAAGAGGCCGAAACGCTCCGCGAGCTCGTGCGGCAACGCGTGTCCGAGCTCGACCGCGAGATCAACCGCACCGACAGCCTGGAATTCAAAGACGAGCTTCGGAAGGTTCGCCGCACGATGGAGCGGATCCTCGGAAGGCTGTCCGCCGCGCCTGCCGACTCTCGCGTCTGAACTCTGCCGCGGCTATGCCGGGACGATGGAGAACCGTTGACGGTTCGGACGATACAGGGAGAAGTGCCGGTGATCGAGTGTGAAGATCCGTCGCAACGACTCACGCTCAGACACACGGACGAGCGCCGCGTCCGCCAGATCCATGGGCAGGTCGCGGTACTTCTCCATCAGCGCGCGCATGCGCGGCGCATCGCGCTCGTCGAGCGGCGCCAGCGTGAGCGCTTCGGTTTCGAGACGGCTCCATAACGTTTGCTGGGCCCGCCACGATCCTCGCAGCAAATACATCGCTTCGGTGAACGCCGGCCAGACGGTGATGAGAGGGTCGCGCAGCGTCTTGAGGACCTCGACACACGCCTCGTGGTCGGGATCGGCCCGATCGATTAGTGAGACGAGGGGGCCGGCGTCAACGAGCACGCCGTGCACGGACACGCTCTTCGAGGATGGCAATGAGCTGATCGCCGGTCGTCCGGGCGGGGTCGCGGACTCCGAGCTTCACAGCGCCGATCGCATCGACCCAGGCATCGTAGGGACGGCGGCTCTCGGCGTGGCCTTCATCGAGTGCGTAACGGGCAATCGCCTCGCGCACGACGTCGGAGCGCGACATCCGGCTGCGTTTGGCCAGCGTGTCCAGCAGGCGGCGCGATTTGGGGTCGAGGCGGACCGTCAACGGCATGATCGGGCTCCGTAATACGCTTTAAGTATTACACGGCTAATCGCTGTCACACAAGGCTTCCGACCCCTGACTCGGTCGGCTGTGCGGCGTGAATTTCTTGCGTGCTGGAGGGGCACGCCGCGCCATTTCTACAGGCTTGCAAAACAGTAAGCGGGACCACCGATCTGCGCCTTCCGGGCGATTTTGCGCGTCTTTGCGCCCTGCCCCCGGCCGCACACGCGTGGCCTCATTCTTGCGAAGATGAGCGGATGAAGGGCGGCACCGCTTCGCCGCACCATACCTCGATAAACAGGGTCAGCTCTCGCGCCACGTAACGCTCGCGCTCCCCGGAGCGGGCACAGACGGCGGACCTCAGGAGATTCGCCGCATGAATTGCACGCCATCCGGCCGGTGCTCGGTCGTTGTCTGGACTCTCGTCGCGGCGTCGGTCGCGATGATCGCGTCGACCAACGTGGCCGGACAACGTCGGTCCGATTTCGTTGCCGCCTACGAGCGCGGCACGCCCGCCAGCGTCAGCGGCGTCGTCACCACCGTGGTTGGCGACGACTTCGCGCGGCGTCGCAGCGAGCAGCGGCATTTGATTCGCGACGACAGCAGCGGGCGAACGTTCGAGCTGCGCTTCGAAGGTGCGGCACCCGCGCGGCTGCGATCGGGCTCGCGCGTCACGCTCCGCGGCCGCGCGCACGAGTCGACGATCTACGTGGCCGCCGCCGACGGGACGGGCATGACGATCCAGTACGCGCCGGCTGCGGCCGCCACCAGCGGTCATCGCACCATCGTCATCCTCGCCAACTTCCGCGACGCGGTCGTCACCTGCACACCGCAGGCGATTACCGACATGATGTTCACCGATCCGAACGGCCGATCGGTTACGGCGCTTTATCAGGAGTGCTCGCTCGGTCAGGTCATGATCACCGGCGACGTCGTCGGTCCGTACACGCTCGACGCAGCGAGCACGGACCCCTGCAACTTCAATGCGTGGTCCGCGTCCGCGGATTCGATGGCAACCGCGGGCGGGGCGGATCTCACGACCTATCAGCACAAGGTCTACGTCTTTCCAGTCGGCCAATGCGTCGCTGCAGGTTACAGCACCGTCGGCGGCAATCCGAGCAGCGCGTGGATCTTCCAGTGCAGCATCCGTGGTGTATATGCCCACGAGATGGGACACGGCCTCACGCTCGATCATGCGTCGACGCCGACATCCGAGTACGACGACTTAACCGATCCAATGGCGATGTCGTCCGGCGCGTTGCCCGGAGTGAACGCCCCGCACCGGCACCAGCTTGGATGGTACGGCCCGTCGGGGGTTCGGGTCGTGGACCAGGATGGCTCGTACGACGTTGCACCGCTGGCTCAGGACCCAGCGACCGCTGTCGCGCCTCAGATCCTCATGATCAGGAAACCGGACACGGGCGAGTACTACTACCTGTCCTATCGTCTGCCAATCGGCTTCGACCGGTCGATTGACGGCAGTTTTTACTATCGCTTGAGCGTCCATCGATACCGTGGCGATGGCTCCTCGGTGCGCACTTACAGGCTCGCGGGTCTCGCCGATGGCGAGCGGTTCGTCGACCAGGCGAACGGCATCACCGTGACGATGGTGAACCATGATTCGACGCGGGCGACAGCGGACGTCACGTTCGCCTGCGCTCCTGCGGCGCCGCAGGTGACGTTCTCGCCCACAACGGTGAGTGGAACAGCGGGCGCGAGTCAGACTTACACGGTCAGCGTCTTCAATAACGACGGCGCGGCGTGTCCCGCAGGAAACTTCGCGCTCGGCGCAGCCGCACCTGCGGGGTGGACGGCGAGCCTGTCGACGGCGAGCCTGTCGATTGCGCCGCGCACCACTGTTCAGTCGACGTTGACTGTCGGGCCGGCCACTGGCGCCGCAGCTGGATCCTACCCGGTTTCTATTTCGGTTACCGATCCCACCGTGCCCCAGCACGCGGCGTCTGCGAGCGCAACGTTCACGGTTCTCGCGCCTACCGACGCGACGCCGCCAAGTGCGCCGAGCCCGGTGAACGCGACGCCGAACACGAAGCTCCGGCGCATCTCCGTATCATGGGGCCGAGCGTCGGACAATATCGGCGTGTATGGCTATCGCGTGTGGAAAAACGGCGTCATCGCCGAAGTCACGCCGGGAACCAGCTTCGCGGATACTGCCGTCAGCGCTGGGCAGAGTTACACCTACGCCGTCGAGGCGTACGATGCGGCCGGCAACAGATCGCCGCTCAGCGTCAGCGTGACGGCGACATTGCCTGGCGGCGGCAAGAGAAACTAGGAGAACCAACTTCTACAGATAAAGCTGCGCGCTGCTGACGGTCTGGTTGCCGAGCACGTCCTCGACCACCACATCGACCGTCGCCGCGCCGGCGTAGGTGCTGCTGGGATACTTCCAATAGAAGTTTGGGCCCTCGAGCGTGGACTGCACGCCGTCGACCGGATACTCGTCACACCACCAGCGGAAGCTCACGCCGTCGGCGTAGCGATACTCCTTTGCCAGCACGCCGTTGATGAAGATCGACACGCGCTCGATCCCGGAATCGTCCGTCGCCGAGAAGCGCAGCGCCGAGCTCCCCGTCATGAATCCCACCTGGACGAGCGAAAGCGCCGAGACCGACGGCGCGTTGGACTCGGCGGTGGCGCCTGGCATCGTCACGGCCTGACGGAACGCCCCCTTGTTGTTGCAATAGTCCTGACTGATGAGCTCGATCGTGTAGGAAGCCCCGGGCACGAGGCCCTCGATATTCGTTTCCTTGAGCATGTCCTTGGACGCAAACCCCAGATCCGCGCGGGTGAAGAAATCGACTTGCTGTCCGGAGGCGTCGTACAAGCGCCATCCGCCGTAGGCCACGGGAATCACCCAGCCGCTTTTGTCCGAACCGCCGAACGCCGACACGTGGACCCGGCCAGGGCCTTGAACGACAACGTTGAACTGCATGGGAACGTCGAGCTTACGGTCGCCCTTACAGCTGGCGGCGTCAGCAGTACGAGGGATAAGAACGTGAGCTCCAGTGAGGATGAGGGCTAGTGCAAGCGAACGACAAGGGTACATCAGGGACCTCGTACAGACAGTCCACCACGCTAGGCGCTAGCCTGGCGACTCGATATTCAGCTCTTCGCAGGGACGTGATCAGGGTACCACGGGGGGAAAGACTGCGGAAGGAAAAACGCCCCACCCGGCAAAGCCGGGTGGGGCGTCGTGTCCTCACGGAACAGCGGATCGCTATAAGCCGCTATCGTTGACCACGACTGTGACCGTTGTGGTCTCGGCACCGCATGCCGTAGTGACAGGGTTGTTGAACGAATCGCCAGCGTAGAAGACTCTCCAGAACCACGTCGTGCCGGTCGACGAATTCGGCACGAGGATGGTGGTCGTCCCCATATTCGCGGTTGCGGTCGTTCCAGCGCCATTGTAGGTAAGGGTTCCGCTAACGTCATTTCCTACTTGCGAACTGCAGCCGACGTCGTTGAACAGCCGGAAGATGACGGACGTCGGCCGATCGGAGGCGTTGGGAACGATTCCGGTCAGGCTCAGGGTGTCGGACAAACGGACCTGAACAATTTGCGCCGTCGTCGCGGTCGGCGACGTCCTCACGAACTGGTTCGTGATCACGCACACCGTGGACTGGAACGTCCCGCTCGGAATACTGACGGAGTAAGTGCTGACGGTGGGCCCTCCGGACGAATCAAAGAGGGTACGCGAGCCCGTCGCGTCGGTGCAGACGATTGTCCGCAGCTGGTACGGTGTCGGCGGCGTGGCCTCCACTAGCGTGTAGTTGGCGCCAGGGATCAGATCGGTGTGCGTTTGGGCGTTCGCCACTCCGGCCAGGAGCGACGGTCCAGCGGGGGTGTTGTTGTTCGGCCGGACGATCGAGACTTGCGGCGCACTGCCGTCCACGGGATGGTTCGCGGCATCGGAGTTGAAACGCAGAGCGTCGCCGCTCTTCGTCACGGTGTACCCGAACGCGGGGTTCGCGGGGTCGGTGAATTCATTGCCATCGGCATTCAGTGTTCTTTTGCGGACTACGAGCACGCCGCAGTTCGTGATGGGCGGTGTCGTCGCAAAGATCGTGTCCTTGTAGTCGGCAGTATCGGAGTTGCCCGTCACCGTGCCGGGAAGGACGTTGGAGAAGGTGAGGCAGCTGTCCGTCGTGCCGAACACTTCGTCGGTCAGGTTGATCGCCATCTCGCCGGTGAAGCGATCGACGCTGATTGCGGCGGAGACACTGCCCAGATCCTCGACCGGCCCGAGGGTGCAGGTGAACGGAACCGCGCTCCCGGTGCAGGTGAACGTCCGCTTCTTGATGTCGTCGAACGCCAGACCATTACCCTGCTGGTCCCAGGTGATGATGAAGTCGCCATCCTGGCGGTTGCGCCACGGGTTACAGTTCGCGATCAGGGCGGCCGTTTCCGGATCGTTCTTGTTTGTGAAATCCACGCCCGCGTACACGCAGCCCGCCGACAGCCCGCTCTGCTGGAATTCGATCGAGATGAACCCGCTGCCCGTGTTCGAATCGGGGCGATTCCAGGCGAAATAGAGCCACTGATCGCCGTCGACGGCCGTTCGTGTCGACAGCCAGACCGTGCCGAGATCGACCTGGCCGTTCGGGTTCGTCACTTCGAGCATCGGCGGTATTGCCGTATTGATGACCCCGATCTTGGTCGTTGAGCCGTTCAACGGCCCCAGTTCCTTGACGTTTCCGTGCGGGTCCACGATGGCTGCCCCGACGTTCGAATCAACGACACCATCGGTGGTATTGAACGGATTCTGTGCCGCGGCGCCACTCGCGAACGCCCCCATCCACCCGAGAACGACCAGCGTACTGATGACTCTTCTCCTCATACATTCCTCCTGAGTTCGGGCACACATCGACTACATCCGGCGCAACGGCCGGATTCGCCCTTCCCCTCCAGATGAAAAATTGCAGATCGGCGCTCGCAGCGCGTATCTGTTCGCCCCGCGTTGCGGGGGACGGCAGCTAGGGCACAACATCAGTGCCAATGAAATTGGCTGGTGACGCGAGTCGAGTGTTTCGAAATTAGGTGAGGCAGCTATGCGGGACGACGGGTTCTGCGGAGCGCTCGCCACAACGCCGATGTGCTCACGCCAAGGAAGCGTGCCGCGCGGCG
>Ga0209382_10012546_pt1 | contig 10465 bp, 11 predicted proteins | sample SoiMetdeltSBSDD5_FD_187599 | JGI IMG/M metagenome (GOLD analysis project Ga0209382, IMG submission 187599) | Bulk soil microbial communities from a Populus tree surrounding site in Tennessee, USA - Soil MetaG P. deltoides SBSDD5 (SPAdes) (version 2) | ecosystem: Environmental > Terrestrial >...
CCAGATCTACTTCCTGCGCCGGATGCCGCGCGATCCGTTTGCAGCGTCCGGCCTTGCGCCGCACGAGACCTGGGGCCGGCGCAGCTATGACAGCCCCGCGGAAGAGCCGCGCGCGGGCGAAGACGTGTTCGACGTCTATTCGCGCGCCGAAGGCTCGGGGCTCAACGGCGTTCCGTACCGGCAGTGGTGAAACAGCATGCCGCGCGGATTTACGCTGATCGAGCTTCTGGTGGTGATGGCGATCATCGCGGTGCTGCTCACGATCGCCGTGCCGCGCTATCACCAAAGTGTGGAGCGGGCCAAGGAGGCGGTCCTCAAGGAGGACCTGGCGCAGATGCGCGAAGCGATCGACAAGTACTACGCCGATCGCGGCCAATATCCGGAAACGATTGGCGAGATCGCGGAGCTGAAGTACCTGCGCAGCATCCCGAAGGACCCGATCACCGACAGCAGCTCGACGTGGCTCGTGGTCGCGCCCGCGGAAACCGAGCGCGGGCGCGTCTACGATATCCGCAGCGGCGCACCAGGAACGGCGCGGGACGGAAGCGCCTATGCGAGCTGGTGAGCGCGGCTTCACCTACATCGGCCTGCTCACGGTTGTGGCGGTTGCCGGCGTGGCGCTCGCCGCTACCGGCGTGCTGTGGCAGACCGAAGCGCAACGCGAAAAGGAGCGCGAACTGCTCTTCGTCGGGAACCAGTTCCGCCGCGCGATCGAGCAATACCATTCGCGCACCCCAGGCGCGGTCAAGGCGTTTCCCAAGACCCTCGAGGACCTGGTGTACGACACGCGCGGTCCGGTCCCGTTGCGCCACTTGCGGCGCATCTATGTCGACCCGATGACCGGGCGCGCAGACTGGGAACTCATCAGCGGCGCCGGCGGCGGCATCGTCGGGGTGCGCAGCCGCTCGCAGGCAAAGCCTTTCAAGCAGCGCGGCTTCCGCTCGCGCGACGCAGGTTTCACCGACAAGGAACGCTACGGGGAATGGGCGTTCGTCTATTCGCCGCCGCCGGCCGCGCGGGTGGCAAAACCGATCGCGAAGCCAGCCGCGCCCGCGCCGGCCAACCCGAAAGGCTGACGGGAGGGGTCCCACCATGTACTGCAGGCATTTCGGACTGTCGGAACTCCCCTTCTCGATCGCACCCGATCCCCGCTATCTCTATCTGAGCCGCCGCCATCGCGAAGCGCTCGCGCATCTCGTCTACGGAGTAGAGAGCCCCGGGGGCTTCGTGCTGCTCACCGGCGAAGTCGGCACTGGCAAGACGACCGTCTGCCGCGGCCTGCTCGAGCGAATGCCCGAGGACTGCGACGTCGCTTTCATCTTCAATCCGAAGCTCGGCGTGGACGAGCTTCTCTCGGCAGTCTGCGACGAGTTGCGCATTGCGTACTCGCCGCTGGTGCCTGGCATCAAGCACCTGATCGATTCCATCAACGCGCACTTGCTGAGCGCGCATGCCGCCGGCCGCAGGACGGTGCTGATCATCGACGAAGCGCAGAACCTGACGAACGAGGTGCTCGAGCTCGTGCGCCTGCTGACCAACCTGGAAACGCACCGGCGCAAGCTGCTGCAGATCATCCTGCTGGGACAACCCGAGCTGCGCGACCGGCTCGCGCGGCCGGAGCTTCGCCAGCTCGCGCAGCGAATCGTCGCGCGCTATCACCTCGATCCGCTATCGCGAACCGAGCTTGCCGCCTACGTTGCGCACCGGCTGGCAGTCGCAGGGGCCGTGCGCCCCCTGTTCACGGCGGCGGCGCTGCGCAAGCTTTGGCGCGCGAGCCGCGGCATCCCAAGGATTGTCAATGTGCTGTGCGACCGCGCGCTGCTGGGCGCCTTTGCTGAGCAACGGGATTGCGTCGATCGCAGCACGCTTGTCCGGGCGGCGCGCGAAGTCGCAGGCAAATCCCCGGGCTGGCGTCGCTGGGCCAAGGCGCTCGTCGCGGCCCGGCTCGCCCCTCGGCCATAGGCTGCTGCGAATGTCCTACATCCTCGATGCGCTTACCCGCTCGGAGCAAGAGCGTAATCGCGGCAGCGTGCCGGACCTGCATACCGTACAGGCGCCGGCCCCACGAGCCGAAGGGCCGGTTACACCGCGCACGGGCTATCTGGTGGCAGGCGTGCTCCTTGCGGCTGCAGGGGCCACGGCGGGCTGGCTGCAGACCCATGGCGCAACCCGCGGAGAGTCCGTACCGGTCCAGATCGAACCGATCGCGCTCCGGCAGCCGCAGGTCCTGCCGGCTGTGGCAACGCCGTCGATGCCTGCACCGCCAGACGCATCCGTCGAGAAGCAGTCACCGCTGCCGGTGCAAGTCGCGCCGAAGGCGACGATTGAAAAGCCTGCACCCGCTCTCGCCACGGCTCGTGCAGCCGTGGCTGCGCCGCAGCCAGCACCACGGAGTCCGGCGCGCTCGCGCGAGGAGCGCGTGCCGCCGCCGAGCGAGCTGCCGGCCGCAGTGCAGAAGGAACTTCCGCCGCTCGAGATCTATGGATTCGCGGATTCGCGCGAGACCGGCCGCATGGCGGTGATCAACGGCCGCGTGGTCGTCGAAGGCGACGAGGTCGCGGGACTGACCGTCGAGACAATCGCGCCGGGCGCGCTCACGCTGCGCTACAAGGATCAGCGCTTTCGCCGGGCCTATTGAGAAACCCGCCGGGGCTTCATGCCTGAATCACCCCGCGGCGGATCGCATAGCGCACGAGGCCCGCTGTCTCGTGGATGCCGAGCCGGCGCATGATCCGGTGGCGATGATATTCCGCGGTCTTGAAGCTGATGCGCAGTTCCTCGGCAATCTCCCGGGTCGATTGCCCTTCGGCGACGAGCTTGAGCACCTGACGCTCGCGCGGAGTCAGCGTCTCTTCGCGCGCCTTGCCTTTGCCGAGCGCGACGTCGACCAGATTGCCCGCGACAATCGGGCTGATATAGACCGCGCCCTGGCCCACCTCGTCGATCGCGCGCACCAGGTCTTCGGCATTCTGCGTTTTCAGTACGTACCCCTGGACTCCGGACTGCAGCGCCTCGATCACCAACGGCCCAGCGGCGAATAGCGTCAGCAGCAGCGTGCGCGTGTCCGGCGAAACGGCGCGGATCGCGCGCACCAGCGCGATCGCGATATCCGGATCGGTGACATCGAGCACCACCACTTCGGGCTTCTGCGTTCTTGTCAGCTCGCTCGCGGAGCGGGCGTCGAACGCCTCGCCGACGACCTGGATGCCGGCCTTCTCGAGCAGCGCGCGCAAGCCCTCGGAGACGATCTTGTGCTCTTCCACGAGCAAAACCCGGTACGGCAGGCGCGGCGTGCGATCCATGGCAATGGCCGCTCGATTCTAGGGCGCGCCTATCGCGCGACAAGCTGTCGAATCACCCGATCCGCCGACGGTAAATCACGCATGGCGTACCGGCAAGCGCCATGCCGTGATCTAGAGCGGCGTCAGACCCCGCCGGATCGCGTAATGCACCAGGCCCGCGGTCTGGTGAATGTCGAGCTTCTGCATGATGCGATTGCGGTGCGCCTCGGCGGTCTTGACGCTGATGCCGAGGATGCTGGCGCACCCCTTGGTGCTCCTGCCCTCGGCGACCAGTTGCAGCACCTGCCGCTCGCGCGCAGTGAGCACTTCATCGGCGGCTTGCACCTTGCCGAGCGCCGCATCGACGAGACAGGCGGCGACGTTCGGGCTGATGTACACGGCGCCGTGCATGACTTCCTGCAGCGCGCGCAGCAGATCGTCCGCCGCCTGGATCTTCAGCACGTAGCCGCGGACATTCGCGCGCAGCGCTTCCAGGACGAACGAACGCTCCACGTGCGCCGTGAGCAGGATCGTTTTCGTTTGCGGCGAAACGCGCTGAATTTCGCGCGACGCGTCGATGCCGTTGAGGAGCGGCATCGCAAGGTCCAATAGCGCGATGTTGGGCTGCAATGCGCCGGCGAGGTCGCACGCTTCGCGCCCGTTGCCGGCCTCGCCGACAACCTGATGTCCTGCTGCCTCGAGAAGCGCGCGAAAACCTTGACGAACGACAGGGTGATCTTCAGCGATCAGGATCCGGCAAATCATGGACACCTCCCTGGAAGGTGGGACCTGAATTGTGCATGAACGACTAGGTCGAACAATCGGGCAAACGAACTATACACACCCCTTGATTTACCTGATCGCGGCACGTTAGCCTTCGCCGCATGCCGGAAGCGAGCGTCGAAGTGCTCGAGATCGCGAACGCCCTGCTGCGTGAGGAAAACGCGAAGCTCGAGCGGCAACTGCGGGAGCGCACCGAGCAGCTCCAGCAGATGGTCGCGGAGGTTTCGGCGGCCGAACAGCGCGAGCGTCGGGCAATAGCGACAGATCTGCACGACGACCTCGTACAACTGCTCAACGTAATCGCCTTGCGCATTGAAACCATTGCACGCACGCACGCCGGCACGACCTTGCGCGGGCATCTCGATGGCCTGCGCGACCTCGTCCACAAATGCAACGAGAGCGCGCGCTCGCTCGCGTTGCAGCTTTGCCCGCCCATCCTCGATCAGCTCGGCCTGGTGCCGGCGCTTGTTTGGCTGTCGGACGAAATGCGGCGCGTATACGGATTGAACGTCGTCGTGCTAGACGACGGGGAGCCCAAGCCGTTGGGACAGGTCGAGCGCGCAATGATGTTTCGCGCGGTGCGCGAACTCCTCATCAATATCGCCAAGCACGCTTCGGTTTCCCGAGCCACCCTCGAAACGGTCCGTCGGGGAGATCAGATGATCATCACCGTGAGCGATAGCGGCGTTGGATTCGCGCCTGAAGCGGTGCTTGCGAGCTCGGGCCGTGCGCTCGGCCTCTCGAGCGTGCGCGAGCGCCTCACCCTGCTCGGTGGCGCATTCGAAATCGCAAGCCGCAAGGGCGACGGGACCGCGGTGACCTTGTCGCTGCCGGTTCCCCCGCACCAGGTCAGCACGGCGCATTAGCGGTCGACGACACGACCCGAGGTGATTACCCGGGTTGACGGCCGGATCTGCAGGCGTTCCACCACCTTCACTTCGATAGCTTTCCGAATTCCGCGGCCGTTCCGGCGGCGTTACAAAAGGGTCGGGGAGTCCACCGACCATGCCTACTTCCGCCCGATTCGCACTCATTCGCGCAGCACGTACTGCAGCCGCGCTGGCTGTCACCTTCTTCGCCTTAGGCTCCGGCAGCCTGCAAGCCGCGGTCGGCGATGTATTGCGCACGGTAACCGTGGGCGCGCAGGCGGTCTGTGCGCCCAACACGGGCACTTCCGTCGCGGTCGTACAGGGATCGCGGGTCGGTCTGCCCCAATACCCAGCGCTGCTGGTGACGACCTGCTTCGCATCGGGCGGATCTGCCTCGGCCAAAGCGAAGCGTGCGACGCTGTATTTCCTCGACCCGGCAAACGGCGCCGTTGTAAAGACCGTGCAGACGCGTTCCGGCACCAGCGTGTTCGCGCCTGGTTCCGGATGGGCGCAGCTGGTGATCGCTGCAAACAAGGGCCTTCTTTATGGCTGCGGCGATGAAGGCTCGCTCTACTCCATTGATTACATCGCGACGAACACCGTCACCGACGGCACCGTGGCGCAAGTCACCGCCAAACCCGCCGCAGCCACGACTTGCGCCGGCCTTGCCTGGGATCCGTCGAACAGCACGATCTACCAGGCCGCAGGCGCCACCATCTATCACTTCAATCCCGCGGGCGGTGCGCTGCCGGAGAGCGCGCCGGCGAGTTTCGCTGCACCGGCGGGTTGCACCGTCAGCGGCCTGAGCGCCGTCGGCGGCCTGCTGCTCGTCACATGCAGCAACAATGGCACCGTCAAGCGAATCGACAAAACCAGTGGCGCGCTGCTTGCCGCAGATCCGTCGCTGACTTTCCCAAGCACCGCGCTCGCCGATCTCGAGTGCGATGCAGTCACGTTCGGTACTCCGCCCTATCCGTCCGAGGTGATGGGCGAAACGGCTGCCGTCTGGTCCAAGCGCGCGGCGTCCGAGCAGGTGACGGCGTACCGCATGCCGGCCGCATTCTGCGGATTGCCGCCGAAAGCGACCGCGCTGGCGCCGGCGGCCTGTCCGGCCGACGCTCAGTATGTCAACGCCGACGGCAGCCCGAAGGACAGCGACGGCGACGGCCTGTGGGATTGCTGGGAAGACGCGGCGCGCTGGTCCGACGGCAAGCCCGGTTTCGGTTTCACGGATCCCGCCGTGCGCGACCTGACCCTGTGCGTGAACGCGGACACCGACGGCGACGGAGTTCCAGACACCGAGAAATGCGTCGACCCGAACGTGAAAGACGTCCTGGTCGAGATCGATTTCATGGAAGACGCGGGACAGGCGAAGTCGCACCGGCCAGATCCGCTGGCGCTCCTTACCGTGCGCAATGCGTTTGCGGCGGCGCCGGTCGATGCGCCCAATGGCGTGCGTGTGCACTTCTTCGTAGACGAGGCGGTTCCGCATGCCGATCGGCTGGCATTCGAGCCTTGCACTGGCCCGGCTGTCTCCGGCGCCGCCGTGTACGACACGGTGAAGACGGCCTTTTTCGGGAGCGCGGCTGAGCGATCGAATCTCAATGCGGTGAACGCCAAGATCATGGCGTTCCGCTACATGCTCTTCGCGCACCTCCTCGTCGGCAGCAATTCCTCCGGATGCGGAGAAATCGTCGGCGACGACAGCGCGGTCACGCTGGGTCTGTTCGGACCGTCCGACTCGAGCGGACATAAGCGCGGCACGACGGACCAGCAGGCGGGCACCGTCATGCATGAGCTGGGTCACAACCTCGGGCTCGAACACGGCGGCGGCGACAAGATGAATTGCAAGCCGAATTACCTCAGCGTGATGAGCTACAGCCGCCAGTTCATGGATTTCATTACGAACCGGCCCTTGGATTACTCACGCAGCGCCAATCCGACGCTCGACGAGAGCACGGGGCTCTCCGAGGTGGTCGGTATCGGAGACATCACATCGTTTCCGATTCTCGAAGGTGCAAGGACCGTGTATTCCCCGTCCTCCAGCTCGACCAATCCGCCGTCGTTCGTGGTGTCGCTCGGAGCAACGACGGGAACGGCAATCGACTGGAATGGCGATGGCGATCGCACGGACGCCGGCACCGTTGCCGACGTCAACAAGCTGATCGCCGCGGGCTGCGATGGATCGGGCACCGTGCTGATGGGGCACAATGATTGGGAGAATCTCAGCTACAACCCGCGCGCCTCGCTCGATTTCAGCTCGGGCGCGCCGGACTTCGACGCCGATAAGACGTCCGACCAGGAGCAGGCTTCGTTCGAGGCTGCGGATCGCGATGCGGACGGGACCGGGGACGCGTTCGCCTGCGCGAACGTCGCATGTGCGATCGACGTCAAACCGAATGAGAGCCCGAACATCGTGAACCTCGGCAAGGAGGCGAACATCCGGGTGCTGATTCGCAGCGTATCGAATTTCGATGCACCGACCCAAGTCATCCGGAGCACGCTCCGGCTGAACGACGTGCAGGTGAGACTCAATCAGGGTGGTGAGGGCGCGTGCACCGCGCAAAAAAGCGAGTCCCCAGGAATGCGCGACCTCGTGTGCCAGTTCGACTCCATGGGACTGCCCTTGGGGACGAACTACGTGATTCTGGAAGGCCAGTACTTGTCCGGCTCAGTCATTCGCGCATTCCGCGCGCGCGACATCGTCACGGTCGTCAAAAACTGATTTCTGAAAGGAGTGCACGCATGACCATAAACCGCGTTCTCGCTTCGATACTCCTCGCGGCGTTGCTCGCCGGTCCGACCGCTGCGGCATATGCCGGGGGCATGGGCATAGGCACCAATGCCGCACTCGCCTTCGAGTGCTATGCCGGCTCCGGCACCAGTCCCACGGCGACGGTGGCTCTGACCGATGAATTCGCGACGCGGACGGTGACATTAGGCGCGCTGCGCTTGGTCTGTACGCCGGTGACCGGCACCCTTCAGGAGGGATCGGAGAAGAACCCGTTTGATCCACCGGCGGATTGCGATGACTCGAATACGCAGCCCTGCGGCGATCACATCAAGTGCTACGACGTTCGGACGATGGGTGGCAGTGGTGGCGGCGGTACTGGCTCGACAATAACGCTGAGCGATTTCTTCCTCAGTGCGTCCTCGACAACGGTTAGCAGGGTGCAAATGCTCTGCGTAGGCGCGGCGAAGGTCACTCAGTAGAAGCGCTTTAGCGCTGTCCGTCCGGCTCGATGAACAGGCGTCGGTTGCTAAAGGCGCTGGCGTCTGCGCCAGGCTGCTTCGCCGGCAGCGCGGTTTCAGGACTACCTAGTCAACCCGGCGCACTCCTCGGCGACACGCTACTTGCGTTCGCCGAGGCGCTGCTCGGCAGCAACGCAATGTCCACGGACTCGCGAGAGGTGCTGCTCGAGCATCTGTTGTTGCGCTTGGGACCGGACAGCCCCCTGCAAGCGGAATATCGCGCCTGCGCGAGGCTGCTCGACGAACTTGCAGGTGCGCCGTTCGGTACTTTGTCGGCGAAGGCACGGCATGAGCTACTGAGGAGCCACGGTTTCCTTCCGCGCGTTGCGCACGAGCTCGATGCCCACGAAACCGCGCGAGACACTCGCACCTTCGTCGTGCCGGACCTGATCGCCGCGTATTACCGGTCACCGCCGGGCTGGGCTGCCGTGGGCTACACGGTTGCATTTCCCGGGCACTGCGCGGGGCTTGCGGAGTACACGCGCACGCCGACCTAGCTGCCGAGGGGGCGACGCATGGATGCAGATGTCGTCATCGTCGGCGCGGGAGCGGCGGGGGGAATCCTGGCTTACGAGCTAGGCGCTAAAGGCGTGCCCGTCACCGTGATCGAATCCGGGCCGCGACATAATTTCGCGCAGCGCAGTTCCTATGTGAAGCGCTACCTGCGCCACGACGATCCGTGGCGCAGCCGACTTAAGGGCCAGGACCGCCACACGGTGGCCGGCCGCTCTGGCTACACGCTCGAGGGGCGTCGTGTGCGCGGCCTCGGCGGCAGCACGCTGCACTGGGAAGGCTACGCCATGCGCTTCCACGAGAGCGACTTTCGCATGCGCTCGCTCCACGGCGTGGGGGACGATTGGCCGATCGATTATGCGGACCTCGAGCCGTACTACGCTCGCGCCGAGAGCGCGTTCGGTGTCGCCGGCAGCGACGACGATCCTTTTGCGTCATCACGGAGCGTGCCGTTTCCCCTGCCTGCCTTTGCGTACAGCCATTCCGACAAGCTCTTCGCGCCCGTCTGCAGGCGCCTGGGAATTGCCATGCAGCATCTGCCTCAAGCGCGCAATTCGGTGGCCTATGGCGGCCGCGCCGCATGTCGCGGCTGCAGCACGTGCCACGTTTGTCCGTCGGGTGCCAAAGCGAGCATCGATCTCACCCACATTCCGTTCGCCGAACGCACCGGTAACGTTCGGATCCTGACTGAGGCGACCGTGTTGCGCCTCGAGCTCGATCGCGCAGGCCGGATCGCACGCGTGGTGTATGCCCTCCCCGATCGCATTGAGCAGAAGATGAGCGGTCGCGTTTTCGTCCTTGCGGCGGGAGCTGTGGAGAACGCGCGGCTGCTCCTCAATTCCAAATCGCGCGAATTTCCGCAGGGTCTTGCGAATCGCAGCGGCGCGGTCGGCAAATATTTCATGGCGCACGCCGGCGCCGACATCAGCGGCCGCATGTCGGAACAGGTGTATCCCTACCGCATCGGCTTTTCCACAGCGATGTCGCGCCAGTTCGCCATCGGCTCCGGACGCTCGCGCAGCGCCGCGTTCTTCCTTGAGTTCCGCAACTCCGCAGGCCCGACGCCCGAGGCAATCGCCGTGGCGAGCAACCTCACGGGCGATGCATTGCGCAAGCACGTCCGAGAGCAGTTCGGTCATTGGCTCGCGATTCGCGTGCAGTCCGAACCGCTCGCGGACCCGGTCAACGCCATCACGCTCGCTCCAAAGCTTTCCGACTATTTCGGAGCGCCTGCGCCGAGCATCACGCATCGCATCGGAAGCTACGAGAAGCGGGGCATCGACGAAGGCACGCGGGTCGCTCGCGCGATTCTCTCCGAGCTCGGCGCAAAGGAAATACGGGTGTCCGGCCCTGGGGTCATGGCGCATCAGATCGGCACGCACCGCATGGGAACCGACCCTGCGACTAGCGTGGTCACCGCCGACCTGCGCGCGCACGACGTGGCGAACCTCTATCTCGTCGGCGCGGGAGCATTCGTGACTGCGAGCGCGTCGCCGCCGACGCTGACCATCGCCGCGCTTGCCATCCGCGCTTCGGAACACATTGCCGCCGTCCTTTAGTCGGGCTGACGAGATTCTTGCCTGCGCTGCGCTGCAGGATTAACCTTGGCTTGCGAAGCAGGGGCGCTACGCAAAAGGAAGATCGGTGCTGAAGTGCGCCCGCTGCCAGGCTGAAAACCGTGAGGGTCGGCGCTTTTGCGCGCAGTGCGGCGCGGAACTTGCGGTTGCCTGCAAAGCCTGCGCATTCGTCAACGAGCCGGGCGAAAAG
>Ga0209382_10012547_pt1 | contig 10464 bp, 7 predicted proteins | sample SoiMetdeltSBSDD5_FD_187599 | JGI IMG/M metagenome (GOLD analysis project Ga0209382, IMG submission 187599) | Bulk soil microbial communities from a Populus tree surrounding site in Tennessee, USA - Soil MetaG P. deltoides SBSDD5 (SPAdes) (version 2) | ecosystem: Environmental > Terrestrial >...
GCTCCGTGCGACTGGCCTTCGCAGCGAGGATATGACCAAGCCCTTTATCGCCGTCGTCAATTCGTACGTCGATATTGTGCCTGGTCATGTCCACTTGCAGGGCTTCGGCAAGATGATCAAAGAGGCCATCCGCGCGGCGGGCGCTGTCCCCTTTGAGTTCAATACTATCGGCGTCGATGATGGTATCGCAATGGGCCATGAGGGAATGAAGTTCAGCCTTCCAAGTCGCGAGATCATTGCCGACAGTGTGGAAACGATGATCCGCGCCCACTGGTTCGACGGCATGATCTGCATCCCCAACTGCGATAAGATCGTGCCGGGGATGCTTATGGGCGCGATGCGCGTAGACATTCCAACCGTGTTCATCAGCGGCGGCCCGATGCCAGCAGGCTTGAGTCCCGATGGCAAGAAGCTTGATCTGATCAGCGTCTTTGAGGGCGTGGGTGCGTACATGGCAGGCACGATGACCGAGCAGGAACTAACCGTCATCGAAGAACATGCCTGCCCCGCCTGCGGATCGTGCAGTGGCCTGTTCACCGCTAACTCGATGAACTGTATCATGGAAGCGCTGGGACTGGCGCTGCCCTTCAACGGATCGGCGTTGGCATTAAGCGAAGAACGCGATCAGATGGCGGTTGATGCGGTTCACCATCTCCTGCGGCTGATTGATGAGAATCTGACCGCCCGCGAGATCGTTACTGCCGAAGCCTTCGATGACGCTTTTGCTCTCGATATGGCGATGGGCGGCAGCACCAACACCGTCTTGCATCTGCTGGCGATTGCCCGTGAAGCAGGCATTGAGTATAACCTCGCCAAGCTGAACAAAATTGGCGATCACGTTCCCAACCTGTGCAAGATCAGCCCCGCCTCTCAGTGGCACATGGAAGACCTGCACCGCGCTGGAGGCATCCCTGCCCTATTGAACGAAATGAGCAGCGCGGGCAACACTCTGAACCTCGACCGTCCTACCGTCAACGGCAAGACAATGGGCGAGAACATCGCCTCGCAGACTGTCCGCGATCACGAAGTCATCCGTCCGCGCAGCAATCCTTATTCGCAGACGGGCGGCTTGGCGGTGCTCTATGGCAACCTCGCTCCCGATGGCTCCGTCGTCAAGACAGGTGCGGTCGATCCAAAGATGCGCCAGCACGCAGGCCCCGCCCGCATCTACGAGAGCCAAGAAGAAGCTCTTGCCGGAATCTATAACCGTGAAGTCCAGCCCGGCGAAGTCGTGGTAATTCGCTACGAAGGGCCAGCAGGTGGCCCCGGTATGCAGGAGATGTTAAGTCCCACCAGCGCGATCATGGGCATGGGTTTGGGCGATCAAGTTGCCTTAATCACCGATGGCCGTTTTAGCGGCGGTACGCGCGGCGCGTGCATCGGGCATGTCAGCCCCGAAGCAGCAGCACGCGGCCCCATTGCAGCCCTGCGCCCCGGCGACATCATCGAGATCGATCTCGAAGCCCGCACGCTGAATGTCCGCCTGAGCGATGAAGAACTCGCCGTTCGCTTGGAAGCGCTGCCGCAGTTCGAGCAGCGTATTCAAAGCAAGTGGCTCCGCCGTTATTCGAAGATGGTCACCAGCGCCTCGACGGGTGCTGTTTTGAGGGATTGAGCAGTTCTTACTGGCTAATTGTCACTAGCAACTGGAGGAGCGATGACCAAACGATCCGGTTCACACATCTTATGGGATACCCTCGTAAAAGAGGGCGTGGAAGTGCTGTTTGGATACCCAGGCGGCGCGATCCTGCCCGCTTATGATGCGCTGCTCCAATACCCTCTGCATCATGTGTTAGTGCGTCATGAGCAGGGTGCGGCACATATGGCTGATGGCTATGCGCGCGCCTCCGGTAGAGTCGGAGTCGCTGTTGCGACCTCCGGCCCCGGCGCAACCAATCTGGTGACGGGCATTGCCACCGCCATGATGGATTCAGTCCCAGTCGTATTCATTACCGGGCAGGTCGCTAGCCCGTACATCGGCAGCGATGCCTTTCAGGAAACAGACGTAACCGGGGTAACCCTTCCGATTACTAAGCACAATTATCTCGTCACCCGCGCCGATGATGTTGGCCCCATCGTCCGTGAGGCATTTTACGTGGCCGGTTCGGGGCGTCCCGGCCCTGTGCTGGTCGATATTACCAAAGACGCACAACAGCAGATGTCCGAATGGGAATACACTGATGCGCCCGTCTCGATGCCCGGTTATCGCCCCGATCTGCGTGCTGTCCCCGAAGAATTCCAGCGTGCCCTCCAATTGATCAACGAGGCGAAGCGCCCCTTAATCCTCGCAGGGCACGGGATCACGATGTCTGGGGCAGAGCGCGCCGTATTGGAATTCGTGCGCAAGACCAATATTCCCGTTGCGATGACTTTGCTTGGCATCGGCGGATTCCCCGCCAGCCACCCGTTGAATCTCGGCATGATGGGCATGCACGGCGAAGCATGGGTCAATAACGCCATCCAAGAAGCTGATCTTCTGTTAGCCTTCGGGATGCGCTTCGATGACCGCGTAACGGGCAATCTCAAGACTTATGCTCCGAACGCCAGGAAAATTCATATCGAAATCGATCCCTCTGAGATCAACAAGAATGTTAAGGTTGATGTGGGGATTGTCGGCGATCTCCGCGAAACCCTCGAAGACCTCTTGCCGTTAGTCGAGCCGCGCACCTGCACCGAGTGGCTTGATTACATTGATGAACTCAAGGGCGACTCCGCCGTCCGAGACATTCAGAGTCTTCCTGATAACGGGCATCTCTATGCTGCCCATGTGATCAACGATCTGTGGCGTCTCACCGAAGGTGGGGCCGTCGTCGTGACCGACGTAGGCCAGCATCAGATGTGGGAAGCGCAGTATTACCGCCATGAGACTCCGCGTAGCCTGATCACGTCCGGCGGCCTCGGCACAATGGGCTTTGCTCTGCCCGCCGCCATCGGCGCGAAGTTTGCCTGCCCCGATGCCGAGGTTTGGGTCGTGGCTGGCGACGGCGGCTTCCAGATGACCGCCGCCGAGCTGTCTACCATCGCGCAGGAAGGCATCAAGATCAACGTGGCGATCATCAATAACGGCTATCTCGGCATGGTGCGCCAGTGGCAGGAGTTTTTCTACGACCGCCGCTATTGCGCGACGCCAATGCTCAGCCCGGATTTTGTCAAGCTGGCGGATGCGCACGGATTACAAGGTCTCCGCGTAACAGATCGCAGCCAGATTCCCGATGCCGTGCAGCAAGCGCGCGAAGCGGACGGCACGGTCGTGATCGACTTCCGCGTGGAGCAGGAAGACTCGGTGTACCCAATGGTTCCCGCCGGGGCCGATCTACATGCGATGATCCGCCGCCCCAGCCCGATTGTCGAAACCGCGCAGGATGCCTACTAACAATTAGTTTTTTTCCTCGTCATCCTCCCTCCCTGTGGTTTCCCCCTCCTCGATTTCGAGGAGGGGGATAAGGGGTGAGGTCAGGAGCGAGGTTCAGGCCAAGTGGAGGATTGGATGCGTCACACCTTTGTTGTGTATGTAGAAGACAAACCCGGCGTGCTGAATCGTGTGGCGTCACTTTTTCGCCGCCGAAATTTCAACATTGAATCACTCACAGTCGGCCACACCGATAACCCCGGCGTCTCCCGTATGACCTTCGTAGTCGAGGCCGACGAACATACCGCCAACCGCATCGAGGCCAACCTCTACAAGCTGGTCAATGTGCTCCGTGTCGAGAACATCACGAATGATCCGGCAGTCGTCCGCGATCTTGCGTTGATCAAAGTCCGCGCCGATGAGCACAAACGTCCATCGGTGCTGCAAGTAGTCGATGTCTTCCGGGGCCGCGTGGTCGATGTCAGCAGCGAAGCGGTCATCGTGGAGATCACCGGGACAGAAGACAAGATCGATGGGCTGGTCGATGTGCTGCGCCCGTATGGAATTATTGAGATGGTACGCACGGGCGTTGTGGCGATGGGTCGTGGCCCTGAATCGCCCTCCCTCAGCCCGGAATTTGTTCACGCCCGCGTACCCGAAGAAAACGGCTCCGCCGCCTATTCCGGGGCTTAACCCTTGCAATCACTCAGGCGCGCAGCGTGTCGCGCCAGCAGAAATTAATTTCGTCCTTTGCCTTCAGTCGTTAGCTGAGTGCTGACTGCTGATAGCTGCCGCTAAACACGAGGAACTCATGGCAACCATTTATTACGACAAAGACGCTGATCCCTCGCTCATCCGCTCGAAGAAGGTTGCGGTGATCGGCTATGGATCGCAGGGGCATGCCCACTCGCTCAATCTCAAGGAAAGCGGCGTCGAAGTTCGCGTGGGTTTGCGCGAAGGCAGCAAGAGTTGGGCAAAGGCCGAAGCACATGGCCTGACCGTTTGCCCCGTCGATGAAGCGGCGAAGTGGGCCGATGTCATCATGATGCTCGTCCCCGATACCTCTGCTGCTGCCATCTACGCCGAGTCCGTCGCGCCGAATTTGAGGGCGGGCAAGACACTCATGTTCGCGCACGGCTTCAACATTCGCTTCGAAACCATCAAGCCGCCCGCCGACGTTGATGTGAGCATGGTCGCGCCGAAGAGTCCCGGTCATCGCGTCCGTGAGACTTATGCCGAAGGCGGCGGCGTGCCATCTCTCGTCGCCGTCCATCAAAATCCAAGCGGCAAGGCCCTTGAACAAGCCCTTGCTTATGCAAGTGCCATTGGCTCCGGGCGCGCAGGAATCCTCCTGACCACCTTCTCCGAGGAAACGGAAACTGATCTCTTCGGTGAGCAGTCTGTCCTGTGCGGCGGCGTGAGTGCATTGGTAAAAGCTGCCTTCGAAACACTGGTCAAAGCTGGCTACCAGCCCGAAGTTGCCTACTTCGAGTGCATGCACGAGCTAAAGCTGATTGTCGATCTCATGTATCGCGGCGGCCTGAATTATATGCGCTACTCTGTCAGTGATACCGCCGAGCATGGCGATTACACTGCCGGGCCGCGCATCGTCACCGAGGAAACGCAGGGCGAGATGGCAAAGATTCTCCATGAGATTCAGGATGGCACATACGCCCGCAAGTGGATCGAAGAAAATAAGAATGGGCGGCCCTGGTTCAACGAGGTGCGCCAGCGCGAGCAAACCCAGTTGATAGAAGAAGTTGGCGCGAACCTGCGCCAGATGATGCCCTTCTTAGACCCGATTGTCGTCAAACCTGGCGAATAACCCAAATTGCCGCTTCGTAGGGGCGCACGGCACGATGTACTCATCGAAGTGCGCCCTTGCAAGGGAGTAAGAATACCAATGCCTGATAACAACTACGTCCGCATCTTTGACACTACCCTGCGCGACGGCGAGCAATCCCCCGGCGCAACGATGACCTCTGATGAAAAGCTGGAAGTCGCCCGGATGCTCGCTCGGCTCGGCGTGGACATCATCGAAGCGGGGTTCCCGGCGGCCTCACCTGATGACTTCGCCGCCGTCCGCCGTATTGCCAATCAAGTGGGGCAGGGCGAGAATCCGCCCATTATCTGCGGCTTGGCGCGGGCCAATGAAAATGACATCAACGCCGCGTGGGAAGCAGTCAAGACCGCCAAGCGCCCGCGCATCCATACCTTTCTCGCGACCAGCGAAATTCACATGAAACACAAGCTGCGCATGGACCCGGAAGAAGTTGTAGATCGCGTCTCTGCGATGGTCAGTCATGCCCGCAGTCTGTGTGAAGATGTTGAGTTCAGCCCGGAGGACGCGGGCCGCAGCGATCCCGAATTTCTCTATGTCGTGCTTGGCGAGGCGATTAAGGCAGGTGCAACGACTCTGAACATCCCGGATACAGTCGGCTATACCACGCCCGACGAGTTCGGTGCGCTGATCGCCGGGATCATGCAGCGCACCCCCGGCATCGAGAATGTGACCGTTTCCGTCCACTGTCACAACGATCTTGGTCTCGCCACCGCGAACACATTGGCGGGGCTGCGCGCGGGGGCACGCCAAGCCGAAGTAACAATCAATGGGATTGGGGAGCGTGCAGGCAATACGTCGCTGGAAGAAGTCGTGATGGCTCTGCATACCCGCCGACACATTTTCGATCTGCATACCAATATCGACACCACACAGATCACCCGTGCCAGCCGGATGGTCAGCAGCCATACCGGAATCCCCGTCCAGCCGAACAAAGCAGTCGTAGGCGCAAATGCCTTTGCCCATGAAGCGGGCATCCATCAGGATGGTATGTTGAAGCATCACATGACCTACGAGATCATGCTGCCGGAGACCGTCGGCGCAGGTCGGACTCAACTGGTGCTCGGCAAACATTCCGGTCGCCATGCCCTTAGAGTGCGCCTCTCCGAGTTGGGCTACCAGCTATCAAATGACGATCTGACGAAAGTCTTTGAGCGGTTTAAGCAGCTAGCCGACCGCAAGAAGGCTATCACCGATGCCGATCTCGAAGCGCTCATGGCAGATGAGCTTACCCAGATTGAGGAAGTCTACCGTCTCGACGGCTTGCAGGTCGCCTGTGGCACTGTTGGGATGCCAACCGCCAGCGTTCGTCTGTGTGGCCCCGATGGTGAGATGCAGATGCACGCTGCTATCGGCCCCGGCCCCGTCGATGCAGTTTACACGGCAATGAACACGATTATCGGAATCCCAGTCAAGCTGGTCGAGTTCAGCATCAGTGCTGTCACCGAAGGGACAGATGCACTTGGCGAAGTCAGTGTACGTATCGAATATGAAGACGAAGCGCATGTTGTGAATCCGCAGCGAGACGAGCCGATCAAGCGCACCTTTGGGGGCCATGCTGCCGATACTGACATCATTGTCGCCAGCGCACGCGCTTACCTCGCCGCCCTGAACAAGCTGATCGTCGCTAATGGCCTCCATCAGCGCGACGCCCAAGCCGAACTCGCCGCACCATAATGATCGTTTACGGTGAATCGCCGTTGTTGCCGTTGCCTTTCGCCAACTGCTGACAGCTAATTTCTAATCGCTTTTTACAGAGAGAACACTCAATGCCCAACTCACCTACCACATCCCGACCGCGCACCCTCTTCGAGAAAATCTGGGATGATCACGTCGTCGCGCAGGAGGACAATGCTCCTGCTGTCCTCTATGCCGATTTGCATCTCGTCCACGAAGTGACCTCGCCGCAAGCATTCTCAGGACTGCGCGCGCGGGGCTTAACAGTCCGCCGACCGGATCGCACCGTTGCCACGATGGATCACTCCACGCCGACTACTCCCCGCGAGTTGCCCATCGCGGACGCGCTGGCTGCCAAGCAGCTTGACGTGCTCCGCGAGAACTGCCACGAGTTCGGTATTCGTCTCTACGAGCTAGGCTCCGATCATCAAGGTATCGTCCACGTGATTGGCCCTGAACTCGGCCTGACGCAGCCTGGTATGACGATTGTCTGCGGCGATAGCCATACCTCGACGCATGGAGCATTCGGTGCGCTGGCCTTCGGTATTGGCACAAGCGAAGTCGAGCACGTCCTCGCAACGCAAAGTTTGCTTCAGCACAAACCAAAGACCTTCGAGGTTCGCGTTGATGGTCGCCTCGGTGAGGGTGTTGCCGCGAAGGATATTATTCTCGCCCTGATCGCCCGCATTGGCATCGGCGGCGGCACAGGCCACGTCTTTGAGTATCGTGGCGAAGCCGTCGAAGTGCTCTCGATGGAAGAACGCATGACGGTTTGCAATATGTCCATTGAAGGTGGGGCGCGTGCAGGCATGGTCGCCCCCGACGAAACGACCTTCCAATATGTTGCGAATCGGGAGTTCGCTCCGAAGGCCGAGGCGTGGGATCGTGCCGTCGCGAAGTGGCGCACCCTTCCCACAGATCAGGGCGCAGCCTACGATCAGTCCATCGTGCTCGATGCTGCCTCCCTCGAACCGATGATCACCTACGGCACAAACCCCGGTATGGGCATCCCGGTGACGGGCCGCGTCCCTCAGCCGGATCAGGTTCATGATCCTGTTCAGCGCTCGACGCTCGAAAAGGCGCTGGCCTATATGAATCTCCGACCCGGTCAGCCCATGATCGGCCAGAAGATCGATGTGGTCTTCGTCGGCTCGTGTACCAATTCCCGTATTCAGGATTTGCGTCTCGCTGCCCGCTTCATCGAAGGGCGGCAGGTTGCCGATAGTGTCCGTATGCTGGTAGTTCCCGGTTCGCAGCAGGTGAAGCGTCAAGCCGAAGCCGAAGGACTCGACCGCATTTTCCGTGCCGCAGGTGCGGAATGGCGCGAAGCGGGCTGCTCGATGTGTATCGCCATGAACGGCGATCAGTTGGAACCCGGTCAGTATGCAGTCAGCACCAGCAACCGCAACTTCGAAGGGCGTCAGGGCAAGGGCGGTCGTACCTTTCTCGCTTCGCCTCTGACTGCTGTTGCTGCCGCAGTCACCGGGGAAGTCACTGATGTGCGTACTCTCATACATGATACTGTGACGGTGAACTAACCGACTGATGTTTACATATCGTGTTTTGTATCAAGGGGATGTCATTGCGGAAAGTGAATGCCCCTTCTGCGATATATCGATGGGTGTCTTGTTTGGCCCTTGTACTGTGACATCCGCTTATGAAGCTGTCCGAACAATTTTTCAAAGGTGGCTTCCGCCCGATAACAATGAGACAAAGCAGCAAGAGGAAGCAAGGTTCGCTGAATTCTATAAGCAACTTGAAGAGCTACAACTAGAAGCGTTGCGCAGTGATGGTCATCGAATCTTGCCAGAAGGCGGGATTTTGATTGAGGATTGGTCGGCTCATATTAATGAGTCCAACCCGTATCATTTGACTTTAGCAGGCTGTGATCCTGATACGGTACATGGTTGGCTCGACGATCATCCCGATGCAAAGCGCGAATGGAACGAAGGTACAAATGGAGAGAGTTGACTAATGGCTCAATTTACAACGTTGACCTCACGGGTGATGCCCTTACCGGTAGATAACATCGACACCGATCAAATCATCCCGGCCCGTTTCCTGAAAGTCACCGATAAGCTGGGGCTGGGCAAGGTGCTGTTCTGCGATTGGCGGTATGAGGGAACATGCCCCTCTGTCGAGCTGGCAGGCGAAGCGCCACCCCGCGATGATTTCGTGATCAACAAGCCCGAATATCAGGGCGCGCAGATTCTTCTTGCCGGGGATAACTTCGGCTGCGGTTCCTCCCGTGAACACGCGCCGTGGGCGCTCACCGCCTTCGGATTCCGTGCTATCATCTCAACCTCCTTCGCTGATATTTTCCGCAATAACGCCCTGAAAAACGGCCTTCTACCCGTTCAAGTCGATGCCCAAACCCACTCTGATTTGCTCGATCTCGCAGAAGAATCAGCATTAGCTGAAGTCTCCATTGATCTCGAATCCCAGACGGTGACTCTCCCCGGTGGGCGCAAAGTCAGCTTCCCGATTGATTCGTTCGCCAAAACGTGCTTGCTCAAGGGCGTCGATGAGCTAGGCTATCTGCTCGACTTTGCTCCGCAGGTTGCTGCCTACGAGGAGGCCCACCATGTCTAAAAGCGGCCTTACTAACGTCGTGCAGGTCTACGACACGACTTTGCGCGACGGAACCCAACGGGAGGGAATTGCCCTTTCATGCGATGACAAGATTCGCATCGCAAAGCGCCTTGACGCGCTAGGTGTTGCCTTCATCGAAGGCGGCTGGCCCGGATCGAATCCAAAGGATGCGGAGTTCTTCGAGCGCGTCCGCGACATGGAATGGGAGCATGCCCTGATCGCCGCCTTTGGCTCGACCTGCCGCGCGGGGAGCGATCCCGCCGACGATCCTAATATCCGCGCTTTGCTCGACGCGCAGACCCCGGTGTGCACGGTCGTTGGCAAAACTTCGACCCTGCATGTCACCGAAGTTCTGCAAACTACCCTCGAAGAAAATTTGCGGATCATTGAAGCTAGCCTCGCCTATCTCGTCTCGCAGGGCCGCCGTGTGATCTACGATGCTGAGCACTTCTTCGACGGCTACAAATCCGACCCCGATTATGCCCTCGACACCCTCCGTGCTGCCATCGGGGGCGGGGCCGAGATCGTCATCCTCTGCGATACCAACGGCGGCACACTACCGTGGGAAATTGAAGAAATAGTCACAACCGTCAGCGATGCGATTCAGCATCCCTTCGGAATCCACACGCACAATGATGGTGAATGTGCCGTCGCTAATACACTCGCAGCAGTTCGTGCTGGCGCAACTCAAGTGCAGGGCACGATCAACGGCTATGGTGAGCGCTGCGGCAACGCCAATCTAATCCCCATCATCGCCGATCTTGAGTTGAAGATGGGAAGGCCCTGCCTGCCCGATGGGGCGCTGCCTCAGCTATTCGAGATTGCCCATTTCGTCGCGGAAGTCGCCAACCTTGCTCCCGATGAGCATATGGCCTATGTAGGCCGCAGTGCCTTTGCCCACAAGGGCGGGATTCACGTCGCCGCGATGCGCCGCAACGCCGCCAGCTACCAGCACATCGACCCTGAGCTAGTGGGCAACAAGATGCGTGTCGTTGTCAGCGAGCTT
>Ga0209382_10012550_pt1 | contig 10462 bp, 6 predicted proteins | sample SoiMetdeltSBSDD5_FD_187599 | JGI IMG/M metagenome (GOLD analysis project Ga0209382, IMG submission 187599) | Bulk soil microbial communities from a Populus tree surrounding site in Tennessee, USA - Soil MetaG P. deltoides SBSDD5 (SPAdes) (version 2) | ecosystem: Environmental > Terrestrial >...
GCGGCGTGGTTGCACTCGGTGCTCGATTCGACTCTCGGATTCGTCGCCGTCCACGACGTCGACGGCGCGCTGCGATATGTGAGCCCGAACGTAACCGCGGTGTTGGGTCATGCGCCCGACGACCTGACCGGGCCCATGCCCACGCACCTCGTGCATCCCGACGACCGCGACGTGGTCATCGAGAAGATGACCGGCGTGCTCGACCAGCCTCACCGGGTCGAGACGCTCGCGTTCCGAGCCGCGCATGCAAACGGTTCGTGGCGCTGGCTCGAGACGCAGGTTGTCAACCTCGTCGACCATCCCGGGGTACAGGGCGTGGTCACCAGCTCGTGGGACGTCACCGGCCGCAGCGAGGAGCGTGAGCACGCCGATGCGGCGCGACGCTCAGGCGAGGAACGGTTCCGTGCGCTGGCGGAGCATTCGTCCGACCTCCTCACCGTGTACGGCGCCGACGGGCGGCTGAAGTACATGAGCCCGTCGGCCGAGCGGTTCTTCGGCCTCGATGCAAAGGACGCCGTGGGACACCGCTCGCTGCTCGAGTACGTGCATCCCGAGGACCGGCACCTCCACACGCTGAAGTCGCTCCGGATACAGCAGGGCACGGGCCCACCGCGACTCGTGAGGGTGCGAAACCATCGCGGCCAGTGGCGGTGGCTGGAGGCCGTCACCACGAACCTCCTCGACGACAGGAACGTCCAGGGCTTCGTGACGAACAGCCGGGACGTCACCGCGCAGAAAGAAGCCGAGGAGGCGGTGCGGGGCAACGAGAGACGCTTCCGCGCCATGGCGCAGCACGTTTCCGACATCGTGGCGGTGCTGGACGCCGAAGGCACGCTCGTGTACTCGAGCCCGTCGACGACCAGGATCATGGGCTACGGGGATGACGAGTGGCTCCAGCGCGATGCCTTCGAACTGGTCCACCCGGACGATCTCGACGAGATCCGGCGCATCTTCGACGCCCTCCTGGCGAAGCCGGGCCCCACGAAGCCGGTCTGGCTACGGGTCGCCCATGCCGACGGGTCGTGGCGGTGGCTGGAGGCGATCGCCAACAACCTGCTCGACGAGCCCGCTGTCGGCGGCATCGTGATTCACGCTCGGGACGTGACCGAGCAGCGCGACGCCGCCTTCGCGTTGCGCCGCAGCGAGCGCCGGTACCGTGGCATCGTCGAGGACCAGTCCGAGCTGATCTGCCGCTACCAGGCCGACACGACGCTCACGTTCGTGAACGAGGCGTACGCGCGCGACCACGACCGGTCCATCGGGGAGCTGCTCGGGACCCGGTTCATCGATGTGATCCCGGAGGAGGACCGCGTCCTCGCGCTGAGGATGATCGGATCGTTGACGCCTGAGAACCCCGTTGCGACGTATGTGCACCGGATGCAGACGGCCGACGGGGACATCCGCTGGCACCAGTGGACCGACCGGGTCGTGCTCGACGACGAGGGAAGTATCGCCGAGTACCAGGCCGTCGGCCGCGACATCACCGACCAGCGCATCGCCGAGGAAGCGGCGGTGAAGAGCGAGGCGCTGGCGAACGAGCAAGCCCGGGTCCTCCAGCTGATCACGACGAGCGCGCCGCTCGACGAGATCCTCCAGGAGATGTGTCGCGTGGTCGAGCTGCACGTCACCGGGGCTCGATGCTCGATCCAGTTGCTCGACGAGGACGGCACCACGGAGCGCCGCGGTTCCGTCACCGCTCCGCCCGAGCGCTCCTGGTCGAAGCGGATCGCGTCCTCGGTCGACCGGCGAACACTCGGCACGCTCTCGCTCACGTACGACCACCCGCGCCAGCCGGACCCCGAGCACCGGAAGATCGTCGACCTGTTCGAGGACCTCGCCGCCATCGCCATCGAGCGCAAGCGGTACGAGGCACGCCTCGCGTACCAAGCACAACACGATCCGCTGACCGGTCTCCCGAACCGCACGCTGTTCCTGGAGTTCCTCCAGCTTGCTCTGGACCGGATTCGGCGCCGTGAGCGCACGTTCGCGGTGCTGTTCCTCGACCTCGATCGGTTCAAAGTCGTCAACGACAGCCTCGGCCACGACGTCGGCGACGAGCTGCTCGTGGCGCTGGGCCGGCGTCTGCGCGGCGTCGTGCGCCCGGGCGACACGGTGGCGCGCTTCGGCGGTGACGAGTTCACCGTGTTGTGCGACGATCTGCCGTCGGCGAGCGCCCGCGAGCACGCGTGTGACGTCGCTGCCCGGCTGTTGAAGACTATTCGTCGGCCGTTCCTGCTCGACGGCGAGGAGCAGTTCCTCTCTGCCAGCATCGGGATCGCGGTGGCAGGTCCGGAGACGGAACGGCCGGAAGGGCTCCTGCGGGACGCCGACGCCGCGATGTACCGGGCCAAGGAGCGCGGCAAGGACCGGTGGGAGCTGTTCGACGAGCTCATGCGGGAGACGGCGCGCGAACGGCACGAGACGGAGAACGCGCTCCACCGCGCCCTCGAACGGGGTGAGCTGCGCGTCCATTACCAGCCGGTGGTGTCGCTGCACGACGGGAGCTGCATCGGCGCCGAAGCGCTCGTGCGCTGGGCGCACCCCGATCGCGGGCTCCTCGTGCCCGCGCAGTTCATCGACCTCGCCGAGGAGACCGGGTTGATCATCCCCGTGGGCCGGTGGGTGATCGAGGAGGCCTGCCGCCGCTCACGCGAGTGGCGCGCCGAGCACGGGTCAGGGTTCGTCGTGTCGGTGAACCTGTCGAGCCGGCAGCTGTCGAACCCCGAGCTCGCCGAGCACGTGCGGTCGGCGCTCGATCACAGCGGCTCCGCCGCCGCCGGGTTCTGCTTCGAGATCACCGAGAACGCGCTGATGGGCGACGCCGAGGCGACCAGGGGCGCCATCACCGCCCTCAAGAGTCTCGGGGTCGGGCTCAGCATCGACGACTTCGGGACCGGCTTCTCCTCGCTCGGGTACCTCAAGCGCTTTCCCGTCGACGCGGTCAAGGTGGACCGCTCGTTCATCAACGGGCTGGGCTCGGACCCGGGGGACTCGGCGATCGTCGCCGCCGTGGTCAGTCTCGGGCACGCCCTCGGCCTCACCGTGATCGCCGAGGGCGTCGAGACCGACCGCCAGCTCTCGGAGCTCGCATCGCTGGGATGCGACGCCGCCCAGGGTTACCTGTTCGCCCGCCCCGGCCCCGGCGCCGACGTGGCTGCTCGCGTCGACCGCTCGGGGCTCATGCCGCTCGGTTCGCACGCGGACTGAATCCGGCGAAGTCAGGCCGTCAATTTTCGCGTCGGAGCCCGACGCGGCACGGGAGCTTTCATCTAGTCTCCCGCCGTCTGACGGCTGGCCGAACCGGAGGTGACGGGTGGAGACGGTGTGGCACGTGGCGGCGGCGGCCCAGCGAGCGCCGAGGATCAATCCGGGTGACACCGCATGGGTGCTCGCCTCGGCAGCACTGGTGTTGTTCATGACCCCGGGGCTGGCGCTCTTCTACGGCGGGATGGTGCGAGCCAAGAACGTGCTCGGCATGCTCATGCAGAACTTCTTCTGCATGGGCCTGATCAGCGTCATCTGGGCCGCACTGACGTACTCGCTCGCGTTCAGCGGCGACAACAAGTGGATCGGGAACCTCGACCTCGCCTGGTTGCGTGACGCGGCGGCGACGTCGCCGACGGGCTTCGAGCTGTCGATCCCGCCGCTCACGTTCCTGGCCTTCCAGCTCATGTTCGCGATCATCACTCCCGCCCTGATCACAGGGGCGGTCGCGGACCGCATGAAGTTCTCGGCCTGGGTGTGGTTCATCGGCCTCTGGGCGGTCCTCGTGTACGCCCCGATCGCGCACTGGGTGTTCTCGCCCGCCGGCTGGTTGTTCAAGCGCGGCGCCCTCGACTTCGCCGGCGGGACGGTCGTGCACATCAACGCCGGGATCGCCGCGCTGGCGGCAGTGATCCTGCTCGGCAAGCGAAGGGGCTGGCCCAACCACCCGATGCCACCGCACGCGCTGCCGTTCACGCTCATCGGCGCCGGCATCCTGTGGTTCGGCTGGTTCGGGTTCAACGCCGGTTCTGCGCTCAAGGGCGACGGGATCGCCGCCCAGGCGCTGGTGAACACCCACATGGCGGCGGCGGCGGCGATGCTCGGCTGGCTCGCTGTCGAGCGCCTGCGCACCGGCCATGCGACCACACTCGGAGCCGCATCCGGCCTGGTCGCCGGATTGGTGGCGATCACGCCGTGCGCCGGATTCGTCGGAGGCATGGCACCGATCTACATCGGTCTCATCGCCGGCGGTGTGTGCGCGCTCGCAATCAGCATGAAGTTCAAGTTCGGGTACGACGACTCGCTCGACGTCGTGGGTGTGCACCTTGTCGGCGGCCTGGTCGGTTCGCTCCTGCTCGGCTTCTTCGCCGACGCGACGATCAACCCCGCCGGAACCGACGGCGTCTTCCTCGGGGGAGGGTTCGGCTTGTTCGGCGAGCAGGTGCTCGCGGTCGTCGCCACGATGGTGTGGTCGTTCGCCGTGACGTTCGGCATCGTGTTCGTGCTCAGCAAGGTCCTGCCCGGCGGCATCCGGGTCTCGGAGGAGGACGAGGAAACCGGCCTCGACCTCAGCCAGCACTCGGAGACCGGCTACGCGCTGGAGCGCGTGTGAGCGCCCGCGAACTAGGAAGGATCGAGGACTCATGAAGCTCATCGTGGGCATCGTCAAGCCGTTCAAGGTCGACGACGTGAAGGACGCCATCAAGGACCTCGGGGTGCAGGGCCTTACGGTCTCCGACGTCCAGGGGTTCGGCCGTCAGCGCGGGCACACGGAGGTGTACCGGGGCGCCGAGTACACCATCGACTTCGTGCCCAAGGTCCGGGTCGAGATCCTCGTCGACGACGGCGATGTCGATCGGGTGGTGCAGAAGCTCGTCGAAACGGCTCGCACCGGCAAGATCGGCGACGGCAAGGTATGGGTCGTGCCCGTCGACAACATCTGGCGCATCCGGACCGGGGAGACCGGGCCCGACGCCCTCTGACCCGGTCGTCGCCTCCGAGCTGCGGGCGGCACGTGATCGTCTCATCGGCGATCACAATCGCCGCGGGGCGGCGTTCGGGCGCGCGCTCGCGGAGCTGCTCGACGGGACACTGACACGATCGCTCGCCTCCGCCGCCGAGGCCGTCGAAGGACGGCTGTCGCTGGTGGCGGTCGGCTCGTACGGCCGGGCCGAGCTGAGCCCGGGCTCCGATGTCGACGTGGTGCTGCTGCACGACGGCCACACGGACGTGGCCGAGGTCGCCGACCGACTCTGGTACCCGCTCTGGGACGCCGGGTTCGTGGTCGGTCACGCGATCAACACCGTCAAGGAGGAGGTCGCGCTGGCCGAGCGTGATCTGCACGCGCTCACCGCGTGGTTGGACGCCCGCCACGTCGCCGGCGATCCCGAGCTGTTCGCGGACGGCGTCGCACGCATCCGTCGGCTCGCGCAGCGGCGCCGCGCCCGCCTGATCGACGACCTGCGTGCGGCCGCCGAGGTCCGGCGCCAGAAGTTCGGCCTCGTGGCCGAGATGCTCGAGCCCAACCTCAAAGACGGCAGCGGCGGCCTGCGTGACGCCCAATCGCTGTCCTGGGCCGGATGGACGCTGGGCGAGCCGGGTGGGTGGCACGCGCTCGTCGAGCAGGGCTACCTCCGCGGCGGCGATCCCGGCCGCCTGGCCGCCGCGATCGGACGCCTGCTCGACGTGCGCGTCGCCCTGCATCGGGTCACAGGCGGCCGGTCCGACGTGCTGACGCTCCAGGAGCAGGATGCGGTCGCCGTCGAGACGGGCGCGGAGGACGCCGACGCGCTCGTGCGCGACCTGGCGGGCGCGGCGCGCGCCATCGCGTGGCTCGTGACGGACGTCTTCGCCCGGCTCGAGGCCACCGAGCGCGGGCCCGGTGGTCGTGTCTCGCGGCGCGATCGCGACCTCGGCGGGGGAGTGGTCGTGCGCGACGGGCGAATCGCGTTCTCGGCCGATGCCGTCGTCGACGCGACGCTCGTGCTGCGAGCGGCCGCAGCCGCGGCCGAGCTGGGCGCGTCGTTCGACCGCGCGTCGCTCGAGCGCTCGAAGGAGATCGGCGTCGTCGAGTGGGACGCCGACGCGCGCTCTGCCTTCGTGTCTCTCCTGCGCGCCGGGCGCGGCGCGGTGCCGGTGTTCGAGGCGCTGGATCAGGCCGGCGCGCTGACGCTCCTGCTCCCCGAGTGGGATCGGATTCGGTCGCTCCCGCAGCGCAACGCGTATCACCGGTTCACTGTCGACCGGCACCTGCTCGAAGCGGTCGCGGAGTGCGCGGCGCTGCTCGACGACGACGGGTTCGACGGCGAGGTCGCGCGCCGCGCCCGCGCCGACCTGCTGCTCCTCGCCGCCCTCCTCCACGATCTCGGGAAGGGGATGGAGGGCGACCACTCGGTCGTCGGCGCCGAGGCCGCCGTGGAGCTCGCTCGTCGCATCGGCGTCGACGAGCCCGGTGTCGCCACGCTGGACTGGCTCGTGCGCCACCACCTCGCGCTCGCCGAGACCGCCACCCGGCGCGACCTGTCGGAAGAGGCCACGATCACCCGCTTCGGGCGTCTCGTTGGCACCTCCGACCGGCTCGACCTGCTCTACGCGCTGACCGTCGGCGATTCGCGCGCCACCGGTCCCGCCGCCTGGGGGCCCACGAAGGCGGCGCTCGTCCGCGAGCTGTTCTCGAAGACCGACAGCCTGTTCGAGCTGGGCGTTGTCGGTCCCGGACTGGACGCGCACCGTCGCGAGACCCTCGAGCGCCACCGCGCGCTGCTGGCCCGTCGGGAGCTGGCGATCGACTGGAGCGACCGCGACGACGGCCTGATCGAGTGCGCCGTCGCCGCCCCCGACCGCACCGGGCTGCTGGCGCGAGTTGCCGGCGTCCTGGCGCTCTTCGGCTTCGACATCCGTGATGCGGCCGGCTACATCGCCGACGGCATGGCACTCGAGGTGTTCGACGGCGCCGACCACTTCGGGCGGCTGGCCGACCAGGAGGGTCGCGACGCGGTCGTGATCGCCGTGCGCGGCGCGTTGAGCGGCGAGCTCCCGCTCGACGAGCAGCTGCGCGCCCGCATCCGTCGCTACCGGATCCCAGACCCGGGCGATGTGGCCATCGTCGTCGACCAGGATGCATCCCCCACGGCGACTGTCGTCGAGGTGCATGCCCCCGATCACGTCGGCCTGCTCGCGCAGGTGGCGTCGACCTTCGCCGACCTCGGCGTCGACGTCCGCACCGCGAAGGTCTCGACGTTGGGGGAGCGCGTGGTCGACGTCTTTTACGTGCACGACGCCGCCGGCGACAAAATCACGAAGCAGCTCACGATCGATCAGCTCAGGGCGACGCTGCTCGCGCGGTTGACGAGCGAGTACTGGCTGCCGGAGCCGACCTGAGGGCCGCCCTAGGCTCGCCTGCGTGGCCGAACCGGACGCGATCTCCGCCGCCGACCTGCTGCGCTGGGCCGAGTCGTTGAGCGGCATCGCGCGCACCGGCCTCGGGTTCACGCAGAGCCTCTACGAGAAGGAGCGCTTCCAGGAGGTGCTGAAGGTCGCGGCCGACATTCGAGCCGCCGCGCTCGAGGAGGCCGAGAGCGATGCGTTGTTCGAGGAGTGGCTGGCGTCGGTCGGTGACGGGGTCGCCGGTTATGTGACGCCGAAGGTCGCGGTTGCGGCCGTGGTCGGCAACGAAGCCGGAGAGATCCTGCTCACACAGCGGGCCGACTCGGGCGTGTGGCTGTACCCGGTCGGTTGGGCCGATGTGGGGTACTCGCCGTCGGAGGTGGCGGTGAAGGAGGTCTACGAGGAGACGGGCATCGAGGTCGAGCCCGTGTCGCTCATCGCAGTCTTCGACGGCCTGCGCCTCGGCTTCGCGCGCGTGCCGCTCTACTCGCTCGTGTTTCACTGCCGGATGCTCGGCGGCGAGCTGCAGGGCCATCCGCTCGAGACGAGCCAGGTCGGCTTCTTCGCCCGGGATCAGCTGCCCGAGCCGCTCGCCGGTGGCGCCCGATGGGTCGACACCGCGTTCGCCGCCATCACCGGCGAGACGCGCCCCGCCGATTTCGACCAGCCCCGCACGCCTCCCTGGCGCGGCGGCTAAACCGGAACTGTCAGCCGGCGGCGGCTTCGAGCTCGCGCATCGTGTACAGCGCGCGCAGCTCGACGTCGACCTCGGCCAGGTTCTTCGCGCCCCCCGCTTCACGGTCGATGACGCACACGGCGTGCTCGACGAGGGCGCCCCGTTCGCGCAGATCACCGCACGACGTCACGACCTGCCCACCCGACGTCACGACGTCCTCGACCACCGTGAGACGCCGTCCGTCGAGCTCGCCGCCCTCGGCGAGGCGGCACGTCCCGTAGGTCTTCGCCTCCTTGCGCACGAACATCGCCGGTAACCCGGTCAACTGCGAGAGCATCGTGGCGAGCGGCACCCCGCCGAGCTCGAGGCCGGCCAGCGCGTCGGTGGCGGGCGGGAGCGACGGCACCAGCGCCTCGCCGATCGCGCGCAACAGCCACGGATCGGCCTCGAACAGGTACTTGTCGAAGTACTCGTCGCTGATCGCACCCGAGCGCAGGCGGAACTCGCCCGTGAGGTGGGTCCGCCGGTAGATGGTCCGAGCGAGCTCGTCGCGGTTCATCGACGCGAGCTTGACACGCCGCCCATCAGACGCGGAGCTCCTCGAGGAGGAGGCTGACGATCGACACGTCGCCGCGTGCCCGCTCCCAGGTCTCGCCCACCCGATCGTGGTCGACGAGTCCGGCGGCGTCGGGCGGCCGCCCGATCGCGGCGGTCGCGGCCTGGGCGAGCGTGGCCGGCTCGACCTCGTCGCCGTAAGCGGCGAACGCCTCGAGGCCCTCCCACAATGACGCGACGGAGCGCACCTCCTCACCCAGCGCGAGCGCGCCCGGGTCTCCGCCGGCATGTAGTTGGGCGACGACGCGCTCCCACAGGTCGTAATGCGAGAGCTCGGCGGGCGGCCGGTACGAGGCGACCGGGTGCAACCGCCACTCCAGGGCGACGCCGCCGGGCCCGTTGTCGAGGAGCCACGTCTGCGAGCCGTTCACGTAGCTGTCGACCGGCGGCCCGAAGTGCTCGTCGAGGGCGAGTACAAGCTCGGGGGACGAATGCCAGACCGCGCTGGCGGTGCGCATCGGCGGCGAACCTAACATCCGCCCGCATGCGCGGATCTCTACTCCTCACAACTCCTTGAGGCGCACGACGTGGGCACGAGGCCTACGATCCGGGCATGACTGAGTTGTGGGAGCACGACGCGTGGGAGCTCGCCGATCGCGTCCGTGCCGGTGAGCTGAGCGCGCGGAACCTGCTGGAGCTCTCGCTGGCACGGATCGAACGACTCGATCCGAGGCTCAACGCCGTGTGCTTCCTCGACCCGGATCGGGCGTGGGCGGACGCCGAGCGCGTCGACCAACGCGTCGCCGCCGGCGACGACCCGGGCCCGTTCGCCGGGATCCCGATGGGCGTCAAGGAGCTCGCCCAGGTGCGGGGCTGGCCCGAGACGAACGCGTCGGTGCCGTACGCGGAAGCCGGCGCCGTCGCCGAGTTCGACTGCGCCGAGGTGGCGCGCTTGCGCGATGCAGGCGCCGTCCTCGTGGGGCTCACCACCGCGCCAGAGCACGGGACGGTCAGCTACACCGTCAGCAAGCTGCACGGCGTGACCCGCAACCCGTGGAACCTCGAGCGCACACCCGGCGGCTCGTCGGGCGGGTCGGCGGCGTCCGTGGCGGCCGGGCTGTTCCCGGCGTGCACGGGCAGCGACGGCGGTGGGTCGATCCGCATTCCGTCGTCGTACTCGGGCCTGTTCGGCATGAAGACCACGTTCGGGCTGCTCGGCGTCGGACCCGAGCCGTTCAACTACTCGATGACGTCGGTGCACGGTCCGATCGTGCGGACGGTGCGCGACGCCGCCCGCTACCTCGACGCGACAGCCGGCCCGACACCCACCGACCCGACGTCGCTTCCGGCGCCGCCCGTCCCGTTCGAGAACCTCGTTGCTTCCGGTGAGGCGACCGAACGCCTCCGGGGGAAGCGCGCCGCGTGGACGTCGACCCTCGGCTACGCGGGCACCGATCCCGAAGTCGAGAAGGTCGCGCACGACGCGGCGATGTCTCTCGTCGACGAAGCCGGCCTCGAGCTCGTCGACGTCCCGGTCGAGATGCCCAAGCCCGGTGTCGCGTGGGGACTGTTGTCGTCGTTGAACACGGCCGCGTTCCATCTCGACTTCGAGAGCCAGCACCTCGACGAGCTCGACGAGGTGCACCGAGCCGGGGTCGAGCTGATGATGAACCTGCGACCGAGCGGCTTGTACAAGGCGATCCGCCGCCGCCACGAGCTGATGCTCGCGTCGGCGCGCATCTGGTCGGACGTCGACGTGCTCCTCACGCCCACGACCCCCACGACCGCGTTCCGGGCCGAGGGGACGTTGAGCGGCACGGTCGCGGGCCGCGAAGTGAACCTCATGGGCTTGTCGGCGGC
>Ga0209382_10012551_pt1 | contig 10462 bp, 5 predicted proteins | sample SoiMetdeltSBSDD5_FD_187599 | JGI IMG/M metagenome (GOLD analysis project Ga0209382, IMG submission 187599) | Bulk soil microbial communities from a Populus tree surrounding site in Tennessee, USA - Soil MetaG P. deltoides SBSDD5 (SPAdes) (version 2) | ecosystem: Environmental > Terrestrial >...
GATGTCGATCCCTTCCCCCAGCCAGTCGTTGATCCGATTGACGTACTTGGCCGCCGGGAAAAGCGAGTGGGTCTGAGCGAGAGCGGAGCAGACCACCCACCGGTGATTGGGCGTATGCACGCCGCCCGTGACCAATGCTTCGCCCGCAGCCAGAATGAACTTTTCCAGATGCGCGCAGACTCCCTGCGTCAGCCGAGAATTGCTCTTCCTCAACACCGCGAGCACCGGGCAGAGCGCTTCGACGACGAAGCCCGTGTCGGGCGGTGATTCGAGGTTGCCGGAGTCGATCGTCCCGTCGGCATGCTGGGCGTCGAGGATCAGCCGCGAGGTCTGCTCCATGGGGGCGACGAGCGACGCCGCTTGATAGTATGACGATTCGGGCGCGCAGAAGGCAGCCGTCAGCCCCTGGAGATTCGCCGCCACGCGCCGGACGCCGCCGCCGCGCGTTGCCGGGGCATTGACGGCCGCGAGCAGACCGGGGATGCGCGCGTCATTCGCCTTGACGAGTTGCGAGTAGAAATCGGTTGCCGGCGATGACCGGCTCCGCGCGAGGCCGGGGCCGCCCTCAGAGGCGAGCAACGCACCCACGGAACTGCTCAGCAACCTTCTCCGAGTGAGCTTCATCTTCCCTCCGCGCCCCCCCGTGGTTAATCTTCCTCCTTAGAGCACCTTTCAATTGCATTTCCAGGTCAGGCTTGTAGGGGCAGGGCTCGTCCCTGCCCGGCCTCGCGGTCGCGGACCCCGGGCAGGGACGAGCCCTGCCCCTACGCTCAATCGCAGTCTGCTCTAGAACTCGGCGCGCAGCGCCATCTGAATCGAGCGCGGGCCGTTGCCGGGGGCCGTTGCGGTCACGCGCCCAAAACTGCTGCCCCCAAAGGTCGTATTGGCGCGCCCGAATTGGACGCGGTTGAGGGCGTTGAACATCTCGGCCCGGAACTGCACCCGCAGCCTCTCCCACGGGCGGAAATTTTTCGCCAGCGCCAGATCCCAGTTGTTGACCGGGCTGTAACGAATCTCGTCGACGAAACGCGGCGTGTTGCCGTAGGTGTAGCTGGCCGGCTGCTCGAACGCGTCGGTATTGAACCAGCGGTCGATGGTCCGATCGTCCGCCGTCAGCCGCGCGCCGGACTTGATGTTCGGGAACTGCCAGGAGGTGTAGGAGAAGACGTTGTCCGGGGCCTGAAAGAGGAGCGGCAGACCCGAGTCGTACTTGTAGATCGCGTTCATCTGCCAGCCGCCGGCCACCGCCTCGACCACCGGGTGCAGATTCTGGCCGTACCTCCGCCCCTTGCCGAAGGGCAGTTCGTAAACGTAGGTCACAGCCAGGCTGTGCGGGACGTCGTGCGCGCTGACCGAGCGCTCGCCGCTCAGGTTGTAAATGTTCCGGGCGCGGTCATTGACTTCCCACCCCTGATTCTCCGAGGCGTTGTCGAGCGCCTTCGAGTACTGATAGGAGACGGAGAATGAGAGCCCGTCGCTGAAGCGTTTGTTCAATTTGACGACGAACGCGTTGAAGCTCGCGGACGCCCCCGGCATGTCGAGGATGTTGACGTTGAGGAACTGCGGGTAAGGCCGCAGCAGTTGCCGCCGTTGGACCGTCCTGGCCGCGAGCGGCCCGGTCGTGATCACGCCGAAGAAGGGATTGGGCACCTGGTCGAGCAGCGCGGCGCCGAGGCCGAGCGCGGAATCCGGGAGCTGGTTGATGTTGACCCCTTCGTAGAAGCCGTTGTACCCGAACGAGAGCTTCCGGCCCTGCGTCCCGGCGTAGCCGAGCTCGAGCAGGAGGTTCCTCGCGACTTCATACTGGATGTCCGCGCTGTACTGCTGGACGTAAGGCGTGGGCCGCACCCGCTGGAAAGAGGTGACTGTGGTCCCGACCCCGGTGGCCAGCCCCGCGGCGCTGCCGGTTGGCGAGTTGAGGCCGTTGGGGAAGGGGTTACGCAGCGGGTTGTTGATCGTCCTCCCGCTGTCGAGCGAGGAGGCCCAGGGCGTGTCAATCGAGAAGCCGATGTTGCCGATCGGGCCGACGTTGACCGTGGGCTGATAGTAGATCCCGTAGCCGGCGCGGGCGACGAGCTTTTCCGTGACTTTGTAGGCGATGCCGATGCGGGGCGCGAAGTTGTTGTGCGGCGTTTCCCACTGGAAGGGGTCATCGTCCGTGACGAACTGCAACCCCCCCTTGAGATTCGGCAGCCCCGCGGCGGCCGCGAGCGGGCTGGCGGCGTCGAGGTCGAACCAGTTGAGCCGGTCGTAGCGCTCGGTGCGCGCCCGCTGAATCTCATAGCGCAGCCCGACATTGACCGTCAGCCGCGAATTCACGTTCCAGGCGTCCTGCAGATACAAGGAGTGGTAAGCCTGGTCGGAGTAGTTGCGGGCGTTGCGCGGCGCGTTCCCGGTCGCCCCCGCCCCGAGGAGGAAGGAGGCGATGGTGTTGCCGGCCGTGACGTTGCCCCGTGTGTCCGGGTTCGGCCCGGCGGTGAAGAAACGGTCGAAGTTGAAATTGGCCGAGACCGTGTCGGCCAGCCCGAGCATGTAATGCTCGAGCGAGTAGCCGAACTTGAGCGAATGCTGCGCGAGCTGCTTGCTGGCGTTGAGTTGAATGCTGTAGGTGGATCTGGCGGCCACCGAGTAATTGCTCTGGCCGATCTGCGAGTAGTCGGCGAGGATGAAATTCGGCGGCGTCTGGACATCGAACTGACTGACCACGCTGGCCGGCAGCCCGAGCGTCGTCGCGTCGAAGTCGGTCGCTTTGGGGAGGTTGGCTTCGGTCCATTTCCCCCCGCCGAGCTGGAGGTTGACAATGAAGGTCGGGCTGAGGGTGAAGGTATTGCCGATGGAGACTGTCCAGCGCGGGTTGTGGCTGTCGCGGTTGGTCTCCCCGGCGAGCGGGTAGAGAGTCGCCGGGATGCCGTCCTGAGTCGCTTTGGTGAACCGGCCGAAGATGGTGTAACGCTCGGTCGCCACCCAATCAACCCGCCCGTCATAACGATTATTGCTGGTCACGTTGGAGCCGACGCCGATGAAATTCTGGACGCGCGCCGGGCCGGACCCCGCCCCGGTGGGCGCCGGCAGCAACTGGAGCGCCGAGACCGCGACGGGGTCGAGGCGGTTGGCCGGAATCCTATTGCCGGGGAACGGGTCGCGAATGAATGCGCCCGGATTCGCCGGGTCGGGCCGCGTCGTCAGCGGGTCGTAGATGACCACCCGGGTCCCATTGCTGTTGAAGGTCTGCGAGAAGTCTCCCGACCTTTCCAGCTCGGTGGGCACGTTGGTGATCCGCGTCGTCGGCGAACTGTCGCGCAGACCTTCGTAGCCGAAGAAGCCGTAGAGCTTGCGGCTCTTCCAGATCGGGCCGCCGAGCGTCCCGCCAAACTGATTGCGCTTGAACTCGGGGCGCGCAATCCCGGCGCGGTTGTTGAAGAAGCTGTTGGCGTCGAGGTTGTCATTGCGCAAGTACTCAAAGGCCGACCCGTGAAATTCCTGCGTGCCGCTCTTGGTCGTGAGGTTGATGACCGCGCCGTAGGTCCGGCCATACTGCGCGTCATAAACGTTGCGGATGATCTGGAATTCGCTGACCGCGTCGACGCCGGGCGAGGCGATCAAGCCGCCCCAGTCGCCCGCGACCACCGGAATCCCGTCGATCAGGATGCGCACCGACTCGTCCCGGCCGCCGTTGGTCGAGAAGCGATTCTGATTCTGATCGTTGACCGAGCCGGAGACGCCGGTGCGGGGGGCCACGGCCCCGGCCTGAGTATGGAACAGCGCGAAGGGAATGCGCGCCACGACCGGCAACTCCCTGACTTCACGCTCCTGGATCGAGACCGACTGGTTGGCCGTCTGCGTGTCGAGCACCTGGGCGTTGGCCGAGACCTCAATCGTTTCCGATGCCACCCCGGCGACCATCGACACGTTGGCCTCCAAGGTCTGATTGGCCAGCAACTGAATTCCGGTTCTGAGATACTCCCGGAAGCCAGGCTGCGCGACCTTGAGCGTGTAGGTCGAAGGCTGCAACTGAGCGAAGGTGAAGCGCCCTTCGTCGTTCGATTTGACCTCGCGCGTTTCACCGGTCGCGGTGTTGGTCAAAGTGACCGGCGCTCCGGCAAGCACCGCGCCCGCCGCGTCGGTCACCGCGCCGGTGATGTTGCCGGTAAAGGTCTGCGCCCGCAAACTGCCGGTCCAGGCCAGGGCCAGCCCGATCGCCAATAAGGCGCAACGGCTGACAGCGGCTGTGGCCACGGAAACCCGTCTGGTTGAGATGCATCGGCTACTGTTCATCAGATGCCTCCAGCACCATGCCGGTAGAGCGTGGCGCTTACCAAATCACACCGGTCTGACCGCGATTTTCAGGTGGATGTTCGGACCCGCGTCAACAACGAAGCACCTCGACCGCGGATGACTCAGGGGCAGCGGACGAGCCCTGATGGATCTGCGTCAATCCGGCTCGTCTGTTTCACTGGCGTGCGATCCGCCTCGGCCCTTATCCCAGCAAGTTTTTGCGATGCTCTTGTCGCAGCAAAGATGGCCGCATGATACCTAAGAGGTGTGAGGGTGGCAATGGAGGGAACGCTCAAACAATCAACTCCGCCTAAGCTGACATCTCCCGCGCCGCCGCCACGGCTTGATAGATCTCGCTCGCCGCGGCGCGCGGCAGGTGAAAGTAGCGCCCGCCGAGCGCCGCGGCGAGCGCGCGCGCCTCGCCGCGCGAGGTGAAGCGCGACTTGGTGTCGATGACCAGGGCCGCGGCACCGGCGCGCCGCAACGCTGCGGCGGCCTGCGCGACCTCCTGCGCGACCCCTGTCGCCGGGTCGCGCGCGACGTTGGCGCGTCCGTCGGTGAGGAGCACGAGCATGATCTGGCGGGCCCCGGCGCGGCGCGCGCGGTCGGCGAGCTGAAGCGCGGCCAGGAGGCCCGCGGAGAGCGGCGTCCCGCCCCCGACCGGCAGCGCCTCGAGAGCGCGCCTGGCCCGAGCGATGCTGCGGCTCGGCGCGAGCAGCGTCTCGGCGCCCCGCCCGCGAAAGCTGATGAGCGCGACCTGGTCCCGGCGCAGGTATGCCTCGCGGAGCAAGCGCACGACCGCGCCCTTCGCCTGGTGCATGCGGTTGACGGCCATGCTGCCGCTCGCGTCGACCACGAAAATGAAAAGCGTCCCCGCCTTCTTCTTGAACTGCTTCAGCCGCAGATCGGCAGTCTCGATGACGATCCCGGCCCGCGCGCCGCGCCGCGCCCGCTGGTGCGGTGCCGCCGCGCGTAGCGTCGCGTCCACGGCGACCTTCCCCTCGCCCGGGCGGCCCGGAACGCTCGTCACGTAGCGCCCGCGCGCGCGGCTCAAAGTCTGGCCGCCGCCGCCTGTCGCCGCGCGCCGCTCGCGCCGGCGCGGCAGCGAGAGCAGCTCCGCGGGCAGGGAAGTCTCGAGCGCCTGAATCATGAGGTCGGCGTCGGGCGTCGAGCGTTGAGGTCCAGGTGATTCGTCTCCCGGCGCCCGGCCTCCAGATGGTTGCTCGCCAGGATCCCTGGGCTGCGGCTCGGGAGGCCGTGGCTCCGGCGGCTGCGGCTCAGGCACCGGCAAGGTCTGCGCTCGCGGCAGCAGGACGAGCCGCACCGCCAGTTCCAGGTCCGCCGCGGCCACGCGGTCGCGGCCGGCGAGGGCGGCGGAGGCGCGCGCCGCGCGCGCCGCGAAGATGTCGGCGCGCTGGCCTTCGACCTCCAGCGCGCGCGCTGCTTGCGCCAGGCGCCGCCCGTCCGCGCGCGCGAGGCGCACCGCCGGCAGCAACGCGCGCGCCGCCGCGATTCGCGCCCGCGGCTCATCAAGTCGGGCCTCGTCCCCGGCCCCCGTGGGGCCGAGCGCGCGGCGCATGACCTCGACCCGCGCCTCGGGCGTCGGGGCCGCCCCCTCAGTCACGAGCAGGCCGACACGGTCGGCGAGCGACGGCGCGACCTCGCCCTCGGCCGGGTCATAAGTGCCGACGAGTTGAAACTCGGCAGGGGAGACCCGGCTCAACCCCTCGCGCTCGAGTGCGACCGCGCCCTCGGCGAGCGCCGCGCCGATGAGTTGCGCGACCCGCGGGTCGAGCAGGTTGATCTCGTCCACGTAGAGCACGCCGCCGTGCGCCGCGGCGATCAGCCCCGTCTCCGCCTGCCGCGCGCCGGCGGCCAGCGTCCGCGCCAGATCCAGCCCGCCGAGCAGACGGTCCTCGGTCACGCCGAGCGGCAGCTCGACGCAAGGGAGCCGCCCGCCCCCGAGCAGCGCCGTGAAGGCGCGGGCGAGCACGCTCTTGCCCGCGCCCGGCCCGGCGGCGATAAGCGCCCCCTTGAGCCGCGGCTCGACCGCGAGCAGCCAGAGCGCTTGCTTGGCCAGCTCGAGACCGACGACGGCAGTCTGATCCATGCCGATCTGTGAGCTCCGTGTCATCCGTGGGCCATAAGTCTGCGAAAGAGGACTGCCGAATTTATTCGGCGGGGGAATTTCGCATCGTGAGCAGCATGATCCCCCACGTCTCTGCTCAAGAAATCCTGAGGCTCGGACGGAGCCTGTTAGGGGAAACGTGGGCGGTTGCGGCGTGCGTTCCTAACGAAGCCGTCGCTTTTTAGGCGACGGAGTGGTCACCCTTCTTACTTGACGATCCCCGGGTGCCGCGCGAAGAAGTCGCGCACCACCTGTCGGATCTCGCGGTGCCCGATGTCAGCCTCGTTGTTCATGCGCCGCATCTCCGCCTCCGGGACGGCGCCGGCCAGGCGGTCGAGCGCGGCGCGCAACTCCGGGCGTGCGCGCAAGACCGCGCCCCGCGCCACGGGCACCGCCTCGTAGGGCGGGAAGAAGCGCCGATTGTCCTCGAGCTGCGCCAGCCCGAGTTGGTCGATCAGCCCGTCGGTCGAGTTGCCCGCGATCAGGTCAACCTGGCCGCCGGCGAGCGCGCGGTAGGTGAGCGACAAATCCATCTCCCGCGGCGGCGCGGCGAAGCTCAGCCCGTAAGCCCGCGCAAAGCCCGCGTAACCGTCCTCACGCGACATGAAATCCTGCCCGAAGCCCGCGCGCCAGCCCGGCGTGTGCCGCGCCGCGTCCGAGATCGTCCGCAGCCCGAGCCGCCGCGCCTCGTCACCGCGCACCAGGATCGCGAACGTGTTGTCGAATCCGAGCGGCGCGAGCCACTCCGCGTCGAACCGCGCGGCATAGCCCTCCTTGACGCGGCGATAGACCTCGCGCGGGTCGGGGAGCGGCGGCTCCTTGAGGACCGTCATCAGCGCCGTCCCCGTGTACTCGACGTAGACGTCGACCTCGCCCGCGAGCAGCGCGCGGTGGCAGAGGTCGCCGCCGAACTCGAAGCGGCGCTCGACCCGCAGCCCCGTCCCCCCCTCGATCGCTTGCGCGACCAGCTCACCGAGGATCACCTGCTCGGTGAAGTCCTTCGACCCGACGGCGACGCGCGCGCCCGCGCCGCCGCCCGCCCCGCGCGCGAGCCAGACCCCCGCCCCCGCCAGGAGCAGTACCCCGGCCGCCGCCGCGACCCATTTCAGGGTCCTCAACGCGCGCTCGGCGCGGCCCGGCGCGAGCGCTTGCTCCAGTCGCCCAAGCGCGAAGTCGGCCGCCAGCGCCATGAGCGCGGCCGGAACCGCGCCGGCCAGCAGCAGCGTGTTGTCGTTCATGCGCAGGCCGCGGAAGATGTACATCCCGAGCCCGCCCGCGCCGATCGCCGCCGCGATCGTCGCCGTCCCCACCGCGATCACCGTCGCCACGCGCACGCCCGCGATGATGAAGCCGAGCGCCAGCGGCAGCTCGACCTGCGTGAGCATCTGCCACCCGGTCATCCCCATCGCCTCGGCCGCCTCGCGGATGCCCCGATCGACCCCGTTGATCCCGGTGAAAGTGTTGCGGATGATCGGGAGCAGCGAGTAAAGGAAGAGCGCGATGACCGCCGGCAGGCGCCCGATCCCGTAGGCCCCAAGCAGCGGGATGAGGAAGCCGAAGAGCGCCAGGCTCGGGACCGTCTGCAGGACGTTGGCCGCGGCCAGCACCGGCCGCTCGAGCCGCGGCCGCCGCGTCAACAGAATTCCGATCGGCACGCCCACGGCCACTGCCGCCCCGGTCGCAACGAGCACCAGCAGCAGATGCTCCCCCGTCAGCTGGAGCACCTCGCGGCGGTTCCTGAGCAAGAAGTTGATGAGGTCCATGGCGCGCGGCCTCATTCTCTCATGAATCGGCGTCGCGGGCCGGCCGCGGCCGAATTTAAATGGGGCATGGGCATCAAACGGATGAGACGGATGTCACGGATGACCCCGGATCGATCGGTGGTCATCCGTCGCATCCGTGTTCTCTTATCATGCTTCCGTCAGGCCCTGCAGCGATTGGTTGAAGAGGCGCGCCTCGGGATGCTCGGCGCGCGCGAACTCCTCGGGCGGCGCGAGCGCGACCAGCCGGCCCTCCTGGAAGAGGCCGACGCGCGTGGCGAGTGCGAACGCTTCGCGGATGTCGTGGGTCACGAAGACGATCGTTTTTCCGAGCCGCCGCGTGAGCGCGGCGAACTCGCGCTGCAGCTCCAGCCGCGTGATCGGGTCGAGCGCGCCGAAGGGCTCGTCCATAAGCACGATCGGCGGGTCGGCGGCGAGCGCCCGCGCCACCCCGACCCGCTGCCGCTGCCCGCCCGAGAGCTGGCGCGGGTACCGGTCGCGGTAGACCGCCGGGTCGAGCCCGACCAGTTGGAGCAGTTCGTCGACGCGGGCGCCGACGCGCGCCTCGTCCCAGCCCTCGAGGCGCGGCACGAGCGCGACGTTGCGCGCAATCGTCATATGGGGGAAGAGGCCGATCTCCTGGAGCACGTAGCCGATGTGCCGCCGCAGCCGGATCGGGTCCCAGTCAGTGGTCGGGCGCCCCTCGACGCGGACCGCGCCCGCGCTCGGCGCGAGCAGCCGGTTGATCATCTTGAGCGTCGTCGTCTTGCCCGACCCGCTGCGGCCTACGAGCACCAGCGTCTCGCCCGCCTCGACGGCGAGCGAGAGTTCGTCGAGCACCAGCGGGCCGCCCGGCGGGCGGTAGGCGACCCGGTCGAATTCGATGGCCGGAGGCATGGCCGCGGCGCTCAGGCCCAGACCTGGTCGTGGTGGCGGAGGAAGAACCGTTCCAGGCTCGCGCGCGAGGGCGCGACCTGAGTCCGGAGCGAGTCCATCTCGCCCGCCGTCAGCGGCTTGAACCCGCGCGCGAGCGCGACGTTCTGATCCAGAAATTCGGGCTTGGGCATGCCGATGACCGCGGTCGACACCGGCAGGCTCAGCGCGTAGCGGACGAGCGAGTCGATCCCGGCCTTGCCCGCGCCCGCGCCGAGGAGTTTCTCCTGCGCCGTGACCTTCATGAGGATGACGCCGAGATTCTTCTTTTTAGCCGCAGGCAGGGCCAGCTCCTCAAACTTGAGCGCGCGCGACGGGTTCATAGCCATCTGCACGCAGTCCAGGTCGTGGCGCTCGATCGCCTTGGCCATGACCGCGCCGTCCGTGTGGCTGGTCATGCCGATGGCGCGCGCGACCTTCTGCTCGCGCAGTTCGTAGAGCGCCTTGAGCGCACCGTCCGGGGCCTCGATCTTGGCCAGGTCCGCCTCGTCGGTCAGGCTGTGGAGGTGGAGCAGATCGACGCGGTCGGTCTGCAGGCGCTTGAGACTCGCCTCGACCTCGCGCAGCGCCGCGTCGCGCGTCCGCGCCCGCTGCGGCACCTTAGTCGCGAGCCAGACCTCCTTGCGCCGCGCCTTCATGACCATCCCGACCCGCGTCTCGCTCAGCCCCTGGCCGTAGTCGACCGCCGTGTCGAGGTAGTTGATCCCGAGGTCGATGGCACGGTTGAGCATGCGCAGCGCCTCCTGCTCGTCCTCGTACATGAGAAACCGGCTGCCGCACCCGAAGGCGAGCACCGAGACCTTCGCCCCCGTCCGCCCGAGCGTCCGCTCGGGGAGCTTCGCCTTGGCCTCGACCGCCTGCCCGGCGAGCGCCGGCAGCGTCACGCCGAGCGCCGTCGTCCCGATGAACTCACGACGTGTAATCCGCCCCTTCTTCATCTCTGACCCCCCTTTTCAAATCTCAGCTTTGAAATCCTTGAGGTACTCCCCCATGACCTTCGCGTAGTGCGGGAAGGCGACCTCCGGCTCCTCGATCTCCGGGTGCCAGCGCTTCTCCCACTCGAGACTGTAGTAGCCGCGGTAGCCGCCCGCGGCGAGCACGCGCACCTGCTCGCGCACCGGCACCTCGCCTGCCCCGGTGAGCACGTAGGTCCGCTCGCCCGGAGTCGCGCCCGGCCGCGAATCCTTGAGGTGCGTGTGCCGGACGTAGCGGCCGAGCTGCCGGTAGGTCTCCGCCGGCGACTCCTTCCCCGCGACGAAAGTGTGGTGCGCGTCCCAGAGGAAGCCTGTCGTCGGCATCTCTGACCCTTTGAGAATCGCGAGCAGCGCGGGCGAGTCGGTGAAGTCACCGTGCGACTCGAGGATCA
>Ga0209382_10012554_pt1 | contig 10461 bp, 8 predicted proteins | sample SoiMetdeltSBSDD5_FD_187599 | JGI IMG/M metagenome (GOLD analysis project Ga0209382, IMG submission 187599) | Bulk soil microbial communities from a Populus tree surrounding site in Tennessee, USA - Soil MetaG P. deltoides SBSDD5 (SPAdes) (version 2) | ecosystem: Environmental > Terrestrial >...
AGAGAAAAAACCCGCTGGGACGATAGGGACCATCCTACGGGTCGATGCATCTGTTGACGCTCTTGTTCCTGTGACCGCGGTCATCGAAAAACTCGCCGATGGCTTCGGATTCATCGAGGGTCCGCTGTGGCGTCCCGACGGCGCGCTCTGGTTCAGTGACGTGACCGGCAATGTCGTGCGGCAGTGGTCGCCGGATGGAAAAGTAGTCGAGATCCTGCGCCCGGGTGGTTACGACAAAAACGATGCGCCGCCAGGATCGTATATCGGTCCGAACGGCATGGTGGGTGATAAAGACGGCGCGGTGCTGCTATGCCAACACGGGAATCGAAGGATCGCCCGCATCACCAAGGATCGTCAAGTAAGCACAGTGCTCGACAAATTCGACGGGAAACGCCTCAACAGTCCGAATGATCTTGTCTATAAATCTGATGGGTCGCTGTATTTCACTGATCCTCCCTATGGCTTGATCAAACAGGACGAGGATCCCGCAAAAGAAATCCCGTTCAACGGAATTTACCGCTTCGCCAACGGCAAGGTGCAACTGCTCGCCAAGGACCTGACGCGTCCCAACGGTATCGCGTTGTCGCCGGATGAGAAGACGCTGTATGTGGCGAATTCCGATCAAAAGCGAATGATCTGGATGCGATATGACGTGGCGGCTGACGGCACGCTACAGAACGGGCGCGTGTTCTTCGACGCGACGGCCGTCAAGGAAGATGGACTCCCCGACGGCATGAAGGTCGATGAGCGCGGGAACGTCTACGCCACCGGACCGGGTGGTGTCTGGATATTCTCACCGGAAGGCAAGCATCTGGGCACGATCAAACCGGTGGAAACGCCCGCCAATTGCGGCTGGGGCGATGACGGAAAATCGCTCTACATGACGGCCCGCACCGGGCTGTATCGCATCAAACTGGCCGTGGCGGGGAAGCGGCCGCTCTATCAATAATCGTGAGGAACGAAATGAAGATGAAACGCCGAACGTATCTGACCACTATCCTGGCCGCAGCGGCGGCGACACGCGTGAAAGGGGCGGAACGTCCGATCCAACTGCACGTGGATCTCTCTTTCGATCCGGCAAAAGAGCAGGAGATGTTGAAATATTTCCGGACCGTTTTTGTTCCGGCGGCCTCAAAACAGCCCGGATTCATCGACGTCAAGCTTGTCAAATTGCGTTCGACACTCATGGGAAAGGCGCCTGAAAATGTCAACTACCGTTTTGTGCTGAATTTCCATAGTGAGGAACTGCGGCAGAAGTGGGTCGCATCCCCGTTGCACCAAAAAGTGTGGCCGCCCATGGAAAATTGGCTGCGGTCAAAAAACTATACCGTCATGTTGTTCGACGTCCAGGAGTAAAAGAGATGAAAGCATTCTGGGTGGCTTTTTTGATGATCTTTCCGATCATCGGGCGCGAACCTCTGGCGCAGCGAATTGTGAAGACGGATCCGGCGAAATACAGAGTTTCGAAGGCTGTCCACAAGGGCCCGGGGCAGCTCGATTACATGGGTCTGTTTGATAGCCATAGCCTGGACACCAATCTGTATTTCCTCCATCGGGGAATCATTCAACCCAAGAGCGGGATCGGCCATCACTTTCACAATAACTGTGAGGAGATGTTCGTCATCTTCGACGGCGAAGCGCAATTCACCATTAACGGTCGCACGTCGCTGTTGAAAGGGCCGGCGGGCGCCCCCTGCCGGTTGGGGAGCTCGCACGCGATCTACAATCCGACCGATAAGCCGGTCCAATGGATGAATATCAACGTCAGCGCGCTAAAGGGAGAATACGACGCCTTCGATCTCAACGACGGCCGCGTGGACGTGCAGCTCGATCCAATACCGGTGTTCATGACCATGTCGCTCGACCGCGCTCTGCTGCGCCCGATCGAAGCCATGAACGGCGGCAAGGGATCGGCTCAGTACCGCCGCGCGCTGGCGCCGAGCGTATTCGCCGGGCCATGGGCCTATGTGGATCATCTGGTTCTACCTCCTGGCGCGTCGACCGGCTCGCACATGCATCGCGGCGTCGCCGAGTTCTACTACGTGATGAGCGGCAGCGGATCGGTTACCACGTCGCAGATGAGGCAAGCTCCGGAGACCGCGACGATTCAAACGGGCGACGCCATTCCGATTCAGCTCAGCGAGGCGCACTCGTTTACCAATACCGGCAATCAGCCGCTCGAGTTCCTTATCGTTGGCGTGGCCAGGGAAAAGAGCAAAGAGCTCGATACCATCGACCTGCAGAATGCAGCGGCCCCTCGACGTGGTAGCAACTGACGCCGATCCTGTGACTTTGAGCTACTGGATTAATTCCAGTGGAACTGTCTTGCGCATCGGCGGCCCATGGGACGCATGGTTGCGCGATGATGGCGAGCTTCCCGATCACTGTCGTCAAGCCAAAGTCATCGGCAATAGTCTGTTCTCATTCGTCGAGAACGAAGGTGTCCGCCATGTTTACCGCACCGTGCACACGCGAGTTTTAGATACCGGCCGGACGATTGAATTCCCTTTTCGCTGTGATAGTCCGTGGCTCAGGCGTGAAATGAAGATGAGGATTGCTCGGGATGGGAATGCGCTGCGATACGATTCCACGATCATCGGCGTGACCCGGCGCCAGCGTCCTCTGCCACAGCCGACTCCAGCCGCACCCGACCTAATTGCGATGTGTAGCTTCTGCAAAGCCTATCGTTTTCCGGTCGAATCGCCGCACTGGAAGGAAATTGAGTCGCTTTTCCTTGAGTCACACCTACCAACTCATTTCTCGATTACCCACGGCATGTGTGAACGATGCTACAAATTATGGTCAGTTGAATCGTGACGCTTGTGACTTACACCAACGAGGGCTCCGGTTCCAAAACTGCGGGCGCGGTCACAATCTCTTTCGTCGGGTCGATGAAGAGGTACAGTACGGCACTGAGCAGCAACATGCCGGCGAGCGGAATCAGGGTACTGTTGTAATTGTTATTAAACCAGTAGACCAGGGCGTAGCCGAAGATGGAACTGGAGATGAACGAGCCGATCTGACCGGCCATGTTCATCGCGCCCGATATTGTTCCGGCGTGTTGACCGCCGACGTCCAGGCATAAGGACCAGCTCGCCGGCAGCATGCAATCCATACATCCGTATCCGAGGGAAAGAAAGTAAACTGCCTGATAGCGATCCTCGGTGAGCGCCGTGGCAAGCATGCAGACAGCCGATAGGGCAAGGCCGGTAAAGCCGACCGAGAGGCGGCCGATTTTGAGACCGAAGCGCTTCACAAGCCGATCGCTGAGCCACCCGCCGAACAGATTGCCGCAGATACCTGCGACAAACGGCAACATGGCGTAAGTCCGCAGTTCATCCTCGCTGAAACCACGTCCCTTAGCTAAGTAAGTAGGCATCCAACTGAGATAGAAAAAGCTGCCCCAGCAGTAGGTGTGATACATCAGCATGATCATCCACAGATTGCGGCTGCGCAATGCGATTCCCCAGGAAATGCCTTTGTGCGCGACCGGTACGGGCTTGCCGATTTCCACTAACTCGTCCTGAGTAACGCCGGGTTTCTCAGCCGGTGTGTCCCGATACCACGCGTACCAGACGAGCGCCCAAACGATTCCAATGATCCCCAGAAAGAAGAAAGAGACTCGCCAGCCGTAGGCTTGCTGAAGGGGAATAACCAGCCACGGAGCAATAGCGCCTCCGAGACGGCTGGCCATCCAGACGACGCCGTGGGCCCGGCCGCGCTCCTCCTTGGGAAACCAGCGGGAAATGCTGGACGAGCTATTTGGATAAGCGCCGGCTTCACCAGCGCCGAACATGAACCGGGATATTAGGAGCTGCGGGTAATTCGAGACGAAACCTGTCACCGCGGTGAACACGGACCACCACGCCACAATACGGGTGAGTATCCGGCGAGGGCCCAACCGGTCTCCCATGGATCCGGTCGGAATCTCGAAAGCAGCATACGAAAGGGCGAACACGCCGAGCACGAGGCCCCATCGCTCGGGACTGATATTGAGATCCGCCTGGATGCGTCCGCTCGCCAAACCGATTGCTACGCGGTCCAGGTACGTGATGATCGAGAGCATGAATAACAAAAAAAGGACGCGATTGCGATAGCGCATGCGCAGATTATGTCACACCTAGAGCTGGAGGCGTCCCTGATGGGAGCGCTTGCAAGCGCTTCGCAAACCCTTGCGCTTAGTCTTTGAATTTGATAAGGATACCTGCACGTTGGGCGAAATTGTATTCTGATTGGTGAATCCTCAATGAATCGACGATCGCTTCTCAAGACTCTCGCGGCTCCCGTCGCGCTCGGACTGGTCCGTCCCCGGCGATCAGAGGCAGCGCTACCGAAGGCGAAAATCACGCGCGTGCGCATCTATTTGCCGCCGAATCTGAATCAGACGCTTAACCAGAGCAACATGCTGGCGACGGTCGAGACTGATATCGGGATTACCGGAATCGGAGAAGGTGGCACGAAGGACTTGCTCGAACAGTGCGCTGGCAGCCTGATCGGGAAGAACCCGTTTCAAATCGAAAAGATCTGGCAGCACATGTACATCGACTGGTTCTATCCGCCCGGCCGCGAAAAGATCCATGCTCAAGGCGCGCTCGACATGGCGCTGTGGGACATCAAGGGCAAGGCGCTCAAGCTGCCGATTCATGAGCTTTTGGGCGGCACGGTTCGCAATCATGTCGAATGCTATCCCACCGGCGGCATCGGCCCGGCGCCGAGCAGCGCCTCGGATCCTTTTACGCGCATTCGCGAAAGCGCCAAGGCGGTGATGGAGGCGGGATTCCGATGCTATCGCATGGATGCAGGCGCGGGCGGCCCTCTGACCAACAACGTTTTCAACACGCATGAACGCGTGCGCGTCGTGGCCAAGGCGTGCAAGGCGGCGCGCGAGGGTGTCGGCGAAAACGGCGATTGGATGATCGACCTGCATCAAAAGTTCGATTACGCCGATGCGCTGCGATCCTGCAGGCTCATGGAGGAGTACGAGCCGTACGTGGTCGAAGACCCCGTGCGCGACGAGCACGCCCACATGTACATCCCGAAGCTGCGGATGATGACTTCCGTTCCGCTCTGTCACGGCGAGGAGTGGGGCCAGCGCTATGACTTCTATAAGCTGGTCGAGAGCGGCGACATCGATTATATCCGGGCCACATTACCCAACGTTGGCGGCGTCACCGAGATGGTGAAAGCCATGGCGCTGTGCGAGACGCACGCCGTGGGAATCATTCCACATTTCACCGGCCCCGTGTCGACCGCAGCCTTGTGTGGCGTGCTGTCCACGTTCTCGGGACCCGTGATGGTGGAAGGCGCCCAACGGCCGGCGCCGTCCTATCTTCCTGAGTGTCACGATTTCAAGAATGGCAAGCTCTGGCCGAATGAACGACCGGGCTTGGGCGTAACCCTCGACGTGGCTGGCGTCAAGCAGATCGGCGAAGTCACGCAGCCGGGCGCATCGCGAATTTACTACAGGCCGGATGGCTCGCTCACCCACTGGTAGGCAGCGCTTTTAAGGCTCCGTTAAATTTTTTCAAGTAGGCTCTGTCAAGCGCATGTGCAAGCGATTGCATTAGTGGTCATTCAGGACGTCGAAACAAGTTCCTCGTGTCCTTGCGCTCCACTACAGCCGTGTGTCATAATCGGCGAGCAATTTTTGGAAGCGCTTACAGGCGGTCAGAGCGGACAGTCCGTCGTTCAGGATTCAAAAGGCGACTTCCTGGTGTTCCACGCTTATAATGGCGCAAACGGCAGGCCGTTTCTGCAGATTTCGACATCGCTTGGGAAGACGGCTGGCCTCGCGCCGGAACGCTACCGGAGGCCGGGAAGGAGAAACTTCAATGAGTAACGAAACCAGACTCTCGCGACGTAGCTTTTCGACGGCGCTCATTGCCGCGCCATATCTCGCGCTGGCCCAGCAAACGCCGCTCCGCGCCCGAGTCAAGATCGACACCGAGCGGGTCATCGATGACATTGATCCCAAGATCTACGGCAACTTCATCGAGCATCTGGGACGCTGTATCGACGGCGGCATATTCGAGGAGAAGTCGCCGCTCTCAGATTCGAGCGGGTTTCGCAAAGACGTGTTCGAGGCAGCCAAGAAACTCAATGTCACGAACCTGCGGTGGCCAGGTGGAAACTTTTCATCGAATTACCACTGGAAAGACGGCATCGGCCCGCGCGACAAGAGGCCACCGCGGCTCGAAATGGCCTGGGGCACGGTGGAGAGCAACCGTTTCGGAACGCACGAGTTTCTCGAGTACGCAGAAAAATTGGGCACGGAACCATATATATGCGTCAACCTCGGCACCGGCAGTTGGACCGATGCCCAGCAGTGGGTGGAGTACGTCAACTCTTCTCAGGACACTGCGATGACACGCCTGAGGAAAGAGAACGGCCGCCGGGATCCGTGGAAAGTAACTTATTGGGGGCTTGGGAACGAAATGGATGGGCCGTGGCAAATGGGCCATCGCACGGCGGATGACTATGGCAAATTCGCGCTCGAAGCGGCAAAGCTGATGAAATGGACCGATCCGAGCATCAAGCTGATCGCAGCCGGATCGTCGCACTTTGCCAGCGGAATCGATTGGATCGGTTGGAACAGGACCGTCCTCGAGTATCTCAAGAGGCACATCGAATACCTGGCGATTCATCTATATGTGGGCAATCGTGACAACGATTATCCGGAGTTCCTCACCAGCTCGATCGATCTAAATGAGCGGATCAAGACGACCGAGGGAATCATTAACGCGGCGATGTCCGGCGAGCCGCGCGACCGGAAAATCCACATCGCCTGGGACGAGTGGAACGTCTGGTATCGCGCTCGCGGCGCTCAGCAACGGGGGCGGAGAATTCTCGAGGAGCGCTACAATCTGGAAGATGCGCTCGTCGTGGCAACGTTCTTGAACTCGTTCGTCAACAATGCTCACATCATCAAGATCGCCAATATGGCGCAACTGGTGAACGTGATCGCGCCGATCTTCACCGATGAGAAGCGGATGTTCCTGCAGACCATCTACTACCCGCTGGCGCTGTTCGCTAACAACACAAAAGGCAAAGCGCTGGAATTGTACGTGGACTCGCCGAAGTACAAGAGCAAGCGGTTTGGCGACGTACCTCACCTGGATGCTTCGGCCGGCTATGACAATGGTTCGCTCGTCTTGAACGTCGTCAACCGGCACAAGGACCAGGCCGTTGAGACGGAATTCGAGACTCAGGACAAACAGTTCGCCGGACCGATCGAGATCGCCGAAGTCAACGGGCCCGATATCAAGTCGGAGAACAGCTTCGATTCGACCACGGTGAAGACCACGCAGCGAACCGGTAAAGCGGATGGGCGCAAGTTCCGCTACAGCTTTCCACCTCACTCCTACACGATGCTGAAGGCGAAGCTGACTTGACCGCATTTTCCCTATTGCTGCAAGCTGACGCAGCTCGCTTGATTCGACTCAACTGGGTCGACATGGTGATCATCGTCATTTACTTCGCGGCGGTGCTGGCGATCGGCTTTTATCTGAAAGGACAAGCTGAGACCGGCGAAGACTTCTTTCTGGCCGGGCGGGAGATGACGGCTTGGATCGCGGGCCTAAGTTTTCTTTCGGCCAATCTGGGATCGCTCGAATTAATGGGATGGGCCGCGGCGGCGTATCAGTACGGCATCCTGGCAGCGCACTGGTATTGGATCGGCGCGATTCCGGCGATGCTTTTCCTGGGAATCGTCATGATGCCGTTCTATTACATCAGCAAGACCCACTCGGTCCCCGGGTATCTGAAGCTGCGCTTTGGCGAGCCAAGCCGCGCTCTTTCGGCGATCACATTCGCGTTCATGACCGTGCTGATGAGCGGAATCAATATGTACTCCATGGCGCTGGTGATGAAGGTAGTGCTTGGTTGGGACATCAATTTTAGCATCTGGGTTTCGTCGATCACGGTTGCGATTTACGTGGCGCTCGGCGGACTGAAGTCGGCCATATTCAATGAAGTGCTGCAATTCGTGCTGATCTGGCTGGGCGCGCTGCTGATCCCGATTCTGGGGCTGATAGAGGTCGGCGGCTGGGACAACCTGCAGGCGCGGATCGCGCAGAATCTCGGTAGCGGCGACTATACGCGTCTTTGGAGCACGCTTGGCTCCTTTACCGACAATCCGATGGGCATCCACTGGACGGGCATCGTGCTGGGACTGGGGTGGGTGATCTCGTTCGGCTACTGGACAACGGACTTCCTCGTGGTCCAGCGAGTTCTCGCAGCCAAAGATCTGCGTGCGGCAAAGATGGCGCCGATCATTGGGGCTGCCTTTAAGATGATGGTGCCATTTATCGTCATCCTGCCGGGTCTACTTGGGCTGGCGCTACTGCCCGTCAAGTTGTCCGGAGAGGCGGCGGCGGTCGCAGCCGGCGGACACAGCTATAACGAAGTGCTGCCGCTGATGCTGGCGCGCTACTGTGGGCCGGGACTGCTCGGACTTGGAATCACTGCGCTGATCGCGGGATTCATGTCGGGCATGGCCGGGAACGTGAGCGCCTTTTCGACGGTCTGGACGTACGATATCTACCGCGCCCTCATCCGAAAGAAGGCGAGCGACAGCCACTATGTCAGCATGGGACGCTGGTGCACGATCATTGGGGTGCTGGTCAGCATCGGCACAGCGTACCTGGTCATGCAGTTCTTGAGCATCATGGACTATGTCCAGGCGCTGTTCAGTTTTTTCATCGCACCGCTCTTTGGCACGGTGATACTAGGCATGCTTTGGGGGCGGGCCACACCAGCGGGCGGCTTCTGGGGATTGCTGCTCGGGACAGTGTCCTCGATCGCGATGTGGGCCTGGGTCAAAATGGATCCGAGCGCCCTTTCGATCATCGCGCTCTCTTCAAACGCCAAGGACATGGCGGAAAATATGTACCGGGCGCTGTGGTCGTGGATCGTGTGCGTAGTCGTTACGGTCGGGGTAAGCCTGATCACCAGACCACTCCCGGAGAAAGAGCTCGTTGGTCTGGTTTACGGATGTACAGAAATTCCGTCCGAGGGCCATTTGCGGCTGTCGGAACGTCCAATGTTTTGGGCGGGCATTGTTTTCGCCGCGTTTGTACTGCTGAACGTTCTTTTCTGGTAGGGGTCATGTTACACGAAAAGCAGCAAATATCGATTTGGTATTTCATCGGCATCCTGGTGCTTATTTACGGCGTGCTGATTTTGGGAGCGGGCGTCGCAGAGTTGTTCGCGCCGCTCGAAAGTCCGCGCGTTCTAGCGGAGCTGCACGTCGGCATTTGGTGGGGCGCGCTACTCGTGATTATCGGCGGAATATACGTGTACTTTTTCCGCCCGGGGAGAGCGGCATGACTTTCGGATTGATCGTCGGGAATCGGGGATTCTTTCCAGATCATCTGGCCAAGACCGGCCGGGAGCAGATGATCTCGGTTCTGAAAAAAGCCGGCCACAGCGTAATCGCACCGGCGCCGGAAGAAACCAAGCACGGGGCGATCGAAACTCGCGAGGAGGCAAAAAAATGCGCGGCGCTGTTCCGCGCCAATCGCGACACGATCGATGGCGTCATTGTTACATTGCCCAATTTCGGGGACGAGAAGGCAATCGCCGAGACGTTGCGCCTGGCCGGTCTCAATACGCCGGTTCTGGTGCATGCGTTTCCTGATACCAGGGGCCAAATGACCATCGCCGACCGGCGCGACAGCTTCTGCGGGAAGATGTCGGCGTGTAATAACCTGCAGCAGTTCGGAATTCCTTACTCGCTGACCACTCTCCACACTGAATCGCCCGCGTCCGACACGTTTCAGAAGGACCTCGATTGGTTTGCAGCCGTGTGCAGGGTGACCAAGGGGCTGCGCAATCTCAGGATCGGCGCCATCGGGGCGCGACCGACCGCGTTCAATACGGTCCGTTATAGCGAGAAGATTCTCGAGGCCAACGGCATCACGGTGGATCCGATCGATCTGTCGGAGATTTTCGGAAGAATCGAGAAGATGAAGGATGACGATCCCGCCCCACAGGCCAAACTCGAAGCAATCCGCGCTTACGTTTCGACTGAGGGCATTCCCGCTGCGGCGCTTTTGAAGATGGCTAAGCTCGGCGCGGTGATCGAGCAATGGATGGCAGCGAACGAGCTCGCGATCAGCGCGGTCCAATGCTGGACGTCGATGGAAGAGTACTTCGGCGTGGTTCCCTGCACGGTGATGAGCATGATGAGCAACGATCTATTCTCGAGCGCTTGCGAAGTCGATATCGCAGGCGTAGTCGGCATGCACGCGCTGCGGCTTGCCTCCGAGACGCCGAGCGCGTTGCTCGACTGGAACAATAACTACGGCGAGAATCCGGATAAGGCAGTCTGCTTCCACTGCAGTAATCTGCCCAAACACTTTTTTGAAAGCGTCCGCATGGATTTCCAGGAGATCATCGCCGGCACGGTAGGCAAGGCGAACACGTTTGGGACCTGCGTCGGCCGCGTCAAAGCTGGTCCCA
>Ga0209382_10012555_pt1 | contig 10460 bp, 6 predicted proteins | sample SoiMetdeltSBSDD5_FD_187599 | JGI IMG/M metagenome (GOLD analysis project Ga0209382, IMG submission 187599) | Bulk soil microbial communities from a Populus tree surrounding site in Tennessee, USA - Soil MetaG P. deltoides SBSDD5 (SPAdes) (version 2) | ecosystem: Environmental > Terrestrial >...
AACAGTCCACGCGTCGTGCACTGCTTCGACGTGTCGATCGCACCCGGGAGTACGGCCTCCTCGGCGGAAGCGCCGCCCGTGCGCATTGAATCACTGACGCAGCAGGCGCGGGTGCAGGCGGGCGCTGCCATTCGGCTCACGATGCGGCTGACCGACGCAGCCTCCGGCAAGCCTGTCGAGACGCGTGACGACGCGCTCGCCCTGATCGTGTCGCCTGGTGTGTGGCAAGCGCGCCTACCGGTCGATCACGTGGGGAAGGGCGTGTATGCCGTCACCGTGTCGCCGCCGTCCGCGGGGCTGTACGACGTCTATGTGACGAGCCCGGCGCTGCAGTTGCCCTACACGCGTGTCCTCGCCTTCGAGGTCACTGATGGAAGATAAGATCGTTCAGGGGCTCTGGGTCGGCAACGAGTTGTCGGTCATGGAGCGCCTGTCGATCGCGTCATTCCTGAGTCACGGACACGAGTACCACCTCTACGTGTATGGTGAGGTTGGGAATATCCCGAATGGCACCACCGTCAGAGACGCTCGCGACATCCTGCCCGAGTCTCTGATCTTTCAATACAAGACCCACAAGAGCTTCAGCGCCTTCGCAAACTTCTTTCGCTACAAGCTTCTGCTCGAGAGAGGCGGATGGTGGGTCGACGCAGACACGATATGTCTCAAGCCGTTCGATTTCCCCCGCGAGTACGTCTTTTCGTCAGAGCGTTACGGCACACATGAGTACGTCAACTGCGGCGTCATCAAGGTTCCGCCGGGGAGCGCGGTGATGTCCCATGCGTGGGGTGCGTGCTGCTCGAAGAATCGCGAGGACCTCAAGTGGGGTGAAGTCGGGCCGCGGCTGATCGCGGAGTCGGTCGAGCAGCAGTCGCTTCACCGGTTCGTCGAGAGCCCGCACGTCTTCTGTCCGATCGCGTATCCAGACTGGCACGCCGCACTCGATCCGGCGAGGAACTGGCACTTCACCGACGACGTCTACGCCGTCCACCTGTGGAACGAAATGTGGCGCCGGGATCACCGTGACAAAGATCAGGTGTTTCACCGCGATTGTCTGTACGAACAGTTGAAGCGTCGATATCTGGCGTGACGCCAACCGACGTCAATACACGAAGGAATACTTTTCGAGGAAACTGGCGTGCTTTTCGACGCCATGCAGGTGCTCGCGCATCAAGTCCGGGGGATAGCCCTTTGCCTTCAGCAGGTTGGAGCTCTCTTCGCGCCAGGCGTCACGGCTCGCCTGATCGCCTTTCGCGTTCAGGTAACGGATGACCATCTGGTCCCAATCAGCGATTCGGCCCACGAACTCCCGGTAGTAGCAGCGCTGCACGCCGGGGTCGTGGCAGATGGCGTCGTGCGTTTTCCGGTAACCCGATCGCAGCCCCTCTCGCAGCGCGGCATGGCCACGAGACTCGACTTGCGGATCGATCCTGTAGATCTGCCGGAGCAGTTCGACTTCACCGCGGCAGTTCCGCGAACCCCAGATATGTCGATCGTCGTTCGCCATGCCGGGGATGGCCGAGAGCGGATGAAAGTCCCGACACATCCGCCCTGTGAGGTAGAGCACATCGTGATCCATGAAGACGATCTTGACGGTCCAAGCGCCGTTTTCCCAGACGCTCTTGAGGCCGACGTTGCGCGCCACGAACGACTCGCCGTGCGAGTAGCTACGCATGCCGAGCACCGTCCCCCAGAACACGCCGATGTCTCGCATAATCGACAGGTATAGCGCGGTGGCTCGCTCGCGATTGGCTCGAACCGCGAGCACCGCGTCGACATACTGCAGATGATGCTCGTATCTGACACGATGCGGCGCTACCACGCCGAGCACTTCTTCGAGGATCTCGTCGGCGAACCATTTGCCGTCAGTCGGCGTGCAGGACGTCCTGAGTCCGTGCTCGAAATAGAACGACGGTCCATCGGCTGACAGATACGCGGCCAGCCGATCGAGCCGAAACGCCGTGGTCCCTGTCAGCACCGACTGCGCCGGCGCCATCTGTCCGAGAAACTGGGTCGCGACGCCAAGCGCGCCGCCGAGCGGCGGCGTCACCACACCCGACTCACGGCAGAACGCTTCCACCGAACGCTGCATCGCAGGCCCGGCGAACTCGTACCCCGGCGTAAACGGCAGCCGCCGGAAGTACTCGACGACGTGTTGTTCACTGCCGTTGACAGGAACACCGTAGACGGTCGAGACGGACAGCGACCGCGAGATCGGCGCCTCGACGCCGTGAATGAGTCGATAGATTTTCGACAGACCAGCGGCAGCACCCGCCTCCCAGCGCAGAAAGTAGCCCATGCTGCCGCCGTGCAAGCGATGCGTGGGCGGCACCTCACATCCATCCCTCGAGAAGATGGCGCCGAGCGGCAGCAGTCCTTTCACGCCGACGCGCTTCAGCTCGAATTCGACATCGCTTCCTGGCGGCCTCACGACCGCCACAACGGTATTCACGGGACAACTGACCAGTGCATTGATGCGCTGCGTGGTTGCGTCCGTCACCCAGTAAATCCTGGAGCCGTAACAGAGCGACTGTGCGATCGCGGCCTCAAACGCCGGCAACCGCTCAACGCAGCGATCGAGCTCGGCACACACATCCGGTTGACCATAGGCGCGGGTGTCGCCTACGCCGGCGGATGTCTTCAACTGGCGTCGAATTCGCTCCACGACCTCGTCCGGCGTGAACAGATACCGCATCAGCGTCAACTTGCATTCGCGGCGAGAGGCACCGATGAAGTCGCGCACCGCCTGGTCCGTGAGCTTCGAAGCATCGAGCCCGAGATGCAGGCGCTCGAGCCTCTCGAGCCGTCGCCTGAGCTCGGCGACGAACCCGTTCAGCTGCGTTGTGGAATAACCCTCCTTGCGCACGCCGTCGCGAACGTGACCGTTCACATCGTTTCGGCGAACGAGACCCAACTCTTTCAGGAGAACGCGGTATTCGCGCAGGTCGTCCGCCGGGAGCTTCAGAAGCTGCTGTTCCAGTATCAGGGTCGCGAGGCGTCTGAGCTCCCAGGTCCACGACGTGGGCGCGCGCGCGATCGCGATCAGCTCGAGGCACCACGCCCGGTGGTACGTGCGACGATGAAGGCATCGATGAAGCAGCGCGGCGGCGTGCGCGCCGTCGCTCAGCTGTTCGCGCACGAGCGCGGGAAGACGAGCGGAGATGTCACAGCACCGCAGGTGTCTCACCGCATCTATCTCGCCCACGGAGCCTTCGGCTCGGCGTCCTTGGGGGAGCGACCCTTCCCGTAGCCGGTCGGCGCCTTTCCCATTCGCGCCCATCGGCCAGCGGCTTCCGGCCAATTGACGCCGCTCAGGGCGAGCGCGAGCGCGTAATACAGGTTCTCAGCCGTCCGTCGATCGAGTACGACGGTCACGCTTTCGCCATACACATAGACATCGGCAGGGCGCCACGGGCCTGGCACCTTCCCCCACGGCGATGGGACATCCTTGCCGCCCCATGGTGATGGCGCGTCCTTGCCGCCCCATGGTGATGGCGCGTCCTTGCCGCCCCATGGCGATGGCGCGTCCTTGCCGCCCCATGGCGAAGGCGGTTGCTTGCCGCCCCACGGCGCCGCATCTTTGCCACCGCCCCATGGATCGGGATTCGTGCCACGCCAAGGAGAGTCCGGCTCCTTGTCGCGGCGGCGCGTTGGTTCCGGGTCTTTGACGGGCGGCGAGCCTGCCCGCCGCACGATATTCGTCCGCAGCTCTTTGGCGTTGTTCTTCAGGACGTTCGCGACTTTCTTGGTACGTTCCTTGACCTGCTTCGCGGCCTTCCGTGGCAGCCTCCTCTTTCGACTGTCAGCCATCCCTTCCCCCTTACGGCGCGCAGACAGACTGCTCCATCGCAAAGAAGACGGTTTCAGAGAGAAGGTTGTGAACGCGGGTGGCGTTCGGCCAACCGTCGCCGGACGATGCCCCTCGCCTGCTGGATTCGCTTCCGCACGTTCTCGGTCTTGAGAATGAGGCGCTCCGCGATGTCCTCGTAGGCCATGTCCTGGAAAAATCGCAACGCAAACGGCTCGCGCAGACGTATCGGAAGGTCATTCACAGCCTCGCAGACGCAATCGAATGCTTCGCGGCTGAGGCAGGCTCGTTCCGGCGAGTCACCATCCGACTGCAGCACACGATCGGCATCCGGCAGGACGTCCTCGATATTCTCGACACGGCGCGCCTCGCGCTTCTGCTCCCGGTGAATGTCGACACACAGATTGAATGTCAGCCTGCTCAGCCAGGCTTCAACGTTCTCGACCTGGCTGCTCATTCGCGGAAGCTTCTCGAGCGCTCGCATCATGCAGCGGCTGAGGGCATCTTCCGCATCTTCACGCACACCGTCCATCTGCGACAGACACAGGTGATAGAGATGTACCTTATAAGCATCCCAGAGCGTCCAGAATGCCGAAATATTGCCGTCGGCCAGACTGCGTAACAGCTGACGAACCTCCTGATCGAGGAGGGCGCCCCGCGGGATTGGCGAGGTGATGTGATGTTGTTTGGCTGAGTGGTCCAGGGATGCTCGCTGCAGACTCATGACATTCCTCCTACTCACGAGCAGGCAGGTTGATGAACCGAAGGCCCGGTCAGGGTGTTCTGGGAATTCGTGAAGGGGGGCGGTCTCGACAGTGACGCTGTTCTCGCCGGTCACAATCGATTCGGTGACGCTGAGGAATCGGACGGCGGTCGCGCCGATGACGCGGATCAGCGCCGCGCCGGACGGGTGTGTGACCGATCGGATGGTGGCCTACTACGACGAGTTCGCCCGCGGTGGCTGGGGCCTCATCGAAACGGAGGCCACGTACATCGACACCGAATACAGCCAGTGTCGCGCTCACCAATCGGGCATCGCGACGACGGCGCAGCGTGACGCGTGGCGTCGTGTGGTCGATGCCGTTCGCGCCCGAGGGGCCGCAATCTTCATTCAGCTGCAACATGCTGGCGCCCTCGCCGAAGCGCGGCACAACGGTGTCGAGACCGTCGGGCCGTCGCCGGTTGCGCCGCGCAGCAAGAAACCCTTGCCGACGCCGCGCGAGCTCACCGTCGCCGACATCGCGCGCATCCACGATCACTTCGCCCGAGCGGCGATGCGCGCGGTCGAGGCCGGTTTCGACGGTGTCGAGCTACATGGCCACAATGGCTATCTCATCGATCAGTTCCTCACCGACTTCACGAATCTCCGAACCGATGGATACGGCGGCTCGCTCGACAACCGGATCCGGTTTGCCGTTGAAACACTCGAGGCCGTACGACGCGCGATCCCCGCCGGCGTTCCCGTCGGCATTCGCCTGAACCAGCACAGGGCGGACGATCCCGCGCACGTCTCGGCCGCCAGCGAGGACGAGGCCGTGACGATCGTCCGGGCTCTCGTCGGGGCTGGAGCGTCTTTTCTGCACATCTCGGGTCTGCACGAACCGCTCGCCGGCCGCGCCAACCGGCTGCTGCTCGACACGGCACGCACTGTCGGTCAGGTGGTCGTGATCGCCAACGGCGGACTCGACGATCCCGCACGCGCGCAGGCGCTCGTCGCCAAGGGCGCCGCCGACTTGGTCGCGCTCGGGCGCGGCGCGCTCGCCAATCCCGACTGGCCGTATCGCGTGATGACCAACCTGCCTTTGGCGGCGTACGATCCCGCGATGATCAAACCGACGCCGACGCTGGACAACGCCGACGCGTGGCGGCGGCAGCGCGCCGGCCAAGCGGCCTGCGAGCCACTTGATTCGTAGTGTTGAATCACGTGGATTTGTTACTGACGACATCTATCGCTCGTACACGCACAGTCAGCTCCGCGAGTCGGAACGATGCTCGCGAGATGCCTCGGCGCGTTCGTTCAATCGAAGCGTTACGGATTCGTCTAAACAGGGAAACCGAGGGCGTCAACACTGCGACGACATAGTGTTAACGACACTGGAGATTAGATCGAACGGCGCTCTCTCGTAATGAGTTCTGGCGCTGCAGCTCAAGCGTGCAACAAAGGCTGACAGACGCGGACTTTGTTGCATCGCCACAGCACGATGCGACACGTCGCCAGGAAGACAACGCTACTTTGCTTTGACCCGCCCGAGTGCCTTACTTCTTCTCCGGCATCAGCGTCACGCGAACGTAGTTGTCACTATTAAGAAAGATCTGTGCCGCCTGCTGGATCTGGCCGCCGGTGAGCGCGGCGATCTGATCGGGCACGTTGAAAACGCTTCCCACGCTGTCAGGACTGCCGTCCTCGTACCGCCGCACGATCTGATTGAGCAGGTAGCCGTTGTCCTGACTGTTCTCGTCATAATCGCGCAGCAGCGCCGCGCGGATGCGCTCGACCTGCAGTGATGTCAGCGGTGTCCGCTTGACGAAGGCAATCTCGTCGAAGACGCGCTGCACGAGCGTATCGACGCGCGCCGGGTCGCAGGCCCACGTAATCCGCACGCTGAATTCCGGCCTCGGGAACTTCTGCGTGAGCGGCTCCACCTCGATGCTATAGGTGCCTCCGAGTTGCTGCCGGATCGTGTCGAACAACCGGCCTTGCAGCAGCATGGTCACCGTCCGCAGCGCCAACAGGTTCGCGTCGTTGTACTGCAGCTGCCCCGTGAACACGATCGATACCTGACTCTTCGGCGCGATGCCTTTCTCGACGGTCTTCTGCACGACGCCGGTCGGCGGCGTGACGCCGAGGTCTCGCCACGTTTCGCCGCCGCGTGTCGCCGGCAGGCTGGCGACGTAGGTCTCGACGAACGGCTTGATCATGTCCACCGAGAAGCTGCCGACGAAGACGAACGTGAAGCGGCTGGCGTCGGCGAACCGCGCCTTATAGAAGGCCATCGCCTTGGCGAGATCCCACTTGTCCACCGTTTCCGGCGTCTCGGGCTGCCGGCGCGGATGCTCGCGGCTCAGCGTGGAGTACAGCGTCCGGTTGAAGACGATGTCGGGGCTCGCCATCTGATTCGCGAGCAGTCCTTTGCGCTGCGAAACGACCGCGGCAAACGCCGCCGGATCCGCCCGCGGTGCCGTGAACCGCAGATAGAGCAGCTGAAACATCGTCTCGAGATCCTGGGGCGTGCTGCCGCCAGTCAGTCCGCCGGTGAGCTCGCCGAAGTAGGGCAGCACGGCGACGGCCTTCCCCGCGAGCATCCTGTCGAGCGTCGTGTCGTTGAACCGTCCGACGCCGCTCGCCGTGATCACATCGTCAGCGGCGCGCGCCGAGGGGAAGTCGGCATCGCTCGCCAGCGATGTTCCACCGGGTGCGCTGGCCCGAAACAGGATCTGGTCTTCCTTCAGCGTCGTCGGCTTCAGGACGACCGTCGCGCCGTTCGAGAGCGTCCACTCGGTGACGCCGTTCGGACGCGGCGTCGTCTTGGCAATGGTGCCTGGCTTCGGCGCGCCGTCCATCAACGACTGGCCCGCGTCCACGTCCACATATGGCTCGACGCGCCTGCCGGTCGCGGTTTTCACCGCGGCCGCGAGCTGCATCTCGGTGGGAAGTGTCAGGCCGGCAGCCTCAGGTGCAGACACGATGACCAGCCGATTCTGCTCGGGGAACCACTGCGCGCTGAGCCCGTTCATCTCTTGCAGCGTGATCGTCGGCAGAAACCGCCGGTGAAAGGCGAGCTCCTGCCAGATCGTTGGCAGCGCCTCGCTCTGAAGGAAATTGCGCGTGTATTCGTCGGCGCGACTCTCCGACTCGCGGTCGGGGCTCTCGGTCACGCTGCGCTCGTAGTTCATGAGTCGCGCCTGCTTGGCGCGAGTGAGCTCGGTGGCGGTGAAGCCGAACTGCGAGACGCGCTGCATTTCGGTGATCAGCGACTCCAGACCGCGCGGAACACCGGTGTTCGACGTGAGAGCGATGACCTGCACTTCATCTTTGGTCCTCGGCGCAGGAAACAGCGAGCGCTGCGCGCCGGCGCGCAGGAACGGCGGGTTCTCGCGCTGCGTGAGCTCGTCGAGCCGCGCATCGAGCATGTCGCCGAAGAGCCCGTCCATCATGATCTGCCGGTAGCCGCCCACGGTGTCCTGCGGGCGAGCCGGACGCAGATTGCTGACCGAGACGGAGGTCGTCGTCGTTTCCCGGTCGGCGATGATCGTGTAGCGAGTTGCCGGGCGCTCGGGCACATCGAAGTTCGACCGGGGCCGCGCCGGCGTCGGATTGGTCAACGACGAGAACTGCGACTTGATCATGCCGACAACGGCGTCGCGATTGACGTCGCCCACGACGATCACGGCCATCAGGTCGGGACGATACCAGTCACGATAGAAACGCAGCAGCTGCTCGCGCTGCGCCTTCTGAAGAATGTCGGGATCGCCGATTGGCGAACGGTTCGCGTACTGTGAGTTCTCGAGCTGGACGCGGCGGATCTTGTCGCGCGTGCGCTCCCCAGCCCCGAGATGCTGGCGCCATTCGGAGAGCACGATGCCGCGCTGCCGCTCAATCGCGCTCGGCTCGAACGTGGCCGTGCTCGCCCAATCCTTCAACAGGAGCAGTGCGCGGTCGAGCGCGGTGGGCGAATCGCTCGGCACGCGCAGGATGTACTGGGTGTCGTCGTAGCTGGTCAGGGCGTTGGCGTCGGCGCCGATGCCCAGGCCGAGCGAGGCGAGAAAGTCGTTGATGCCCTGCCCCGGGAAATTACGCGTGCCCTCGAAGAGCATGTGCTCGACGAAGTGCGCCAGGCCCAGCTGGTCGGCGTCCTCGAGCACCGATCCGGCCTTGACGACGAGACGCAGCTCAATCCGGCGCGCCGGCCTTGGATTGGGGCGGACGTAGTACTTCATGCCGTTCGGTAGCGTTCCGAGGGAGACCTCGGGATCGACCGGCATCAGCTGCGTCAGCTCGAACGATGCAACCGAGGCCGCAGACGCGTCGCGCCCGACGGCCGGGGCTTGCGCGGCCCCCGGCGCGCTCTGCGCTTGGGCGCCCAAGGAGACGAGCGCGGTGGTGGCGAGCACGCTCGCCAGGACACCAGCACGCACGAGACGAGAGAACGTCATGCCTTCAACTCCCAACTCCCAATACCCAACGACCAACCACTCCCAACTCCCAATTCCCAATGTGATCCAACTCCGCGGTCGGGCGTTGGGAGTTGGCCATTTGGGAGTGGTTGGGATTTGCCCGCCGCCGCTTGTCTGACAGTGACAAGCTCCGGCGAGGTCTCGCCGAAGCGCGCCCCGATCGCTGGGCGCGAAGGCGGAGTAGTTGGGCGTTGGGAGTTCACCTATCCCAATCCTACAGGACACTGAGTTAACCTGCGTTCGTGGATAGCAGCAAAACCGCGGCCGATTCGCTGGCCGCCAGCGAACGACGGCTGGTGGCGCAAAGCGATGCGCTCACCGAGCTCACCGCCCGCTATAGGAGTGCCGCCGAACACTTTATTGACCGCTTGCACAGCATTCTCGAGATTTCCGCCACGGCGCTGCAAGTCGAGCGGCTGAGCATGTGGGAATTCGACGACGGGCACACGTTGATTCGGTGCTTGGGCTTGTATCACCGTACCGGACACCGCTACGAGTCCGGCGCCGTTCTGCACCGCCGCGACTTCCCCGTCTATTTCGACGCCATCAACCGCGAGCGTGCCGTCGCCGCCGACGATGCCCGAACCGATACGCGCACGGCCGAGTTCAGAGACGTCTACCTCGATCCCCACGGCATCGGCGCCATGCTCGACGTGCCCCTCCAGCGCGACAACGGCCGCATCGGCGTCCTCTGCGCCGAGCACGTCGGCCCGGCCAGGCAGTGGACGGTCGACGAGCAGAACTTCGCGATCTCCGTCGCCAATCTCGTCGTGGCGGCCATCGCCGACGACGAGCGCCGCACGGCGCTGGCCCGTCTCGCCGACAGCGAGGCGCGCGCGCGCATGATCGTGGACACGGCGCACGACGCCTACATCGGCATCGACTCCGACGGGCACATCGTGGTGTGGAATGCCCGCGCGGAAGCCACGTTCGGATGGACACGTGACGAAGTGGTGGGCAAGCTGCTCGCCGAGACGATCATTCCGCCAGGGTTTCGCGACGGACACAACAACGGCATGCGGCGTTTTCACGAGACCGGCGAGGCGCCGGTGGTCAATCAGCGGCTCGAGCTGAGCGCGCTCGACAAGTCGGGGCGGGAGTTTCCGATCGAGCTGACCGTGACCTCGCCGATGCGTGTCGAGCAAGGGTACTTCTTCGGCGCCTTTCTTCGTGACATCTCCGGCCGCCTCGAGCGCGACGCCGAGCTGCGCCGGGCCAAGGACGCGGCCGAGGCCGCCACGCGCGCCAAAAGCGAGTTCCTCACCAACATGAGTCACGAGCTGCGCACACCGCTCAACGGCGTGCTCGGCTACGCGCAGCTCCTGCAGCGCGATCACGGCCTGAGCACGGCGCAGCGCGACGCGCTGGACGCGATCGCCAAATGCGGCTCGCAGTTGCTCGATTTGATCAACGACGTCCTGGATCTCGCGAAGATCGAGGCCGGGCGTCTCGACATCGAAGAAACGCCCACCGACCTTGC
>Ga0209382_10012557_pt1 | contig 10460 bp, 7 predicted proteins | sample SoiMetdeltSBSDD5_FD_187599 | JGI IMG/M metagenome (GOLD analysis project Ga0209382, IMG submission 187599) | Bulk soil microbial communities from a Populus tree surrounding site in Tennessee, USA - Soil MetaG P. deltoides SBSDD5 (SPAdes) (version 2) | ecosystem: Environmental > Terrestrial >...
TCTGAAATACCGGCTGGAGATCGAACGCGGATCGACCGATGACCTTCAGCAGCTCGCTGGTTGCGGTCTGCTGCTCCAGCGCCACGCGCAGGTCGGTGTTCCGCGCTTCGAGTTCGGTGAAGAGGCGGACGTTCTCGATGGCGATGACGGCCTGGTCGGCGAACGTCTGGAGCAGCTGCACCTCCGTGTCGCTGTACAGCCCCGCGCGCTTTCGGCCGAGGGTGATCGCGCCGATGACGCGGCCGTCCCGGAACATCGGCACGTCCAGGATCGCCCGGAAACCCGCCGTCACCGCGGCCTCCTGGATCCCGTATTCCGGGTCGCTCAAGACGTCCGCGATGTGCACGACCCTGCGATCGCGGACGGCACGGGCCGCGCCGCCGGCGCCGCCCGGCCGCATCGGGAACGTGCGGCGCAGCGCCTCCACCCCGGCCGTGCTGGAGCCGTAGATGGCGCCGAGATGGACCCATTCGCCGTCGAACTGCGTCACCGTCGCCACCTCGGCGCCGCACAGTCGGACGACGCTCTCGGCGATGATGTCGAACACCGGCTGCAGATCGGTGGGCGAGCTGGAAATCACGCGCAGGATGTGGCTCGTCGCCGTCTGCTGCTCCAGCGCTTCGGTGAGATCGGTATTCTTCGCCTGCAGCTCTCCGAGGAGCCGCGCGTTCTCGACCGCGATCACGGCCTGATCCGCGAACGTCTGCAGCAGCGTGATCTCGAGCGGCGTGAAGCCCCCGGCCTGCTCGCGGGACACCGCGATCGCCCCCACCGCGTCCGGGCCGCGCAGCATCGGGACCGCCACGAGCGAGCCGAAACCGCGCGAGCGGGCGGCCTCGCGGAATCCCTCGCTCCAGCCGGGCTCGCGGGTCGCGTCGACGACATGCTGCACGGTGCGGGTCAGCACCGCGCGGCCCTCGGGGCGATCGTCCGTCGGGCGGCGGGGCCGGCGAAGCTGGTCGAACAGCGCCTCGCTACTCCCCGGTCGTCCGCCGCGCGCCGCGGCCACTCGGATGAGTTCTCCCTCATAGCGGAACACCGAGGCGGACCACGCGCCGAACAGCCGCATGACGCAGTCGGCGATGACCTCGAACACGGGCTGCACGTCCGCCTGGGCCTGGCTGATCGCGCGAAGGATGTCGGCCGTCGCCGTCTGGCGGTCGAGACTCTCGGTCAGCTCCTTGAACAGACGCACGTTCTCGATGGCGATGACCGCCTGGTCGGCGAACGTCTTCACCAGCGCGATCTGGGCATCGGTGAACGGCTTCACCATCCGACGCGCGCACCCGATGGTCCCGATCGGTACCCCATCGCGCAGGATCGGGACCGCGAAGAACGTGCGGTAGTGCAAGAGCGCCTGCAGCGTCTCCCGCGTGCGCTGATCGTAGTCCAGCTCGGCCAGCACGTCGGCGAAGTGCACGGCGGATCCATCGACGAATGCGCGCCCCATGACGAAGTTCCGCAGCGGCGGCCGCGGAAAGAGCGCGTGAAACGCCGCCGCTTCCTCGGGCGACAGGTTGTTGACAGCGGCGAGATGAAGGAGCCCGTCCTCGAAGCGCGCGACAGCGCTGAACTCCGCGTCGCAGAGATCGGCGGCCTCCCGGACGATGGCGTCGAAGACCGGCTGCACGTCCGTTCGCGAGCTCGCGATCAGCTGCAGGATCTTGGCCGTCGCGGCCTGCTGCGCCCGCGCCTCGTCGGCCCTGTCGCGCCGCCGCGCGCTCTTTTGCCGCTCGTGCCCGGGCGGCTTGCGCCGTGCGCCATTCCGCGGCGTGCGTTCGTCTCTCCGCTTCGACGCCATCAGTGAATGCCTCGCGCGACGTCGTCCGTCACGACGTCGCCGCCTTCAACTCCTCCAGCTGCCGCCGGACGCCGGCGATCATCGAGGCGAGGTCCGACGTCAGCATCACCATGTCGAAGCCACGCTTGACAGCGCCGGCGGCGAAGGCCGCGCTCGCGCAGTGCATGACGGCCTTGATGCCGTGCTTGTGGGCGGCGTCGCGGATCTTGTCGCAGGTGGCCATGTGGACGGCGTCGGTCTTGTCGGGTCCCGGCGGCAGGCCGAGCGCGAACGAGAGGTCGGCGGGGCCGATGTAGACGGCGTCGAGGCCCTTCGTCGCGCAGATGGCGTCGAGGTTGGCGATGCCTTCCTTGGTCTCGATCATGGCCATGACGACGATCTCGTCGTTGGCCTTGGCGAGATAATCCGGGCCGCCATAGTGGACGGCGCGCACCGGCCCCGAGGACCGCATGCCGATCGGCGGATATCGGCACGCCGCCACCGCGCGCGCCGCCTCTTCGGCCGTGTTCACCAGCGGCACGATCACGCCATACGCGCCGAGGTCGAGCACCTTCATGATCGTCGCCGGATCGTTCCACGGCACGCGCACGACCGGCACCGTGTCGGTCTGCGAGATCGCCTGCAGCATCGGCCACACGTCGTTCATGTCGCTGAGTCCGTGCTGCATGTCGACGCACAGCGCGTCGAAGCCCTGGCGCGCCATGACCTCCGCCGTGAAGCCGTGCGAGACGGAGAGCCAGCCGAGCGTCACGAAGCGCCCCTCGCGCCAGATCTGCTTGATCCTGTTCGGTCGCACTGTGGCACCTCGCGTGAAGTGATGTGGCGGGTCGGCCCGTCGAGCGGGAAGCGTAGCACAGGGTAGAATGCGCCGTTGACTCTCGGCGCCTTCCGCATCCGCAGCTTCCGCTTCCAGTTCGCCTCGGACCTCCTGACCTCGTGGGCGTTCGAGATGGAGACCGTCATCCTCGGCTGGTACATCATGGTCAACACCGGCTCGGTGCTCTGGCTCAGCGCGTTCGGCTCGCTGCAGTTTCTCGGCACGCTGGCGGCGCCGCTGTTCGGCGTGCTCGGCGATCGGCTCGGCGGCCGTAGCGTGCTCGGCGCGATGCGCACCGTCTATGCCGTTCTGGCCGCGAGCCTGATGCTGCTGGCGCTCGGGGGCCGTCTCTCCCCTGCCTGGGTCGTGGTCATCGCCACCTTCGTCGGGATCGTGCGGCCGAACGACCTCGTGCTGCGTAACACGCTCATCGGCGAGACGATTCCGGCGGCCGCGCGCATGGGTGCGCTGGCGATGTCGCGGGCCACGATGGACTCGGCGCGCGTGGGCGGGGCGCTGGCCGGCGCCAGCCTCTCGGCCGTGCTCGGCATCGGCGTCACCTACGTCTTCGTCACGACGTACTATCTGCTCGGCCTCGCGCTGACGCTGGGTGTCGCGCGGCGTCCGCCCGTGTCCGTGACCCCGTCGATGGCGGTCGGTGGCGCATCGGGCTGGAGCGAGCTCAAGGCCGGACTGCTGCATGTGGCACGCGCGCCGGAGCTCGCGGCCATGGTGCTGCTCGCGTTCCTGATCAATCTCACCGCCTATCCCGTCTCCGGCGGTCTGCTGCCGTACGCGGCCCAGCGCGTCTACCACGTGGACGCGAGAGGCCTCGGGCTGCTGGTGGCGAGCTTTGCCCTCGGTGGGCTGCTCGCTTCGATCACGATGGTCGTCACCGGCGGGCCACGCCATGCCGAGCGGGCGACCCTGGTCGGCACGATGCTCTGGTACGCGCTGCTGCTCGGCTTCGGTCACCTCGAGAACATCACGGCCGGGCTCACGACGCTGTTCGTCGCCGGCTTCGTGCAGAACGTCGCGATGATCGCGATGACGTCGGTGCTGCTGGCCGGCGCCGGTGAGGGTTTCCGCGGGCGGGTGATGGGCGTTCGCATGCTCGCGGTCTATGGTCTGCCGCTCGGCCTCATCGGCGACGGCTTCCTCATCGATCGCATCGGCTATCCGGCCACGGTCACCACCTCGGCCGCGCTCGGCCTCGCGTGCACAGCGCTCATCGGGCTGCGGTGGCGCGCCAGCATGTGGCGGCGCGTGCCCGCCGCGCAGACGTGGGGCTAGCCGCCGAGGAACTGCTCGCAGACGTCGATCCAGGCCTGCGTGGTGAGCGCCAGCGACTCGACGTCGATGCGCTCGTCGTTGCCGTGGAAGCGCCCGGCCATGGCTTCCGCCGTCAGCGCGCGCGAGAAGAGGCCGAACCCGTAGGCGACGGCGCCGTGCTCGCGGAAGTACGGCGCGTCGGTGAAGCCGACGATGAGCTTCGGCAGCAGCCGGGAGCCCGGATAGTGTCCGGCCACGACACGGCCGAGGACGTCCCAGAGCGGGGTGTCGATCGGCGACACCGACGCCTGCTTGGAGAAGAGCTTCTCGACCGCGACCTCCTCGGACAGGTCGCCGAGCGCCTTGTCGAGATGGCGGCGCACCTCGTCCTCGTTGTCGCCGGGGATGGTGCGGATGTCGACGTCGATGTCGACGACGTCCGGAATGACGTTCGTCTTCACGCCGCCGTGGCAGACGTTCGGCGAGAACGTCGTGTGGGTCACCGACCACGCCAGCTTCGCCAGCGCCGGCGGCAGCTGCGCGATCGTCGCCTCCACCCGCGCGGGATCGACGAGACCCGCCTGCACGTCGGGATCGACGTCGAGCGAGGCGACGAACGTCGCCCAGAGGTCGTCGACGTACGGCGCCGGCCGATACTCCGCCAGGCGGCTCACCACGTGCGCCGCCTTCACGAGCGCATTGTCGGCGGCGTACGGCATCGAGCCGTGGCCGGGCGTGCCCTTCACGCGCAGTCGCCGCCACGCGACGCCCTTCTCGCCCACGTGCACGGTGACGTCGAGCTCGCCGCCGCGGGCGCTCACGGTGCCACCGTTCTCCGTCAGCAGATAATCCGCGCGCAGGGCGTCCCAGTGGCGCTTGCACACGTGCCCGGCGCCGAGCGCGCCGCCCGCCTCCTCATCGGCGCACGCGAGGTAGACCAGCGTGCCGCGCGGCCGCCACCCGCGGCGGACGAGCGTCTTGAGCGCCACCGCTTGCGACGCGGTCAGGTTCAGCATGTCGACCGCGCCACGCCCCCACACCTCGCCGTTCACGAGCTCGCCGCCGAACGGATCGCGCGTCCAGTTCTGCGGCGTGACGGGCACGACGTCGGTGTGGCCCATCAAGCACAGCGTCGGCGCCGCCGGGTCGCGGCCTTCCACCCGCGCAACCAGACTCGTCCGCCCGGGCGCGCCGTCCGGCTCGTACACCTCGAGCTCGAGGCCAGTGCCGGCGAGATAGGTCCGCAGCACGTCGCTCGTCCGCACCTCGTGGCCCGAGCCGATGGTGCCGTCGTTGACGCACTGGTTGCGGATGAGCTGCTGCAGCAGCTCGACCGTCTGGCCGGTGACGGCGTCGTCGGGCGCGGGCATCACGCGAAGCGCCGGTTGAGATGGTGCAGCGGCAGCCCCGGCCGCGGCCACTCGAACGAGACGAGCGTGCCGCCCATGGACAGCGTCGCATACGCAGTGCGCAAATCCCGGCCGCCGAAGCAGACGTTGGTGACCATCATGTCGGGGAGCATGTACTGATCGACGCGGCTGCCGTCCGGCCAGATATCGCTCACGGCCCCCGTGATCAGCGTGGCCACGCAGATGTGGCCCTCACCGTCGACGGCGAGCGAATCGAACATCTGATAGCCGCCGAGCCCGACGACCACGCTGCCCTTCTCGCCACGGTACGGCCCGTTCGCGGACTCGATCTGACCCGGCGCGGACAGCCGGAAAGCCCAGCAGCGCGCCGTCGGCGTCTCGACCACGTAAAGCGTCCGCTCGTCCGGCGAGAGCCCGATCCCGTTGGGACGCTCGAGGGGAAAGATCGCCTCCTTGATGCTGGAGCCGTCGGCCTTGGCGTAATAGACGACGCCGCGGTCGCTGTCGCGCTCGCGCGTCTTGCCCAGGTCGGTGAACCAGAAGCCGCCGGCGCGATCGAACACCAGATCATTGGGCCCGCGCAGGCGCTGTCCGTCACAGCGGTCGTAGAGCGTCTCGAACTTGCCCGTCCCGGGATCGACGATCTGGATGCTGCCGCCGGCGTAGTCGTCCGCCTGGAGCACGGGGAAGAGGCGCCCCGGCCGCTCGACGAACCTGAGCCCGCCGTTGTTCGTGACGTAGATCTTGCCGCCCGGCCCGAGGGCCGCGCCGTTCGGGCCGCCGCCGAGCATGGCCATCACGCTGATCTTGCCTTCAGGCGAGACACGCGTCAGCGTCCGGCGCTCGATCTCCACGAGCACCACCGAGCCATCCGGCATCGCGATGGGACCCTCCGGAAACCGCAGGCCGGAGGCGATCTGCTTGTATGCGGGCGTGTGCTTGATCATCTGGCGCTCTCCCTGCCGCTTGGCCCGCCGAGTATAGCCGCCCGGTGACCATTTCGTGACCGGCGCCTTTCCGTAGCGAACCGAGAGTGACCAGCGGCCGCCCGCGCTCCGTCGCGCAACTGCACGTCGCGGCGTCGTTCCCGCATCGGCACCGGGCTTGCGATGGTCCTCGTTCGCGTGACCCCACGCGGCGATCTCCTTGCAGGGGGGGGCGACGACATGATCGAACGGACGGTCAAATCAACCGCCTCGCTCGCGCTCGGCGCGGCGCTCGGCTACGTGACGTTGCTGATCCTCACGAGATGGCCGGGAGGGTGGATGCGCGACCGGCGCGACGCGGAGCGCAACGGCTTCCATCCCGAGCTGTTCGTGTAGCGGCAGGTACTGAAGCGGCCGGTCAGACGGGACCCGTCTCCGCCAGCGCGTCGGCGTCGAGGTCATTCAGGTGCGCGACGCAGTTGAGAAGCGCCACGCGCCACGGCGCCGGGCACTCGACGATCGTGAGCGAGGTATTCTCCCATCGCTCCGGCACCGCGGAGCCCTCGGGCAGGCACAGGTGGCGGCCGGCGAGCGAGCGACAGACCAACCCGTGCGTGACCACGGCGAGATTGCCGTCGCCGCTCGAGGCGAGCGCCTGCACGCGCTCCCACGCACGGTCGACGCGGGCATGGAACATCGGCCACGACTCACCGTTGGAGGGCAGATAGTCGGGCGCGAAGATGTCGACGCGGAGCTCGGCATACGGTGTGCCGCGGACGTCGCCGAAGTTTCGCTCGTGGAGCAGCGGCTCGAACGTCAGCGGCGCGCCGGTCACGCGCTGCAGACATTCTGCCGTCGCCCGCGCGCGAGCCAGGTCGCTCGAGAGGATCTGCGCGACGCCTTCGCGGGCGAGCCGCCGCGCCAGCCGCTCGGCCTGGGCGATGCCGCGCGGAGAGAGCGGCGCATCAGGGAGCTGGACGATGCGGGCCGCGTTGTCCGCCGTCTCACCGTGGCGGATGAGGAAGATCACGGGCGCCAGTGTATCGTGCGCGCCTCCCCCCATAGACTTGCCGCCGGAATATCACCATAATCAGGCCCCCCGGAACGGGGAGGCAGGGCACGCGCGAAAAGGGGAGGCGTCATGCGAACACGCACGCTCCGATCCCGGCTCATGATCGTTGGCATCGCGATGACGCTCATCGGCGCCGTTGCCGTCGGGGCGCTGGCGCAGGGCGCCGGCAAGAGTCTCATCGGCAAGCTCGAGGGGCCGGAGGTCGTGACCGACGCGGCGAAGGCGCCGAAGTCCTTCCACGAGGCGCCGCAGTTCGCCGCGCTGGTCAAGGCCGGCAAGCTGCCGCCCGTCGCGGAGCGCATCGGCCAGGATCCGCTGGTCATCAAGCCGCTGCACGAGATCGGCAAGTACGGCGGCACGTGGCGCGCCGGGTTCACCGGGCCCGCCGACTTCTGGAACGGCTTCCGCTGCTGCTCGGGGCCGGATCACCTGATGTTCTGGGACTACACGGGCGACAAGGTCGTGCCGAACCTCGCCCGCGGCCTCGAGATGCAGGACGGGGGGCGCGCGTGGCTCGTGCATCTGCGTCGCGGGATGAAGTGGAGCGACGGCAAGCCCTTCACCGCCGACGACTTCGTGTTCTGGTTCGAGGATATCTACCGCAACAAGGACTTGATGCCCACGCCGTCCGCGGCCCTGGCCATCAACGGCAAGCAGGGCGTGATCGAGAAGGTCGACACGCACACAGTGCGGTTCAAGTTCCCCGAGCCCTATTACATGCTGCCCGACGTGCTGGCGGGCTCCACCGACCTCGCCGGTCAATGGGGCGCGTACAAGGGCATGGGTGGCTTCGCGCCGGCGCATTACCTGAAGCAATTCCACCCGAAGTACGTCGGCGAGGCGGAGCTCGACAGGAAGGTGAAGGACGCGAAGTTCGACAGCTGGGTGCGCATGTTCCTGGCGAAGAACGACTGGGCGCTCAACCCGGACCTGCCGGTGCTCTCGCCGTGGAAGACGGTGACGCCGATCAACACGCCGACGTGGACGCTCGAGCGGAACCCCTACAGCGTGTTCGTCGACACCGCCGGTAACCAGCTGCCGTACATCGATCGCGTGGTGCTGACGCTGGCCGAGAACCTGGAGGTCATCAACCTGCGCGCGATCGCGGGCGAGTACGACTACGCGTCACGGCACATGGACCTCGGCAAGCTGCCGGTGTTCCTCGAGAACCAGGCCAAGGGAGGCTACAAGGTCTATCTCGATCCGGGCGACTACGGCGGCGACATGATCATCAAGTTCAACTTGAACTACGACGCCGACCCGGAGATCGCCAAGTGGTTCAACACGGCGGACTTCCGGCGCGCGCTGTCGCTCGGCATCGACCGGGACCAGATCAACGAGACGTTCTGGCTCGGCACCGGCACGCCGGGCTCCGTGGTGCCCGTGGACAGCAACAAGTACAACCCGGGGCCGCAGTACCGGAAGCTGTGGTCGACGCTCGACGTGAAGAAGGCCAACGAGATGCTCGACAAGATCGGGCTCAGCAAGAAGGACGCGCAGGGCTATCGGCTGCGCAGCGACGGCAAGGGCCGGCTCCGGATCGAGATCATGACGCTCGGCGGCCAGTTCGTGCAGTACACGCAGATCTCCGAGATGATCCGCGAGCAGTGGAAGAAGATCGGCATCGACTTGACCGTACAGGAGGTCGAGCGCAGCCTCGCGCTGAAGCGGACGGCCGCGAACGAGCAGCAGCTGGGCGCCTGGAACAACGACGGCAGCGAGCATCTCTTCACCTTCCCGCTCCACGTCTTTCCCTTCGAGCTCGCCGCGGTGGCCTCGTCCGGGCCGCACTACGTGAAGTGGTTCCACTCCGCGGGCGCGCAGGGCAAGGAGCCCGAGCCGCGGATGAAGGAGCTGATGGAGAAGTGGAAGAAGGCCTTCGGCGTCCCCGAGAAGGAGCGGATCCAGCTCGGCAAGGACATCTGGAAGATCGCCGCCGAAGAGGTCTACATCATCGGCGTGGTCGGCATGGGCCCGGCGTCGATGGGCGTCCGCGTGGTCAAGACCAACATGGGCAACATCCCGTCGCGGATGTACAACAGCCCCGACGGCAAGACGCCGGGTATCTCCCGGCCAGCGACGTTCTACTACAAGAAGTAAGCGGCCGGGCGCCCGGGTCATCGCCCGCGCGGCGGTGACCCGGGCGTCGCCCCCATGCTGGCGTACATCGGCCGCCGCGCGATCCTCGCGATCTTCACCGTCTGGGCGATCTCCGTCCTGTCCTTCGTCATCATCCAGCTTCCGCCGGGCGACTACGTGACGTCCTACATCGCCCAGATGGCGTCGACGGGCAGCGTGGTCAGCGATGAGGAGGCCGAGGCGCTTCGCATCCAGTACGGCCTCGGCCAGCCGATCTACGTGCAATATCTCAAGTGGATGGGCCAGATCGTCCAGGGCAACTTCGGCATGTCGATGGAGTGGCGCCGGCCCGTGACCGAGGTGATCGGCGAGCGCTTGTGGCTGACGGTCGTGGTCTCGGTGGCGGCGCTGATGCTCACGTGGGCGCTCGCGCTGCCGATCGGCATCTATTCCGCCGTCCGCCAGTACTCCGTCGGTGATTACCTGGCGACGTTCGTGGGATTCATCGGGCTCGCGGTGCCGAACTTCCTGCTGGCACTGGTGCTCCTCTATCTCGGCTTCGTGCTCTTCAACGCGCACATCGGCGGCCTCTTCTCCCCCGAGCTCCAGGACGCGCCGTGGAGCGCGGCCCGCGTGTGGGATCTGCTGAAGCATCTGCCGATCCCGGCCCTGATCCTGGGACTGGCCGGCACCGCGCAGCAGATCCGCATCATGCGCGCGAACCTGCTCGACGAGCTGCGGAAGCCCTATGTGGTGACGGCGCGCTCGAAAGGGCTGCCGGAGTCGCGCGTGATCCTGAAATATCCGGTGCGCGTCGCGCTCAATCCGTTCGCGAGCACCATCGGCTACACGCTGCCGTACATCGTCTCGGGCAGCATCATCGTGTCGCTCGTCCTCGGGCTGCCGACGGTGGGTCCGCTGCTGCTCAAGGCTCTCATCGCCCAGGACATGTTCCTGGCCGGGACGATCGTCCTCATGCTGGGGGTGATGACGGTGATCGGCACGCTGATCTCCGACATCCTGCTCGTCTGGATCGATCCGCGCATCCGCCTCGAGGAGACGTGATGACGGAGCGCCAGGTCGTCGCCGAGCCCGTCACCCCGCCATTTCGAAAGCCGGGGCC
>Ga0209382_10012558_pt1 | contig 10459 bp, 6 predicted proteins | sample SoiMetdeltSBSDD5_FD_187599 | JGI IMG/M metagenome (GOLD analysis project Ga0209382, IMG submission 187599) | Bulk soil microbial communities from a Populus tree surrounding site in Tennessee, USA - Soil MetaG P. deltoides SBSDD5 (SPAdes) (version 2) | ecosystem: Environmental > Terrestrial >...
CCGTAGTTGGGTCAGACCCCAACTACGGAGCTCAGCGTCACACCCCCGACCACGCCCCGAATGCCTGATACCTCACCAACGACGCGCGTCCTGCCGAGGCGCGCCGCGGAGCTCATCGAGGCGCTCCGCCTGGTTCCCCATCCCGAGGGCGGGTTTTACCGGGAAGTCTTTCGTTCCGGGCACTCCGTGATGCCGCACGGCGCGCGGGGGCGGCGGAGTGCGGTGACGACGATCTACTATGTGTTGCCCGAGGGGACCTACAGTCGCTGGCATCGGGTCGAATCGGATGAAGTCTGGCATTTCTACGAAGGCGCGCCGCTCGAGCTGCTGGAGGTCAGCCCGTCCGGCCATGCGCTACGTCGGCATCGCTTGGGTGGCGTCGCCGAGGGGACGTCGCCCGTGTGTACGATCGCGGCGGCCAACTGGCAGGCGGCGCGACCGCTTGGCGCCTACGCCCTCGTTGGGTGCACCGTCGCGCCGGGGTTCGAGTTCGACGACTTCCAGTTGCTCGCCGACGTGCCCCACGTTGCCGATGTCGTGCGATCGTCATGGCCCGACGTGGCGCGCCTGATCTGAGGCGTTAGGCATGGCTATTCACGTTCGTCGCAGGATCGCGCCGAGTTTGCCATCCCTCCGGCGTCCGCGAAGCCAATCCGATTGTTGCGAACGAGCCGTAAGGCCCTCGTGGCATATCGCCAGGGACGAACGGTCGTGATCTCTTGCGAAGCGCACGCGATGCCAGAGAGAATAGAGCCAGTCGCGCCTTCGAGAGCCCACACGTGAAACGCAGACGCAACGCTACGGGGTCAACTGTCGGTCGCGGCGCGAGACCGATGGCGTTGCTCGTTCTTTCGCTCGCGTTCCTTGCCTCGTCAGCGTCGCTCGCCCAGACGCTCCGCGGCATCGCCTTCGACAGTCTCCTGACCTTCCGCCCGCTCGCAGGCGCCGACGTCTGGTCCCCAACACTTGGTCGGAGTACGACGGCCGACGCCAACGGCCGGTTCAGTTTCGCCGGACTGACGGTCGCGGACTCCGACACGATCGAGCTTTCGGTGCATCACCCGAGCCTCGAGCGTATGGCGATTCCCACGCCGAGGGTAAGGGTTCCCGTCGCGGGGTTGAGCGAAGCAGCGATCGTCGTCGGTGCGCCGTCTGTTGAAACGCTCAGGCGGTTCTATTGCGGCACCGGCGCTGATGCGGATGCGGTGCTCACCATCGGGCGGGTGGTGGATCTTCCCGCTGGTGCTGCGCCTGTTCGCATCGAGGCGCTTTGGGTAGAGCTCGTGGCCGCAGGAACCTCTGTCGAGCGGCGCACGAAGGCGGCGCCCGCGTATATCCGCGGAGACGCGTACTGGGTCTGCGGAGCGCCGCGTGCCACTCCGTTCGCCCTCGTTGCCCAGGTTGCTGATGGCCCAGCGACAATCGTTCGCGTTGGAGCGACGCAGGAACCGGTCGTCGTGCGGCACCTGCCGGTGGCGACGGCGGCAGATTCGACGACCGCGTCTGGTGGTGAGGAGTTTGCCATCAGCGGCCGAGTGGTGTCGCGCAGTGGAGATCCGATTGGTGGGGCCGAAGTGACCTTCACCGGGCGCGACACCGTGCGGACCGGGAACGACGGTCGGTTCGTGATACGGCTCGTGAACGCGGGTCGTCGCGAGCTCAGGGTCCGGGCGGTTGGGTACGAGCCGACGGTCGTGTCCACGTTCATCACGCCCCGACATCGAGATCTGTCGGATGTCGCGCTCGAGCGAACCGTGCAGGTTCTCGCGGAGCGAGCAATCACCGCCAGCGCGTCGGGGCTGCGTGGGTTCGAGTACCGTCGCCGAACAGGGCAGGGGTACTACCTCACGCGAGAGCAGATCGAAAAACGGAAGGCGACGACGGCCGCGCAGCTCTTCACGGGCATCCCGTCTGTCTGGGTGCAGCAATCCGGCACCGTCGCCATCCGGCGCAGCGAAGGGCAAATCGGGCTCAAGTTCCCGGGCGGTTGTCTCCCGGTCTATTACATCGACGGCGTGCCGCGAGAGATCGTGATGCCCATGTGGACGGGCGTTGTGCCACCCGACTTGGGCCCGAACCAGTTCGTTGTTCCAAGCGAGATCGAGGCGATCGAGGTGTACAAGGGGCTCGGGTCGATTCCGGCCGAGTTCAAGAAGCTCGACGCCGGCTGCGGCGTCATTGTGATCTGGACGAGGCGCGGCCTCGATGGGCGCGAGCAGCCGGCGACGCCTCGCTAGTCTCCCGACACCGCGCCCGCCGCGGGCGGCGTCCCACCGGTCGGCCGCCACGGCGCCCAGCGCCGGACACCGAGCCACCCGACGAACACGAGGATGCCTAACGGGATCAGCACGCCGAGGCTGGAGATGAGCGCCGCGACGAAGTTGACGAAGTTGCGCCACGCCTGGCGGAACGCGATCGTGATCGGCCCGTCACCGGCGACCGGCACGATGATAGGGGCGCGCTCGTGCACCGTGATCGTGAGGGTGCTCGTGGCAACCCGCGTGCGCAGGTAACGCAGCCGCCCCTCGTACCGCTCTATCTCCTCACGGACGCGCGCCAGCTCGCGCTCGACCGAAAGGACGTCCTGCAGCTTCCCGGTGCGGTTCGCGAGCAGCGCGATCAGGCGCGTCTCGAGCCGGTGCGCGTTCTCGACGCGGGCGGCGATATCCACGTACTCCTCGCCCACATCCTGCGCACTCACGTTCACCGACTCGACCTTGCCGATGGGCGCGAGACCGGCAAGCGCTTCATCGAAGCGCTCCGATGGAATCTTCACCTCGAGCGAGGCGGAGCGAAGCTGATCGCGCCCACCCTGCACGGTCGTATTGGCGACGAACCCGCCGACGCGAGCCGCTAGTGCGCGAACCCGTGCGATCGCGGTATCGAGCGAGTCGACTTCGATACCCGCCCAGCCGTTGCGGATGATCATCGATGACGCAGCCGTCGGCTGCGCCACAGCGGATGCCGAGGGCAACCCGGCCGGCGTGGCTGGGGCGGGCGCCGGCGAAGCGTCCGGTACGCTCTGCTTGGCAAACTCATTGGCGACGCCGGAGGAACCGGCCATGACGCCGCGCGCCGACGTCTCGTCGCGCGCCGCGCGGTCTGCGATCGCCGAGGCGGGTGTGTCTGAAATTCGAGACAACGCAACGTTCTCAGTCGCACTTCCGGAGTCCGTGGGCACCACCACGTCGTTGCGCGTGCACGACACGGCGAACGAGCCGACGACAACAGCGATCGCTGCGCCGGCGATGAGCCGGCGACTGCGACGTGAACCAGCGAGCGGAGATACGCGAAGTCTGGGGCGCATGGTCATGACACCGGCTGTGATACGCTGCGGGGCCGCCGGAACGTCCACCGCGCGTTGAGCCGTGGTCGGTGACCTCGTCACAAGTGGCTCTAGCGGGAGACGTCCTGACAGCCGATTCATGCACACGTCGGTTTTGGCTGACTACATTCCAGCCGGTCTCGTCCTTTCTCCTTCAGCCTCCATGTCCTTGTCCCGTCGCCGGATCCCCGTTGCCGCGGTCGTCGCGGCCATTCTCTCCGTTCCCGGTATTGCCGGCGGTCAGACGCGTCCCACTCCCGGCCAGGACGTCGCGCAGTCGGCAGCCATCGGTGGCGTGCGGTACGACGTCACGTTCGATCGGACCACCGCCCCCGCGCGGAGCCTGCATGTGGCGATGACGTTCGACGTGACCGGGCAAGGGCCAGTGCTGCTCTCGCTGCCAGCCTGGACTCCGGGGGCGTACGAAATCTCCAACTTCGCGCGGTGGGTCTCGAGCTTCGCGGCGACATCCGGCGCTCGCGAGCTTCGGTGGGACAAGCTCGATCACGACACGTGGCGCGTGCGCACTGACGGCGCCCGCAACGTGACGGTGAGCTTCGACTTCCTTGCCGACTCGCTCGACAACGCGATCGCGTGGGCTCGCGGCAACTTCGTGTTCTTCAACGGCACGAACATCTTCCTCTACCCCGAAGGCCGGCCGACCGAATTCGCGGCCACGGTTGCGGTGAAAACCGATCCGGCGTGGAACGTCACGACGGGCATGAAGCCGGCAGGAGCGGCACGCACGTACACCGCCGCAAGCTTCCACGACCTCGTGGACATGCCGTTCTTCGTCGGTGAGTACGACGTCGACAGCGCGCAGATCGAGAACACGTGGGTGAGGATGGCGTCGTGGCCCAAGGGCAGCTTTCAGGGCGCGGCGCGAACGCGGTTCTGGGAGCATCAGCGGAAGATGTTCCCGCCGATGATCCGCATTTTCGGCGACAAGCCGTTCGACACCTACACGACCCTGCTCGTCTTCGACTCGACGTCCGGTGGTGGCAGCGCGCTCGAGCATCAGAACTCGCACGTCGGCATCTACACGCCCCTCATCGTCGAGAGCGTGCTGTTCCCGTCGATCACCGCGCACGAGACCGTGCACGCGTGGAACGTGAAGCGACTGCGGCCCGCGGATCTCGTTCCGTATCGTTATGGACAGCCACAGCCCACGACGTGGCTCTGGGTCAGTGAGGGGATCACGGATTACTACGCCGACGTGGTGCTCGCGCGCAGCGGGATCATCGACTCGACCGGATTCGTGATCCTCACGCAGGGAAAGATCGACGAGGTGAGCGCCACGCCTCCGGTGGCGCTCGAGGATGCGTCGCTCTCGACCTGGATTCATCCGACGGATGGCACCGGGTACATCTACTACCAGAAGGGATCGCTCGCGGGGCTGCTCCTCGACATCCTCATCCGCGACGCGAGCGACAACCAGAAGAGCCTCGATGATGTCTTCCGCGAGCTCTATCAGACGACCTACAAGCAGCGATGGACCGGATTCACCGCCGAGCAGTGGTGGGGCGCGGTGAGCCGCGCTGCGGGCGGGAAGTCGTTCGAGGACTTCGCGACCAGATACATCGATGGCCGAGAGCCGTTCCCGTACGCGACGGTGCTTCCGCTCGCGGGGCTGCGACTCCAGCTCGACACGATCCGCGAGCCACGCCTCGGCGTCTCGAGCACGCCGGACTCCAACGGTGTCCGCGTGGCCGACGTGATGCCCGCGAGCGCTGCCGACTCCGCGGGTATCCAGCCGGGTGACTATCTGCTTCAGGTGGGCGACATCATGGTGCGTGATCCGGCATTCGGCGAGCAGTTCCGCCAGCGTTATGCACGCGCGGAAGGCCAGCGCTTGCCGGTAAAGGTCCGCCGCGGCGATCGCACCCTCGATCTACAGGTCACCGTGCGGCTGACCCCGAGAGTCGAGCAGCGGCTCATGATCGACTCGGCTGCGTCGGCCAAAGCCATCCGTATCCGGAACGGCATCCTCCGCGGGTAAACCAACCAGCGCCGTTCAAGGGGTCAGAGTTGTTGAAAGACGATGCATCGGATTTCAACAACTCTGCCCCCTTGATCCTTGTACCCAGCGCCATTTAGGCGTGTGCTGACGTGTCGCTGACACTCTCCGTCGTTCGCCACGGCGTCGAGTTGCCGAGGAGTGGGCGACGAGTGTAGGCTCTACTCCATGTCTGAAGCCGGCCTGCCCCGTGCCGCGCGGTCGCGCACGCAATCGCTCGTCGCGATTCTCGTCCTCACCGTGGCGCTCGCGGCGTTCCTCGCCTACGAGGCCTGGGACGCCGCGCGGTTGCACCGCGCGACCGCCGAGCGCGCCATTCGCGACTACGCGAAGTTCGCGGCGTGGGAATTCTCGGTCAGCGCCAAGGAAGCCCTCTACTCGACCCTCGCCTGGGCATTCGGGCCGACGGCGGTGATCGATGCGCGCCACCTCGATCGGCCCTTGCCCGACCCGTCAATTCTCGATCAGGAAAAATCCTCACATCTTCTTTGCGCACGCGACTCGTCCCGGTACTTCTTCCGACTCGACCTCCGCGACGGCTCGTTCGTGACGTCCGGGGCGACTCCGCAGCAGTCGATGCGCCGCTGGGTGCTCGACACGCTGCCGGAAAACGCGAAGACGTACAAACCTGACTGGGCATTCGAAGTCGTGTCCGGCACGGTCGACAAGCAACCGCGGTCGATCGTCTACCAGCTGAAACGCGACCGCGCCGGGCAACCCGCTGTCGCGTACGGGTTCGAGTTCTGCTTCGCGCGGTTCGCCGCGACGGGGCTCAACAAGGTGATGAAGCACTACGCGATCCTGCCCCCGTCCCTCACCGGCGGCGTACCGAACGACTCGGTGTCGAACGATTCGCTCTTCTCGGTGAAAGTCTACGATGGAGGGGGGCACGAGATCTTCCGGTCGAGCGTGCAGTATCCGCCGACGTACATGGGGTGGTACAAGCTCGACTCCTTCGGTGGGCTGAAGAGCGTCGTCGCGCTGCGTCCGTCGCTCGCGAAGTCGCTCCTCATTGGAGAGCTGCCGAGCGAGCGTCTGCCGCTGCTGCTCGGCGTGCTTGGGCTCAGCGTGGTGCTGGCGGCGATTGGCGTCATGCAACTGCGACGCGAGAGCGAGCTCGCGCGTCTCCGGTCCGACTTCATCGCCAGCGCCTCCCACGAGCTCCGCACTCCACTCGCGCAGATCCGGATGTTCGCCGAGACGCTGCTGCTTGGCCGTGTACGGAGTGATGAGGAGCGACTGCGGTCGTTGCAGATCGTCGATCAGGAGGCGCGTCGTCTCACGCATCTCGTCGAGAACATCCTGCAGTTCTCACGAGCGGAGCGCGAGGCGATCAAGCTCGCGCCGGTCGCCGTGGACCTCGGGGCACAGGTTCGCGAGGCCGTGGAGGCGTTCACGCCGGTCGCGCGCGCTCGCCACGTGATCGTGCAAACCGCGCTGGAGAACGATGTGGTCTGCACGGTCGATCCGGGCGCACTGCGGCAGATCCTTCTCAACCTGCTCGACAACGCGGTGAAGTACGGACCGATTGGCCAGACGGTGACGATCTCGCTGCGCCGCGCGGGTACGTTCGCGAGGATCATCGTCGACGACCAGGGGTCAGGCATTCCGCCAGAGGATCGCGATCGCATCTGGGAGCCGTACCAACGACTGGAGGGCGCGGTCGCGGGCGCCGTGGCCGGGAGCGGGATCGGGCTCGCGGTAGTGTCGCAGCTCGTCGCGCTGCACGGCGGGCGCGCGTGGGCGGAGGATGCGCCGGGGAGAGGAGCGAGATTTGTGGTCGAGCTGTCGGGAATAGGGCGGGGCGAACCGGGAATCGGTGGGGCGGTACCCCCACTCGTCGAACCCGAGCCGAGCGTTCCTGCGAGCCGCTGATCGATTCGCGATGTCGCGCGTTCTCGTCGTCGAAGACAATCCCGACCTCGCGTTCGGGTTGCGCAACAACCTCGAGATCGAAGGCTACGAGGTCCTCCTCGCGGGAGACGGACCAAGCGGCCTCACGCGCGCGCGTGACTGGCTTCCCGATCTCGTCATTCTCGATCTCATGTTGCCCGGCATGGACGGTTATCGAGTCCTCCGCGCGCTGCGTGCCGAGGGATTCGAGCGGCCGGTGCTGATCCTCACGGCACGTGGTGAGGAGGCGGACAAGGTCATCGGATTCCGGAACGGTGCGGATGACTACGTCACCAAGCCGTTCGGCGTGCTGGAGCTGCTCGCGCGCATCGAGGCGCTGTTGCGCCGCACGACGGGCGCGGCTCGGGTTCCGGCGGCGCCGGCGACGGAGCGGTTCGGGAACGTCGAGGTCGATCGCGCGGCGCGGACGGTGACGCGGGACGGCGCGCCGGTTTACCTCGCGCCGATGGAGTTCGAGTTGCTGCTCGCGCTGCTCCAGCGCCGCGGTGCAGTGGCGTCACGTCAAGACCTCATGCGGGAGGTGTGGGGACACTCGGCGGTGGTGGTGAGCCGGACGGTCGACACTCACATTGCCGAGTTGCGCCGCAAGCTCGAGGAGGATCCGGCGGAACCGCGGCACATCCTGACGGTTCGCAAGGCAGGATATCGCCTCGAACGGTAGGTCCGGGACGGACGAACGGCGCAAACCTGAAACGGGCGCTGAATTCCGAAAGGCGCGAAATCCCAAAGGGCGCTGACTTCCATACGGCGCGAAATCCCGCGCCGTCTGGGATCTCGCGCTTGCTGGGATTTCGCGCTCTTGGGAATTCAGCGCCCTTCGGCCGTGCGCGCCCTAACGCTAGGCAGACACCGACTGACAATCCGCTGAGATAATCCCCACATCGCGTGGACGCGCCGACCACCAACGAGTGGTCGCACGGTCCTACCTTCGCTCGCGCTGGGCACGACGTCCAGTCGACACGCGAAGGGAGCGAACCGTGCAGATCAGTGTCCGGCGCGAACGGGCGGCCGCCGCGGATGCGCTGGCGACCCGGGGAGGCGGCGCGCACGCGCGCCTCGTTAGGGCGGCGTGCATCGCCAGTACATGCGCCGTCGTGACGGTGAGTGACGCTCAAGGCCAGGCGGCGTTGCGGACCACTCGCCTCGGCGGTGGAACCGTCACGGCACGCGCGCGAAGCGAAACGCCGCGCAACGTTCGAGCGCTGCGCGCGCAGGGTGCGGTCCTCATCGACGGGGTTCTGAACGATCCCGCGTGGCGTACCGCTGACGTTGCCACGGATTTCGTGCAACAGCGCCCCACCCCTGGTGGAGTCGCGACGCAGCGAACCGAGGCGCGCGTGGTGTTCGACGATCGGGCGCTCTACGTCTCGATGCGCCTCTTCGATACCGCACCCGACTCGCTCCTGGCCCCGCTGGGACGGCGGGATTACGAGGGATTCGCCGATTGGGCGCACGTTCTCGTCGACAGCTACTTCGACCGCCGATCCGCGTTTCACTTCGCGGTGACGCCGTCCGGCACGCGCCGCGACGGCCTGATCTCGAACGACGCCGAATGGAATGAGGACACGAGCTGGGACGCCATCTGGGACGTCGCGACGTCGCGGGACTCGCTCGGCTGGAGTGCGGAGTTCCGAATCCCGCTCACTCAGCTGCGGTTCGACCGGTGCCGGACGGCGGCGACAACGCCCGTGCTGTCGCGCCCGACAGACGCCGCTGCACCAGCGGCGTCACCGTCTCGATGCGCGTGGGGGCTCCAGTTCATCCGAGACGTCGCACGCAGAAACGAGCGAAGCGTCTGGGCGCCGATCGCGCCCGATGCCAGCGGATATGTCTCACTGTTCGGTACGCTCGGCGGCATCGACGGGGTTCGCGCTCCACGCCGGCTCGAGCTCGTGCCGTACACCGTCGCGCAGGTAACGCGGGCACCGCTCGATGCCGACAACCCGTTCGCCGCGCGCACCGCCGTCGCGTCCACGTTAGGCGCCGACGTCGGCGTCGGCATTACGTCGAAGCTCACGCTCACCGCGACCATCAATCCGGACTTCGGCCAGGTCGAGGCCGATCCGTCTGAGGTGAACCTCACCGGGTCCGAGACGTTTCTGCGCGAGCGCCGACCGTTCTTCGTGGAGGGGAGCAACATCTTCGCCTACCCCCTCGGCGACGGGTGGTTCTTCGGTGAAGAGCAGCTGTTCTACTCCCGTCGCATCGGGCGTGCGCCGCAGGTCGATGAGCCGGACGATGCCGACGTCGTCGACTGGCCGGATGCCACGACGATCCTCGGGGCAGCGAAGTTGTCGGGTAAGGTGGGTGACTGGACGCTGGGCGTCCTCGACGCGGTGACGGGCGCGGAGCGGGCCCCGTATGTCACTGCTGGCGGGGTGCGTCGGTCCTTCACCGCTGAACCGCGGACGAACTACGCGCTGGCGCGGCTCTCACGCGACTTTGCCGGCGGGCGCAACAGCGTCGGGGGAGTCGTGACCGCCGTCCACCGCGATCTGGATTCGCATGCGGCGACGCACCTTCGCTCGAGCGCGTTCGCGGCGGGAGTCGACGCCCGCGTTAGGTCGCCGAGCCGCAACTACACGTTCGCTGGGAATATCGTAGGGAGCCATGTCCGTGGGTCCGCCGCGGCGATCGCCGAGACGCAGCGTTCGTCAGTGCACCTGATGCAGCGGCCGGACCGTGACGGCGGCGGGCTCGACGCGACCCGCACGAGTCTCGGCGGGTTGTCGGCGGAAGTTCGCGCGATGAAGCAGGGCGGGGGACACTGGCGATGGGGCGCGAATGGCCGGGTCGTCACGAAGGGGTTCGAAGTAAACGACCTGGGTTTCCAACTGCGCAGTGACGTGCTGGCCGCAGCGGGCTGGGTCGGATACTCGCATTTCGAGCCGGGGCGCGTCGTTCGCCGCTGGGACGTGTGGACCAACCACTGGACGCTGCGAAGCCTGGACGGCGAGCGCGAGCGGCTGGCGTCGAACCTGTTCGCGAACGTCCATTTTCAGAGTGGGTGGATGGCCATGGGCGAGCTCAAGCGCGAGCTTTCGCGCGTCTCGACGACGCTGCTCCGGGGTGGGCCGGCAACCTATCTCCCACCTAACGTCTCGTGGATGGGGCGCGTGGTGGCCGATCCGCGGCGGCCGGTGAGCGGCGACCTCATGACCGAGGGGTTTGTCGACGACGCGGGTGGCGGGCGACGAATCGGG
>Ga0209382_10012560_pt1 | contig 10459 bp, 9 predicted proteins | sample SoiMetdeltSBSDD5_FD_187599 | JGI IMG/M metagenome (GOLD analysis project Ga0209382, IMG submission 187599) | Bulk soil microbial communities from a Populus tree surrounding site in Tennessee, USA - Soil MetaG P. deltoides SBSDD5 (SPAdes) (version 2) | ecosystem: Environmental > Terrestrial >...
CCAACCCCCTTCAGGCTCATCTTGTGTGAGAATCCACACCTCGCTTCAGGCTCTTCTTGTGTCGGACCAAAGTAGAAAGTTCCTACTCCGGCCAAAGTAGAAAGTTCCGGTTTTGCGGTTCGGTTTTTGAACCTCATGGTATGTTCGCACAGCCAGCCGGGGTCGCGCCTGGCAGGGAGCCCAAGGCCGAGGCGACGGGGTTGGCTCCGGACGCAGTCGGCGCAAGCCCTCCAGAGTGGTTGGAAACCGCGCGGAGGGCTTTCTTGTACAAGACGCCTTCTGCGGCTGGTGAAACTCCCGAGCCGAGGCCTTGGGCATAAGCAATGCGCGCCTTCCGAATTGTTCTCATCCCAGCGAGGTCCATAGCGGCGGCGCCGGGCGATGGAAGAAGCCGTCCATCCAACGGCTCTTGCCGCCGGCGTTGTGATCGCGGCGCGGTGGCTTGCGCGGCGGCTTCTCCTCCGGTTCCCATGAGCCCACGCGTCCAATACTCAGATAACAACCTTGGTAGCGGGCGTACACTTCGCCGTCCAAGCGCAGTTCCACCCGCAGGCGTTGGCGCCGCATGCCGGCCTGCGCCTCTGAGCGCGCGATCTGAAACTGGCGTCCGGCGAAGGAGAACGTGTGGTCGTTGGCAATCACGCGCTCCTCGGCGTGGCACAGAATCGCCGCCAGATCCAGTTGTGGCGTGAGCGCGCGATGCTGATTGGGGAACTCCCCCATCGGCCGCGCGAAGCGCGCATTCCACTCTGGCCAGTACTCCTGCTCCAGAAACTCATTGGCCCCGGCCATGCTGTTCACCTTGGCCAGCCGCAAAAGCTTGACCAGACGGTCCTGATCGGTGCCGAAGCTTCTTTCGACGCGCCCCTTGGCCTGGGGCGAGTAGGCCGGAATCCAGCCAATGCCCAACTCGCGCAATGCGCGTCCGATCTGCGTCAGGCTGTCGGAAGCAACGTGCGCCCGTGGGTTCTCCTTGGGCCGCGCGGGGACGGTGAACATCGAGTCGCGATCGGTGTAGACATCCACCATGCGGCCGTTCTTGTCCAGGTACTCCCACAGCACGGCCATGTTGAACGCCGTGGCGTCGCGCTCCACAAAGCGGCCCCAACTCCAACTGGTGGCGTCGTCGATCATCCGCACCAAGTAGCGCACCGGGCCGCGGCCTTCCAGCCAGTCGTGATCGCTGGTGTCCCACTGCACCAGTTCGCCAAACCCGCTGCGGCGCGGCCGCCAGCAGTGCACCTCGTCAAGATTGCGCTTTCGGCTCTTCCACAGCCCAGCTTCGATCATCCACTGCCGCAGCGTTTCATCGCTCACGGTGATGTTGTGGCGCTGGGCCAATTGCTCGCTGGCAAACCTCGGCCCGAAGTCGTGCCAGTCCGGCTGCCGCAGCAGTTCCAGCACTCGCGCGCGGGTCTGCGCCGCAATCTTCCGGTTCGAGGCGCGCCCACGCAAGCCATGCACCACCACCTGGTCGCCTTCCCGCTTCATTCGCCATAACAGCTTGCGCACCCAGCGGTCGCTGATAACGAATCGCGATGAGCCAACAGGAACGGGACAGGCTGGAGTGGATGAAGCGCGCGCGGGAGGGAAGATCACGCAGCGCGCGGCGGCGGAGAAGATGGATATGCGCATGCTACGGACCAGCCTGCTTTGTTTGTTGGCGTTGACGCCGGGATTGCCGTTCGCACAGAACCCCACGGTTTCTGGCCGCATATTGGACGGCACGGACGCCTCGATTCCGAACGCGCGAGTGGAAATCACTAATCGCAACACTGGAGTGCGTACGGCTACGGACTCGAACGCCGAAGGCTTCTACGTGCTGCCTCCGGTCTCGCCGGGAACACATCAGATCACCGTGGCGGCTCCAGGTTTCAAGGAAGCCATACCCTCTGAGACAGCAGCAGTGCCCAGTCCGCCGCTTCGAGGGCGCTTACCGGGAGGTAATAGGAGCGGAATTCGGAGTGGTCGATGTTCGCGGTGAATCCTGCAGGCACCCATACCCGTGCCCTGATCGCTTCGACGTCGAGGCCGGGCCCCTTCTTGAGCACGTCGTACATGCCACCCTCACCGTCGGTGCTCGCAAGCTTTACAACTTTACACCTTAACTTGACATCCACTTAGCAGCCAAACCACTCTATGTAGGCCACTTACCGCAAAATGTTGACGTCAACCCCCCAACAAAAATTCTTTACACCGTGTCTCATTTCCAGACGCAATCGAGCGGGCGCGGGCCAGAATCCTTCACAGCCTCCTGATCCGCGTGCCTCTGCATTTCCAATACTTTCCCTCTATACTGCGGCCACATTACGTGTCACAATCCACGATGCGCGCTGGGCGCAGGCCGGCGCATTTCAAACTACGGAGGTTTGGTTGCCCATGTCGAGAAAGCTGATGGCAGAATTCCTGGGGACGTTCTGGTTGGTTTTTGGAGGCTGTGGAAGCGCCGTACTAGCGGCCGCATTCCCGAATGTGGGAATCGGTCTCCTCGGTGTCTCGCTCGCGTTCGGTCTTACCGTGCTCACAATGGCATTTGCGATTGGACACATCTCAGGTTGCCACCTGAACCCAGCTGTATCGCTTGGATTGGCAATCGCCAAGAGATTTTCCTATTCCAGCCTCCTCCCCTATTGGGCCGCGCAGGTTGCCGGAGGGGTAGCGGGCGCGGGAGTGTTGCTCGTGATTGCTTCCGGCAAAGCGGACTTCAGTGTCGCCGGCGGGTTTGCCTCCAATGGCTTCGCCGAGCACTCGCCAGGCGGCTATACGATGATGGCGTGCCTGGTGGCGGAAGTCGTGCTTACGGCGTTCTTCCTCCTCGTCATCTGTGGTGCAACCGACAAGCGCGCTCCAGCAGGCTTTGCCCCGATCGCCATTGGCCTCTGCCTCACGCTTATTCATCTTATTGGCATCCCGGTTACCAACCTCAGCGTGAATCCGGCTCGCAGCACAGGTCCCGCGGTTTTCGTAGGAGGATGGGCTCTTGAACAACTGTGGCTGTTCTGGGTCGCGCCCTTGGCCGGCGCCGTTATTGGTGCTGTCCTCTACGGGATGATTGGTTCGGAATCGGAAGTCGAAACTGTTCGAGTGCGCGCCGCCGGGGCATAGCGCCTCGCCAGAGGGAGAGAATTTCCCAAGCGGATTGGACTGAGGCGATAATAGCCTTTCATGTCCATTTCCATCGGCATTATCGGCGGCAGCGGGTTGTACTCGATGCCCGGTTTCACCAAGCAGGAAGAAGTGCGCGTGGAGACGCCGTTCGGAGATCCTTCGGATTCTTACGTTGCGGGTGAGCTCTCCGGCAAGCAGGTTGCGTTTCTGGCCCGCCATGGCCGCGGCCATCGGATCTCGCCCTCGGAGCTAAACTTCCGGGCCAACATCTACGGCTTCAAGTCGCTCGGCGTCGAAACGATCCTTTCGCTTAGCGCGGTTGGCTCGCTCAAGGAGGAGCACAAGCCGTTGGATTTCGTCATCGTCGACCAGTTTGTCGACCGCACGCGCGGGCGCATCAGCACCTTCTTCGGCGAAGGACTCGTCGCCCATGTCGGCTTCGGCGATCCGATCTGCGTAGACTTGGCACACGTACTGCACCAGGCCGCCGCCAACGTCGGCATCCACGCGACGCTGGGTGGCAATTATCTATGCATGGAGGGCCCGGCATTCTCCACCAAAGCCGAGTCGAAGCTCTACCAGAGTTGGGGAATGGACGTCATCGGCATGACCAACCTCCAGGAGGCCAAGCTGGCTCGTGAAGCCGAGATGTGTTACTCCACTGTGGCCATGGTGACCGACTATGACTGCTGGCACCCGGACCACGACCACGTGACGGTCCAGCAGATCATCGCCACACTTGTTCAGAATGCCGAAAATGCGGCGAAGGTAGTGGCCGAGGCGGTTCGCATAATGCCTTCCATGAGGACCTGTAAGTGTGGGCAAGCATTGGCCCATGCGATCATCACCGACAAGAAAACCGTTCCCCCGGCCACTCTCGAAAAGTTACGGTTGTTGATTGGCAAGTACTTCCAATAAATCGCCTATTCCAGCATTGAACGAAGCATCCACGCCATTTTTTCGTGTTCTTCCATCAGCCCGGTCAGGAAGTCGGCGGTACCTGCGTCGCCAAATTTGGACTGAGCCGTTTCGAGTCCCGCGCGAAGGCTCACGATGATCGCTTCGTGGTCGCTGAGCAGCGCGCCTACCATCTCCTGAGATTTCGTCCCTCCACTCGACGCTTCCTTCAGTGTCGTCAAAGCCAACAATTCGGCGAGCGACCCCGGCGCGGCGGCGCCCAGGGACCGAATCCGCTCGGCGATCTCGTCGATCGTCTCATCAATCTCTTCGTATTGCGACTCGAAAAACTTGTGCAGATCGTGAAACAGCGGGCCGGTGACGTTCCAGTGAAAATTGCGGGTCTTCGTGTAGAGGATGTATTCATCGGCGAGCAGTGTCCTCAATAGCGTGATTACACCTTGGCGCTGGTCCTTAGTAAGTCCGATTTGAAGTTCCATATTGTCTATAGGATGCAGCAAACGGCCGGGAGGTGGCAGCCCTTTGCGGATTCATCTCAGGCACTTCCCAGAGCGGAATAGGTGGAATCACGCTAGTGTTCCTGGCGGGCGAGTTCGATGATGAGGAATGGACACAGCGCAGGGCAAAAAAGGTAGGATCTGCCAGAAATGCCGAATGCTGCTAGACACCGAATTTGAGTTGGTGGATGGCCAGCCGGCTTGCGAAACTTGCGCACCAGGTCTGAAGGCCGAACTTCGCAGGCAGCAGACTGCAGGGATGAAACTTCCTGGGGGATGGTGGACTCGCTCAGTCCTGTTCGGCGGGGGAGCGGCGTTGGCCAGCGCATTCATTTACGCCATGATCATTCTGGCGACCGGCTTTGAACCGACTTTCCTGGCACTGGCGGTGGGCGCTGCGATCGGCGTTGCATCGCGTGCGGGAGCGGGCCACAAAGGGGGCACACCCCTGCAGGCCGCTTCCATTGTTCTCGTCTACTTGTCCATGGTCCTGGCTTACATGGTTGTGGCCTTGTACGCATCCGCAGCGGGCAATCTGGGTGGTCTCGCCGGCGAGATCACCGAATTTCGTACACAGTTCGGCGACGGATTTGGCGTCTTCGCCTTTGCCGTCAGCCGGCCATTTATGTCGGGCCCGATCGGACTGATTTCCCTGGTGCTGGGCCTCTTCGCGGCATGGCAATTTTGCTCCGAGGGGCAGGCAGGCGCTTCCGCCCAGGGCATCTTACAGCGTCTGGCAAATTCTTCCAAGGACTAACCCGTTAAGCTGCTCACGCTGGCGAGGTACATTTGCCTCCCCGCGCCTCCATGCGGCGAATCGAAGACGACCTTTGTTCCGTCCGGTGAAATTCGCGGCGTCGTATCGCACCGCCAGTATCCGTTGTACTCAGGAGCCGAGTAGAAGCGGCCGATCTCGTGCACGCGACGGTTGTCAACATCGTAGACGTACACCATCTGCTTGCGCGCAGCGTCGGGACCGGTGTCGCACACAATCCAACGGCCATCCTTGAAGTAGGTGATGTGGCCATTGCGCGGCATCTCGCGGCGGGCAAATGGCTGAGCCTCGCCGCTGGTTTCGTCGATCAGGTACCAGCCTTCACCCGCTTCAGGGCGGTCTGCCCAAACGATGAGCGTGCGGTCGTCGCGCCAATGGAAATGAGAGGTCTTGCCATAGGGATCGAGTACGCGCAGATCCGTCCCGTCGGGATTCGCACTGAACATGCGGGTGGCAAAGCGCGTGCCTTCGGCCGGTCCGCGCCAGCGATGCAGAAATACGAATCGGCGGCCCTTCGGAGACAGCAGTAAGTGGTTGTACCAGTGCTTTGCCTTTTCCCAGGTGCCCCCATGAGTAAGTGGATGTTCGAGCGCGGCAGCATAGGGGAGGATCAGCTTGGGCGGCGAACCATCGAGCGCCATGCGCCAAATACCCGTGTCGCTCGGGGCGGCCACATCGCGCCGCGGATCGGGTACCCCCGCGTAGCCGGTCTCGGGACGCACGTCGTATAAGCGGCGGAAATCGGTGGATAGCGCGTAACGCGCATCGGGCGATAGGCAGTATATGGGTCCGGGAAGCGTGCGGCGTTTGCCCCGCCTTACATCCGCGATGTGAGAGACCAACTGGCCGTCGACACGATCATTCCAGATAATCTCCGTGCGCGAACCGGGCAGCCACTGCACCATACAGGTTTGATGCCAGCTCCAGGCATGAGTGGTTCCCAGGGTTTGCCATTTGTCTCCTTGAGCGGTGTCAACGATTCCAATCTCCAGCGTATCGGCGGTCGGCAGTCTATGCTCGAACGTGCCCCGGCAGCCCAGCGCGAAGCGGCTTGTGGGGTCAAACTGCAGTTTGTCGTAATAGCCGAACCAATGAAAGGCAGGACCCTTTGTGATGGCCCTGACGGGAATCGATTGGGAGCGAAGCTGGGTGGCAAAGGTACTGGCAATCAAGGCCCGTCGAGACCATCGATACGGCTGATTTAGCATGCTTATCGCCCAATCATATAAAATTAGAGTTTCGAATGGAGCTGCACCCTCTAAAAGTCTTTCTGGCCGTGGCGACCGAGAAAAGCTTCTCGCGCGCAGCTGATCGCATGTCCCGAACCCAGCCGGCAATCTCGCTTGCCGTGCAGCGTTTGGAGGCAGAGCTGGACGAGAAGTTGATTGATCGTTCTGCCAAGGATTTACTGCTCACCGACGCCGGCCGTATCGTACTCGAATATGCGCGGCGCTTCGAGAACTTGGAGCGCGAGATGTCGACCGCGCTGTCCGAGCTGCGCGACAATTCGGCTGGCAGGCTCACGATCGGAGCGAACGAATCCACCTCGCTCTACTTGATGTTGCACATCGAGCGGTACCGTCACCTATTTCCTCGCGTGAAGGTGGAAGTGCGGCGCAGCCTTTCCAGCCGCATTCCGGGTCAGTTGGTCGATGGCGATTTGGAGTTAGGCGTCATCAGCTTCGATCCGGCCGACACCCGTCTGGAGTCTCACGTCATCTATACAGACCATCTGGCGTTCGTGGTCAGTCCACAGCACCGTTTCGCCGAGCACGAACAGATCAGCATCAGCGAACTGGGCATGGAGACCTTCATTGCTCACAACGTAGCTTCGCCCTACCGCGAAATTGTGTTGAAAGAGTTTCAGCGGCATCGCGTGGCGCTAAACATGGACGTCGAGATGCCGACCGTGGAGACCATCCGCCGTATGGTGCAGCGGGGTGAAGGGGTAGCTTTCCTGCCGCGTATGTGTGTGGAGCAGGAGATCGAATCGGGGCTATTGCGTGAAGTGACGGTGCCTGAGTTACATCACGTGGAGCGCAAGATCAGGCTTGTGTTCCCGGCCAAGCGCGGCTTGAGCCACGCCGCTCGCGCGTTCCTGGAGCTGGTTCGCGGCAAGATCGAAGGCGAAGTAGCAGTCTGATTACTCCGGCACGGTGATGCGAGGAGCCGGGTCGGCGAGTGACGCCAGTCTGTCTTCGCGCACAAAGATTTTCACTGGCGGGTTGATGGCCAGGCGCGTCTGGTAGCGGAGCAACGGCGCCGCTCGAATCCCCAGCATTTGGCGGTAGCCCGAGTTGCCGGAGCGCATGGCCTGATAGGTCGCCTCTGGCAGGTTGTACTCATGCACACGCTCATAGCCCTGATAGGGCTCTACGATCAGGAATTCGGGCGGGTTCGGCGAAGGCAGCGTTATTGGACCCGGCTCGAGATCGATGGCTGGATCGGTGAACGGCAGCTTATTCGGCTCAGTACCGTAATAGCCGATGCGATCGCCACGATGAGCGTTACGTGTGAACCATGCGCCCGCTTCATAACGGGCGTCGTTCCACATCAGCCACGTTATGTCCACGGCGCAGACGAGCTGCCGTCCGCATGCTAGGGCCAGTAGGATCACCCCAGCGCTCTTACGCCACTCCCAGGAGCGCTGCAGAGCGAGTGCGGCGAAGAACAACAAGACGTAACTGGTGATGATGGGAAAGCGGTAGATAACAAAGCGACCCGGAAGGACTGTGAGGACCACTATGCCGGCCGCGGGAATCAGCCATAGTAGTTGCTTTCGGCGGTCTCGCAGACAAAGGACGACGCCCGCCAGTACGAGCACGGCCAGAGCGATGCCGAGGTGCTCCATGACGAAACTCGCGGTTGCGGCTAACACATCCGAATAGGGCGCCGCACTGCCATAGTGGATGCCGTAGTGGCGCGTGGAACCGAAGCGGATGAATTGAATGTGTTTCCAGTAGCGGTCCGGGTTGAGTAGCAGCCCGCTCGCCACCAGATACACCGCGCCCGAAAGCAGTGCCGTGTGCAGCAGTAATGCCCGATTGCGTTTAAACTCCAGAACAGCGACTATAATCCCCGCCGGAACAATCGCGCCGAACGAGGCGTCCTTTGTTGCGATCGCCAGCGCCGCACTGATTGCAAGCCGCCGTGCGGAAGAAGGCTCCAGGCCAAACTTGAGAATGCGCGCGAATTGCCACAACGCAACTGCGGTCAAAAACAGCGCTGGTCCATCGACATTACTCGTTCGTCCGTAGTAGTACATCGGTGGGAACAGCAAGGTGAGTAAACCGGCGATCCATCCCGCGCTCGCACCCCACAAGACCACCGCGGTTTCCCAGGCGACGATGCACAAGCTGGCAGCAAGCAGCACCGTTGTTGCTCGAGCCAGATACGCGATAGGACGCGCGACTGCAAGCGTTCGCGCTTTGGTTGTGTCGAAGCCGGAAGTGGCGACGTAGTACGGCACCGTGGGAATCCCCTGAATCACATATCCGAAGAATGGATATTTCGGATTGTAGACACCTGAACGAAAGTAGATCGTGTTGGCGATCTCTTCAAGCAGCCCCGCCGGCGCAAGTTCATCGGTGGCCCACGAATCGGGCCGTTCGCGCGGCTCTGTCTCGGGAATCCCCCAGCCGATGGCAACACCGTAGGCCACGACCGCGGCGGTGAACAAAGCGATGCGCGGTCTCACTTCAGGAAGCCTTCCAAGGCCTCACGCGTACTGGAAAAATCTTTTGGCGACATCGCCAGGCCCTTGCGCGCGGCTTCGCGCGATTCCTCTTTGCGGCCATTAGCGGCAAGAGCCTGTGCCAATAGCCGCCAGGCATCGGGAACAACGCCTTTGGTCGTCTCGATACACTTGCGCGCATACAGGAGCGCGGCAGCGGGATCTCGTAATGGAGCCGACGGGAACCAGAGCAAGAGCCGCGCCGCGCGGTCGTAATCCTGAAATTGCGCCTTGGTGGAATCAGCAAGCGTACGCGCCAATTGCAAACCTTTGGCCGCATCCGCATTGGATTTGGTCAGCGACGCGATCCGAACCAGCAATTCAGCATGTGTCCCCACCATGCTCACTGGCGCCTGACCACTGGCGATGAATGGTTCGATGAGTTGTTCCACGCGTAGGTAGTCGGCGAGCGCGCCCTTGGAATCGCCTAACTGTTCACGGATATTCCCGGCAAGATTGATCTGAACCGCGAGGTCCATCTGCGCTTGGGCATTCTTCGCGTCGAGCCTGGCCAGCGGCTCATAATAATCGCGCGCGCCTTCCAGATCCTTCAGTGCTAACTCGTATTGCTTGGCTTCAATGTACGCCCGGCCTCTATGCGCCGTGATGAACGTGCGAAGCCGTTTGCTCCGGAGACTGGCGCGCTCCTCCGGCGGCAAGGCGTCGAGAGCGGTCAATGCCTGTTCGTAAAAAACCAGTGCCGCCAGGGGCTGTGAGTCGCGAATTGCCGTACCCGACTTGAGAAAGAGAATGGCCCGTCCGCGCAGCAGACGAATATGATGGGGATCCAGGTTGAGCCCCTTGCTATTCAATTCGCGCGCGCGTTCCAGCGTTTCCGCCGCGTTCTTGCGATCGCTCAAGCTTGCAGCTCCGACCTGTCCGTATTGGTCGCTCAGGCTGTCATAGCAAGAAGCCGCTTGTGCAACTTCAGTGGCAGTCCGCGCGCCCTCGGCCTGCATCCGGCAGCCATCCACGGCGTATCGCACACCCTCTTGCGTGCGGCCCATCACGAACAGGACTTCGGCTTGTGACTGCAACGCCTGCCCACCCATGTAGTCCCGCAACCGTTTGTCGGGGAGCGATTGCGCGAGCTGCCGTGCTTTCTTGTAGCTCTTTAGCGCTCCTTCCGAATCGCCGAGGTTTTGCTCATATGGATTGCCCTGCAGCGTTCCGAACTTCAGGTAGGCGTCAATGAGTTCCTGCCGCAGCGTGGCATCGCCGCTGGCAGCGGTGGCTAGCTTGTCTAACTGCGCAAGGCCGCGAGAGACGATGAGCTTCCTCGCGTCGGTCGAACCTGGCAGTTGCGCCACTGCATCGTTCAAGTCGAAAAGCAGCGTGTTGGTGAGACGGCGCAGATCCTGAAATCCAGCCTGGGCGCGGTCGCGCTCAACGCGAGCGATTTGAGCCTGCCACAGGATGCCGGCCATG
>Ga0209382_10012561_pt1 | contig 10458 bp, 9 predicted proteins | sample SoiMetdeltSBSDD5_FD_187599 | JGI IMG/M metagenome (GOLD analysis project Ga0209382, IMG submission 187599) | Bulk soil microbial communities from a Populus tree surrounding site in Tennessee, USA - Soil MetaG P. deltoides SBSDD5 (SPAdes) (version 2) | ecosystem: Environmental > Terrestrial >...
CGGACGCGGGCGTCATCTACGAGTACGACGAGCAGCGCGAGGTCTTCGTGCCACGCGCCACCGAGCATCTTGAGGCGGAGATCGTCGAGACGATGCTCGCCACGCCGGTCCGCAAAGGGGAAGGAGCGACCGGACGGCTCGCGGAGATACAGGAGCCGATCCAAGTGCCGGACATCTTGGCAGCGCCCGCCGAGAGCCGAGTGCGTGGGGCGCTCTTGCGGGCCGGATACCGAGCCTTACTCGCGGTGCCCCTCGTCCGCGACGATCACCTGCTCGGCGGCCTCACCGTAATCCGGAAGGCCACTGGTGCGTTTGCGCCGGAGGTCATCGAGCTGCTCACCACCTTCGCGACTCAGTCGGCCCTGGCCATTCAGAACGCTCGCCTCTTCCGCGAGATTGAGGACAAGAGCCGCCAGCTCGAAGTCGCCAGCCAGCACAAGTCCGAGTTCTTGGCCAACATGTCTCACGAGTTGCGCACGCCCCTGAACGCGATCATCGGCTTCTCTGAGGTGCTGACCGACCGCATGTTCGGCGAGCTGAACGAGAAACAGGATGAGTACCTCAAGGACATCTACGCCTCCGGTACGCACCTCCTGTCACTTATCAACGACATCCTCGACCTCTCGAAGATCGAGGCCGGGCGGATGGAGCTGGAGCTGACCGACTTCGACCTACCCGCCGCGCTCGACAACGCTTTGATGCTGGTTCGTGAGCGTGCTCAGCGGCGGAGTCTGACGCTGCACACTGATGTGGACGCGGGGGTGGGTCAGATCCAGGGCGATGAGCGCAAGATCCGACAGGTCGTCCTCAATCTGCTCTCCAATGCGATCAAATTCACGCCGGAGGGCGGGCGGATTGAGGTCGCGGCAGCGCCAAAGGACGGGTCCGTGGAGGTGTCCGTCAGCGATACCGGTGTCGGCATCGCGCCGGAGGATCAGGAGGCTGTGTTCGAGGAATTTCGCCAAGTCGGGACGGCGGAGAAGAAGGCTGAAGGGACGGGCCTTGGGTTAACCCTCTGCCGGAAGTTCATCGAACTCCACGGCGGGCGGATCTGGGTGAAGAGCCAGCTCGGTGCGGGTTCAACGTTCACGTTTACGATCCCGGTGCGCCGCGGCGAATGATCTGATCGTGTGCGGGCCGAGATGAGTCTGCGGCGCCAGCCATCCTCCTGCGAGCTGCGCATGCGGCTGATCGGGATTGTGTTCGTCATCGGCCTGACTCTCCTCGCCACGCCGCTCGGCGCGGGTTCGCAGCTGGCCGGGCAAAAAGTCCCGCGGATCGGTTACCTGGACGGTGCCTCACTCTCCGCGAACTCGGTTCGCATCGAAGCGTTTCGGCAAGGTCTGCGTGAACTTGGCTACGTAGAAGGGCAAAGCATCGCGATTGAATGGCGCTCTGCGGACGGCGACGCGGATCGCTTACCTCGTCTTGCAGCCGAACTGGTACGGCTCAAGGTGGATGTCATAGTCACGGGCGGTTCAGGCGCTACCGGTCCCGCCAAGGAAGCAACAACTGCAATCCCCATTGTCATGGCGTCGGACAGCGATCCTGTTGAGAGCGGGTTTGTCGCTAGCCTCGCGCGACCGGGCGGGAATGTAACTGGACTGTCAACGCTACACCCCGAGCTGAGCGTCAAACGACTGGAAGTTCTGAAGGAGATGCGTCCTAAGCTCTCTCGCGTGGCCATTTTCGGGACTTCGAGTTGGGCTGGCAACGCTCGCGGGCTACGAGAGACAGAACGGGCCGCGGAGCCCCTTCGGCTGAAGCTGCAATACATCGACGTGTCGCGTCCGACGGATTTCGAGATTGCGTTCCAAGCCGCCAGCAAGGGGCAAGCAGAAGCCATCGTTATGCTGGTGTGGAACCCCCTTCTTAATGCCCGCCGAAAGGAAGTTGTAGAATTGGCGGTCAAGAGCCGGTTCCCGACCATGTACAGGGAGCGGGAAAGTGTGGAGGTCGGGGGGCTCATAACCTACGGTCCGAACATTCCAGATTTGTTCCGCCGTGCCGCCACCTACGTCGACAAGATCCTCAAGGGCGCCAAGCCGGCGGACCTCCCTGTCGAGCAACCGACCAAGTTCGAGCTGGTCATCAACCTGAAGACCGCGAAGGCACTCAGGCTGACGATCCCGCCGTCGGTGCTGGGGCGAGCCGACGAGATCATCCAGTAATGGACCGGCGCGCATTCATCGGCATGGTGGGACCGAGCATCCTGGCTAGTCCACGCACGGCCGGGGCTCAGCCGCCTAAAGTCGCCCGCCTAGGCTACCTCGTGACCGGATCGCTTGAGTCTCCCGAGGTTCGCCTGCGTCGCGACGCCTTTCGGACGGGATTGCGTGAACTCGGGTACGTGGAGGGTCAGAATCTCGTCATCGAGTACCGAGGGGCGGACGGCAAGATCGAGCGCCTCCCGGGCTTCGCGACCGAACTAACGCGTCTCAAGGTCGACCTCATCATGGCTGTCGCGACACCTGCGGCCCGGGCTGCCCAGCAAGCGACCAGCGCCATCCCCATCGTCGCAACCGCGATGGGCGATCCTGTTCGAGACGGGCTCGTCGCCAGTCTCGCGAGGCCCGGGGGCAATGTTACCGGGACGACCTTCTTGGGCCCCGAGCTGGTCCCGAAGCGTTTGGAACTGCTGAAACAAGCTCTTCCCAGGGTCTCCCGTGTTGCTGGTCTCTGGCATCCCGGCGCATTCAGCGCGGGTACGATAACAGACATGCTGAAGGAGACAGAGGCTGCGGCTGGGACTCTAGGACTGCAACTTCAACTCGTGGAAGTGCGTGGTCCCTATGAGTTCGACCGTGCATTCATGACGATGGTCAGAGAGCACGCCGAGGCCCTCCTCGTGTTACCGAGCACGATGCTCTTTGCTGAGGGAAAGCGCATTGTCGACCTCACCGCTAAGCATCGGTTACCCGCGATGTTCAACGCGAGGGAGTTCGTTGAGCTCGGAGGTCTCATCGCGTATGGAGCGAGCCTTATCGACTTGAATCGTCGTGCGGCGACGTACGTCGACAGGATCCTGAAAGGCGCCAAGCCCGCGGATCTCCCAGTGGAGCAGCCTACGAAGTTTGAGTTGGTGCTCAACCTCAAGACCGCGAAGGCGCTCGGCCTGACGATCCCGCAGTCCGTGCTGCTGCGGGCGGACCACGTCATCCAGTAGCCGTGCTCGACCAACGCGGTCGTCTCCTCATGGCGGCACTCGGCTTCGCCGGGTGCGCGATGCCCTCGTACGACCGCGCGCTCTGGGCGCTGCGCACCTGGCTCGACTCCTGGTCCGGCATCGGCCACGTCGCCGTCGGGATGCACCGCCAGGGCTACGACCTGCAACTGACGCAGTACGACGATCGAGGCTGGCGCGCGACCTTCTACACGACGGGCATGGAGCACTCGCCCACGAGCGCGACGGGCACCGCGTGGGAGCGGACGCCGTGGCACGCGACGCAGCGGGCGGCGTGGGCGGCGCTTAAGAAGCGGTTTTTGGTGGCCTGATCTGATTCGCCCATGCTGATTGTAGGAGGAGGGAGCTATGCGATCTGGTCTCCCGCCCGCACTTATTATCCTTGTCCTCGCCTCGGCCGCTCTGCCCCGCCACGGGGCCTCGCCCGTCCGGAGGCGCTTGACTTCGGCCGCCGGGGACGCGATCGTGGCGCGCGGCGGGGGGCAGGGGGCACGGGGTGGCGACGGCGAAAGCGCGTTTGGAGTTCCTACGCTCCCCAGCTTACTGTTGTCGGCGGTGAAGAATTCCGTGGACCGGCGATCGGTTGGCCCGCTTCCCTCGGGAATGCTCACGATGCTGCTTACCGACATCGAGGGCTCTACCCGGCTGTGGCAGGACCACCCCAAGGCAATGGAAGCTGCCGTCCCTCGTCACCACGAGATCGCGCACCGGACCGTGGAGAGGTTCGGGGGCTATCGGCCACCGGACCAAGGCGAGGGGGACAGCATCTTCGCCGTGTTCGCGGACCCCCGTGAGGCGGTCGCGTGCGCGCTCGCGTTCCAGCGAGCGCTTTGCTCGGAAACGTGGCCCGAGAGAGTCGACCTCCGAGTGCGGATGGCGCTCCACACCGGGCATCTCGACCTTCGGGACGGCAGAAACTACGCCGGCCTCGCCCTGAACCGTTGCGCCCGGCTCGGGGCCACCGCGCACGGAGGGCAGACGATCCTTTCGGAGTCCACGCGCGCCGTCCTCGGCGGCGACCTACCTCCCGGCGTCGAGCTAAGAGACCTCGGGGTCCATCGGCTGAAAGATCTCACCCTTCCCGAGCGCGTCTTCCAGGTGTGCCACCCGGATCTCTCTGAGCGCTTTCCGCCCCTTCGGTCTCTGGAGGTGCGCCCGCACAACCTTCCGCTCCAGCTCACCCGCTTCATCGGGCGAGCGCAGGAGATGATAGTGGTGCGGCGCTTACTCGGCGCCGCGCGGCTCGTGACCCTCACCGGCACCGGAGGCGCTGGGAAGACGCGGCTGGCGCTCCAGGTGGCGGCCGACGTGCTGGAGGAGTACCCAGACGGGGTCTGGTTCGTTGAGCTGGCTGCCGTCGCCGATTCGCCGCTGGTCCCCCGAGTGGTCGCCTCCGCGATCGGCGTACGAGAGCAACAGGGCCGCCCGATCGTGGATACGCTCATCGATCAGCTCTCCGCAAAGCAGACGCTGGTGGTGCTCGACAACTGCGAGCACGTGGTCGATGCGTGCGCGCGGTTGGCCGGCGCGCTGCTCTCCGGGTGCGCGCGCTTCACGGTCCTCGCGACCAGCCGGGAACCGTTGGCCATCCCCGGCGAGACCTTGTGGAGAGTTCCCTCGCTGTCGATCCCCGGCCCCGTGGACGCGCGGGAGCCAGGTGCCCTGACGGGCTTCGAGGCGGTCCAGCTCTTCCAGGACCGTGCGACCGCCGCGAACCCGCGATTCACCCTGACCGCCGCGACCGCTCCGGCGGTAGCCGCGATCTGCCAGCGCCTGGAGGGTATTCCCCTGGCCATCGAGCTGGCCGCCGCCCGTCTCCAGACGCTTACCGTCGAACAAATCAGCGAACGGCTGAACGACCGCTTCCGCCTCCTCACGGGACGCAGCCGGACAGGCCTGGACCGCCACCAGACCTTGAGGGCCACCGTGGACTGGAGCTTCGCCCTCCTCACCGAAGCGGAACGCGTCTTGTTGCGCCGGCTGTCCGTCTTCGCCGGCGGGTTCCGGCTTGATGCCGCCGAACAGGTGTGCGGCGTGGGGAACATCCAGCCGGCCGAGATCCTTGACCTCCTCTCTCTGCTGGTGACCAAGTCGCTCGTGTTGCTGGAGACGGAGGTGGGCGCGGGTCGATATCGTCTGCTCGAGACCATCCGGGAGTACGCCCTAGAGAAGCTCAAGGACGCCAGCGAAGAGGGCGAGTTGCGCCGCCGGCACCGGCGCTGGTGTATCGACTTCGCCGAGCACGCGGAGCCCCGGCTCAGAGGCCCCGACCAGCACCCCTGGCTGGACCGCCTGCACGCCGAGCTGGACAACTTCCGAGCGGCGTTCGGGTGGAGCATCGCCGGACAGGAACCCGAGGGGGCCCTGCGCCTGGCGAGTGCCCTGCTCGCGTTCTGGATCGTCCGGGCGGATTGGAGCGAAGGACGGGAGTGGGTCGACACCGCGCTGGGCCTGCCCGGGGAGGTGGATGCCGCGATCAGGATGAAGGCCTTGCGCGCCGTCGGCGAGCTGGCCGACGTGCTGAGCGACTATCCCAGCGCGACCATGGCCTACGAGGAGAGCCTCGCCCTCGCCCGCCGCTTGCAAGACCGGCGGGGAATCGCGGCGGCCCTGTTCGGCCTGGGCCACGGGGCGAACCGAGTGGGGAATCTCACGGCCGCCCGTCCGCTGCTCGATGAGAGCGTGGCCATCCTCCGAGAGATCGGAGACGAGCCGAGCATTGCCCGATCCCTTGGTGGCCGCGCCGTAATGGAGGAGAACTACGCCGCGGCCCGGGCTCTCTGGGAACAAAACCTCGCGATCAGGCGGAGGCTCGGCAACCCGGAGGGGGTGGGCTGGTCACTGCTGCAGGTGGGCCTGGCCGCGCAGGGCGAGGGGGACTACCGGGGAGCGGGGGCGGCGTACGAGGAGATGCTCGTCATTGGACAGGACCTGCGCTACAAGCGCATGGTGGCGCGAGCCCGCACGCAACTCGCCGACGTGGCCAGACTCGAGGGAAGATTCCCGGACGCCCGTTCCCTGTACGAACAGACCCTCCCGACGTGGCGCGAGATCGGGCACAAGAGCGGACTCGTCGACGCCCTCCGCGGCCTGGGCGACGTTGCCCGACTGGAGGGTGACCATCGTCGGGCGGAGCTTCTGCTTCAAGAGAGCCTGTCAGTGTGCCGTGAGATCGGCGCGAGGCTTGGGATTGCGGCATCGCTCCAGAGTCTGGCGGAGCTGGCGCGGACCCGGCGGGATAACGAAGGCGCCGAGCGACTCTACTGTGAGGCGCTAAGCCTCTGGAACGAGATGCGACACGCGGTCGGCATCGCGGGCGGCATTCGAGGCGTCGCCGAACTCGATGCCGTTCAGGGGCGCTTCGGCCGAGCGGCCAGACTTTTCGCCGCTGCCGAAGCGCTCCGGCAGACCGTCGGCGCCGCGGTGCCCCAATGCGAGCAGGATCCCTACCAGCGCGCGTTCGCGGCCGCAAAGTGCGGACTGGATGCGGACGCCTTCGAAGCGGCCTGGCGGGACGGCCGTGGCCTCGGTCCCAGGGGCGCGGTGGAGCTGGCCCTCCAGATCGGCCCGTCCCCCGCGAAGGCGTAGGATTCCTCGTCGCCTTGGAGGAGGCGTAGGCGGACTCCAAGTGAAGTGGGCTCCGCGCGTGGATTCGACGCGGTTCTCGGACCGATGGACCGCGGGGGTGAGCGTCTCGCATGGTGACGGTGCCGGAAACGGGCTGTGTGACCCCGGAGCCGTCCACCTTGAGCGCATTGGCGCCCGTCACCGTGGCCGAGTTCCCGCCCTGGGAGATCGTGAAGAGCCAGGGCGTGGTGTTCGCCGTGTTGCCGGGCTGCACAGTCCAGGTGCCGCCGACGATGCCGACCTGGACGTTGCTGCTCGAATCGACCTTCACTGGACGGACGTTGGTCCCATCCGAGCCCCACCATCAGCGCGTAGGGGCTGGTCGTCGTCGCCGTCACGTCGGCCGTGACCGTCCCGAGCCGAAGACCCTCACGCGCACGCGCGCGCTGGAGATCGAGCCGGGTAGAGGATCACGTACGAGGCGTCGCTCGGGTTGGACAAGCTCGTGGAAACGGCGCCCGTCGTAGACGCGCATCGAAGTCAGGCGCTGACACAATTGGGCCATCGCCGGCCTTGTTGACGCCGGCCCCGAGAGGGGGCATCCTTCCGCGCGAAGCTACGGGAAGCGAGCCGTCGACGTCGCGAGGAGGCGCTCATGGACTTCTCTCGTCGTGATCTCCTGGCCCTGACTGGACTGGCCCTGGCCGGTACAGCGGTGACGCCGTCGGCGCTCCACGCGCAGACGCCCAAGCGCGGTGGAACACTGACCCTTCGTGTGTGGGATCCGCCGCACTTCGACCCGTACCTGGTCGTCGCCTACAAGACGCAGGTCGTCTACAGCTTCACACACAGCCGGCTCCTCAAGCACAAGGCCGGACCGTCGGTCCAGCTCGGCAGCTTCACCCTGGAAGGCGACCTGGCCGAGTCCTGGAGCCAGCCCAGCGAGACCACGTACGTGTTCCGGCTGCGAAAGGGCGTACGGTGGCACACGAAGCCGCCTACGAACGGCCGGGAGCTCACGGCGGACGACGTCGTCTACTCCATGGATCGTTTCCGCAATCTCACGAGCAACCCGCAGAACTACCTGCTGGGGAGCGTCGATCGGGTCGAGGCGACCGATCGCTACACGGTCAAGGTCACCCTCAAGGAGCCGTACGTGTGGTTCCCCGACATCGTGGCGAACCCGATGACCGGCGCCATCGTGGCTCGCGAAGCGGTGGAAAAATTCGGGGACCTCAAGAAGTGGGAAGCGACGGTCGGTACCGGTCCGTGGATGCTCGAGAGCTATCGACCCAACGTCGGCATGACGCTCGTGCGAAACCCGAACTACTTCGTCCCGGGGCTGCCCTACATCGACCGCGTGGAGCTGGTGGTGGACGAGGACCAGGCCTCCAGGGTCGCGGCCTTTCTCGCGCGGAAGTACGACCTGGGTACGGAGTTCATGGGCACCATCAATCGGCCGGACTGGAACCAGCTGAAGGATCAGCTCGCGAAGCATCGTCCGGGTCTTCGCACGGTCGAGCTGCCTTCCAACGTCCGCATGGGCGTCACGATGCGCAGCGATCGCCCTCCGTTCAATGACGTCCGGGTGAGGCGCGCGATCTCCCTGGCGCTGAACCGCCCGGCGCTCGTCGAAGCCGTCGCCGACGGCGCGGCGGTCTTCAATCCGCCCGGACTTCCGATCGCGCTGAAGGACTGGTCTCTCCCGGTCGAGCAGCTCGGCGAGGGTGCCCAGTACTACAAGCACGATCCCGCCGAAGCCCGTCGGCTCCTCGCCCAGGCCGGGTACGCGAAGGGCTTCGCAACCGTGATCGACTTCCACAGCTTCGGCGAGACCGCCCTGGTCGACGGGGCTCAGCTCATCGCCAAGGATCTGAAGGATATCGGGATCGAGGCCAAGCTCAACCAGCGGGAATATGGCGCCTACATCGCCACGGTGCCGCTCGGGAAATACGAGGGCATCGTCTGGGGGCCGTCGACGCCGTTTCTCGACCCCGACAGCTTCCTGGCCAGCGCCTATCTCCCGGAGAGCCCGCGCAACAACATGAAGGTGAACGATCCGCCGCTCACCGACATGCTCCTGCGCCAGCGGCGCGTTCAGGACCCCGCCAAGCGGCGAGAGCTGATCCTCGACATCCAGCGCTACCTGGCGAAGATGGTCTATCGCGCCGAAGCCTACTCCCCGGTGCTGCCCGCGGTGTGGGATCCGGCCCTCAAGAACTATGCGCCGAATCTCGGCTACGACTACGGCGGCCGTCTGATGGCGGCCTGGCTCGACCGGGGCGCCTAGAGGATGTCCGCCACCCTAGCCGTGTTCGGGTTGCGGGCGGGCCGCTGCCGAACTCGGCTTCTCAGGGCTATGAGGTTCGTCGGCGCGACCCGCACCTCGTCACCGTCCGCTTTCGTGCGCCATCCTGAACACGACTGACACGCCGCACCCGACTTCCTTCGCCACTTTGCGAATGCCCATCCCCTTCGCCAGTCGTGCGCGGATGGCCTTCTCGATCTTGTCGTCAACCGGCTTCCTGCCTAACTTCTTGCCTTGCGCCGCGCCCTGTTCAGTCCTGCCTTGACGCGTTGGACGATCATCGACCGCTCAAATTCCGCGAAGACGCCGCACATCTGGGACATCGCCCGGCCTGATGGCGTGCTCATGTCCAGGCGCTGCTGGTGGAGGTACAGATCGACGGCCTTCGCGTGGAGTTCCTCGAAGATGGACAGGAGGTGGCGCAGGGACCGCCCGAGGCGATCCACGGACCACGCCGCGACGATGTCGAACTCGCGCCGAGTGACGCCTTCCATCAGCTTGTTCAACCCCGGCCGCTTCTCTCGTCCTTTCTTGCCGCTGATGGCGTGATCACGGAACGTGTCCACGATCTCCCAGCCGTGGCGCTCGGCGACCGCCCGTAGCTCGCGCTCCTGGTTGACGGTTGTCTGGCCGTCCGTGCTGACCCGGAGATAGAGGGCGACCTTCCTCCCCAGTCCTAGCTTCTCCATCTTGCAGAGTGTGGTCGGCCGGCTCAACAGACAGGACTTCCGAACACCCTACGGCTTCGCACTGGGCAGCGGCGCGTTGCCCCGCACCTCCACGAGTAACCCGAAGCCCTTGGGGAGTGTGACGGCGGCGATCTTCATGGCCCGTTGCCCCCATGGGCACCAACCAAGCGGGTCGTCCGCAACGAGTCGTGGGTGGCGGCCGATGTCGTCGAGGTCGTCTCCGACTCGCTTGACTCCACTTCCTGCCCCCACCTATCGTCCCGCTGTCCCACCCGTCGACGAAGGAGGCTGCGTGAGCAACCGGCGCTCAGATCACAACCTTGGGGCTGGGTCTCCGAGACTGGTCGCCGGGCCCGCCATTTTGACTCAGGCTTCTCAACCCACAAGATCCGGACCTGCTCTACGCCGTTCACGAGGAGACGTCCATGAAGATGGACCAAGCCGGACCGCTTTCCACGACCTCGAAGCGCTCGTGCGTCAAGCTTCTGTCGGCAACCCTGCCTCTATGTCTTCTGGTAGCCCTCGATCATGCTTCGGCTTGGGCGGGCGGCCAGAACCGGTTCGCCTTCGAGAACGCCACCAATTGTCCTCCTGGGCGGGGCTCACGGCCTTCGATGACCCAGGAGCCCGTCGACCCGCGCGGGCCGAAGGGGAAATGACCGACACCGACGCCCGCCTCTGGCATCCCTGGCTCCGCATTAACCGCATCC
>Ga0209382_10012562_pt1 | contig 10458 bp, 9 predicted proteins | sample SoiMetdeltSBSDD5_FD_187599 | JGI IMG/M metagenome (GOLD analysis project Ga0209382, IMG submission 187599) | Bulk soil microbial communities from a Populus tree surrounding site in Tennessee, USA - Soil MetaG P. deltoides SBSDD5 (SPAdes) (version 2) | ecosystem: Environmental > Terrestrial >...
CAACTGGTGGGGCGCGGCTTTCGACCCGCAGACCGGAATGCTCTATGTCCCGTCAATCACGGCGCCGATCGTCGTCAAACTGGTCAAGCCCGATGCGGCCCGCTCGAATTTCAATTACGTTCGCGGGGGCGCGGCGATCGGCGGCGCCGCCAATGGCCCGCGCGGGCTGCCGCTCTTCAAACCGCCTTACGGGCGCATAACCGCAATCAACCTCAACACCGGCGACCACGCCTGGATGATCACTCACGGCGACGGGCCGCGAAAGATGATCAACGACGCCATCAAGGAGATGGGCGGAAAAGACGTTGACGTCGGGCCTGTCGGCGCAGGCGGAGGCGGGCCTCTTTTGACGAAGACGCTCTTGTTCATCGGACAGGGGGCCGGCGGTCGCGGTGGGCGCGCCGGCGGCGGAGAAAACATGCTGCGGGCCTTCGACAAGGCCACGGGCAAAGTGATCGCCCAGATCCCATTGCCCGCGCAGCCCAGCGGAACGCCGATGACTTATATGGCCGGCGGGAAGCAGTTCATTATGTTGGCGACGATGGACGGTCGGTTAGTTGCGCTGAGTTTGCCGGAGCCGCTCGGTCAAAGCGCGCAGGATTGAGTGGCGCGAATGTAGGGCAAACTGGACAGTTTGCCCTGCTTTCTTCAAAGACTCTTTCGAAGACGTCAGGCAAACCGAGACCGTTTGCCCTAGATTTTCCGAGGACGAACGTATGTTGCGACGATTGGGATTGGTAGTTCTCATACTTCTTGCGACGGCAAGCGCCGCTTTCGCCCAACTGCCCGCCGACGCGGTGATGCTCGACAAAGTCAAAATCCCCGAGGCGCAGAAATCCGTAGACCTCTGCCCGGTCTACCTGGAGCCTTCCGATCCGAAGCTGCCTACGTGGGAATACAAGGGCGTGAGCTATCGCGGCGCAAGGGCAGACGCTCAGGAGAAGTTCCTCAAAGAACCGGACAAATACGCCAAGGCGGCCGGGCGCCAGCGCTTCATCAACAACTTCATGAGCGCGATGAGCGCCGTCTGGTGCCCGGTGACCGACCAGGTCACGCCCGGCGGTATGTTGCAGTGGAAGCGGCTCGGCCTGACTTTTGAAAGTTGCTGCGCGTTCTGTGACGAGAATTTCAAAGAAGAGGATTTTCAGAAAGGGCTCGAGCGCCTGAAACTGCGCGCCGAGAAGACCTATGAATTGAGCGGCGCTAAATATACCGAGGGCGCGAAAAGCCCGGTCGAAGGCGCGATCAATAAGCCGAAGTCATAAAACACCCCTGGGTACGCGCCGCTTCCAGCGCGCAGTCGTGGGCGGAAGACCTATTGCATGCCCGCAGCGCGCTTGGGCGGGATACGCGCGATTGCAAGCAATAATAACTAAACGCAGGCGAGGCGACTTCGGGGGTGTCTGATTCCGATCAATACGTCTTTCCCCGAGACTGCGCGCTGGAAGCGGCGCGTACCCGGGGGCGATCTTTATCAGCGTCATGCGTTCAAGATACAAAATCACGCGGCCATCCGCCGCTGCAAAATCGCTGGTTGTATGCGCGTTCGCGCTCTTCGCTCTGTCTTTAAATATTGGCGCGAGCGGGCAAGACCAGACTCAGAACAAGCAGGAACAGAAGACGGTTGATCCTAAAGCCTGGGGCGGCAATCACGCCGGCAAGCCGGTCCCGGAATACGTGCATGGCGACGAGTGCCTCTTCTGTCATCGAAACGACATCGGCCCGAGTTGGCAGAAGAACGCCCACGGCGTGACGGTGCGGCAGCGCGAGGATGCGCCGGAACTGGCCAGAACGCTCGAATCGCTGCCGGCTCTGGCCGAGTTGGCGAAGCAGGTCGAATACTTCCTCGGCAGCCGCCATCGCGCGCGGCTCCTGAAGAAAAAGGGTTACGGCAAATTCACGTTGCTCAACGCGCAGGTCTCGCTCGGCGGGAACGGCCAGCCTTCGAAATTGATCGATCACGAGAAGCTCGCGTGGGATGAAGAGAAATTCGCCAACCGGTGCGCGGGCTGTCACACGACCGGGGTCGATCCTGAGACCAGGGCCTTCAGCGAATTCGGTCTGGATTGCTACGCCTGCCACGGCTCGGTTGACCTCAATCACTCCAACGACACCTCACTGGTCCTGCTCTCGAAGAAGCGGCGAAACGACGCAAAGGCGATCACCTCGCTCTGCGCCCAATGCCACCTGCGCGAATCTAAGTCGCGGTCGACAGGGCTGCCTTACCCGAACAATTTCGTGGCGGGCGACAATCTGTTTCAGGATTTGGAAGTGGATTGGGCCAGGGCCGATGACCAGAAATTGAACGCGGGAGACCGCCACGTCTGGCGCAACGTCCGCGACGTCGCGCTCTACGGCAACGAATCAATCACCTGTCTGAACTGCCATCAGGTTCACGCAAACTCGAGTTTCAAACACCGCCGGGTCTTGCGGGCGCCGATTTGCGCGGAGTGCCATCAGGGCGAAGGCTTCAAGGACGTCAAGCGGTACGAGGTTCACAGCCCGCTCTGTGAGTATTGATGATAGAGAATGGCCTGCGTCCACAAACTGTTTTACATTCCCCATTTTATAGCGGTTTGCAAATGCGTGTACGGTGTGGGGCGATTTGTTTAATCGCCCTGTTATCAGCCGAGCAGTTTTTCCCTGACCCTGTCACGGTAATCGATGCATTCTTCCAACACCCGCCGGTATTCCCCCACTTCGACGTCGCGTTCGCAGCAGAACATCATCAGATTTCCGTCGTCGCGGAAGGAGCCGTCCCACTCGATGACTTGTTCGTCGCTCCAGGACGGATCGTACCGCCGCATCTTTTCATCATCCATGCGGTCGAAATAGGCGCGGAGGTTGACGCCGGTTTCGTCCAACGGCTCACCCGTCGGCTCCTGCTCGAAGTTCCAGATAGGTTGTTGCATATTTTCCTGTCCCACATTTTCCTCTCCTACATCTTCTTGTTCGGGGCTTTGCCGACAGGAAAACGTGGAATTGGAAAATATCTTGACGCAGCGTTCAAGTGAACTGACCGAGCGGTAAGTTTATGGTCGCGTTTATGCGCTGTCAATTCTTATCCGATTCTGGGACTCGCCGTTCCCAAAAACGCACACCCGACAAGGCCGCATGGCCTAATAATCCCGGATAAACCAAGCGGTTTTGCCAATTAGCATTACGGCTATGCTGGCACAGCTTTGGCAATACAAGGCGCGAAGCGGTGTGTCTCCCGCTAACCATAAACTGGCAATCGACTAGAGGAAACCATGCAAACACCCTGGCAAGACCTGCGCTATGGCGCGCGCGCGCTGTTAAAGAATCCCGGCTTCACATTGGTCGCGGTCATTACGCTCGGTTTGGGCATCGGCGCGAACACTGCGATCTTCAGCGTCGTCAACGCCGCCTTGCTGAGGCGGCTTCCCTACGACGCGGCTCGGCTCGCGGCTGTCGAATCGTTCAATCCGCAAAAAGAGAAGCGCGCTTATGGGGCTTCTCCGGCGGACTTCTGGGATTGGCAGGAGCAGAGCCGGACGTTCGAGCAATTGACCATGTATTCGGGCGGCGGGATAAGGCTGAAGGAATCGGAACGCATAGAAGTCATTTCCGGCGCAAGAGTGACTGTAAATTTCTTCGCGACGTTCGGCGTACAACCGATGTTGGGGCGCGCATTCGACAATGAAGAGGGATTTGTGGGCGGCCCACGGGCAGTCGTCCTCAGTCATCGCCTCTGGCAGCAACGGTACGGCGGCGATCCGCAGATTGTGGGCAGCGCGCTCAAGACTCCCGACGGCGCGATGACGGTCATTGGCGTAATGCCGCCAGATTTCAAATTTCCGAGTTATGCCCAGGTCTGGACGCCGATCGCGCGCGACAGTGGCGAGATGAAGTCCCGCGCCCACCGCTATTTTCAGGCCGTCGGGCGGATCAGGCGGGGAGAAACTATTGAATCGGCGCAGGCCGAGATGACGGCTATCGCCGCGCGACTTGCCACGAGCTATCCGAAAGATAATCAGGGCCGGACTGTACAGCTCACGGATTGGCGCGAGTCACTGTCGGAGGACAGCCGGGAGGCGCTGCTGGTGCTGATGGGCGCGGTCGGCTTCGTGCTCTTGATCGCCTGCGCGAACGTGGCCAATCTGCTGCTCACGCGCGCGGCGGCGCGGCGCAGAGAGATGGCAATCCGGCTGGCGCTCGGCGCGACCCGGGCGAAGGTCCTCCGGCAGTTGCTGACGGAAAGCTTGCTGCTCAGCCTGATCGGCGGCGCGCTGGGATTGGCGCTGGCGGCCTGGGGGGTGGAGGCGCTGACGCGTTTGCTGCCCGAACTCAACTTCTCCTTTCAATCGCTCTCCGAATTGCGCGGCGAAATTCGAGTTGACCGCGTCGCGCTACTTTTCACGCTGGTTATCTCGATCCTGACCGGATTGTTTTTTGGCCTGGCGCCAGGCTGGCAGGCGGCGAAGACCGATTTCAACGAGTCGCTGAAAGAAGGCGGTCGCGGCGGCGGCGCCGCGGGCCATCAGCGCGCGCGACACGCGCTCGTGGTCGTTGAAACCGCGCTGGCGCTGACGCTGCTCGCCGGCGCCGGGTTGCTCATCAACAGCTTTGCGCGATTGCTCCGCGTTGACCCCGGCTACGACCCGAATGGCTTGATGGTGATGCCGCTCGGATTCCCCGCGCAAAACAAACACGCTTTCGCTCAACATGTCATGGAACGCGTCGCCGCCACGCCGGGAGTCACGTCGGTGGCGCTGATGAGTTACCCGACATTGGGCGGGCTGAACTTCCCGATCAACCGCGAAAGCAATCCGTTGCCCGACGGCGACGCGATGGTGGCTTACAGCGCCATTAGCCCGACATATTTCCGCACGCTGAAGACGCCGCTACTGGCCGGGCGCGAATTCGACGACCGCGATCTGCCGAACGCTCCCCAGGTGACTATCATCAACGAGACGGCGGCGCGGCTATATTTCGCGGGCGAAAACCCACTCGGCCGGAAGCTCGTCATCAGCTATATGAATCAACGCCTCACGCCTGAGATTATCGGCGTAGCCGGCGACGTCAAACAGGAAGAGCCGAGCAAGCCGACCAAGCCGGAAATCCTCGTCCCCTTCGCCCAGGTTCCCTGGTTCAGCGGTTCCCTGCTCGTGCGCTCGGCCCATCCCGATCCGCTTATAGTGAAGAACGCCGTGCAACAGGCCATCTGGTCGGTCAACCCGGAATTGCCCGAATCGAAGGCCGAGCCGTTGACGACAACACTCGCGGGACAGGTGGCCGAACCGCGTCTGTACGCCTTGCTGCTCGGCGTCTTCGCCGCCATCGCTCTGACCCTGGCGGCGGTCGGGATTTACAGCGTCATCGCATATTCCGTCGCGCAGCGCACACAGGAGATCGGCGTCAGGATGGCGCTCGGCGCGCAAACCGGCGCAATCCTGAAGCTGGTCGTCGGTCAGGGAATGAAGCTGGTGGCGAGCGGCGTCGCGCTCGGCCTGGCCGCTTCGCTCGGGCTGACGCGATTGATGTCGAATATGCTGTTCGGCGTGAGCGCGGTTGATCCGTCGACGTTCATCGTCATCACGCTGTTGTTAACGTTTGTCGCCCTGATGGCCTGCTGGATTCCTGCGCGACGGGCGGCGAAAGTTGATCCAATGGTAGCTCTCCGATGTGAATAATTTCCCTCCACAGAGCTACACGAAGACTCCCTAGGCGCAGGAAGAACATTCGCGCTTCTTCGCGTGATTTTGTGGATGAATCTTTTGGAGGAACTGTGCAAACATTGATTCAAGACCTGCGCTACGGCGCGCGAACGCTGTTGAAAAATCCTGGTTTTACATTGATTGCGATCATCACGCTCGGCCTGGGCATCGGCGCGAACACGGCTATTTTCAGCCTGGTCAACACGGTATTGTTGCGACCGCTGCCCGTCGCGGAGCCGGATCGGATCGTCGAGGTCGGTCCAGTGTTCAAGGGAGTCAGCATCGGGGCTTTCTCTTATCCTCTCTATAAGGAATTCCGCGACAAGAATGAAGTCTTCGACGGGTTGGCGGCATATATCTCCGTGCCGATGAATCTTAGTCAGAACGGCGTTAACGAACGCGCCTGGGGATATCTGGCTTCGGGTAATTACTTCGACCTGCTCGGCGTGCGCGCCTTCAAAGGCCGGATGTTCACACAGGAAGAAGACCGCGTCGCCGGCGCGAATCCTATAGCTGTGGTGAGTTATGGCTGCTGGCAGCGTCCCTCAGATCCGAATAGGCGTCAGGTGTCAGGCGGCAGACGCTAGATGTCAGATGTCAGTGAGAGAGCTTTGCCGCCACTCTTCTACTAGACCGGTTATCAATTGGATGTACGGGATTGCTTACAATAGCCGTGGCCGAAATCGCGAAGCGTATGGAGTGCGGCGAGTCCTCGCCGCACTCCATACGCTACCGCGATCCCGGCGATTAGATCGTTTTTCGATTGCGTATCCATCCTCGTCATTCGCCTTCTATGAACCCGTACGCTGATCTGTTATTCGCCCTGACATCTGACATCTGACATCTGACATCTAGCGTCTGCCGCCTATCTTTCTTGTCAGAAGCCGGACGCGATGCGAAGATGGCTGTGTTCGTTTGTCACATCCCAACGGTACCGCGCGCGTAAGCAAGCGGCTGACTCATAGGTCAACCCCTTGCTTACGCGCGCGGCGTTGTACATCCCGATACGAAAGAGGAAAGCTCAATGCAAATCGAAGGCAAAGCCGCTGTGGTCACCGGAGGCGGAACTGGCGTCGGCCGCGCGACCGCGTTGGGGCTCGCGCGGCGCGGATGTTCGGTGCTGATCAATTACAGCCGGTCGAGGAATGAAGCCGAAGAGACGGCGGCGGAAATCGCCGCGCTCGGAGTCAAAGGGATAGCCATCGAGGCCGACGTCGCCGATGACGCCGCCTGCCGGAAGATGATCGGGACTGCCGTGCGAGAATTCGGGCGGCTGGACGTCCTGGTCAACAACGCTGCGACAACTTCCTTCATTCGGCACTCGGATCTGGAGGCCGTACTGACAGAGGATTGGATGCGCATTCTATCGGTCAATCTGATCGGCGCGTTCCAATGCGCGCGCGCCGCCAAAGACGCGCTTTTGGCTTCTGGCGACGGAGAGATCGTCAACGTCTCAAGCATTTCAGGACTGGCCGGCATCGGCAGTTCCATCCCCTACTGCGCGTCAAAAGCTGCGCTCAACAACATGACCGTCACGCTCGCGCGCGTCTTCGCGCCGAAGGTGCGCGTCAATGCCGTCGCGCCGGGCTTCATCACCACGCGCTGGTTGAAGGAAGGACTGGGAGAAGACGTCTACGAAAAGGCGAAGCAGAGGAGCGAGGAGAGCGTCATCCTGCGCAGAGTCTGCGAGCCGGATGACGTCGCGCTGGCGATCATCAACGTCATCACCGGCTCCGATCTGATGACGGGCTGCGTGATTCCGCTCGAAGGCGGGCAGTTGATCTCGAACTTCCAATTGCTCTGAGGTTAGCGTCGTGGGACAGACTTATAGTTTTTGAAAAATAAATGCAACAATACCTCCTAGTCGCGGCAGCGACGATTGAACTTAGCCCGGCTTTTCAAAGCCAATGAGGTTAAGTTAGGCATTTGGCGCGATTAGTGGCGTGGACTTTAGTCCGCGCTGACGGCGGGCGCGCGGACTAAAGTCCACGCCACTAATCGCTAACTTAACCTCATTGGCTTTGAAAAGCCGGGTCTGTCCCACATTTTCAGCAGGAGAAGCAATGCAAACAAAACAATTCGTACTCAAACCTCTCAAAAGCGCTATGATATTCGCGGCGATTGTTCTGCTGTCGTTAAGCCTGGCGCCGGCGACTATCACCGGAAACAACGCTCAGGACTTGACTTTCCGCCTGATGAATATCGAGCGCAGGCTGGATCAGTTGCAGATCCGCATCGATTCGGTCGAGCGGACGTTTCAAAACCAGTCGCTGAACAACACCGGCTCGTCGAACGTCGCGACGCAGGCGCTGCTCGAATTGCAGCGGCGCCAGCTTTCACTAGGCGAGCAAATCCTGACGATGCAAAAGCAGATGCTCGAATTGAAGAAAGAGATCGACCGGCAGGCCTCGCGCGAAAATGATCAGGGGAAGGACGCGCCGAAGCAGGAAGCGAAGCCGAAAGTTCAGCCGAAGAAGCAGTAGTGGCGGAGTTCATTCATCAGATCCCCTGGCCTCCCCGCGTATTGTAATAGCTTTGTCAGCAAACTCGCGAAGCATCGAGAGCGCGCCATCATTCAACTTGAACTTGAACGCGCCTATTTGCATCTCGACACGTCCGCCTGCGACGATCTCCCGTAGTGTTTCCAGTGGAATGGACGCCGACAGCAGTAATGATCTGACCGATCCCTGGTTGAGGCTATTCTTGACTGTACTATCTATGCTCACCTCTTTACCATCAACCAGAAACCGTACTCGCTTATTCTCAAAATCGAAAGAGCTCAACGACGACTGCCATCTGATCTCCGCGTCGATTTTTTCCAGGTTCTTTTTTCTTGCATCGCAGTACTCGCCTGCCAGATCCAGACGAACGCCGTTTTGCAGGTCGTTCAGAAGATCGAGTCCGATCAGTTGGATGACCATCTGCCCACCTCGGATGAAGCGGTTGGTCGAGGTCTTAATTTTGCCACCGTCCTGCGCCCGGGCGACAGACATGCCGCCAAATATGGCCAGTGATACTATAAGCGCATGTAATAGCCTTATGTTACCTTTCTTCCTAACTGATATTTTCTGCATAATTCTATCTGCTAAATTGGTTGACCGATTTTTCAAGCCGCGCTCGGACGGATCTGTTAGCGAAAACGTCGGAAAATGAAGTGACTAAACATACCAGATAGCCTTTTCGCAAAGCGCCTATAGAACGCAGAACAAGACAAGAAGTTCCAAAGAAAGATATGCGCATCCCCACTCGGATCTGGCTCGCGAAACAAACTTTAGACGACAGCCGATGTGGATCAACCTTATCCGACTCGCGCCAATATTCGACTGACCGCTTCACGGAACATTTCGGCGCGCGGCAGCAGGCTCAGAACGAGAAAGGCTTCGCGCGGGAAATCGAAGAAGTATCCGGGGTGCGTCAGCACGTCGTCCTCTTCCAGCAGCGTCGTAACCCACTCCTCTTCCGTGAATTGACGCGGCAGCTCCAGCGTCGCATACCATCCGCCCTCCACGCTCAACAACCGGAGCGGCGATTCTTCGGTCGCGCCGCGCAGCCAACTCAGGTTGGCGCGAACGCGATCCAGGATCTGAGCCTGCATTGATCGCCGCAATCCCAGCCATGGGCGCGCGGAATGTTGGACTGGCGCGGACACCGAAAGAAAGGTGTCCGCGATGAAATCCAGCCGCTCAATGGCCTCTTCGCGTTGACCGGCGGGGCCGTTGGTCACTATCCATCCCAGCTTCATCTGCGGCAGCGCCAGAATCTTCGATAATCCGCTCATCACAAAAGTCAGCGCGGAGTCGTTCGAAACCAGCGACCCGGCGCGGCCGAGGTCGTCCGCGAAACCGTAATCACTGAAGACTTCATCGGCGATCAGGGCCAGATTGTGTCGCGCGCAGATAGAGTTCAACTGTTCGATTTCGCGCAACTTGGTGAAGGAGCCTGTAGGATTGTTGGGGCTGACTAGAATGATCGCGCGCGCGTACGGCGCGACGGCTTTCTCGATCGAATCGAAATCAATACTCCACCCCGCCGTGTGAACGTAATGCAATTCGTAAGGTCGCAATTCGACGCCTTCGAGCGCGGCGAGAAATTCAAATAGCGGGTAACTGGGCTGCGGAACCAGAACCGATTCTCCCTGGTCGGCGAGTAGTTTGAAGAGAAAGGAATAAGCCTCGCTAGTGCTGGCGGTCAGATGAATTCGTTCGGGGTCGACGTCGAATCCGCGCTCGGCGTAATACCCCGCGACCGCTTCGCGCGCGACCGGCGCCCCGCGCGGCGCGGGTTCGTAAAGCATCGACTCAGTTTTCGCGAGCGCGGCGAGAATCTCTTCAGCCGGATAATCGAAGCCGGCTCGCGTCGGATTCGATTCGGTCAGATCGAGAAGGCGCGCGCCGGCTCTCTTCTTCTCTTCGATCAATCGCGCAAAACGTGTCGGCTCAAGATCCCATTTGAATCGTCTGGAAAACATATTGGGACAACGGTTCAGTACCGCGCGCGATTGCTGCGCGGCTGACCGATGGGACGGCCGCGCAGCAATCGCGCGCGGTACTGAACCGATCTTGCGTGGATCGATTTAGGGTCATGAAAAGGAAAGGGTTCCAAACCTCATCAGTCGGAACCCACTTACGAAACCAACAAGTTTATTTCCAAAACTACTCGCCGCGCACGTCGACCTCGCCGTCAACGACGTCGACGACGAAGCCGGTGAACGCCTTCCACAGATTCGTGATCGGCAGTTTGACTTTTTCGTCGATGGTGCGTTTGAGGAAGCGCGCGCCGT
>Ga0209382_10012565_pt1 | contig 10457 bp, 7 predicted proteins | sample SoiMetdeltSBSDD5_FD_187599 | JGI IMG/M metagenome (GOLD analysis project Ga0209382, IMG submission 187599) | Bulk soil microbial communities from a Populus tree surrounding site in Tennessee, USA - Soil MetaG P. deltoides SBSDD5 (SPAdes) (version 2) | ecosystem: Environmental > Terrestrial >...
CGGCCGCCCGTTCTGTTCCACCTCTCAGCCGACCGCGAGGTCAGGCCCGTAGTGTCCCGCACTCGGACGAGCCAGTATTCACGCTGCCGACCGGTAGTAGCAGTTGAGGATACCGCCCACTCGCTGACGGCAGCGTACAGGACCGCCCGTCCGTGGGCCGGGCGGCCGCTCAATCAGCTCGTTTCCGATGCCCTGATGATTCCGTTCCTCGCGATAGTGGTTCACGAACTCTCGTACGAGGTGCCGAAAGTGCCGCTCCCCCAGCGACACGACGCGGTCGAGGCACTCTGTCTTGATCGACCGGATGAAGCGCTCTACGTGGGCAGCCAGCCGCACAGCCTCGCCACCATGAACTAAAACGGGAACACCGCTGAAGTCTACGTCAGCCACGATCCAAGATGGGACAGTACGGGCGCTCGCCGGCGTCGGATCGAGTTGTGCCAGCTCCACGAAGTGGCCGTCGGGGTCTTCGACGATCACCGCTCTCGTGCTGCTGGTGGGGCTCGGCTTCACCGGCGCACCACCTGTCGTCACGATCATCGGTTTCGATGTCGCGGTCAGCCGCGGTCTCCTAGTACGGGGACGACCATTGCATTGAGGCGAAAGCGACAATGTACCCGTGCAGACATCACAGACCTCGTTCTCTCACCGCACGATCTCATCGAACCACATCCCTATGGCTCCGCGATGGAGTACAGATAGCGATTGCCGCGCAAGTAGAGCTCGTTGTCCACCAGTGCGGCCGAGGCGTCGAACCCATCGTCCAGCGTATTGCTCGCCAGCACTTCGAAGCGCGACCCGTGGCGGATGACGAGCGTCGTCCCGTCGCGGCTGGTGATGTAGACCCGTCCTCGCGCTGCGACGGGTGAGGAGTAGACCTCCGGCAGTCCGTTGAGGCGCTGAAGCTGATAGTGCGGCCTGCCGCTCTTGGCATCGAAGACGGACAGGATTCCCGCGTTGCTCTTGAGGAGATACAGGATGCCGTCGTACACGAGCGGCGACGGCACGTAGGGCGTATCGCGGTCGAGCGTCCACGCGATCGCTGTGGAGCCCGCGAGGTTCCCTTTGGCCTCGGCCAGACGAATCGCGTGGAGCTTGCTGCTCCGGAACCCGGCCGTGACAAAGACCATTCCATCCTCGGCGACCGGCGAGGGAATCGGGTTCATGTTGAGACCGTCGTGCTCCCACACGAGCCGGCCGGTCTCGAGGTCGTAGCTCCTCACCCGCTTGTCTCCGGTCGTGACCACCTGGGCGCGGCCGTCGTGCTCCACCACGAGCGGCGTGCCCCACGAGTCGACGTCCTGCCGCTCGGCGCGCCAGATCTCCTGGCCCGTGGACGCGTTGAGCGCGACGATGAACGAGGCACCCTGATGGTCCCACACGACAACGAGTTGGTTGCCGTACAGAACGGGCGTGCTTCCGGACTCGCCAACCTCGGCAAACATACTCTTGTCGCCGAAATGCTTCTGCCAGAGCAGTGTGCCGTCGATGTCGTAGGCGTACAGACCGCTTGATTCGAAGAACGCGAAGACGCGCTGGCCGTCGGTAATGGCCGAACTCGACGCCCACGTGCCGTCTTTCATCGATGGCGCGCGTGGACGCTCTTCGCGGGCGGTCCGCTCCCACACCACGCGCCCGGTGCGCCGGTCGATCGCCAGGATCGTGAACCGGTGGATGTCCCGTGGTCGGACCTGGCCTCTGGGATCATGCGAGGTCGCACCTGAGGCGGCCATCGGGACCGCGGTCAAGACAAAAAGCCGATCGCCCCACACGACCGGTGACGACGAACCTCGTCCAGGGATTTCAGTCTTCCAGCGAATGTTTTTCGTCTCGCTCCATTCAACAGGGGGATCGGCGCTTCTGGAGACACCGCTCGCATAGGGGCCGCGCCACTGGGGCCAGAATCGTTCCGCCACCGGATCGGCGGCCAGAAACACGGAAGACAGCTGTGCTGCGCCCATGACGACGGCCAGTCCCGCGGCACAGATTCTCGTCAGTGTCAATTGTTGGCTCCTTGACCCGCCTATCCTACTTCGCGCCGGCCCGCAGCTTGGACGCCGTCGCGCACTCGCTCATGACCGTGAAGTATCGAGCCAGAGGCCCCGTACTGTCTCACACTCAGACGGGCAGTATTCACGCTGCCGACTGGTAGTAGTAGTTGAGGATGCCACCCACTCGCTGACGACGGCGCACAGGACCACCCGTCCGTCGATTGGGTGGCTGCTCGATCAGCTCGTTCCCGATGCCCTGATGATTCGTTCCGCGCGATAGTGGTCGACGAGCCCTCGTAACGAGGTGCCGAAGGTGCCGTTCGCCCAGGGGACGACGCGGTCGAGGCACTCCGCCTTGATCGACCGGATGAAGCGCTCCGCGTGCGCATTGCAGTTTGGCGCCGACGCTGGCGTCCGCACCACGCGCACGCCGATTGTCCGAAGCAGCTCCTCCACCGCCTGCTCCACTTCGGATCGCGATCACAGATCAGGAATCGGCCGGCGCGAAGGACGTCACTGCCCCCTGCCAAGCTTCGGAACGCTTGCATCACGAAGGCGTTGTCCGGGTGCGTCGTCGTGCCGGGCACGTGCACGCGCCGCGAGTGCAGCTCGATGACGAATGCCGTGTAGTAGGTCAGCAGCCCGTGACGGGTCCACACTTCAGTGGTGAAGAAGTCGGCTGCCAGGAGCGCTGGCCAGTGCGTAGTATGCGAAAGTAGCGCCCTTTTGCGCCTGCTCGCTGAACATCAGGTCGCGCTCGGGTTTCTGCACGAGCCACGTCGATTGCGCGTAATCGTTCGCGTTGGCGATGTGATCGCCGTGACTGTGCGAGAGAGCGAGAAACGTGATGTCGCCGGGCCGGTATCCGATTTCAGCGAGTTGGCTTCGCAGGGTCCTGGTCGCTCGATTGCTGTTGCCGCTCGTCCCGACAGCGATGCTTACTCCACCCGGCGTAATTTGGGCGTCGGGAATGATGCCGACGTCCCAGAGGAGCGTACCTTTGGGGTGCGCCACGAGATAGCACGCGTCGGCGACATTCGTGTCGCCGACTTGCTCCTTCGTCAATCCGTACGCCGTTGGCTCGCCGCGGACCAGCACGCCGCAGTCGAAAACATACAGCCGAACCGACGTCACGCGCGGCGCGCTCTGGGCGAGCAGGCTGACGAGACTTGTGGCCACGATGAGAAACGCGCGCATCACTCCTTCTTCGGCCGCCTCTTCATCCGAGCATGAACTGAAACGGAAACACCGCTGAAGTCTACGTCAGTGCCACGATCAAAGATGGCACACTACGGGTTTTCACCACGGGCTGCTGTCGGTCGACGTTCAACCCACAACAATCCCTGGCAGTATCCTCCTGTGCATCGACGTATATATGCGCTTTCTCAGTGCGCTTGTTCCTCTGAGCTCGATACTCTCGTGGGTGTTCTCGACGGATCGCAGCGACGACGCAGGACCTCCGAGTTCACTCAAACGAGCAACATCTCGCGCGGATCGACTTTGCGATAGCCACAGCGCGGACCCGCGATAAGATCTCGCCGGAATTCAACGCAGGAGCAGGACATGAACACGCAGCGTCTCTTGATGTGGTCGCTGATGCTAGTCGCCGCCGCGGGCTGGACGCCGAGCGTACTCGATGCGGTCGCCAATGCCGCGCCGCCGCAGTCGCTGACCGCCATCCCGCTCGTGTTCGACACCTGGGTCCCTGGACCGTGCTCGCCGAATGGCCAACCACAGGGCCACTGCCCGCCGGGAGACCTCTTTCGCGTGCGTCTCGTGTCTGTCGCCGACGGCCTGCGTAGCCCGCGCAACGTCGCATTTACGCCAGATGGCCGGATCTTGATCGCCGAGTTGGCGGGGCGCGTGCGTCTGGTACGCGGCGACGTGCTCCTGCCCGAGCCGCTTATGGGCTGGCCGGTCGCGGGTATCGAGGCCGGCGCGCTCCAAGCCGCGATCGTGCATCCTCAGTTCGCGACCAATGGCAGCGTCTATCTCTACTACGTGAAAAACCGCGCTGACAAGATGACGACGCTCGCGCTCGCGCGCGCCCGCCTCGAAGGCACAGCACTCTCGGACGTGCGGGAGATCTTCGTCGCCGATGCGTGGGTGCAGGGTGGGCCGATCGCGGGTCGCGCGGCGTTCGGGCCCGACGGCATGATCTATCTCACCGTCAACGATCACGACCCCAACAACGCGAACGAAAACGAGAGCGTGCGGATCTTCGCGCAGCACCTGGACAGCGACGTCGGCAAAGTCCTGCGCATTCGCGACGACGGCGCCATTCCGGCCGACAACCCGTTTGTCGGCCGCAGCAACGCCAATCCCCAGGTGTTCACGTACGGGCATCGCAACCTCACCGACTTCGCGTGGCATCCGACGACGGGCGAGCTCTGGGCCACTGAGATCGGACCGATGGGTGGCGATGAGATCAACATTCTGCGCCCTGGGCACAACTACGGCTGGCCGTTCGTGTCGCTCGGCAAGCTGTACAACAAGAAGGACCTCTCTCAGCAGCACTGGTATCGCGAAGGGATGGAGATGCCCTTCATGCACTGGACGCCGTCGATCAGCCCATCGACGCTGACGTGGTACACGGGCGACAAGCTTGCGCCGTGGCGCGGCCACCTGTTCGTCGGCGCATTGAACGGCCAGACACTACAGCGCGTCGCGTTCGACCAACCGGCGCCGCAGGCCGAGCGGCGGGATTCACTGTTCATGTCGCTCGGCCGACGCTGGCGGCATGTGGTGCAAGGGCCTGACGGCTATTTATACGCACTGACGGAGAAGCGCACGCTCGGCACGACGGATCCAAACGACGCAACGAGCGGCGGCGTCTATCGAATCGAGCCCGCCAACTGAGGTTGGAAACATCGGTCCCGCTCGGGGTTACAACGGAGCGGAGACGATCCGGCGTGCCTCGTGGGCGCGTTCTGTTCCACACAAGATCGAGGGGAGTTTGGGTTGCTCTCCTTGTCTCCACTGCTGGCGCTTGAGGTGGAGGTTCTCCGAACCTCCTCCCTTTCAACATCCGTCACGTCGCCGCGCCAATGGACTCAGTGATTTAAGAGAGTAGGCCTAACGGGCAAGCGCGATTTGTAGTCCATAGGCGTCCATCTGCGCGGCGTTCGTTTGTGCCACCAGCACACAAACGATCGAATTCGAACTGAGAATTTGGAGGCGCCGCCCGGATTCGAACCGGGGATGGAGGTTTTGCAGATTTAACGAGGTGGTAGTTGGTGTTGTCTCGTGCTGGTCTCTGGTCGGTCCAGCACCCCGGTTTTGCCTGGTGTTTGGGCGCTATTGGACTACGTTTGGACTACAAGACGTGTTGGGCTCCAACGCGCTGATCAAGCTCGGATTGGCTTCTCGATAGCCACAGGCGCGGACGTTCGCATTCCCGAAGGTACCTCCGCGCACCGCGAGGAATTACGCGCGAGTCCCGGGGGCGGGCATCAAACCGCCTGCATGACTTCGTATGCACTTTTCGATAGTCACAGAATGGCCAGAGGCACGTGCCTCTGAGTTCCTGGACGACAGCAACGCTGTCGCAATGGGGCCATGAGCAAGCCCGTCACACCGCCGCCGATGAAGACGATCCCAATCCGGCCCTGAACGCGTGGGCAATCGTCAGCCCCGTGCCGATCCGGGCCCTCTCATCATCAGAATCCACATTGGTCCGTTGCCGGCGTCGTAAGTCTCGAGCGGCGTCATCTTGCCAGTGGCCGAACTGACCTCGTACGTAACCAAGCGACCGGCAGTGCCTCCGCTCCCGGCAGCGGTCATGAAGCGGCCGCTGGGGTCGAGGCAGAGCGGCCTCACGTCCGGCTCGGTCGGCACGCGGTCGGCTTCGCTCAGCCTGCCCGTCGTCTGGTCGATGGCGAAGCTGGCGATGCTGTTGTGCCCGCGGGTGACGACGAACAGCAGCCTCCCGTTGGGATGGATGAGCAGTTCGGAACAGGTGACCTGACTCTTCACCGTGTAGTCGCTGGGTACCGTGGAGATGCTTTGCAGCTTCGTGAGCGTGCCCGTCGACGGATCGAGGCGATACGCGGTTGCGCTGCAGCCCTGCTCGTCCGCCGAATAGGCCAGGTTCAATGTGGGGTGAACCAGCAGATGCCTTGGCCCCTCGTTGTCTTTCAGTGACAGGAACGCCGGCGTGTTCCATGTCAATCGCCCGCTCCGCTCGTCGAAACGGAGCTGGGCCACCACGTTCGGGCCACCGCTGCGGGCCACGTGCGGCACGAACACGTAACGGTTCGACGGGTCGATCTCGATGCCGTGGCACCCGTAGGGGGTGGGGAGCGATTCAACCGGCATGGACGCGACCTGGCCGCCCTCGTCGATGGCATACACACCAATCCTGCTCTGGTAAAAGAAGACCGACAACAGGTACCGCCCGGTGCGATCGGTCACGATCTGGATTGGCTCGCCTTGCAACGGGACCGTGCCGATGAGCGAGAGGCCGCCCGTTGCTGGATCGATGCGATAGCTCGACACCTGCTGGCGATCACGGCAGGCGACGTAGAGGAATCGCCTACGCGGATCGAAGACCATGGGGTCCGGGCCGCCTTCCACCCGCACCGGCTGCTGCCACGTCACCTTGCCGGAGCCCGGGTCCATCGTGAAGATGGAGACGCGGTTGTCTCGACGGACGGACACATAACCTAAGTAAGGGGCCGGCGCCGTGCCCTGGGCTGCCGTTCGAGCCCAAGCGAACGAAGGCTCCGCCGCGGATGCGAGTCCCACACCGGCTGAGGCGCTCGACGCGAGGAATTCGCGACGGGTATACATGCATGCCTCCCTTTTTCTGCCGGTCAGGTCGGTTGGCGTCGCTCTACCTGGCGATGGACACGTTGTCCAGTCTCCACCGATCGCCGTCGCCGCCGGCGGTGAAGCTGATCTTGTCGAACGGCTGATCGGACACTATGCCGAAGAAGCTGTCGTAGCCGCTGCTCGAGTAGGCGAAGATCCGGGCGAGATCGTAGTCATGCCCAAGGATGTGCAGCGTCGTGTGGTCGCCATTCTCCCGGCGGTAGGGCTGATAACTCTTCCCGTCCACCGAGAACACATCGGACGCCCACGCGAAGATTGGCGGATTGAACCGCAGCTCGAGCGCCGTGGTCTTCTGCGCGCCCGTCTCGTAGCGCAGCTCGATGCCTTCAATCTGCTCGTCGTTCTTCCCGGCAGTTGAGCCCGTGCCCGTCGTGCCGACGAAGACGCCGGTAGGGTGCTTCACCTTCGCGGTGTTGCCGGCTTGAGTGGATATCCCGCCGGTCTGCGTGAAGAAGATGCTGAAGTTGCCGACCGACGTTTCCTTCCCCTCGGGCACGTCGATGTTGACGCCGTTGAAGTCGTTGGTGAGAATTTTGCCTTTCCGCGCGCTCACCGCTGCCGTCCACTCCGCCCGGCCCACCTTGCCGCGTGAGGCGTCGTAGGGCGTTCGATTGTCGCCATCGATGAAGAGCGTCAACCGCGCCGCATGCAGCGCCGTCACCGAGAGGAGGAGGAGCACGAACAGCACCAGCACCTTGCCGCGATAACGCTTCATGAGGAGCCTCCCTGTAATCGTGTCCGGCAAGATTATAGCGTCTAGGGGTTAACGGATCGCCTGATCAACAGCTTCGGATCGGCATCCTTTCTCGGCACGAGTTTTTGAGTGCGCCCGATTTGGTTGTCGCTGCCATAGAGATTGCCGTCGGAATCGACGCTCATGGTGTGCATCTCGCGGAACCGGTCTCGCCCTTCGGCAGGCCAGAACCAGGTGTACAGTCGGTTGCCTTCCCGATCGAACTTGATGACCTTGGGCTTCCCGAGATCGGACACCCAGACATCGTTCCCGCTCGCGAGGACGTCGAGTGGCAACTCGAAACCCTTCCATGTGGCGGCCGGTGCGAAGTTCGACGTCGCGCCGGGCGATTCCCTGAACAGCTGGACCTGCCGACCATCGCGGTCCACAACGAAGACCAGGCCATCGGGTGCGGCCGTAATCCCGTGGACGCTCATGAACTGGCCTGGACCGGTTCCCTTCGTGCCGAACTCGGTCAGATACTTGCCCTGGCCATCGAGAACCACGACGCGCGTGTTCATCAGTCCGTCGGCGACCAGAACACGCCCATCGGGTAGGAACGCCACGTCCTGCGGTCTTCCGAAATGCTTGTTGTCGTTGCCGCTGACATTCTTTTCGCCGAGCGTCATCAGGAGCTTCTTTCCGTCGTTCGAGAAGACGTGGATCTGATGCGCCGACTCGTCGATCACCCACACGCGACGCTCCCGATCGTAAGGGCTGATGCGAATTCGATGCACCCCGACGTCCCGGTCCGTTCTTGCGAACAAGTGGTCCCATTGATTCCAGGTCTCGATCATCTTGCCGTTGCCGTCGACGACGAAGATGACGTTCCGATAGACCCGGCCTTCACCCTTTTGCGTGCTCATCCCGATCGAGGCCGCGTGGCCCTCGTATCCTGGAGGCACCGGGTTGGGAAGCTGGGTCGAACCCCGCTGGAGGATGAAGATGCGGTTCGGCGAGTCGGGGTGAACGCCGACGTTTCCGCCGAAGGTGAATCCCTCGTCGAACGGCTTCAACCAGCCGTCGACAGCTTCATATGGGCTTGGCCCGATCGGTCCGAGATCCTGAGACCATAACGAACCGGCGGACAGACTCACCACTGTGAGGACCGCGACGCCGAGGATGCAGTTATGCATGATTAGCAACCTTCGTGATTTGGTTCCGCAGGGTCGAACGTGAAATGCCGATAGCTGCGATTGCAGCGCTCGATGTACGCGTCGTTCGACTGGCAGGCATCGGGGCGTTCGCTGAAGGAACGCCCCCAATGCATTCCCGGCGTGACTACTTCTTGACGAACTTCTGAAGACAGGTTCCCGATTTGCTCTGATCGCAGCCGCCGGTCAGCCCTCCGTACACGTTCCCCGCTTCGTCGCCTGCAAGCCCCTCAGGCCGGGTTCCTTCGATGAAGTACCTGAGCGAGCCGTCCCGGGCACTCCCGAGCCTGATTCCAGTCCGCCATCCGGGGTTCCGAATCGCGTTGCCGCCGCCTTCTGGCGCGTCTGGGGGCCCGCCAATCCTGTTGTTCGATTCGGAGTCCGATACGATGAGCGTGTCGTCCTTCAGGATCCAGATGCCGCTTGGCCGGCCGAAATGCCGCCACTCGTCGACGAAGTTCATGTTCTTGTCGAAGATCTGAACGCGATTGTTCGACCGGTCCGCAACGAAGAGCCGCCCTTGCGAATCGAACGCGAGTGCATGGATTCCCATGAACTCGCCCGGTTTGCGACCGTGTCGGCCGAACTCCTTGATGAACTTTCCGTCTCTGGTGAACCACACGAGGCGATCACCGTCCTGTTGGATCTTCGTCGGCCTGGGCCAATGGCCGTCGCCGATGAGGATATTCCCGTCGGGCGTGGCGATGCAGGCCGATGGCTGAATGAAAGTGTCCTGACCAGCCTGGCCGACACCGGCCTTCCCGAGCGTCAACAACAGCTTGCCGTTCTGGTCGTACTTGAAGACCTGATTGCCTCTGACGCCGACGTCCGGACCATCGTTAAACGGACCGCTGTCGGCCGCCCAGAAGTTGCCATCCCGGTCCTGGCACATTCCGTGAGCCTGAGAGAAGCTCACGCCCTCGAAGCGCTTGACGATGTTGCCCGAGGAGTCGATGCGAACGATGCCCGGCACAGATCGATGCTGCAGCCAGACGCCGCCCTTGCCGTCCGGGATGATGCCGATCGCCGCGCCAGACTTGATGTCGCCGAGGCGGGGCCAGTTCTCGAGCATCCGAAATGGATTGCTCATGGCGTTGCCGGTCGGCAGAACATCGGCCGGCGGCAGATTCTGATTGCCACGCCCCTGGGCGAACAGGGTGGCCCCGGCGACGGCTATCGTCGCCCCGAGTATGAATGCGAGATGATGTGAACGCGACATGGTTTTCCTCCACATCAAAGTTTCGCTGGTTCTATTGCGCACCCGCGCCGCTCGCCTTCGACACCCTCGGCGGCAACGCGAGCATCAGCCGTACGGCAGGCGAGTCACGTGCCGGCTACAGGCGCAGTCAGGCACCTGACGCCGCACGCCGCGATCCACCGCCGCGCCACTCGGACGAGTCCCCGTCAACGGTCGATTCCTGACCAACGCTTTCTAATCCACGCTCAGGCGAGGGGGGTATTCTATAGGCCCACTCAGGTGCCGGCAACGTTTAGTCGTCCGCGCCGACGATACGTGTTCCGCTGTGTCTCGAGACCTACAGCGTCGACCAAAAAGTATTGCGCGCGGTGGCTCGATGAGTATCTACCGCTTCCATTACGCGCCAGACATCTGACAGTCCAAGGAGACCGCATGAGTTTACGGATGAATTTGGTTGGACTGCTATGCGGCCCGAAACGCGAATGTCGTACCGGTTGCGTCCGTCCGCATAGCGGTCCTGGCCGCGCGAAGCGCGGCAGGAGACACTG
>Ga0209382_10012567_pt1 | contig 10456 bp, 5 predicted proteins | sample SoiMetdeltSBSDD5_FD_187599 | JGI IMG/M metagenome (GOLD analysis project Ga0209382, IMG submission 187599) | Bulk soil microbial communities from a Populus tree surrounding site in Tennessee, USA - Soil MetaG P. deltoides SBSDD5 (SPAdes) (version 2) | ecosystem: Environmental > Terrestrial >...
CTTTTCGGTACGACGGCACCGAACAACAGCTTCGGGTCATTGTCCGTACAGCGGTGGCAGTTGCAAATGCTGCAGCTCAACCGACTTGGAATCGCGAGTCGGAGTTCCGGGCGGCTGGGGAGAAGAGGATGGGGAAATCGGGAGGGACCTGACGGATTGGGGATGTGGCGACCTTCCCGTCCTCCCCCTCCCTCAGTATCTTCTCGCCGCTCTTGCCTGCCTCACTGAATCCCGGGAGCGTTTCTGGACCTGCCTTCCGAGCACCGTATCCCGCTCACCTGGCTGCTGGAGAATGCCGGGCCCTCCATCCGATATCGTACTTATTGCGAGCTCGCTCCCGAGGGATACGCCACCCCTGAGACAATAGAGTCGGCCCACCAGGCCATAGCCGAGTCCAAAACCGCGCTCGCTGTCGTCAAAAAGCAAAAGGACAGCGGAGTCTGGGGCGGGAACCTGCTGGGGCTGGCTACCTCTGCTGCCCAAGGGGTCAAGGACGTCGGAACCATTCCCCAGTACCGCCGCCTGCTCCAGCTGGAGTGGCCGCGCTCGAGCCGCCCATTCAAGCTGGCCGATCGAGTGCTCTTCCGGCTTCTCTCCCGGGACGAGGATCCGTCGCTCCTCTTCGAGTTTCAGAAGGCGGTCAAGTCCGATCCCGAGGCAGAGGCGTGGGCCCGGGGCATCATGCGGGAGGCGGCCTCAGCCTCCCTGGCTGAAGCCGGTTATGGCGACGATCCCAGGCTCCGGGGAGCTGGTCACAAGATTGCCAGTGCCATTTCCCAGTTCCTGCGCAGTCCGCTAGCGGAAAAGCCGTTCCTGAAATCGGGAAAGCAGATTGTGCTTCACCCCGAGGCGCACCCGCCGAGCTGGTATTCTGTCGCGATGCTAGCGTCGATGCCGAACCTCCAGCGGGAGCGCGCTGGGTTTACCGAGCGCCTGGGTCATTACCTGGCTCAGCCGGAGCCCAAGAAAGCCTTTGTCATTCAGGTCGGGAAGAAGGTCGTGCGGCCCCAGCACCTCATCCTCGGCGACCCAATCGAGGCCGATGCCAAGGGGGTCCCCAAGGACCTGCCGCTGGCCCTGCACTACATCGAGCTGCTGGCCCGGATGGGAGCACTGGAATGGGCACCGGTCGCGACCAAAGTATTGGCGCGGTTGCTTCAGGATTCCGACGAAACTGGCGTCTGGCGACCTAAGAATCTGCGGTCCCAGCCGAAGGCGGCCAACAAGATCACCTACCATTATTACCCCCTGCATCTGGAAGCAAAGACGACGGAGGGCAGAGAAGTTGATGTCACCTTTCGACTTGCTCTTATCGCCAAAGCCCTCGGCTGGAGTCTGATCTACACGTAGGGCTTGTCAGTCTGGAGGGAGTATTGGATACTACTACTCATGGCTGGCATCGACCTCACTGGGTTCGGATTTACCCCGACTGAAAGTCTGGTCTACCAGGTTCTGCTGAAGAGCGGGCCCGGAACCGGGTACGCCGTTGCCCGGGCGGCGGGGCTGGCTCGGGCTAACACTTATAGTGCTTTGGAGGGTCTGGTCGCCAAAGGAGCCGCGCGAGTGGAAACCGGCCGGCCCAAGCGGTACGCGCCCGAGGCACCTCAGGCCCTGATTGCCCGAATTTCGTCTCAGCACGGAGTGGCCCTGGAGCGCCTCAGCCGGGAGCTGGATCAGCTGGCGGTCGCCGAAACTCCGACGGTGGTGGAGGTGGAGTCGGGCCGGGCCGTGCTCCAGCTGCTGACGCACGACATCACTCGCGCTACCCGCTCGGTCGCCCTGGTGGTCCCGGCCGACGCCTACCCCTTGCTGGCGCCCGCCCTGCGCCGACCAGTATCGGCCGGAGCAAAGGTGTCGCTCTGGTCGATCGGCCCCACCCGGCTCGATTTTGTCGATGTTCGCGAAGTCCCAGGTGAAGGCAGCTGGCCCGGAATGCCGATCATCATGGTGGCAGATGACCGCAGCGCCATCATTGGCTCGCGCCATGGGAACGATGTCGAGGCCCACTGGAGCGGCGCTGCTCCTTTTATCGCGGCTGCTCGGCTGGCACTCGAGCGCCTCACGACAGACCTATGACTGAACCGGTCGACACCGCGCTCCTGACCCTGCAGCGCGAATACCTGGCCTCCCTGCCGCTCCGGCTCGATGAGCTGAAATCGGATATTCTGGGGCTGGGGCGAGGAGTGCCGGAGGCGGCGGGCTCACTGCGAACCCGGCTGCACCGGCTGGCCGGCTCCGGCGGCTCCTACGGTTTTGCTGACATCAGCGCCATCGCTCGTGAAGGGGAGCGCTGGCTGGCAGCCAATCCAGCGTCAACCGACCATGTGAGCGGCATCGTGGATCGTCTGGCGGTTGCCGTCGCGGACGCCGTGACGCAGCTCGGCGGTCCGGCTGCCGGTGCGGTCCCACTCGCTCCCCGGGCCCTGATCATCATGCGGCCGAGCCCACAACGGGAGCGCATCGCACAGGAGCTCGGCAGCGCCGGATATGGTGTCCGCTTTGCCACCCGGACCGACCCACCCAGAGACATACCGGCAGAGCGCTTTCCTCATCTCGTCGTGATCGGCGGTGAAGCTGGAGATGGGGATCTCTCCGCCATCGCTTCTGCCTGGACCAACAGTCCGGACCGAAGGCCCGGAGCGGTGGTACTGGTCGAGACCCTGCGTCCGGTAGACCGGCTGCGGGCCATTGCCGCGGGTGTGGATGCCGTTTTTCCCGCGGAGCAGGTGGAGCAGAAGCTGTCCCGATATGCCCGCACCTTTGCCCGAATCGGCCCTCCTCCCTCCAGCGTGGTCCTGCTGGATCACGATCAGAAGCGAGCGGGGGAACTCTCCGAAGCCCTGGCCCAAACCCACGTGCGAGTCGTCTGCTGTAGCCGAGCCGAGTCTGTGGCAGATACCCTAGCCCGCGAGGCCCCCGACCTGCTACTACTCGGCACCCAGCCAGTGGATTCCGATCCCTTCGCGCTGGCCCGGGTGATCCGCCAGGATCCGCGATATCAGCTGCTGCCAATCGTGTTTGTCGGGGAGGAGAACACCAATCACCGCCTGGCGGCGCTGCGAGCCGGCGCGGATGATTTCGTGGCGCTCGGGGCGGACCCGCTACTGCTGGTGCAGACCGTGATCGCTCGTGCCGCTCGAGGCCGCCGAGTGCGCGAGCTGGTGCACCGGGATGGCCTGACCGGTTTGCTCAATCACGCCACCCTCATGAGTGAGCTGGAGAATGCGGTCGAGTTCAGCCAGCGCTATGGCGAGCCGTTAGCCTTCGTCCTGTTCGAGCTCGAGGGTTTTCGCCAGGTCGGCGAGCGATTGGGACCACGGGCGGGCGAGGAAGTCCTGCTCCACGCCGCCAGTGTCTTCCGCTCCAACGTCCGGGCAAGTGACGTCATAGGGCGCTATGGGTGGGAGGCGTTCGGGATGCTGCTCCGAGGTGCCAACGCCGGCGGAGCCACGGTGCTGGCCGGGAATCTCCGCCGCGTTCTGGGCGAGCAGCCGGCCAGGACCTTGGGGGGTGAGATATTTCCCCTGCAGGTGAACGTAGGAACCGCCGTTTTCCCCCGCGATGGTATAACAGCAGCCGAGTTGGCTCAATCGGCGGATCGGAGCCTGAGGCGGGGGTAGGCGGGTAAGGGGGTAAGGGGCACAGGGGGATAAAAAACAGGCCCTCCATTTCCGGAGGGCCCGTTTTTTACCTACCCCGCTTACCCGCTAATGCCTAAACCCCGCGGCCGCGAGCGGCACCACATCGCGCGGGTTCTTCTCGTCACCGAAGAGGAGACGGCCTTCCCGGAAGGTGGCACCCCGAAGGGTAAAGGCGAGCACCTCGCCCAGCTCCTGAACCAGGAACACCTCGATCTTGTCGCGAACCTCCTGCGGTAGATCCTCCAGATCCGGCTCGTTCTCCTTCGGTACAATGATCCTGGTGATCCCCGCCCGCACGGCGCCGAGCACCTTCTCCTTGACGCCGCCGATCGGCAGCACCCGACCCCGCAGCGTGACCTCACCGGTCATGGCGATGTCGTGGCGGACGGCGCGTCCGGACAGCGCCGACACTACTGCGGAGGCCATGGTCACGCCCGCGGAGGGTCCGTCCTTCGGAATAGCTCCGGCCGGCACATGGATGTGGATATCCCGATCGAACATCTCGTCCTGGATTTGCAGCGCCGCGGCGTGAGACCGGGCATAGGTCCAGGCGGCCCGGGCCGACTCCTTCATCACGTCGCCCAGCTGGCCGGTGAGCACCAGCTCGCCCTTGCCTCGCATGGTGGAGGCTTCGACGAACATGATGTCGCCGCCGGTCGGGGTGTAGTACATCCCGGTGGCCACGCCAACCTCGTCGTGCCGGGCCATCTTCTCCGGATGGACCTTGGGACGACCGAGCAAATCGTCGACCATTTCGCGGTCGATGGTGATCTGCTCCGCCTCCTGAGACGCGATCTTCCGCGCCACCTTCCGCGCCAGCCGGCCGATCTCTCGCTCCAGCTGGCGGACCCCGGATTCACGAGTGTAGCTGGTAATGACCTCCGCCAGCGCCTCGTCGGTGATGGTCAGCTGGTCCGGGCTTACCCCATTCTCGGTGAATTGGCGGGGAATGAGATATTTCCGGGCGATCTCCGACTTCTCCCGCTCGGTGTACCCCGCAAACTCGACCACTTCCATCCGGTCGAGCAACGGCCCGGGGATGTTCTGGATGAAGTTCGCCGTCGCGATAAACAGCACCTCGCTCAGGTCGAACGGCACCCCGAGATAGTGATCAACGAAGGTGTCGTTCTGGGCTGGGTCGAGTACCTCTAGCAGCGCACTGGCCGGGTCTCCCTGGAAGGAGACGCCAAGCTTGTCGACCTCGTCCAGCAGGAAGACCGGATTCCTGGTGCCCGCCTGCTTCATGCCCTGAACGATGCGACCCGGCATGGCACCCACGTAGGTGCGCCGGTGTCCCCGGATATCTGCCTCGTCGCGAGCGCCACCGAGCGAGATGCGGACGTACTTCCGTCCCATCGCCCGGGCGATCGATTTGGCCACCGAGGTCTTGCCGACACCTGGAGGCCCGACGAACAGGAGGATGGGCCCCTTGGCCACCCGATCATCTTCGTTGCCCTTGGCCGGCGCGTTGGGGGCCGGAATGGTGGCGGTGGCCTGAGGAGCATCGGTCGACTCGCCGGCGGCAACCTCCTCCGCCTTCTGCTCGGCTTTCACCTCTTCTGTCGTTACGTCGTCCCCGCGGTCCGCGCGCTCCTGCTGCAAGCGCAGCTGGCGAACTGCCAGGAACTCGAGCACCCGGTCCTTTACATCGCCGAGGGCGTAGTGATCCTCGTCCAGGATCCGCTGGGCTTCAGGAAGCTCGAGGTGTTCCTTGCTGCGCTCGTTCCAGGGCAGCTCGGCGATGTTCTCCAGGAAGGTCCGGATGACCTGGGACTCCATTGACTCCCGGCCAATCCGGCTCAAGCGGTTGAACTCGCGGTCCACCTCTTTGCGCGCCTCCGGCGGCAGGTCGAGGTCGGTCAGCTTGTCCTTGAGCTCCTGGAGGTCGTCCCGCTCGTCACCCTCTCCCAGCTCGCGCTGAATCGTCTTGAGCTGCTCCCGCAGGAACATCTCCCGCTGCCGCTCGCCCAACTCCTCCTGGACCTGCGACTTGATGTCCTCCTGCGCGTCCAGCACGCCGATCTGCCGCTGCATGTGCACCAGCACCCGGCGAAGCCGCTCCTCGACACTCAGAGTCTCCAGCAACATCTGCCGCTGGGGTGGCGTGATGTCGATGTACCCGGCCACCAGGTCGGCGAACTTGCCGGGTTCGTTGACGCCCGCCAGTACCTGCTGAACGACTTCCTCCGGCAGGCCGGACTTCTGACCCAGCTCCGCTGCGCGAGCCCGCGCCTCCCGGTGCAGGGCGACGAAGGCGGGATCCTCCGCCTGAAGCGGCAACATCTCCTCGGCCTCACGCACGATGGCCTGGAGGTATCCGTCCCGCTCGCTATAGTGAATGGCGATGCCGCGCCGCTCGCCATTGAGCAGCAGCTGCATGCCGGAAAGCCCGCGTTGCAGTTGTCCGATCCGGGCGATGGTTCCGATGGTATACAGCGCCTCGGAGGTCACGCTCTCGACGTTTTGCCGCTGCGATACCGCAAACACCAGCCGGTCGGACCCGGCCAGCGCGGCCTCGATGGCGCGCAACGTGGCCGGACGGCCGGCACCGATCGGAGCGGTGACCCCGGGAAACAGAACTACCTCCCGCAGGGGTAGGACAGGCAGTGTCAATCGTTCGGCCATTTAAGGCCCTCCTTACAAGCCCCTACTAATGGGGCAAAAGTGACAGTCCAACGAAAAGATCAGGCACCTAGGTGCACCGACCGTGCCAGGCTCGATCCAGCTTCGAGAGCCTTTGCACACGCAAACAAAAGGGTTTAGGACCGTGTTTGGTTCCCACCTCGGAGCTCCGGAGCCCCCTTGCCGCCGGATTGCGGACTCCTGCTGCCATTATGGCGATAGCCCTCCACTCTCGACTCGCGACTCGATCCGGTACAGATTCTCTGCCATGCCGCAGAAGCTCCAATCCTCGATTCCTGGCATCGACCGGCATGACGGCACCGCCTGAGCGGCCGCTGGCCGCGCGACTGAGTGAGGCGCTCGGAGATGCCTACACCATCGAGGGCGAGGTGGGACGCGGTGGCATGGGCGTGGTGTACCGGGCCCGGGACGAACGGCTTCAACGGCGGGTGGCCATCAAGGTCTTACCCCCCGAGCTGGCTTTCCAGCGGGATATCAGGGAGCGGTTCACCCGGGAGGCCCAGACTGCAGCTCGGCTCTCTCACCCCCACATCGTACCCATCCACTCAGTCGGTGAAGGCCAGGGCCTGGTCTACTTCGTCATGGGGTATGTGGATGGCGAATCGGTAGCCGCGCGGCTTCGCCGGCGAGGCCGCCTGCCAGTCGAGGAAGTGCGCCGGATCATGAAGGAGACGGCGGACGCACTCAGCGCCGCCCATGCGCTCTCGGTAATCCACCGGGACATCAAGCCGGACAACATTCTTCTGGAAGGAACCCGGGGCCGGGTGATGGTCACGGACTTCGGGATCGCCAAGGCCCTCTCGACCGGCTCGGGTGCGACCCTGACCGGGATCGGGGTGGCGATCGGCACCCCGGCCTTCATGAGCCCGGAGCAGGCCGCCGGCGAACGAACCATCGACGGACGCTCCGACCTATATAGTCTGGGGATTGTAGCCTACCAGATGCTTACCGGGACGCTTCCCTTCAGCGCACCCTCGGTAGCCGGCATTCTCATGAAGCAGATCACCGAGGCGGCCCCCGATCTCAGGACCTCCCGGCCTGATGCCCCAGAAGATCTGGCCCTGGCGATCGCCCGCTGTCTCGAGAAGGATCCGGAGAATCGCTGGCCCACCGCCGATGCGCTGCGCCGCGCCTTGGAGAGTCGTACCGTCACCGGATACGAGATGCCGGGACCCCCGCCCGGAAGATCCGCGGCCCGGGTACCCTCCCGGCGGGCCACCAGCGAGGGGCGGCCGGTGCCGTACCCACCCCGCCGCACCTCTGCGCCCGCCCCCCAGTCGCGCCTCGACCGGCGCGAGCTTAGGCGCCAGCGACACGGCCGGGAACCGGTCCCCGATACCGGCGAGCCCAAGATCATTCAAAAGGTGCGCGGCCAGTTTGCCAGCTGGGCGGCGGTGTCAGCAGGTTGCATGGGGATCAATGTCGCGACCGGTCTCGAGCACCCCTGGTTCCTGTTTCCCATGTTCGGAATGGGAATCGGCTTGCTGCGGAACTACGCGACGCTTTGGCAGGCGGGGTACAGCTGGCGGGATGTCCTCAGCCGGCCACCGGCACCGGATGCGGTCGAGACCACGCTGGTCAAGGCAGGCGGCGCCCGCCAAATCCCGCCACCCAATGCCGAAGAATATGGCGCCCATCTGCCGGCTATTCTCCAGGTCCACGGCGACCGGCTGGCGATCCTCAAGTTGCTGGCCAAGTTGCCCGCGTCGGAGCGGAGAATGCTGCCCGAGGTCCAGCAAACAGCGGACGCACTGTACGCCCGGGCCACCGACCTGGCGCGCACGCTGCATGCGATGGATACCAATCTCGACACCGAGGGACTGGGGCAGATCGACGACCGCATCGCCGCGCTGAACCGGGAGCCGGATGATCCCGAGCGGACCCGCCGGCTGAACCTGCTGGAGCGGCAGCGACAGTCCATAACCGACCTTCGAGGACGCCGGAACCAGGTTGCCAGCCACCTCGAGTCCTGCGTGTTGGCAATGCAGAACGTCCGGTTTGATCTGCTGCGCCTGCGATCGGCGGGCGTGGCGGCGGTCCTGGACGATCTCACCCAGGCCACCCAGCAGGCCAAGTCACTCTCGCGGGATGTGGACAACGCCATTGCGGCGGCCGGAGAGATCCGTGAGGTGATGAAGTAGACGGCTGACCAGTTGACAGGATCGGCGCAGTTGCATATGGATTGGTCGCACTCCGACCCAAAGGGAGGAGCAGCGGCACTCACCCAGCGCCGGGTACCCCACGAAGTGAGTGCCGGCCTATGAATCGACTCATCACCAATCACACGTAGTGTCGAGCAGAGAACCGTAGGACAGGTGTGGACCGAGTTGACGTCCACGCGAGACAGCGGCGTTATCGTCGCTAGCCAATAGGCACCGGGCCCGGACAAGATCCGGGCCCGATTGTTTAGCTACCTGCCCTGCCGTCTCAGAAGGCCGCTACTTCCTCCATCGCCCGCTTCAAGCTGTCGACCTGCGGCAAAATGACATCTTCCAACTCGGGAGCGTACGCCACAAACGTGTCAGTAGCTGCTACCCGTTTGACTGGCGCATCCAGATGGGCAAAGGCCTCGTCCGCAATTCGGGCCGCGATCTCGGCGCCGTAGCCCCAGGACAGTGAATCCTCGTAGGCCACAATGACCCGATTGGTCTTCCGCACCGATCCATAGATCGTGTCCCAGTCCACTGGCGACAGCGACCGAAGATCGATCACCTCGACGCTGACGCCGTGCTGGTCCTCCATCGCCTTGGCGGCAAGAAGGGTCCGCTGCACCACGGCCCCGTAGGTCACCACGGTCAGATCAGTACCAGGGCGCACCACTTTCGCCTTGCCAAACGGAATCATGAAATTCGGGCCGGGATTGGGCGCCTTGTTGTAGGTCTGCCGATAGAGATGCTTGTGCTCCAGGAAGAGCACGGGGTCCTCGCAGCGGATGGCAGTGCGAAGCAGCCCATTGGCGTCCAGCGAGGTCGATGGGCAGATCACCCTCAGACCCGGCACTCCGGTGAACACTGCCGCGCCGGTCTGGGAGTGATACACCGACCCACCCTTCAGGTATCCCCCGTAGGTAACTCGCACCACGACCGGTGACGCAAAGGCATTGTTCGACCGCCAGCGCATGAGCGCGAGCTCGTTGCGAAGCTGCATGTAGGCGGGCCAGATGTAGTCGAAGAATTGGATCTCGACCACGGGTTTGAGGCCCCGGGTAGCCAGTCCGATGGCCCGGCCGATGATGTTCGCCTCCGCCAGAGGAGAGTTGTACACCCGGGAGCTGCCGAAGGCGCGCTGCAGCCCCCAGGTCACCTTGAACACCCCACCCTTTCCCTTGACGCTCCCCAGGTGCTCCTCCCGGCTGCAGTCGGCCACGTCCTCCCCGAAGAGCACAATGCGGGGATCACGAGCCATCTCATCCCGTAAACAGATATTCAGCAGGTCGACCATGGTGGTGGGGTCGCCTACGAAGTGGGGGTCGTCCTCGGTATCGAACTGCTCCGAAGTCGGATCGACATCGGGCGAGTACACATAGTTGTAGATGGTATCGAGAGCCGGTTGGGGTGACGCCAAGGCGGTCTCGGTGGCGCGCTGCACCTCTTCTTCGACCTGACTCGCGATCTCATCGAGCTCGCCCTGACTGGCGAGACTCCGCTCCAGCAGATACTTGGGGAACCGAACCAGGGGATCCTTCTCCGCGTCGGTCTGGCGTTCGGCCGGAGGCCGGTAGTGGACCTCATCGTCGGAGAGCGAGTGGCTGTAAGGCCGGATGACATGGGCATGGACCAGCGCCGGACCCTTCCGAGCCCGCGCATACTCCACCGCCTTGCTCAGGGCCTCGAACGAGGCGGCGACATCACAGCCGTCCACCTCTTGGATGAAGAGCCCCGGAAAGCCGGTCAGCAGCTTCGAGATCGACCCACCCGGCGTATTTACCTCGACCGGGACCGAGATGGCGTATCCGTTGTCTTCGATCAGGAAGACGACCGGCAGATTGAGGTTGCTGGCGGTACTGAGCGCCTCCCAGAACTCCCCCTCGCTGGTAGTGCCGTCGCCGCTGGTGCAGAGCACCACCTCGTCTCCCCGGATCAAGCGATCCTTGTCGGGAATGCCCTCGATGGTCGAGTACCTGAGCCACGCCTCGGCACACCCGACAGCCTGGAGAAACTGAGTGCCAGTGG
>Ga0209382_10012568_pt1 | contig 10456 bp, 9 predicted proteins | sample SoiMetdeltSBSDD5_FD_187599 | JGI IMG/M metagenome (GOLD analysis project Ga0209382, IMG submission 187599) | Bulk soil microbial communities from a Populus tree surrounding site in Tennessee, USA - Soil MetaG P. deltoides SBSDD5 (SPAdes) (version 2) | ecosystem: Environmental > Terrestrial >...
GACCCATGTGCTGCAACAAAGAGGAAGCGTGATGCAGGGCAAGCTGGCCATCAGCCATCCTGGGGATGTCTACGAGCAGGAAGCGGACCAGATGGCGCGAGCGGTGATGGAGCAGGAGCGGCAGACCGCGCCGGGGCGAGAGCAGATGGCCTCCGCGTCTGGAAAATATCAACCTGGGACACCGATTGGCGACACCATGCGCGCCCACGAGTCGGCCCATGAAACGCAGCGGAGAGCGAGTCAATCGGCTTCCCCTGCAGTGGCAGAGCGCGAGAGAGGGCAGAAGACCAGGGAGGCGGGAGCGGACGAAACTGCCAGGGAAGCCGCCGGATCAGCGGGGAAGAAAGTTGAGAGACCATTAGCCAACATCGCCCAGACAGTCAGGCCGCAGCTCAAATCCGGACCGCGAGTATCACTCGACGGCCCCGGGCCGAAAAAGCCCGGGCCGAAAGACGCCGGATCAGCGCCTGCCCCGGTGGCAAATGCAACAGTGAACATCGGCCCGGTGAACGCTCCGAACACGCCGCCGGCCATCAAGCGCATCCCACCCAGAGTGGATACGGATGTCGCGGTCACGGTCACTGGTGGTGGGAGCCCGGCGCCGACTGTCACGCTCTCCATCGAAGGCGCGGGAGCCGCCAACGGTACCGCAACAATCAACGGCTCGGCGACACACAACCTCACGAGCAGTGCGACGGTGAAACTCAAAGGGGACACACAGACGACGCCTGGAAATGCGGGGAAGTTGAAATTGGTGGCGAGCCAGGGGACGACCAGGTTGGCTGAAAGCAACGCCTTCTCCGTGGCCGCCTACCCAAAGGAAATAGGGTTTAAATTTAATAGGGTAATGCGTGATGAGCCCTTCCCAGGCGTGCCTGGCAGGTTTTGGGGCGCGGCCTACGATCTGACGTTCGTTTCTGATTCAGGAGTAAAAGCTGATTGCGATAAAACAAAGATTTCTGAAAATGTATTAGTAGACACTGGAACAGGTTTGTGGGCTGGAGTTACCCCGACTACATCGGACTTCCTTAGAACCACGGACTCTCAGACCGATCATCATGCAAAGGGCGCCGCTGACGCCGCTGGTATGAGACGTATGATTGACGCCGATCCGGGATCTGTATCTATTCAGCACCAATTCTTCCGGTTTTCTTGCGAGCGAACCGGCATTGCCGAGGACAAGGCCGCTGGTCCAAAGGTTCCGACCTCTGGCTTTAAGATTAGTCGTCACGTGTCGGCCCCATCATCATGTGGAAGCTCAAAGCATTTCCTTCACTGCAAGAAAGAAGGTTTTGCGAACAACGGCGTGGCGGCCGGCACGGTTGACGACACTTCTGTGCAAGACGCTGAGGTATAGTAGGAGTTCCGAATCGACTCTTATTTATACGCGAAGGAGGCACAGGCATGAACATCTTTTCATTAGGTATTTATCTAGGATTGGTAAATGTTTCATTTGAGGGTCCGATTCCCGTCACACTGACCATGACATACCACGGGAAGGATCCTATCGAGATTATGAGCGATGAATTTATTGACATCGAATTTGAACCGCCTCAAGGTTGGACGCTGAAGGAACGTCCGAAACTGCGCAACCTGACGGGAATATTGCCGACAACGACGCTATCCAACGGACAATCGTTGTCACGCCAGATTTATTTACACGACTACTTTTCATCGATAACGCCTGGCGACACCAAGTTAACCGTAGTGGTGAAGGTTTGGCCCAAATCGGAGGGCAAGGTCGAACCTTTCGTACTGAGAGAGGTTTGTTCGTTCAAAGTCATGGGGCCTGATCCGGAGGGGTTTAAGGATCGAATCAGGCGAATCCATCAGCAGATTTTGTCAGAAAAGTCGGCTGAGAAGCGGCTGGAGTTATATAAGAGTCTGGCGAGTTTGTCTCATGCCGATCTGATCCCGATATTTCTGGAATCGCTGTTAGATCCACACATGCTCGTCTTTCACCTGACGGCAAGGAGGCGTCTGGTGGATCTGGCCGAGAAGTATGGGAAGAGAGATTCTCTGATTGCGCACCTCGCAAATCACGGCGGCAGATACGACGCCGAGTTCTTCAGGTTGTGGCAAGAGAAACAGATACGATTGACTGAGGAGGAAATTTCGCGTCTTTGTGAGTCGTCCTCTTTGTGGGTCAGACTATTTTGCCTGGAAAACTATGGGAAACAGTACAACCGCAAAGGGCTCATCGACTCGCTGAAATCAGAGCTTAAAGAATTGACCGAACGAGCTCAAAACCTCAGATATGATCAATAACTATCTGGACAAGCTGGTTCGCACCGAAGTCGGCTTCTTACATAGAAGATGGTCGGTCTTCAAACTGTGCGCTTGTACGGGTCTGGCCCTCGCGATCGTTATGGCCATGATACTTGTGTCATATCTGGGCTTGTCATACTGGGTGGTTGCTGTCCTCGTGTTATCTTCGGTAGCAGCCTACTCCATACTGAGAATGGTCACGGAGGCGATTATCGGCCGGGATGCCCTAATCCATTATCATCACGTGATCGCGGTGATTCTGACGGCAACCGTGGTGTCGTGGCTTCTGCGACAGCCGGTTTTGCCTTACCTCGACGTGACGATTATCGGCCTGGGCATAATCCTCTTCTGTGGACGTTTAGGTTGTCTGATGGTCGGCTGTTGTCACGGCAGACCCCATAACTGGGGCGTCTGCTATCGAGAAGAGCATGCCGTCGCCGGCATCAGGCCTTATTTCGTCGGAGTGCGGCTCTTTCCTGTTCAATGTGTTGAGTCGCTCTGGGCGCTCGGATTGGCGCTGGTGGGCGCCGCTTTCGTTCTTGCGGGCCGTCCGCCGGGCGACGCTTTCTCATGGTATCTCATCGCCTACGCCACCGGACGTTTCTGCTTCGAGTTTATGCGTGGAGATCCGGCGCGCCCGTATCTCGGAGGGTTCTCCGAGGCGCAGTGGACTTCTCTCGTCCTGATGTGCGTGATTGTTTGGGTAGAACTGTCAGGCCCCCTGACCTTTCATCCGTGGCACGCCCTGGCGACTGCCTGCTTAATGTTGGCAATGGTCGTAGTCACCTTGGCGCGGCGCTTGCGAAAAGCAGCAAAACATTTGCTTCTTCATCCTCGTCATGTTGATGAAGTCGCTCAAGCTGTTGAGTGGATAGCCAATCCAGCCGCCGAGGAGACTGCCATTTCGGAGGAGGGTTCGGTTCCCCCGGTTATTAAGATCGGGACGACTTCCCTCGGCATTCAAATCTCGGCCAGCGCAATCAAGCAAGGGGGGAATTGCATTTATCATTATGCTCTTTCCTCACAAACCGGGACTATCAGCGAGGAGATAGCAAGAATCCTGGCGGGGTTGATTCTCAAACTCAAGCATCCGTGTGCGGTAAACGAGTTGACCAAAGGAAATCGGGGTGTGTTTCATTTGTTGATACATCCTGGGCAAACAACGTGATGAGTTAATCGCTGTATGATCCGCGACCTGAGCCTAACAATACAGGCGATTTTAGATGACCCGGCGCTGGGGACCGATTTTCCGGAACTGGCGGCGTCGCAGATCGTCTTTGACCGCCCTGTGGAAACCTTCAATCCTGCGCAGACGACGATAGACCTGTTTCTGTACGACATTCGCGAAAACATGGAATTGCGCAGCAACGAACCCGAGTATGAACGTCTCAACGGACAAACGCGAATTCATCGGCCTCCGATGCGCGTCGCCTGCTCATATCTGGTTACGGCTTGGCCGGTCGGCGGGGCCGATCTGACGCTGCAGGAGCACCGGCTGCTCAGCCAGGTGGCGCAGGTGCTCTCGCGCTACCCGAAGATTCCGGCCTCTTTTTTGAAAGGCAAGCTCATCGGGCAAGAGCCGCCGTTGCCGATGATGACCGCGCAAACCGACGGGTTGAAAGAGCCGGCGGAGTTCTGGACAGCCATCGGCAACAAGCTCCGCCCGTCGCTTACTGTGAAGGCGACCATCGGAATGGAGGTTTTCCCGCCCGAGACCCCGCCTCCGTTCACAGTGACGACGGCGGTGATCCGCCTGGGCGAGCGCGCCGGACCGGACGAAGAGGTGATCTCTTTGCCAACGCAACTTACATCTTTCTGGATCGGCGGGCGGGTGACGGGCGCAGGCAATGCGCCTGTGGCGGGCGCACTCGTCACGCTCGTGGGGACCGGCCTTGGCGCGCGAACCGGGGCCGACGGGAATTACACACTCGGCTCGATCTTGGCCGGCGCTTACACCCTGCGCGTCCAATCGGGCGTGACGACCACGGATGTCAACATAACGATCCCGGCGCCGGCCGGGAGCAATTACAACGTGCAGTTGTAGTCAGATATTCAACTAGGAGGAACACGAATGCCACAGTACTTATCACCAGGCGTCTATGTCGAAGAAGTGCCTTCGTCAATCAAAGCGATTGCCGGGGTCGGCACAAGCACTCCCGGCTTCATTGGAGTAGCGCCGAATTCAATCGTCGTTCCGGTCGAATCGGTGACGGATCGAACGATCGGCGTGGGGGATGGGGCGGATACCACTTTCGACCTCCCAGATCATCCCGTGCTCACTTCCGCCGGATCCTTTCATATCAAGGTGAACGGCGCCCCGGTCGCCGCCTCTCTGGCGGCCAATGCCGGGAACACCGCCACGACCGCCACGATCACCCCGGCGCCGGCCAGTGGGGCGCGGATTACCGCCGATTACGTGGTCATCAGCAACTTCTCGCTCGTGGCGGCGGGCGAGGTGAAGCTGTGCACGAACTTCAGCGAATTTAAGAACTTCTTCGGCGACTTTTCGACCGATGTGGGTCAGCGCAACCTGGCCCATGCGGTATTCGGCTTCTTCAACAATGGGGGCAGCCGTTGCTTCGTTGCGCGAGCGACCGGCACGACCGGCATCCAGGCGATCTTGACTAAGTTCGAGGCCATTGACGAGATCGCCATCGTCGCGGCGCCGGGCATCACCGACGACAGCGTGCGCAGCCAGATTGATACGCACTGCCGCCAAAGGACGCAGGATCGCTTCGCCATTTTCGACAGCCCTGAGACGGTCGAGACCAGCAGCGTCCTCGACCTGACGCTGCTCGATCCATCGAACGCCAACAACGTCCTTCCGGACAATTCCGACTTCGCGGCTTTTTACTTCCCCTGGATCCAGGTTTTCGATCCGGCCACGAAGATTCAGAACCCGACCGGCGCCGGGCTTCAGTTCGTCCCGCCCAGCGGTCACGTCGCCGGCGTCTACGCCCGCGTCGACACACAGCGAGGCGTGCATAAAGCCCCGGCCAATGAGCCTGTGTTGGGGGCGCTGGGGTTGAAATACGGAATCGGCAAAGCGCAGCAGGACGGCCTGAATCCGCAGGGCGTCAACTGCATCCGCGATCTCAACGGCAACATCCGCGTCTGGGGCGCTCGCACGATTGGCGGCAACGCCAACGCCGATCTGAAGTACATCAACGTCCGCCGGACGCTGCTCTTCCTGCGCGAGTCGATTGACGAGGGCATGCAGTTCGCCGTCTTCGAGCCTAACACCGAGGCGCTCTGGGCCAAGATCGTGCGCAACGTGTCGGATTTCCTGACCAACGTCTGGCGTTCGGGGGCGCTCTTCGGCTCGACGCCGCAGCAGGCTTTCTTCGTCAAATGCGATGCGGAGCTTAATACGGCTGCGGTGCGCGAGTTGGGACAGGTGATTACGGAGATCGGGGTGGCGATTGTCCGGCCCGCCGAATTCGTCATCTTCCGCATCAGTCAATTCACCGCGCCGAGCTAAATCGGAACAGCCCCGCCACAATTCATGCCACGGACGGACTAAATTCTGTCCCACTATGGCGGTTAGCAAATGCGTTTACGGTGTGTGGCGATTTGTTTAATCGCCCTATTTGCGGCCTTGCCCGGTCAGGAAAAAGGCGCGAGTAAACGACACCCGCCCGGATACCCGCACGCGCATTTGCTAACCGGTTTAGAGGAGCGATGACGCCAATCTACAAAACTCCGGGGGTTTACCGCGAAGAGATTTTTCTCAAGCCGGAGGCTCAGCTCCCGACTGGCGTACCCGGGTTTATCGGCTTCGCGGATGCGGGCAGCCAGGGAGGGCCGGATTTCAATCAGCCGGTGGCCCTACACCGTAAGGAAGAATTCGCCGCCCGCTTTGGCAGCCGGCCTGAAAGCTATCTGGCCGATGTCGTCAATGGCTTCTTCGACAACGGCGGCGTCCGCTGTTACGTGGCGCGGGCCAATCCGGACGGAGACCGGGCGGCGGCCCTGCAAAACGCCATCGCCGCCCTGGCGCCGTTGAATGACCTCGATCTGGTGGCGGCGCCCGATGCGATGAGTCTGCGTCTGGCGAATGACAATCCGGATGTCTCGGCGATTACGCAAGTGCAGCGACAGATGCTTGCGCATTGCGCCGAGCAGGGCGACCGGCTGGCCATCCTCGATGCTTTGCCTGGGCGCACGACCGAGAAGGTTCTGGAGCAACGCGCCAGCCTGACCCTGGGGCAGGCGGAGCCGATCAATGGCGCTCTTTATTATCCCTGGCTGCGCGTCGTCGGCGGCCAGTTCGCGCCGCCGTGTGGACATGTCGCCGGCGTCTTCTCGCGCGCTGACGGCCGGGTGGGGGTCTTCAAAGCGCCCGCGAACGAGGAAGTATTCGGAGTGATCGACCTGGAGACCAGCATAGACAACAGCATCCAGGATCAACTCAACCCCGAAGGAGTCAACTGCCTGCGGGCTTTTCCGGGCCGCGGCATTCGCGTTTGGGGCGCGCGCACGCTCAGCCGCGATCCCAACTGGCGTTATGTCAGCGTCCGGCGGCTCTTCCTGACGCTGCGCCGCTGGATCGACCTGAATATGGCGTGGGCGGCGTTCGAGCCTAACGAGACGCGATTGTGGGTGAGGATTCAGCGCGAGTTGACTACTTACCTAACCAAACTGCTGCGTGACGGAGCGCTCAAGGGCGCAACGCCGGAGCAGGCGTTTTTTGTCAAATGCGATACCGAGACCAACCCGCCAGGATTACGCGAAGTCGGTCAGGTGGTCACTGAAATCGGTCTGGCGCCGCTGGCGCCGGCGGAATTCATCGTCGTGCGCATCATCCATCGCGGGGGCGTCACAGAGGTCGGTTGAGCGCGCGGAATCGCAACGGCCTATTACTTAAGCCTCCGACAAGCTCATGTGGCTTGCCGGACATTTTTCGCAGGAGTCTTCATGTCGCTGCGGCGACGCCCTGAAAGAATAATAACGCGCCACGTAGTGACGAATTTATTCGTCACGTGATCGTCATGTGACGAATAAATTCGGCGCCTACGTGGTTATTTTCTGAGGAGGAATTACATGCCTACCGGAAGTCGAACTGATCCGTATCGTGGCTTCAATTTTTTGGTGGAGATAGACGGCATCGCCCAGGCCGGCTTTCAGGAAGTCGGCGGGTTGGATGCGAGCACTGACGCCGTGGATTATCGCGAGGGCACCGACCCCAACCACGTGCGCAAGCTGTCGGGGATGAACAAGTATTCGCCGATCACGCTCAAGCGTGGCATCACCGATTCGGACGAGTTGTGGAAGTGGCGACAGACGGCGATAGACGGCAAGACCGAGCGCAAGAATGGCTCGATCGTGCTGCTGGATGAGACGGGCGCCGAGAAGATTCGCTGGAATTTCTCCAACGCCTGGCCCACCAAATGGACCGGTCCCTCGTTCAACTCGACCAGCGCGACGGTGGCGATCGAAACGCTGGAAATCACGCACGAGGAATTGAAGCGCGCGTAAGAGCGAGTAGAGACGCAATATCTTGCGTCTCTACTGCTTCCATCAAACCATGCGAGATTATGAAACGCCATGCTGCAAACGGAATTCGCATTCACGCTGCCCCTGGGATTTGTAGACGCCGAAGGCAACCTGCATAAAGATGGCGTCATGCGCCTGGCGACGGCTTTCGACGAGATTGCGCCGCTCAAAGACCCACGGGTGCACAACAACCCGGCCTATCTGTTGGTCATCCTGCTCTCGCGGGTAATCACACGGCTGGGGAGGCTCGAGCAGATCAATCCGAAGACGATCGAAGGTCTGTTCGCGGCGGACCTGGCCTATCTGCAGGACTTCTACCGCCGGATCAATGAGAACGGCCACAACCTGGTGCGCGCGCAATGTCCGCATTGCGAGGGGCAGTTCGAGTTGGAGCTCGGCGGCCTGGGGGGGGCTGGCGCTACCCCTTAGAGCGGCTCTACGAGGAGGTAGCGTACATTGCTTATCACTTTCACTGGCCGCATCAGGAGATTCTCGCGCTCGAACACAGCGAGCGCCAACGATGGGTCGCCGAAATCTCCAGGATCAATCAGCGATTCAATGAACAGATGAAAGAGACGACGTTCTGATTATTTTGTTGGAGGAACAATAATATGCCTTCGTTAGGCCTCAATGCCGCTTTCAGTTTGGTGACGAATCTGCTGGGTGTACGCGCCGATCCATACCAGGTCTTCAATTTCCTGGTTGAGATCGAAGGCGTACTGGCCGGAGGTTTTTCTGAATGCTCCGGCTTGCAGGTTGAGACCGAGTGTTTCGATTACCGGGAAGGCGGCGTCAACGAATACGTCCATCGGTTCGCCGGGCCGACGAAATATCCGCCGCTAACGCTCAAACACGGACTGACGCTGATTCCCGGTTTGTGGGACTGGCACCAGGAGGTTGTGCAGGGTGAGATCAATCGTAAGAACGGAACGATCTACCTGCTCGACAAGCAGGGCATTCCGGTGATGTGGTGGGATTTCAAGGAAGCTTTTCCGTACAAGTGGACTGGACCGGATTTGCGCGCCAGTTCAAGCGACGTCGCTTTTGAAAGCGTCGAACTGGCGCATCGCGGCTTGAGCCGTCCGACGCTGGCCGGTTTGGTGGCTGGCATCGGGGCGGAGATCGCCGGATCGCTGGATATTTCAGCCGGATTCTGATCAACGGCGGATTGAATGAACGAACCTATTGAACAATCCATGACGGGCGAGACAGGGGCTGGTGAGACAGGGCCAGAGCAATCGACGGAACTGGCTGAACGGTTGCTACGGCGGCGCACAGAACCAGTGGGTGTAATCAACACGAGCCATCCGCTGCAGATGTACGACCGCACGGCCGGCTTGGTCGCGCGTCGTTTTGCGATGCTCGACCACTGGCGGACGCGATATGCCGACGCCGAAAACGCGGCGCAGCCCAAAGGCGATGTCGGCTTCGATTTCGCGTTGACCTCCGCGCCGGCGGCCGCCTTGCGCGAGAAGGCCGCCGCCGCGCCGCCGTTATCGCCGCGATCAATCACGCCAAGGTCATCCGCGCAAACCCTGGCGCCTGTTCCGACTCAGGCGGCGCCGCCGCTGATGCGGGTGATGCGCCGCGCCACTAGGCCGTCAGACGCGGGGCGACCGTCATCAACTCCAAGCGGCCATTCGCCGATCATTGGGGGAGGCTCCAAGCAGGGCTCGAGCGAGGCGCCGGCCAATTCGCGGTCAATTGAGATTGCCGAAGCGGCGGGCGGCGATTCAACACCGATGACGCTGGCGAGAGTCGGCGGCGAAGTCGCCCCTGCTCCGGCTGACAAGCAAGTTCAGCGAAGGCAAAGTGGCGACGGCGATTCGGACGCAGGGTCCAGCGACGTGAGTAAATCAGCTGATTCGATCACCCGCGCGATAACCACCGAGGCGCCGGCTTCGGTCAAAGGCCGTGTCGTTGATGTCGCCGCTGCGGCCATTCAACCTTCGCCGGTTCAATCTCCACCGTTGGCCCTGCCGCTGGCCACGCCGCCGATCGCGGTCGCTCGCGCGCAGCGGAAAGCGGACGAAGCGCCGGGGCTGCTCAAAGGGAAAATTCTCAGGGCCCCTGACGCCGATGTGGCGACGCAGCGGGCGCCATTCCCCGCGACGACTTCGATCAATGAGCGAGTCGCCGGCGCCACAGACGCCGTGGGATCGCCTGGGGCTGCACGGTCGCCATCGCCGGCGCGGGATGAGCGTATGCCGGATCAGGCGTCGAGGCCGGGAGCGGAGCCGTCGTCCGGCGTCTCGCGGTTGCCGCTCGCTTCCGCGTTGATCCAACGGCAAGCCGCGCCCGGCGAAACTCGCGGCCCGTCGTCCGAGGAGACTCAGGCCCAAAGCCGCGAAGGCCGTAGCGACAATTCAGCGGTCGCATCAGCTCCGCAGACGCCCGGCGGAAAGCCGGCGGTGGCTGCGGAAATACCGGGTCCTTCGTCTGCCCAGGCCCCGCCGAAAATCGTTTGGCGCAAGGGCGCGGAGAGTTCGTCAACAGCTTCGCCGCCGCAGCCGGCGAAGCGCGAGAACATCACGCCGGGCGCGCCTATGATCGCTCGTCAAAACGAGGAAGGGTCAGACCGGACTGCAGAGACTGTCACGCCGGCGTCCCCTCCGGCGCCTTCCGGCGGCATCGGAGACGGGAGAGGCGGAGTTGATATGGAGCAACTCGCCGAAGAGGTGAGCCGGTTGCT
>Ga0209382_10012570_pt1 | contig 10454 bp, 9 predicted proteins | sample SoiMetdeltSBSDD5_FD_187599 | JGI IMG/M metagenome (GOLD analysis project Ga0209382, IMG submission 187599) | Bulk soil microbial communities from a Populus tree surrounding site in Tennessee, USA - Soil MetaG P. deltoides SBSDD5 (SPAdes) (version 2) | ecosystem: Environmental > Terrestrial >...
AGACGAGACGCTGGCCCAGAGACCGGCGGCCGCGTACGAAAGCGAGGCCACGACGACCGCGAGCGTCCCGGCGACGCCCCACCAGCCGCCGCTCGGATGGATGCCGGCGAGCACGCCGACGCCGACGAGGCCGAGCAGGATCCCACCCAGCCTCCCGCCGCGGACCGCTTCGCTCGGCTGCCATCGCAGCGCGAGCAGGACGACGAAGATCGGCACCGTGGCGTTCGCGATCGCGGCGACGCCGGAGTCGATGTGCTTCTCGCCCCAGGCAATCAGTGTGAACGGGATCGCCCCGTTGAGGACGCCGAGCGCGAACCCTTGCCACCCGAGGGCGCGGAAGTCGGCGACCGCGCGCCTCGCGCCGCGCTGCGCGAGGAAGAACCCGAGCAGCAGGGCCGCCGCGATGATCAGCCGAAACATGATCATCGCCGCCGGCTCGTAACCGCGCACGGCGATCTTGATGAACATGTACGAGGCGCCCCAGAGCAGGGCGAGAGCGGCGATGTGCGGGACGTAGGTGCGCGACATCAGATCTCGCCCGAGGCTACCCCGGCGTCGCTTGCGATGCCGTAAGCGGCCGTGCCGACCTGCGCGGCACGGCCGCTAAACCCGGCTGTCGGGCGCACCTGCGCCTAGAGCTGACGGTCGCTGATCGGCCTTCGCTCGGCGGCTCACGCCGAGCGCGCCGGTGCCGAGGGCGACGCCGGCGAGGACGAGCGCGAGCCCCCCGATCGTCGCGGCTGTCACCGGCTCGCCGAGCAGCACAGCGCCGTAGACGACCGCGAAGGTCGGGACGAGGTACGTGATCAGGATCGCGCGCGAGGCGCCGGCGCCCGCGATCAAGCCGTAGTAGAGGATGTAAGCAATGCCGGTACCGGCGATGCCGAGCGTCAGCATCGAGGCCGTCACCTTCCAGCCGGTCACATGATCCGGCAGCTGGAAGAGGCCCACCGGCAGCGTGGCGAGCGCGGCGACGGTCAGCGTTCCGAAAGCGATCACGAGCGGCGAGACGCCCTTCAGCCGCCGCCCGGCGTAGATGCCCGCGGCGGCGTAGCAGAACGCCGAGAAGACAACCGCGAGCCCCGCGACCAGCTCCCCGCTCGGCTTTCCACCGACAAGCATCGCGACGCCCGCAAAGCCGACGACGAGCCCGGCCAGCCGCGAGCCGCGTACGCGCTGGTCCTGGCTGAATCGGATAGCGAGCAGCGCAGTGAAGAGCGGCGCCGAGGCCTGGATGATCGCCGTCAGCCCCGAGTCGATCCTCGTCTCCGCCCAGGTAATGGACAGGATCGGAATCGCCGAGTTGGTCAGACCGACGACGGCGAGCGGCCAGGCGGCTGCACGCAGCTCGGTCAGCGCTCGGCGAGCGCCTACGGTCGCCAACACGATCGGCACGAGCGTGAGCGCACCGAGAGCCATCCGGAAGCCGACGAGCGTGAACGGGTGCAGCTCCCGGTCGCCGATCTTGATGAACATGAACGACGCGCCCCAGAGCGCGGCCAGCACGAACAGCATCGTCAGGTGGCGACGGCTCATGCTGAGGCGTCGCTTGCGATGCCGACCAAGAGGCCGTGCGGGCTTTGCCCGTGCGGCCGTCTAATCCCCGTCATAGGATCGCATCGCGGCCGCCATGAGAAAAAGACATCATCGAGTGCAGACGCGCGCACGACGCGTCCTGTGAGGCGGCTAGACTCGGGTACCTGACGCCGGTAGCGGAACAACCGCTTCATCGCGCCCTCGGGCTGACGGACGGCGAGCTCCACCGAATCTGCGACCTGCTCGGCAGGGAGCCGAATCATTTCGAGCTCGCGGTCTTCTCGTTGCTCTGGTCCGAGCACTGCGGCTACAAGCATTCGGCGCCCCTCCTGAAGCGACTGCCCTCCTCGGGCGAGCGTGTCCTGCAGGGGCCAGGCGAAAACGCTGGCGTGATCGACCTCGGCGACGGGCTCGCGGTCGCGTTCAAGGTCGAGAGCCACAACCACCCCAGCGCGGTCGAGCCGTTCCAGGGTGCGGCGACCGGCGTCGGCGGGATCCTGCGCGACATCGTCGCGATGGGCGCGAGGCCGGTCGCGCTGCTCGACGGGCTGCGCTTCGGCTCGCCGGACTGGTCCTTTCGTCGCGCCGTTGCCGGGATCGGCCAGTACGGCAACTCGGTCGGTGTCCCGACCGTTGGAGGCGAGGCGGTCTTCGACGAGGCCTACGAGCACAACCCTCTGGTCAACGCGATGTGCGTCGGACTTCTTCCGGCCGAGCGCGTGACGAGGGCAAGCGCGCAGGGAACCGGGAACCTCGTCGTACTCTACGGCGCGACGACCGGCCGCGACGGAATCGGGGGCGCCTCGGTACTGGCGAGTCAGGAGCTCGGGGAAGGTTCCGACGAGAAGCGGCCCTCGGTGCAGATCGGCGATCCGTTCACGGGCAAGAAGTTGATCGAGGCGTCGCTAGAGCTCGTCGAAGGGGGTCTCGTCGCCTCGCTGCAGGACTGCGGTGCGGCCGGGCTCGCCTCCGCGCTGGCCGAGATGGCCCGGGACGGCGCCGGCGTGGACGTGTCCCTGGACCTGGTCCCGCTGCGCGAGCCGCATCTGGAGCCCTGGGAGATCATGATCTCCGAGAGCCAGGAGCGGATGGTCGCGGTGGTCGAGCCCGAACAGCTCGTGGCCGTCGAAGCCGTGCTCGACAAGTGGGAGCTCCACCACGCCGCGATCGGGACGGTCACCGACACGGCCGAGCTGCGCTGCTTCTTCCACGGCGACCTCGAGGGGGCGATTCCAGCCGCGTTCCTGACGGACGAGTGCCCGCGCTACGAGCTGGAGCAGGAGCCCCAACCGCGGCGGGAACGGCGCCGGGCCGCGCCCGAGAACCTCGAGAGCAAAGCCTGGATCTACGAGCAGTACGACCAGCTCGTCCAGTCGCGCACGGTGCGGCGGCCGGGTTTCGGCGCGAGCGTCCTGCGGATGCGGCCGAGCTACCGAGGGCTTGCGATCTCGCTCGACGGCCCGCGGATCGGCGAGCTCGATCCGTTCGAAGCCGGCGTCGGCGCAGTGCTCGCGTCTGCGCGCAAGGTCGCATGTGCCGGGGGCCGCCCCCTCGCCCTGACCGATTGCCTCAACTTCGGCAACCCGGAGAAGCCCGAGATCGGCTGGGAGCTCGCGCAGGCAATCGAGGGAATCGCGCAAGCAGCCGAGGCGCTCGAGATCCCGGTCGTCTCGGGGAATGTCTCGCTCTACAACGAGACGGACGGCCGCGCCATCCCGCCAACGCCGGTTGTCGGCTGCGTCGGCATCGTTGAGGATGTGCGCACGATTTCGGCCGCCCGAGAACCCCGAAGCACGTTGCTGCTCGCCGAAGCCGACGCGTCGCTTTCGAGCCAGGCGGCGCTCGTCGAGTTCCTGTGGCGAGCCGCTCCTATCCTCTCGTTCGCGCGGCCCGAGGGCGACTCGGCCGTGATCGCGTGCGCCGACCCGTCCCGGCTCGACTGGCCCTCGTTGCGCGTCATGGAGGGCGGAACCTGATGTGCGGCGTCTTCGGGATCCGCTCGCCCGGCCGCGACGTGGCGCGCGTCACCTACTTCGGCCTCTTCGCCCTCCAGCACCGGGGCCAGGAGTCCGCCGGGATCGCAGTCTCCGACGCCGGCCGCTTGACGGTCCTTCGCGACCTGGGCCTCGTCGCCCAGGTCTTCACCGAGGAGAAGCTTGGCGGCCTCCACGGGCAAGTCGCGATCGGCCACGCGCGCTACTCGACGACGGGGTCGAGCCACTGGACGAACTCGCAGCCGCTCGTTCACCACGGCCGCTCGCGCACCGTCGCGCTCGGCCACAACGGCAACCTCGTCAACGCCGCAGAGCTGCGGGACGAGCTTGCCGGCGACGGCGTCAAGCTCACGACCACATCCGATACCGAGGTGATCGCCGCGCTGATCGCGAACGATCCCGCGCCGCTCGCCGAGGCAGTCTCACACGCGATGGCGAGGCTCGAGGGCGCCTTTTCGGTGACTGCCCTCGTCGAGGGAAAGCTGATCGGCTTTCGCGATCCCCTCGGCTTCCGCCCGCTCGTGCTCGGGCAGCTGGACGGCGACTGGGTGCTCGCCTCGGAGACCTGCGCGCTCGACCTGGTCGGCGCGGAGCTCGAGCGAGAGATCGGCCGCGGTGAGCTCGTGATCGTCGACGACGAGGGCTGTCACTCCGAGCAGGCCGTTCCCAGGCCCGAGTCAGGCGCCCAATGCATCTTCGAGGTCTTTTACCTGGCAAGGCCCGACTCGCGGCTCGCGGGCGTCGAGGTGCACGGCGCGCGCGTCCGCATGGGCGAGCGCCTCGCCGAGGAAGCGCCGGTCGAGGCCGACCTCGTGCTGCCGATCCCGGACTCGGGCACGCCGGCCGCGATCGGGTTCTCGCGCGCGACAGGGATCCCGTTCAGCGAGGGGCTGATCAAGAACCGCTACGTCGGCCGGACCTTCATCCAGCCCGACCAGGGCCTCCGCCAGCAGGGCGTCAAGCTGAAGTTCAACCCGCTCGCGGAGGTGAAGGGCAAGCGCATCGTCGCCGTCGACGACACGATCGTGCGCGGCAACACGACCCGTCAGATCGTGCAGATGCTGTTCGAGGCAGGCGCGGCGGAGGTGCATCTGCGCATCTCGGCGCCGCCGATCGTCTCGCAGTGCTACTACGGGATCGACTTCGCGCAGGAAGACGAGCTGATCGCGGCGGGGCGAACGGTCGAGGAGGTACGGGAGCAGCTCGGCGCCACCTCGCTCGCCTTTCTGTCGCTGGACGGTCTGCAGGGATCGACGCGAAGGCCCGAGTCGTCGTTCTGCCGCGCGTGCCTGACGCGGGACTACCCGACGGCAGTCCCGCGCGAGGCGACAAAGCTGCGGTTCGAGAAAGCTTCGGCTTAGGCCCCTACTGCTCCAGCACGCGGCTCGCCTTCGCGATTCCGCGGCTGAGCATGTAGAAGGCGGTCAGGATCGTCGTGAACCAGACCCAGTCATGGGTGTCGACACTCTCGGCCGCGATCCAGATGATCACGAAGATGATCTCGATGATGAAGTAGACGGCGAACTCGGCGTTGCCCGGGACCGGCAACCTCGCGCCGCTCGGCATGTTCCGCATGCCGGACGTTTCCATTTGCTCTCTCCTTTCTGGGAGAACCTGCCGGAGGGGAGTTCAGCGCGAGCCCGGGAGATCCTGCGCCCGCCCGTAGCGGACGGCCCGTTGAACGGTGCGCGGATCGAGCCCGCGCTCGAGCAGTTCCTGGCGCAGCTCGCCCTCGGCCGCAAGCCGCAGGAACAGCCACGCAAGCGCGGCGAGGGTGACCAGCGACCCCTCGATCATCATCACCGTCCCGGCGAGGACCTGGTCGTGCAGCGCGGAGATCCCCCAGCGTGGGTGCTCGTGCACGTAGAAGGGGTAGAAGACAGTTCCCGACCAGAGGAAGACGTTGCCGAGCACGGTCTCCCACAGCCGGACGACGGCGATGTAGCCGAGCTTGAACCCGGTCCCGAACCACTCCGGGCCGGGCAGCGTCTCGACGACCGGCGCCCACATGAGGCCCCCGAAGACCGCGAAGCAGAGGTGTTGGACGGCATGGATCGAGTCGTGGTGGAGGGCCGCCTGATACATGAACGGCAGGTGCCAGATCGCGAGGTTGAACGCCCAGAGCGGCAAGGCAACGAGCGGGTGCGTCAGCACGCGCAGCCGGTTGACCGCATGGAAACGCAGCAGCGGCTGGAGGATCGGGCCCGTCAGGCCGACGACGAAGCAAAGCGGCGCGAGATCGCCGAGTAGGACGTGCTGAAGCATGTGGACGAACAGGAAGTCCTGCTCGCCGATCGGGTCGATCGGCGAGGCGAGCGCAAGGACGAGCAGGAAGACACCGAGGCCGAACACGAAGACACGCCAGCCCGGAGGCGGCGTGCCGCGCCGGCGCAGCGTCCGAACGCGCTTCGCGTAGGCGAACGCGATCAGCGCGAGGGGCACGATCTGGTAGGGCTCGAACGTCCAGCCGGTCAGGACGGACGGCGCGGCTTCGGAGACTCCCCCGTGAAACAGCAGCACGAGCGTCTAGCGTAGATGCCGTGCAGCTCTTCCACTACCACCTGGTGACGAGCAAGGTGCGCGACGTCGAGGCCCGCTACATCGCGAAGCTCGGCTTCGAGCTCGTGGCCCGCTACGGTCGGATCGGCGACGAGCAGACGTACTTCGAGGCCGGTGTCCCGTGGGACGAGCTCGATCGGCTCGGATTCCGGCTCCGGCTGTCCGAGCTCGAGCGCGGCTCCGTCAACGTGGTCGTCCAGCCGGGGCAGTGGGACCTGCCGCGCATCGACCACGTCGGCTTCGCCCTCGACGAGGACGAGTTCATCGACGTCATGGAGCGTGCGCAACGGATGGAGCTGCGCGTCCAGGAGTATCCGGGCCGCCGCACGTTCGTGGCGACAGGCGCCGGCTACCGGGTCGAGGTCCACCCCCCGCGCGAGTGGATCGAAGACCTGCTCGGCGAGGGCGAGACGATGCGCCTTGCCGGCATCCGGCTCAAGTCCGAAAACCCGTCCGCACAGGCAAGCGCGCTCGCTCAGTTGCTCGACTGCGTTCTCGACAACCATCGCGTCCAGGTCGGGAACGCATTCGTCCACTTCGTCGAGGGCGGCCCCCCGGGACGGCCGCAGCTCGACGGCGAGCTCTTCGGCTGAGGCGTTCGCTTGCGACGCCGACTGGAGGACGTCCCGGCTTTGCCGGGGCGTCCGTCTAAACCCCGCCCCGTGAAAGAGGATTCGGCGCGACTCCTCGGGAGTTCCTCGGGCAGCCGGGACGCGTCATAGACTCGCGCTCGTGAGCCGCAAGACGTATGCGGAGGCGGGCGTCTCGCTGGCCGCGGCCGAAGGAGTCGTGGAGCGGCTGCGCGAGGCAGTCGAGTCGACCGGCGCCACGGGCTTCGGGGCCTTCGCCGGGCTCTACCCGCTCGACGAACGGAGCCTCTTGGCGGCCTCGATGGACTCGATCGGGACGAAGCCGATCGTCGCCCGGGCACGCGGGGCGCTCCGCAACTGCGGTGCCGACATGGCCGCGCACTGCATCAACGACGTGATCACGACCGGAGCGCGGCCGCTGCTCATGCTCGACTACGTGGCGTCGGCGAGTCTGGACCTCGAGCAGGTCGCCGAGCTGGTCGAGGGCGCCGCCGAGGTCTGCCGCGAAGCGAATGTCGCGCTCGTCGGCGGCGAGACGGCCGAGATGCCGGACGTGTACCGAGACGAGGAGCTCGACTTCGCAGCGGCCTGCATCGGGATCGTCGAACGCTCGGAGCTGGTCGACGGATCGCGGGTCGAGCCCGGCGACGCCGTGATCGGCTTCCCGTCCGCCGGCGTGCACGCGAACGGCTTCACGCTCGTGCGGCGCGTGCTCGAGGACGAGGACTACGACGGGCCCGACCTGCTCGCGCCGACCCGTCTGTACCTCGACGACGTGCAGCGGTCTCGGGGACGCGCCAAAGCGTTCGCGCACGTGACCGGCGGCGGCATCCTCGGGAACCTCTCGCGCGTGCTCCCGGACGGGCGCGAAGCCGTGATCGACTGGGCTTCGTGGGAGCGGCCGCCGGTGTTCGAATGGCTTGCGCGCCACGTCGAGGAGCCCGAGCTCCGCAACGTCTTCAACCTCGGGATCGGCTTCTGTGCGGTCGTCGCGCCTGCAGATGCCGCGGGTGAGCTCGTGATCGGGGAGATCCGGTGATCGGGGTCCTCGTCTCGGGCGAAGGGACGAACCTGCAGGCAATGATCGACAACGGCCTGCCGATCGTCGCGGTCGCCTCGAACAACACGAAGGCGAAGGCCCTCGACCGTGCCGCGCGGGCCGGAATCGAAGCCGCCGCCTTCCCGGGGGTGGAATTTGAAAGCCGCGAAGCGCGCGACCTCGCGATGGCCGAGTTCCTCGAGGAGCGCGGTGTCCGTTGGGTCGTCTGCGCCGGCTACATGAACCTGCTCACGAAGCCGTTCCTCGACCGCTTCCCGGGCCGCATCGTCAACACGCACTCGGCGCCGCTGCCGGAGTTCCCCGGTGCGCACCCCATCGAGGACGTGCTCGCGGCCGGAGTGCCCGAGACCGCGGCGACCGTCCACTACGTCGACGAAGGCGTCGACACGGGCCCGGTCATCGCCGTCGAGCGCGTCCCGGTCCAGCCCGGCGACACGGTCGAATCGCTACGCGCCCGAGTCCAGGCCGTCGAGCACGAACTGCTGCCGCGCGTGGTCGCGGAACTCGTTTCCGCGTGATCGAACGCGCCCTCATCTCCGTCTACGACAAGTCCGGTCTGGACGAGTTCGCGCAGGGCCTGATCGATCTCGGCGTCGAGATCGTCTCGAGCGGGGGCACGAGCGCTTACCTGGAGGAGATGAGCATCCCCGTGACGCGCATCGAGGAGATCACGCAGGTGCCGGAGCTGCTCGGCGGCCGCGTCAAGACGCTGCACCCGCGCATCCACGCGGCCATCCTCGCCCGACGCGACCAGCCGGAGGACGTGTCGGCGCTCGAACAGCAGGAAATCCGCCCGATCGACCTCGTCTGCGTCAACCTCTACCCGTTCCGAGAGACCGTTGCCCGCCACGGTGTGCGCGAGGAAGACGCGGTCGAGGTGATCGACATCGGCGGCCCGGCGATGCTGCGCGCGGCAGCGAAGAACTTCTCGCACGTCGCGCCGGTCTGCCGCGGCCGGCAGTACGAGCGCGTCCTCGAAGAGCTGCGTCGCGACGGCAGTCTCTCGCTGGAGACGCGGCGGCAGCTCGCCGCCGAGGCGTTCTCGGTGACGGCCGCGTATGAGGCCTCGATCGCGGCGTGGTTCATGGATCGCGAGACCTTCCCCGACCGGCTGATTCCTGCCTACGAGAAGCTGCTCGACCTCCCCTACGGCGAGAACCCGCACCAGCGGGCCGCCTACTACGCGGAGATCGGCGCCCGTCGCCACCTGCTCTCACAGGTGGAGCAGCTGCATGGACGCGATCTTTCCTTCAACAACCTCAACGACCTCAATGCGGCGCGGCTCTGCCTGCGCGAGTTCGAGCTGCCCGCCTGCGTGATCGTCAAGCACGCGAACCCGTGCGGCGTCGCCGTCGCGGGCTCGATCGAGCACGCCTACGAGCGGGCGTTCGCCGGCGACCCGGTGTCGGCGTACGGCGGCATCGTGGTGCTCAACCGGCCCGTCTCCGAGGAGCTGGCCGACCTGATCGTGCAGCAGTTTGTCGAGGTGCTCTTCGCCCCCGGCTACGAGGACGGGGCGCTCGAGACGCTCACGCAGAAGCCGGCGACGCGAATCCTGGTCGACCGCGAGCGGCGCCGCAACGTGCCCGGCGAGCGGGACTTCAAGCGCGTCCTCGGCGGCATCCTCGTCCAGGATCGTGACTTTGACATCGAGGACCGCGCGGGGATGGAGATCGTCTGCGGCTCGGCGGGCGAGGCGCTCTGGGGCGACTTGCTCTTCGCGTGGCGGGTGTGCAAGCACGTCACCTCTAACGCGATCGTCGTCGGGCGGGAGCTACAGACGCTTGGGATCGGCGCCGGCCAGATGAGCCGCGTCGACTCGGTGCGGATCGCCCTCGAGAAGGCGCGCGAGAACGGCCACTCGTTGCAGGACGCCGTGCTCGCCTCGGACGCGTTCTTCCCGTTCGCCGACGGCCCGGAGCTGGCGCTGCGCGCGGGCGTCTCGGCGTTCATCCAGCCCGGCGGTTCGAAGCGCGACGCCGAGGTGATCGCGGCCGTAAAGGAAGCCGGCGCGACGATGGTCTTGACAGGCCGCCGCCACTTTCGGCACTGAGCCGGCCCCTCGGGGCGTGCCCTGGTGCCTGGCACGAGATCGGGCCGCGAACACGACTCGCCGACCGCGTGGTAAGCGCGTCACGTGCAGGCCTTTTGGACCGTTCGGACCCGTCCACATGCCTGGCACCAGGACAGGTTCAGAAGGGGCAACCGGTCCCGCTCGGGACCGTGTCCTGGTGCCAGGCACCAGGACACGCCGGGGGTCACCGCCGGTCTTCGCTAGCTTCCGCCGGAATAGCTGTCGTTTGGTCGCCGTTTCGTTCGTCTTAAGCGCGCAACGAAGGTGAAATCGCAGAGGGAGGGCTGGACGTGACCGATGTCGCCGCCGAACCGGATCCGCGCCGCTGGTTGACGCTCGCTGTCGTCGGGGCCGCGTTCTTCATGACCATCCTCGACGTAGCGATCGTCAACGTCGCGATCCCGTCGATCCAGATCAAGCTGGACACGACCCCCGCGACCGTGCAGTGGGTGCTGATCGCCTACTCGATCACGTTCGGGGGCTTCCTCCTCCTCGGTGGCCGGATGGCCGATCTGCTCGGACGGCGTCTGATCTTCCTCGTCGGGCTGACGCTCTTCACCGTCGCATCGCTCTTCTGCGGGCTGGCCTGGAACATCGGCGTCCTGATCGCGGCCCGCGCAGTGCAGGGAATCGGCGCAGCC
>Ga0209382_10012571_pt1 | contig 10454 bp, 12 predicted proteins | sample SoiMetdeltSBSDD5_FD_187599 | JGI IMG/M metagenome (GOLD analysis project Ga0209382, IMG submission 187599) | Bulk soil microbial communities from a Populus tree surrounding site in Tennessee, USA - Soil MetaG P. deltoides SBSDD5 (SPAdes) (version 2) | ecosystem: Environmental > Terrestrial >...
GCGAGACGCTGGACGTGCGCTATCAGGGCAAGAACATCTCGGAGTTGCTGGACGCGACGGTAGAAGAGGCCCTGCCGCTGCTCGAAAATCACCCACAGATCAAACAGAAGTTACAGACGCTTTACGAAGTCGGCCTCGGCTACATCAAACTCGGCCAGTCGGCGACGACGCTCTCGGGCGGTGAGGCGCAGCGCATCAAGCTGGCCAAAGAGCTTTCGCGCCGCGCCACGGGCCGCACCGTCTATATCCTGGACGAGCCGACCACGGGTCTGCATTTCGAGGACGTGCGCAAGCTGCTCGACGTGCTGCAGCGACTCGTAGACCTTGGCAATACCGTGATTATCATTGAGCACAACCTGGACGTGATTAAATCGGCCGATTGGGTGATCGACCTCGGGCCTGAAGGCGGCGAAGGCGGCGGAAAAATCGTCGCCGAAGGTACGCCGGAAGCGGTTGCAAAAAATAAGAAGTCGTATACGGGGCAGGCGCTGAAAGCCGTTTTGAATGGTAATGGAAACGGTAGACACTGATCCGTCTCGCCCGCGCGCGTAGTTATCTGTCGCCGCGCTTGCCGTCTGGCGAAGTTGAAGTATAAGCGGCAGAGAAATGATGGAGGTGATTTGATGGCTGAGGAATATCACTATCCGCCCGAACTGTTCGAATTGCTGGTGCAGACTATCCCACTGTTAGTTAAAGGCAAGAAGGATGTGCTGACCTTCTTTAAAGGAGCGGGCGTTGAATCGGCTTTGATGACGGGCGTGACCCGCAGAGTCAATCAAGACAAAGACAGCATAAACAAATACGAAATTGTGCGAACGGTACTGGAAAAGCTGAATGAGCGTGGAGACGCCACCCTGCGGGTGCGCAGAGAAGTTGTCAGGCGTGTAGTCGAGTTCGAAGACTTCTCGACGTGCTGGCCGTCAGACCAGTTGAAAGCCAAAGGGCTGGTCGCGCAGATCAGGCAAGTTGTGAACGTCAAGGACTCGTTTACGCGAATGCGCGAGGAGAGGGAGCGCGAACGAAAAGAGCGATTGGAGGAACGAAAAGCAAAACTTGAGCGAGAGCAGAGGCGACGTGAAAGGATAGCTTCCATCAAATCTGACTTTTTCGCTCTTTTCAAAGAACAGAATCCGCAACGCAGAGGCAAGCAGCTTGAAGCCGTCCTTAACCGGTTCTTCGCCGAAGACGGCATTCTGCTGAAGGAAGCGTTTACTATCACTGGGGATGAGGGAGAAGGCATCATTGAACAGATTGATGGTGTAATCGAAATTGATGGTGAAGTCTATCTGGTCGAGATGAAGTGGTGGAATGAGCCATTGGGACCCGGAGAGGTGTCACAACATCTGGTGCGGGTTTTCAATCGCGGCCAGTCAAGAGGAATCTTCATCTCGGCCTCGGGCTACACCGACGCCGGAATCAACATTTGTCGGGAATCTACAGGTAAGATCGTCGTTGTCCTCTGTAAATTGCAGGAGTTTGTTACACTGCTTGAAAGGGAGACCGATCTGAAGAGTTTTCTGAAGGAGAAGATCAACGCCTCGATTATCCACAAGAATCCATTTTATGAGCCATTATGATTGATAGATTGAAAGAATCTGCCTGAGTAAAGGAGAGAATTGTGTCGATCTCCCAAACCCCGATCTTGGTCTTGAGCGACCCCGTTGTTCGTCTCGCTCTTTCGCAGGCTTGGCAGGATTCACAACCTGGAGTTTCAGGCGGTCACGAAGAAGGTGGATTCATTATCCGGAACGCGATAGGAGAGCTGAGCGTGGCGCGATGGCCGAAAGGCGAGGGAAACATGATCAATCTTCCGCCGCATCACGATTGCAAAATTAGCGAGGATGAAATCGTCGCCTCGTTTCATACCCATCCCAACACTGGAAGCGACTTCCTACAAGAGCCGAGCGAAACCGACAAACGCGCGGTGCGTGACGATCCCGATTTGAAAGGCGATAATTACGTTGGCGAATTCGTAATCTCAAAAGACACGATTTACTTGATTACGTCTAATGGCGAGACCCGTGAGATAATTGATACCGAAAGGTATTTCGAAGAAGATATAGAAGAATAGGAGTGGTTATGGCCGCAGTTTTAAATTCCGACCTGCTTCAAGACGAACTGGCTCTTTCCTTAGCGCGGGTGATCGCCGCGGCTAACAGATGCGCTCGTGAGGCAGGGGTGGACGTGATGCAAAGTCTGATTTCAGTTTTCCAGATCGCCGATGAGGACGCTGTTTGGCGCGTCAATTATGGCCCGAAAGATTATGTATCCCGTCGGGGGGGGGATTTTATCGTTGAAGTCGATGCCAAAGACGCCAGTGTCAAACAAGTTCTCCACGGTCAATAGATGGATGCGGTAAACGCTGAACAACCGCCCTCTTACTCCCCTGTTTTTCACGCGACCTTGAAAATCTTCGCTTCCATCATCGCCCGCAACGATGATGAGAATATCGCCGCCATGTGTGACACCCTTGCATGGGCGACCGCGTTCCGGGATTGATCATCACGATGTTCACGGCGTACAGTGTCTTCCTCAAATTCTCCAAAGTCTGGGAAAGAAACAACACCAACAGAAAGATTAGATATGAGCCGATCCCGTAACAGCCGCAGGTCGTTTCTGAAGGCGGCTTCACTTCCCCGCCGGGCTAGAACGACGTTTGAAGAGTTAAACTACGAACAGCAAAGGAACACCCTATGACTATGAGTTTTATTCGCCGAATCGTCATTGCGCTATTCGCAACGTCTGTCCTATCTGGCGCCGCATTATCGCAGGCGAAAGAGACGCCGCCGCAGGATCGCTTCGCCAAGCTCGACACGATTCGCGTGCATTACCAGAATTACGGCGAAGGCAAAGAGGCCGTCGTCTTCGTCCACGGATGGTCGTGTAGTCTGAAGTACTGGAAAGCGAACATCCCGGCCTTCGTCAATCAATCGCGCGTGATCGCGATTGATCTGCCCGGCCATGGTGAGAGCGACAAGCCGCAAATCACTTATTCGATGGACCTATTCGCGCGGGCGATTGACGCCGTGCTCATAGACGCCGGCGTCGAACGCGCCACGCTCGTCGGCCACAGCATGGGGACGCCTGTCATACGCCAGTTTTATCGCAAGTATCCGAACAAGACGCGCGCGCTGGTGATCGTTGACGGAAGCCTGCGCGCGTTCAGTAACCCTGAACAGATGAAGCAATTTGTGGATCCATTGCGCGGGCCGAATTACAAGGAGCAGGCCGAACGGATGATCGGGTTCATAGCGCAAAGCGTAAAGGACAAAAAGAACCTGGAAGAGATCAGAGCTACGATGATGAGCACGCCACAGCACGTGATGGTCGGCGCGTTTGACGCGATGATGGACGAGGCGATATGGAAGCAGGACAAGATCAACGCGCCCACGCTGGCCGTGATGGCCAAACAGCCCCAGTGGGACGCCGAATATGAAAAATTCGTACGCGAGCTCGTCCCCGGCATCGATTACCAGATGTGGGAAGGCGTCAGCCATTTCCTGATGATGGACGAGCCGCAAAAGTTCAACGTCACGGTTCTCGCGTTTCTGAAGAAGAATAATCTGGTTAAGAATTGAGGCAACGATGAAGATGAAAAGGCTGATTCGTTTCGCGCTTGCGGCGATCGTAATCCTCCTCGCCGCTTTCACGATCTTCTGGTTCGCGCGCCCCGCCGACGTCGATTTCGGCGAGGCGCGCGCGTTAGTGCCTAACGCCGCTTACAGCCGCTTCGCCGACGTTGACGGCGTGCGGATTCATTATCAGGAGAAGGGCGCGGGCGCGTCGCTGGTGTTGATTCACGGCTACACGTCGTCGACCTTCGCGTGGAAAGACGTCTTCGATCCGCTCTCACAGCAGTTCCGCGTGATCGCGGTCGATCTGAAAGGCTTCGGCTTTTCGGGCAAACCGGACGGCGATTACACGCGGCGCGCGCAGGGAGACCTGGTGGTTCGGCTTCTGGATCATCTGAAAATTGACCGGGCGATTCTCTGCGGCAGTTCGATGGGCGGTGAGGTTTCGATGAACGCTGCCGTCAGACATCCCAACCGAGTTTCGGCGCTGATCCTGGTTGACAGCGGGGGCGTCACGGTCAGCGGCGGCGGTTCGGTCACGCCCGGCGTGGCCGGGTGGCCGGTCGTCGGTCCGGCGATCGCCGCATTGGCGCTGACTTCCGACTCGCTGGTGCGCGACGGATTGCGCAAGAGTTTTTACGATGACTCAATGGTCACCGACGAACAGGTCGCGGCCTATTACCGCCCGCTGAAAACGCGCGGCGGACAGCGCGCAGCTTACCTCGCGCGCGTACAGGCCGGACTCAATCCGGTGGAGCCCGAGATCAACAAGATCAAGCAGCCTACCCTGATCGTCTGGGGCGCCGAAGACGAACTCATCCCGCTCGAAGCGGGGCGGCGGCTGAACTCGCTGATAGCCGGTTCGCGGCTGGTAGTTTTCGACAAATGCGGCCACTTGCCGCAGGCGGAAATGCCCGAACGTTTCGCGAGCGAAGTCAGAGGCTTTGTGAAATCGCTGACTCAACCTTCAAACCCCATCGCGAACAACCGATGAAGACAGTCATTTTATGCGGCGGGCGCGGAACGCGTCTGGGCGAACACGGCGCCAATATCCCCAAGGCTCTGATCGAGATCGGGGGCCGTCCCGTGCTCTGGCATTTGATGAAAATTTACGCCCATCACGGGCTGAACGATTTCGTTCTCTGCCTGGGCTATCTCGGCGACGCGATCAAACGCTACTTCCTCGAACACCACTGGCTCCACTCCGATTTCACGCTGGAGATGGGCAAGGCGGATGATTATCAATTGCGTAAGAGCGGTTCGATCAGCGAAGACTGGCGCGTCACATTTTCCGACACCGGCCTCGACATCAACACCGGAGGCCGCGTCAAACGCGTCGAGCGATACGTCGGCGACGACGAGACGTTCTGCGTGACATATGGCGACGGGCTGGCCGACGTCGATTTGCATGCGCTGCTGGAGTTCCATCGTTCGCACGGGCGCGTCGCCACGCTCACCGCCGTCCACCCGCGCTCGAACTTCGGCCTGTTGAAACTTAACGACGAGAGCGCCGTGACGGAGTTCGAGGAGAAGCCGGTCATCGCCGATTGGATCAACGGCGGTTTCTTCGTCTTCGACCGGAAGGTCTTCGATTACCTGGACGACGACTGCGCCCTCGAGCGCGAGCCTTTCGGGCGGCTGGCTAGCGAACGGCAATTGATGGCGTACCCGCACACCGGCTTCTGGAAGTGCATGGACACTTACAAGGATAACCTGGAATTCAATCAATTGTGGGAGGCCGGAGAGGCCGAATGGAAAGTGTGGAGTTAGGCAGGGTTCCCATCGAAGACTGGAAAACGGGCTATATTTCATATTTCATATTTCATATGCCATATATCATATACTATATGATATATGGCATATGAAATATGATCACCCTCCGGACTTTTTGCTTATATGACTGACTCATTCTGGAAAAATCGTAACGCCTTCGTCACCGGCGCGACCGGTTTCGTAGGCGCTCACGTCGTGCGGACTCTGGTCGAGCGTGGCGCGCGCGTCGTCTGCTTGCAGCGCGACTCTGTGCGGGCGAACTCGCTCGATCTGTTCGGCCTGCGAGGCAAAGGCGCCGTCGTCAACGGCTCGGTCGAAGATTACGCCCTGATGGAGCGCGTCTTGACCGAGTACGAGATCGAGGCAGTCTTCCATCTGGCCGCGCAAGCCATCGTCGGCGCCGCCAACCGTTCGCCGCTCTCGACCTTCGAGTCCAACATTCGCGGAACGTATTCGATGCTAGAGGCCTGCCGCCGCGCCGAGACCGTCAAGCGCGTGGTCGTCGCTTCGAGCGACAAGGCCTACGGCTCGCACGATCGATTGCCTTACGACGAAGATTACCCTCTGCTGGGGCTGTTCCCTTACGACGCCTCGAAGGCCTGCGCGGACATCATCGCGCGGTCGTACGCCCACACATATGGAAGCCCCGTGGCCGTTTCGCGCTTCGCCAACATCTACGGCCCCGGCGACATGAACCTTTCGCGCATCATCCCTGGCGCGATAGTCTCCGCGCTGCGCGACGAGCCGACGATCATCCGCAGCGACGGCACGCCCGTCCGCGAATTCGTCTATGTCGATGACGTGGCGCGCGGCTACCTGCTGCTGGCCGAAAAGATCGAGGAGGTAAGGGGCGAGGCGTTCAACTTCGGCGCGGGCGAGCGCCAGTCAATGCTCGAACTGGTCAAACTCATCATCAATCTCACTGGCAAAGAGGGACGGCTCGAACCGCGCGTGATGCTCGCGCGAAAGATCGAGCGCGAAATCGACGCGCAATACCTGTCGGCTGATAAAATCGAAGCGAGGTTGGGCTGGCGCGCGGAAGTGAGTCTGGACGAAGGCTTGAAACGCACGATCGAATGGTATCGCGCGCGCCTGAATTCGATGTAAGCCAAAGGAAATTATCCACAAAGCCACGCGAAGGAGCACGAAGACCGAAATCAGGCCTTAGTGTTTCTTGGTGTGGCTTCGTGGATGATTCTTTCGAGGAGACCATATGAATCTTTCCCGACGCGATCTGCTCAAGACCAGCGCGATGGCGAGCGCCGCGCTCATTACAAACAAAACAATCGCCGAAGCGACACAAATCGCCAGATCAACGCAACCCATCCGCATAGGCGTTTCGACTTACTCTTACTGGCACTTCGACAAGGTCAAATACCCGATCGAGAAGGTCATAGAGAACGCCGCCCGGCTCGGCTTCGACGGCGTCGAGATTCTGCACCGCCAGATGGAGAGCGAAGAGAAGAAGTATCTGAACAACCTGAAGCGGATGGCCTTCGCCAACGGCCTCGACCTCTTCTTCCTCTCGATACACCAGAACTTCGTATCGCCCGACAAAGAGAAACGGCAGCAACACATCGACCACACGAAAAAATGTATTGACCTGGCGCATTACCTGGGCTGCCCCGCCATCCGTTTGAATTCGGGCCGCTGGGGCACGATCCCCGATTTTCAAAAGATGCTGGACGCGGGCGGGCAGGAGACTCCGCTGCCCGGTTACACTGACGACGACGCCTTTAAATGGTGCGTCGAGTCGATCAACGAATGCGTCCCGCACGCCGAATCGGCCGGGGTGATTATGGCTCTGGAGAATCACTGGGGATTGACGACGAAGGTCGACGGGCTGCTGCGGATTTATAAAGAGGTCAATTCGCCCTGGCTCGGCATCAATCTGGATACCGGCAACTTCTTCGGCGACCCGTATTCGCAGTTGGAGAAGCTCGCCCCGCACGCGATCGTCGTGCAGGCCAAGACCTATTACGGCGGCGGCGTATATTACACACGCGAGTTGGACTACAACCGCATCGCGAAGATCTTGCGCGACGCCGGATTCAAGGGCTATGTCTCACTCGAGATGGAAGGCAAAGAGGCGGCGGACCTGGCGGTCCCGAAGAGTCTGAAAGTTCTGCGCGACGCCTTCGCGACATAACCACCAAGACGCCAAGCCACGGAGCCACAGAGGAAAGCAAATAGACCGACGGGGGCGCCACTTTCTTTCACCTTCTCTGTGGCTCTGTGGCTCCGTGGCTTGGCGTCTCCGATTCCAGATTGTCGTTCAGATAAAGCCGCTCGATCCGGTCGATGGCGTTGCTACGGTCGAAGCGGTCGATCACGCTGGCCCGCGCGACGCCGCCGATCTTTTCGCGCAGGCGTTTGTCGCCCAGCAGCCGCGACAAGGCGGCGGTCAACGAATGCGCATTGTCGCGTTCGACGAGCAGGCCGGTGACGCCGTCTTCGACAATCTCGGCCATTCCGCCGACGCGCGTCGCGACCACGGCGCAGCCGGAGGCCATGGCCTCGACCAGGGCGAGCGAGAAGGCTTCGTTGTCCGAAGGCGCGGCGATGACGTCGAAGGCGGCTAGCAGCGCAGGCAGGTTTTCGACATAGCCGGTGAATCTCAGATGGTCGCCGACGCGCAATCTATCGGCCGTCTCCCGCAGTTGGTTGAGGTAAGATTCGTCTTCGGGGGTGGCCTCGCCCACAATCAGGAATTCGGCGTCGCTCCAGTGGCGGTCGCGGATCAGGCGCGCGGCGGCTTCGATGAACAGGTCCTGGCGTTTCAGCCGTGTGATCTGTCCGACGAGACCGACGGCCAGACGCTTTGTGACGCCGAGCCTGGAGCGCGCCTCCTCGCGGCTCAAATTGCCGCAGCCGCCGGCGTCGATCCAGTTCGGGATAGTGACGACGCGGTCGGCGAGATCGGGGAAGGATTCGACGAGACTCTCGCGCACGCTGTCCGAGACGGCGATCAGCGCGCGCGCCTCGCCGATCGTCCAGGCGTAAAGCGGATTCGATTTGATCGGGTTAAAATGATGGCGCGTGATGAAGAATCCGACCGGGTTTCCGAGCCTGGCGACGATCCGCGTGGCGACGCCGCAAAACGTGTAATCGCGCGCCACGTGGGCATGTAAAATGTCGATCTGGTTTTTGCGGATCGCGTTGGCTATGCCCTGGGCGCTGATAACGTCGAGCGCGTTGCGCAGCCCTAACTCGTGCCAGTGGATCGGGTAATCGGCCAGAGCGCTCATGAGGGGGCTGCCCTCTCGCACGGCCAGATGCAATTGATGACCGCGGTCAATCATCGCCCGCGTCAGGTCTATCACATGGCGTTCGCCGCCACCCAAGCTTTCTGCGGAACAAACCTGTAAAATTTTCATCGCCCCTTATCAGGTTTCAGGTTTCAGGTTTCAGGTTTCAGGTGGCAATTCGCAGGGTCATTCTTTTACTGACACCTGACACCTGACACCTGACACCTGACAGTCGTGACTTTAACGCAAGCTGACAAAGGATGCCACACTTGACGGGACTAGATCTGCCACTTTCATTTTACGCCGCTTCCGCCTTCGTTCTCGGTCTTATTTTCGGCAGCTTCCTCAACGTAGTGATCTACCGCGTCCCGCGCGGCGAGTCGATCGTCTATCCCGGGTCGCATTGCGCCGCTTGCGGCGCTCCGGTCAAGGCGTTCGACAACATCCCGCTCCTCAGTTTCGCGCTGCTCGGCGGGCGCTGTCGTTCGTGCCGCTCGCGAATTTCATTATCCTATCCGATGGTTGAACTGTGCGTCGGACTGATGTTCGTCGCGATCGTCTTCAAGACCGGCCCGTCATTGGAGGCGCCCCTTGACTTCGCCTTCGCCTGCGTAATGATCTCGCTGGTCTTCATTGACGCGCGCCATCGACTGTTACCGAACGTCATCACCTATCCGGCGTTCCTCTTCGCGCTCATTGGCGTGACCGCGCGGGCCGCGTCGGGCGAGCAGTTATCGCCGGCGTTTGACATCTCGGTCCTCTTCCCCGGATTTCAGTCTGAATTCGGGCCTTGGCGCGCGGCGCTCTTCGGCGGAGCGCTCTTCGCAATCGCCGCGCCCGCATTCTGGCTGCTCGACAAAATCGACCCAATCCTATTCGGCAAATATTTCGATTGGGAAGAGACTGATGATAATCCCCGAGAGCGAAGTCCTGGGGGCGCTGCCCAGGACGCCTCCGCTGCTCGCGGCAATGACCGACTGGCCGATGCGAGCAGGCAGGATGGGCGGCGGCCCCAGGAATTTTCCGAGGCCGAACGTCGACACAACCGCGCAATTCGCGCGACAATGATCATCGGGATAATAGCCGCCGTCGCATGGGCGCTGACGGTCGTCTTCCTCTCGTCGAAATATCAGCCGGTTATTGAAGACGCCTACGGCGGATTGATACGGGCGAGCGCCGGGGCGTTGGTAAGCGGCGGATTGATCTGGTGTATCCGCGCGCTCTATTTTTTCATACGCGGCTTTGAAGGAATGGGCCTGGGCGATATAAAGATGATGTCAGTCGTGGGCGCATTCCTGGGCCTCGGCGGCGCGATAGGCGCCTTGCTGCTGGGTTCGATCGCCGGCGTAATCGCGGGACTGATCCTCATTTATCGCGGCGGGCGAGAATTCAAGACGCCGTTGCCTTTCGGGGCCTGCCTCGGCGTCGCCTCATTGATCGTAATGACCCTGTCACCCTTTAATTTCGCTAAGCCGTAACCAAACGGCCCGTCTTGGTGTCTTTAAACCTGTAGTCGATTTTTGAGGAAGCGAAAAAAAAGATGAAACTGAAGTTAAACAAGAAGCAACTCATCGTAACGGCGATCGGCGTCGTCCTCGTCGGCGGAACAGGGGGGTATTTCCTGTGGGGACGCCGCGCATCGTCTGAAGAATACATAACCGCGAAGGTCGAGCGCGGCGCCATCCGCAACACGGTCTCTGCCACCGGAACGCTGCAGGCCGTGACCACCGTGCAGGTCGGCAGCCAGGTTTCGGGCACGATCTCGGAATTATACGCTGATTTCAATGCAATTGTGAAAAAGGGGCAGGTGGTGGCGCAACTCGATCCCAGGGTATATGAGGCGCAAGTCGCTTCACAGAGC
>Ga0209382_10012574_pt1 | contig 10453 bp, 11 predicted proteins | sample SoiMetdeltSBSDD5_FD_187599 | JGI IMG/M metagenome (GOLD analysis project Ga0209382, IMG submission 187599) | Bulk soil microbial communities from a Populus tree surrounding site in Tennessee, USA - Soil MetaG P. deltoides SBSDD5 (SPAdes) (version 2) | ecosystem: Environmental > Terrestrial >...
GTACGATGGCTCAGGGCGTACGCCGGGCGACGATCGTGATCTCGATCGGGATGTCGAGTGAAACCCACACGCCTTCGGCGTCGGACAGCTTACCGATACCGAAGTCGAGCCGCCTGAGACTGGCGCGCCCGGACATCCACGCCGTGTCCCCGTCGATCCTGAGCTCGAACGTCAACCTCACTGGCAGCGCGGCGCCGCGCATCTCCAACGTGCCGTCGGCTTCGTAGCGACCCGGCGCAATGGACCTGAACGAGGTCGTCTTAAAGGTTGCCGTAGGGAATCGAGTCATATCGAGCCAATCGGCCGTCGGGAGCGTCCTGTCGTAGGTCGCATCGCCGGTGGCGGCCGAGGCGAGCTCGATCCGCACGACAGCCTTGGACGACGTCAGATCGTCGGGATCGAAGGTTACGTCGGCCACCCAGTTCCGGAACGACCCTGTGAAAGCACGGCCGCTGTGGGTGCCCGAGAAGGCGATGCGGCTTGCCTCGGCGTCGACGATCCATTGGCTCGCGGCGCCCGCATGCGCGCCGAGCAGGCACAGTCCGACAACCACCATGCTCTTGAAGATCGCCATCATCGGCCCGCGCTCGAGGACCTGACCGGCGAGCTCCGGCGCGCGATCGGCAACATGCGCGCCAGCACATCGTCTCGGTCGAACAGATGATGCTTCAGCGCAGCTGCGATGTGGAGCACCAGGAGCCCGATCAGCGCGTACCCCATGGCGCGATGCGCCGACTTGAACGCGGCCTCTACGCCGCCCCCCTGACCGGCGAGCCAGCCGATGTGCGGCCACTCGAAAAGGCCGAAGGCCATCGTTGGCAGGCCCAACGGGCTTGCCGACACCATTGCCCACCCGACGAGGGGCAGGCCCAGCGTCAGCACGTAGAACAACGCATGCGCGATCTTTGCCGCCGCCAGCTCGGTCCTCGTCATGGCAACCGGCAACGGCGGGGGCGGATTGGCAAGTCGCCAAACCAGCCGCACCAGGCTCAACGCCAGTATGGCCAGTCCGAGCGACTTGTGCCACTGGTAGGCGTGAAAGGCGAGAGCCTGCGAGCCGGTGGAGCGGATCGCGCCTACCATCCACAAGCCGGACGCAAGCTGCGCGACGATTGCTGCCGCGATCGTCCAGTGCAAGGCGATCGCGACTGCACTGTAGCGTGTGTGTCGAGCGCGAGCCGCGCTTCCAGGCATGATGCTACCCCGGCCTAGGACTTTATGAACTCGGCCTCGATCGACAGGGTCACTTCGTCCCCGATCAGGGGCAGCATGAACGTCATGCCGAAATCGGAGCGCTTGAGCTTGGCGATGCCGGAAAATCCCAGCGCCGGCGCCTGCGCCATGGGATGTTGCATGGCGCCATTGAGGGTGACGTAGATCGTCAGGGGTTTGGTGATGCCGAGCAATGTCAGATCGCCGGTCACGTTTGCGGTCCTCTTGCCGGTCCGCTCGACCCGCGTCGAGGAGAAGGTTATCCGGGTAAACTCCTTGGCATTGAAGAAATTCTCGCCCTCTCCCAGCTCCTTGTCGAAATCGCTGCCCTCCGAGAAGGGATAATCGGTACGAATCGACCTGGGATCCACCGTCACGACGACTTTCGCACTCTGTGGCCTGGCGGGATCTATCTCGAGCGTGGCATCGAACCTGGTGAAGCGGGCCGTGTAGTTCGACAGACCGAGGTGGTTGACCTTCCAGGTGAGGCTCGAGTGGGCGCGGTCCATCCTGTAGGTTCCAGCAGGCGGCGCCGCTGGCTCTGCCCGCACGGCCGTGATCTCCAGAATCAGTGCGACAACGCCGGCGATCAGACCCTTGCGCATCGTGCCTTCCCTCTTCGATACGGAATTCTTCCCCTCTCCTGATACGGCCCTGCCCCGAGAGCGGATGAAGCAGATCGCAACTCCCTGTGACGCGAATGCCGACGCGTTCGTTCAACTGTGTGTGAACTGAGACTTTGCGTTCACGGCCCTGGCTCGAGAGGGCGCGTGGCCGCCCATCACCGCCCACCCGGCAGGTTCAGCGCCAGTAGGGCGAGGGCTGGTACTTCGCGTCGATGGGCAGGCAGTTGCGATGGCCGGCCTCGATGCAGGTCTGCAGGCGCGAGTAGTACTGCAGGCTGCCGATGAGCCAGGTGCCCAGCACGACGATGGCCGCGATCACCACGAAGGCGGCGAGGTTCTGGCGCATGCGCAGCCGGTCCTCGTCACGCTCGGCCGCCGGATCGGTGGCGGGCGGCGCATGCGCGGACGGCGGATGCCCGCCGAAAGCGCCCAAGGCCGAGGGCGGCTCGATACGCCGCTGCGGGCGGAGCCTGGAGCGCGCACGATCGAGCGGGATGACATTCATGAGGCGATCGGTTGCGTGACACTCGAGGTGCAATCTTGCCAGACGGCGGGTTCGCGCTCAAGGTTGCCGTATGACCGCGCTGCGCACTATCCGGGATTGCCCGCAATGCCGATTCTACCGGCGTGCGGCCCTCGTGCTTGCCCTGCTTGCGCTGCTGGTCTGGCTCCTGCGTTGGTAAACGTGCGTCGGTGCCCATGACACGCTTCCGGATCGAGCCGGGCTTTGCCGAGGGCGAGCGCCCCCAGATCGTCGCGTTGCTGCGCGAGTACGAGGCCGGTCTCGGCGTTTCCCTCTGCTTCCAGGGGTTCGAGGCGGAGGTTGCGGGCCTCCCTGGCGCCTATGCGCCGCCGCTGGGCGCCCTGCTGGTCGCGCGCGAGGCCGCCGGCGGCCTTGCAGGGCACGTCTGGGGCCTCGTGGCGCTGCGCCCGCTGCCTGAGCGGCCGGGCGCGTGCGAGATGAAGCGGCTCTTCGTGCGCCCCGCCGCACGCGGCTCGGGGCTGGGCACCGCGCTCGCCGTGGCTGCGCTCGAGGAGGCGCGGCGGCTGGGCTACGCGCGCATGTGCCTCGACACCCTTCCTTCCATGCGCGGGGCGCAGGCGCTGTACCGCTCGCTCGGGTTCCGGCACACCGGCGCCAGCCGCACCGAGCCCGTCGTGTTGCTGTTCGAACGGGAGCTGGCCCCGCCATGACGACGTGGCTCCCTCTCCGCGCATGCGGGGCGAGGGTTAGAGGCAGCAGGGGTCAGACCCCTCGCGACCACGATTGAGATTTTGCGCCCACGTCAGAGGCGAGGGGGCTGTCCCCTTCCTTACGACGAGGGCGCGGTGGCACGCCGCCCGAACAGGCCCAGCATCCCGCGCATCCAGTCGCCGACCCTGGATACCGCCCCTGCCGGCTCATGCAGCGCCACGGCCGTGCCCGGCTGCCGCTGGGTCTCTGCCGGCGCGGCTTCGACCAGGACGACCTCGACCTCGCCGTAGGACTCATCGGATGCCGCCATAGCGAAGCCCGCGGCCCGCGCAGCGTCGTTGAGCGATTCGATTCCCATCACGCACCACCCGCAATCCTGCGAGCCCATGTGAGAACGTCCATGTTGAGAACGTCCATGTCCGCACGTCCTGTCCGCAACGTCACGGAGCGCACCGGGCTCTGCCGTCCCTTGGCTCGTTAGCACCGGGATGGCTAACAGAAGCTTGAGTGTCCATCGTGACACTCGTCAAGACATTCTGTGCAAAATTTCGTGACCGTTTCGTTTCGCGACTGCAGCATGCGCCCAGGCGGGCCGCCCCCACGCGTCCCGCTCCAGCAAGAGGGACGGCCTAACGGCCGCGCATGTAGTAGGACCGTGCCGCGTTGCGGCTGGCGGGATCCCACACGCCGCCTTCGGGCCCGGTGTAATCGCCCGAGCCGAAGAGCAGCGTCTGCAGTTCCCTGCGGGTGTCCTGGGACCATGCGGCCATGTCTCCATCCAGCTGTCCTCGGGCCGGCGAATAGCCGGCACGCGCAGCCGCCAGCAGGTGGCCCGCAGCGATTTTCGGATTCGTCTCCCCGCCCATGCCGCGGTCGAGCATGACGGCCACCTCGTACATGCCGACCCAATCCTGCAGTTGCGCGGCCTTGTCGTACCAGCTTCTCGCCTTGGCATGGTCCTGCTTCACACCCAGGCCTTTGGCGTAGAGATCGCCGAGCCTGGTCATGGCCCCGGCGTAGCCCTTGCCGGCCGCCTTCTCGAGCCATCGCATCGCCTTGGCGTGGTCCTGGGGCACGCGCAGGCCGTAGGCAAAGCGGATGCCGAGCTCGGTCATGGCCTCGGGGTCTCCCTTCTCCGCGCCCTTCTCGTACCAGCTCACTGCCGTCGCATAGTCCTGGGTCACCCCCCGCCCGCTGCCATAGAGGCGGCCGAGACTGGTCATGGCCACGGCATCGCCCTTCCCGGCCGCCTTCTCGTACAAGCTCTTGGCCCTGGCGTAGTCCTGCGGCGCGCCGAGCCCCTCGGCGTAGAGCCGGCCGAGGTCGGTCATGGCCACGGTGTCACCCTTGTCGGCCGCCTTCTCGTACCAGCCGATGGCCTTGGCGTAGTCCTGCCCCACGCCCTGGCCGTTGGCGTAGAGGGCGGCGAGGTTGCCCATCGCCGAGACATTTCCCTTCTCCGCCGCCTTCAGGAGCCAGCCGTGCGCCTCCTCGTACGTCCCGGCCTTCATCAAGGCGCGGCCGAGCCATGCCTCGAGGCGCGGCTCGCCGGGGTGGAGCGAAACCGCCTCCCTGCACGCCGGCACCGCCCGCGCCACGTCCACCAGGTCGAAGGCGACCCCCGGCGCGCCCGCCGGGGCACCGCTCGGCCAGGCTGCCAGCCGGTCGCACTCGGTCAGCGAGGTCGGCGCGGGGTTCCGGACAGGATCGGGCGCCTTCGGAGGAGGCACCACCGCCTTCTTCTCCGCTGCGGTCTTGAGCAGCTCGTCCATGCGGGCGGCGATGCAAGCCCCCGCCGCCGTGCCTTTGTGCTGGCCGGCCAGCGCACCGAGCACGGACAGGTTCGACATCGCCTCCACCTCGCGGCAGACGCGCACCACCTGCTCCGCGGAGAGCCCATCCTTGCCCGGCGGCGTCTCTGCCGCCGTCCTTTTCTCCGGGGCCGGGGCCGGCACCAGGGCGATCGCCTCGCTGCCGGGCCGGCCGTAGAGCCACGGCTCCTGCTTCTTGCCCGTGGTCTCCAGCACCGTCTCGGCGACCCGGCCGAACATGCGGATGATATCGATGCCGGCGGTCGGCATGTGCTTCATGAGCGCCTCGGCGAAGGGGCTGTGCTGGCCTTCGCCGTCCAGCGCAACGGTGCCGGCCTTCGCCGAGTACGCCACCAGGAGATCGCCCTTGGGCTCGATGCGCTTCAACCCGCGCGAGACCTCGCGCACGATGCCTGCGCGCAGGGCGATGCCGTCGGCGAGCGGGTTGTTGCGGCAGGCGTCGAGGATGACGAGCTTCAGCTTGCGCGCGTCGCTGACCGCGTCGAGAACCAAGGAAAGGTGGACGGCCTCGTACTCGAGGTCGCGGTCGCGGGCGAGCTTGGCGTCGACGGGCACCAGATAGTTCTCGCCGGCTACCTCGATGCCGTGCCCGGCGTAGTAGACGATCGCCATGTCGGCGCCCGCCGCCTTCTCGGCAAACGCGCGCAGCGTCTCGCGCATCGCCTGGTAGCCGAGGTCGATCGCGAGCGTAACGTCGCCTTCCGCAAAGCCGATCCCGTGCAGCAGCCTGGCGACGGCCGCCGCGTCGTTCTTGGGGTTCGGCAGGCCGCGGGTGTGCTTGTAGCCGGAATTGCCGATCACGAGGGCGACGCGCTTCTCGGCTTGCGCAGGCCCGGCGAAGCCGGCGACCGCGCAGAGCAGCGACAACACCAGAGCAATTCCATATCGCATGATGCGCCTCCCCCGACGGCACCTGCAGAAACCCCGCCAATGCCGGGCAGACTCCCAATCCCCCATCATCCGCGAGGTGTCCGGTCTTGCCAAGCCCGTACCCCTCCCACCCGCTGGGAACCCTCCGGAGAGATACCGATTCCGCTGCCCCGGAGCGCACTTGCGCCGCTTGGGCCTTGCGCTCGCCAAGATGGGGGTTCACGATACCGTCACGCGCCCCGGGGAACTCAGGCGCGGGGCGCCCCGCGGACTGAAGCGTTCCATTGCCTGAGATGCTCAAGGAGGACCCCATGGGGCAATCCGCTGGCCCAACCGGCCGCAGCTCCCGCTGCATCGCACTGGTTGGGCCCTACCTCTCCGGCAAGACGACACTGCTCGAAGCCATTCTCTCCCGCACCGGCGCCGTCACACGCCAGGGCACAGTGGTCGACAGGAACACGGTGGGCGATGCGACACCCGAGGCGCGCGACCACGGCATGAGCGTGGAGCTCAACATCGCCGATACGACGTTCCTCGGCGACCAATTCACCTTCATCGACTGCCCCGGCTCGATCGAGTTCCAGCATGAGGGCGCGGTCGCGCTCACCGCGTGCGATGCCGCCATCGTCGTGAGCGAGCCCGACCCCAAGCGCGTGCCGGCGCTGCAGCTCATCATGAAGCAGCTGGAGGACCGCGGCATCCCCCGCTTCCTGTTCCTCAACAAGATCGATTCCTTCGACGCGCAGGTGCGCGACCTGCTCCCCATCCTGCAGCCCGCGAGCGCCCAGCCGCTCGTGCTGCGCCAGGTACCGATCTGGGAGAACGGCGCCGCCTCGGGCTTCGTCGACCTGGCGCTGGAGCGCGCCTTCGCCTATCGCAAGCAGGGCAACTCCGACGTGATCGAGGTGCCGGCCGAGGTGAAGGAGCGCGAGACCGAGGCACGCTTCAAGATGCTGGAGCAGCTCGCCGACCACGACGACGAATTGATGGAGCAGCTGCTCGCCGACGCGCAGCCGCCGCGCGACAAGGTATTCGCCGACCTCGTCAAGGACGTGCAGGACGGCCTGATCGTGCCGGTGCTTTTGGGCTCAGCCGCGAACGGCAACGGCATCCTGCGCCTCCTCAAGGCGCTGCGCCACGAGGTCCCCTTCGTCGACCGCACAGCGCGGCGGCTCCGTCTGGAGAACGCCAAGTCCGCCGCATACGTTGTCAAGACGATCTACTCGCCGCACGGCGGCAAGATGAGCGTGGTGCGGGTGCTGGCCGGTGAGTTCGGCGAAGGCACCGTCGTGAACGGACCGCGCGCGGAGGAGCGCGCCGCGGCGGCGTTCTCACTCTCGGGCCAGGACGCCAGGAAGCGCGCGCCGGCCAAGTCCGGCGAGACGGTGGCGCTGGGCCGGCTCGAGAAGACCCTTTCGGGCGAGACCCTGTCGGCCGACAAGGCAGGCAGCACCCAGATCGCCGCGCCGACGCCGCCGCAGCCCGTCTACGGCCTTGCCATCGGCGTCAAGGACCGCAAGGACGAGGTGAAGCTCACCGGCGCGCTCGCCAGGTTGATGGAGGAGGACCCCTCGCTCAGCCTGGAGCATGCCAAGGACACCCACCAGATGGTGCTGTGGGGCCAGGGCGAGATGCACCTGCGCGTCGCACTCGAGCGCTTGAAGCGCAAGTACGGGGTGGAGGCCATCTCCAAGCCGCGGCAGTTGCCCTACAAGGAGACCATCCGCAAGGGCGTGGAGAACGTGCGCGGCCGGCACAAGAAGCAGTCCGGCGGACACGGCCAGTTCGGCGACGTGGTGCTCGACATCCAGCCGCTGCCGCGCGGTACGGGCTTCCAGTTCGCCGAGACCATCACCGGCGGCGTCGTGCCGAGGCAGTTCATCCCCTCGGTGGAGATCGGCGTGGAGGACTTCCTGCAGAAGGGGCCGCTCGGCGGCTTCCCGGTGGTGGACGTCGCCGTGACGCTGACCGACGGCTCCTACCACGCGGTGGACTCTTCCGACATGGCCTTCCGCCAGGCCGGCCGCATCGGCATGCAGGAAGGCATGCCCAAGTGCAGCCCCGTCCTCCTGGAGCCGGTGATGGAGGTGGAGATCGCCATCCCCTCGGATGCCACCGCGCGCATCAACGGCCTGATCCCGCAGCGGCGCGGGCAGATCCTGGGCTTCGATGCGCGCGACGGCTGGCCCGGCTGGGACGTGGTGCGCGCGCAGATCCCGGAGTCGGAGATGGCCGACCTGATCGTGGAGCTGCGCTCGGCGACGGCCGGGGTGGGCACCTACACGGCGAAGTTCCACCACCTGGCGGAGCTCACCGGCCGTCTCGCCGACAACGTGCTCGCCGCCCGCAAGGGCGAGGCGTAGGTTGGGTCGACCCCGGCGAAGACCGGGGGCAGACCCAACACACCTCGATAGGTATGTTGGGGTCTGCGGCTTCGCCTCGACCCGACCTGCGCCTGTAAGCTGCACAAAGCACATCGGCTAACACCAGCGATGGTTGCCAGTGTTACCAATCGGCTTTGGGAAGTGGCCGACATTGTGAAGGTGGTTGAGGACTGGGAGAACCGCCAATGAATTGGAGGAGAATCTTCGTTCGCCTATGCAGGAGCGCGCCCGCTCCCCGCCCGCTCGTTCTCGCTCGCCAAAATTGGGAAGTGTACCCCAAGAATGCTCCAGGTGATTTTTACGTCGAAGCTGGTTGCTGCGTCCGATGTGGCCTCCCCTGGGATGAGGCGCCCGACCATTTCGCAGTTGACGACAAGCAGTGCTACGTCAAGCGCCAGCCAGCCAATGCGGCTGAGGTGCGCAGGATGATTGCGGCCATGCATGTCTCGGAGGTGGACTGCGTTCGCTATAAGGGTCGCGACCGTCAGATCCTCGACCAGATCCGCGCCAAGTCAGGCGACCGGCTTGTCGACGATCCGTGAAACTGACCCGCTACCGGCAATGCCCATACCTCGCGCGTTGGGCGTGCCGTTCAAGGGCACCGGGCCCGCCCTGCAGGAGGTGATCGGCGGCCGGCTCGAGCTCACTGTCACGCCGCTGGCGCTCGCCCTGCCGCAGCACGAGGCCGGCAAGGTGAGGATCCTGGGCCTGACGAGCGCCGAGCGCCTCCCCGTGCTGGCGAACGTCCCGACCCTCGTCGAGCAGGGCGTGCCGATCTCCAACTATGGCTGGTGGGGCATGTGCGCGGCCGCCGGCACCCCCGACCCCGTCATCGCGAAGCTCAACAAGGTGGTGGTCGACGCCGTCAACACGGGCGACTACCGCACGACGATGGGGAATTCGGGCACGATCGCCGCCGCCTCCGCGCCGGCCGAGCTCGGCAAGATCATCGACGAGACCGTGCGCGACTTCGACCGCCTGATCACCGACCTCGGCATCAAGCAGCTGGAGTGAAGGCGAGAGTGAAGGGGTCAGACCCCTCGCCTCCAACATTCGAGACTCGAGCACCAGCGTCGGCGCGAGGGGTCTGACCCCGTCTACGTCCCCGTCTGAGTCCGAAGCTGGTAGATCGCCGTGTGCAGGACCCTCGCGACCGCCGTGCCGTTGGCGATGACGAGCACGTCGAGGTCGACCAAACGGTGGCCCTTGCGCTCGTAGTTGGCGGCGACGCGTGCGCGCGCCGACAGCTCGTCGCCGATGCGGGCAACTGCGAAGTTCGCCACCTTGCTGCCCGTATGGATCCACGGCGGCAGCACGACGTTCTCTCTGAGCGCCAGGTTGCACAGGCGCAGGAGGACGCCGGGATGCGCGAGCCCCTCGCCGGCATAGATCGGATCGGCCTCGCGAATGTCGCGCACGTAGCCGGCCGCATGGTCCGCCGTGAGCTGGAACGGCTCGACGCTGAGCCAGGTCCCGGCCGCAAGGCTCCTCTCGTCCGCGGGCGGCCGCTCGGCGGGCGCCGGACGGACCTCGAAATCATCGGCGGCGGGCGGGTGCTCGACCGGGTCCGGCAGCGACGCAAAGCCGGTCGCACAGAGGACGTTCTCGCTCGCCACCTCGAGATCGAGCCCGCCGTCGGCCTCCGTGGCAGTCACCACCGCGAGCCGGCCGTCGTAGACCGGCTTCAGGAAACGGCACTCCATCCGGCCGCGCTCCAGCCAGGCCCTGCCCCAGCGCTCCACCGCGGGATGGCAGGCGTAGGCGTACACCTCCACGCCCGGCACGAGGCCGCCGGCGAACCCCAGGGTGCGCGCTACGCTGTCGTCGTGAATCTTGTTCTCCGACGCGTGCGAGAGATTTTTGGCCTCGACGGCGTAGGTCATCGAGAAGCTCGGGCCCATGGCACCTCCGGCACCCTCCGCCAGACTGCGGTCGCGCCTTCGCACCGACGGCGGGCGCCATCGCAAAGCTGCAGGGTTCCGGGCCCGACGCGCAAGTCAATATTTGCGAGCAGCACCCAGGCGCGAGCCGCGCGCCGCTAGAAGCCCAGGGCGGCCGCGACGAGGGCCAGCGCCCACATGGCGATGGCGACGATGGACGTCCACATCGCGACGGTGAGATAGGTCTCGCGCAGCACCGCCGAGGTCAGCTGCTGAGCGGAGGCGGCGGGCGGCCTGTCCTCCTTGGGCAGATAGAGCCACATCTCGGTGCGCCGGTAGGGCTTCCAGCGCGCCTCCAGCGCCTTCAGGAGGAGGACGCCGGTCATGAGGAGCGTGAGTGAACCGCCGGCCTGGAAGGCGACGCGGGGCGCGAACGAGAGGCCGACCATGAAGC